>JAABUO010002626.1_pt1 | contig 21764 bp, 18 predicted proteins | sample 5559291 | NCBI WGS metagenome assembly JAABUO01 (sample SAMN10711878, study PRJNA513372) | rock metagenome | isolation source: Antarctica rocks | place: Antarctica: Victoria Land, Finger Mt sud
GCATCGTAAGATTCCAACAACTTCCTGCGAAGATCATTGCTGTAAGGACGAGCCATTCATCCAGCTTCCAAGAACAAAAGCTGGCTGGAAAGAATCTAGGCGTATACCATCGGCTAATCAGCTCTAAGCGGATTTGCAGATGGTGTAGAGAACCGGAAACAGCAAAGACAAACGCAGATTCCCTTCGGGAATGACAACCAGAAGTACTCTCCGAACGTTCAATGCTGACGCCATTACGGAACAGCTATAGAAATGGAGTTTACAACAGGTGAGTAGGTGGATGTAGAGAGGCTCTTCCGTTTTTTGGTTGTCATTCCCGAAGAGGATCTGCGTTCGTTCTCGCTTTAAATCATCTGCAATTCCGCCTTAAATTCCCAACTAGGTGATGGCGATATGTTCGAAGCGGCAATGCTCAGGCGCGCAGCAGTGCCATGGCGGCAGCGCCAAACGTGGCTAGTCCCAAGGTCAGCCAGGCTACGTAGTCTCCTGGATGGCCGCTTTGAATCGTGCGGAGCAGAGGCACTCCTCTCTCAAGGAATGCTCCGATCCGCGCCCAGCGAGTCAGCTTGATGCGGAAGATGGACGTCAGAGCCAGCAGAAAGGCCAGACCGCAACCAAGAAGACCGCGTAGGGCTGCACCGCGCATCTCGTCGTGCCAGCCAGGCAGTTCCATTGTGGCTGCGTGCCCGGTGTAGAGCAGATGCGCATACGCGGTCTGGTTTGCGATCAGCGTGGAAGCACTCCGCAGGGCTGGAAGCCAGCCGTGCCAAATTCCAAGCAGCGCGGCTGCCGTGAGCAGAACGACCGGTGGGAGCACGTGGTAAATCTCAATCTTCGTCTTGTCCTTGGTCTCCGGCAGTTCTCCTATTTCCGCTGCCCTGTCGGTGATGGGCTCATCTCCCCAGCCGAAGAAGACTCGCATGCCCACGCGAAATACTGCGGCGCCGGTCATCGCACCGCCGAAGAGAAAGATCCACGAAACGCCGCGGAAACCTACCGCTTCGCCGATGTGAGACGCCCCCGCTTCACCAAGGAACGTGGCGAATGGAGGCGCCGCAGCCAAGCCCGCGCCACCAAGGAACCAGAATCCTGCCGTCCACCAGAAACCACGGCCTTTGCCGAAGAGCGCCTTTTCACCGATTGACCGAAAACGGTGGAGCATGATCCCAGCCGTAAAGAACAGGCTGGACTTGATCAGCGCATGCGCCAGCAGGTAGGTCAGCATGGCGGCAACAGCTACTGGGCCGCCCATCGCAAAGGCCAGCAGCATCAGGCCCGCGTGGCACACAGTAGAGAAGGCCAGCAAACGCTTGAGATGATGCTCGGCGTAGCACATCAGGCCGCCGAGCAGCACGGTTGCAATGGCGAAGGCAGCTAGAATGGCTCTCAATTGACATGGGTGCCCGGCAAAAGTTTGCCCGAACACTATGCTGGTCAGACGCACCACAGCGAAGATGCCTAACTCCACCATCAACCCGGAAAACAGCACGCAAACCGGGGTCGGTGCTACGGCGTGTGCGTCGGGCAGCCACAGATGAAAGGGCACGATCGCGCCTTTGATGAGGAACCCGCACGTTAGAAGCGTGAAGGCGAACAACACCAGGGGATCATGTCGTGTGCCGAGGGCGAGGCCCATCTGCGCTATGTTCAACGCGCCGGTGATGGCATAAAGCATTCCGATTCCGCTCAACACGAGAAACGCGGCAATGGTGTTTGTGACCGCGAAGTTGAACGTTCCCTGTAAAGGCGCAGGTTCGGCGGTTTTTAGGCCGCAGAGTGCAAAGGCTGCCGTGCTCATCAGTTCAAAGAACACAAACAGGTTGAAAATATCAGATGTGAGCACAAAGCCCGACATTGCCGCGAGGAAGACGAGCATCAACGGCTGAAAGTGATTGCCGCCTGAATCAACGTGCTTCCACGAAAAGATCAAGGCCAGCAGTGTGAGCAGTGCAGCGAGGGCAGCCAGCCCAGCCCCGGCCGGCTCGATGACAAAGCCGATCCCCAGTACCATGCTGCCGCGCGGATACCAGTTGCCGAACCAGTAGACGAACGCTCCATGCAGCGCATGATTAAGCAGCAGAAGATCTATGACCAGCGCAAGAGCGGCAAAGAGAATCCCGAGCGAGTCTGCTACGGCGCGGCTCAGCCAGCTCCGCACAGAAGCCAGCAGAGCCGCGCCCGCTAACGGCAGAGCGATTGGAAGGCCGGGCAGAATTCCAGCGAATTGTTCAGAAGAAACCATCATCCCTTCAATGACCTCAGATCGTCAGGCGAGACGGAACCGGTTTTCTCATGTGCCTTCACGACCATCGCCAACAGCAGAGCCACAACCACTGCCTCGACCACAACATCGGTCAGCATCAAAGCCTGCACGATAGGGTCAACCGTCAGGCCTCCGGGTGCAATATCGGCGAACACGGGCGCTTGTCCGCCGACGCGGTACCCGATCGCGAGCAGCAGAACGTAGGTCGAGCTCTGCAGCACCGTAAGACAGATGACTGTGTGGACCATATGGCGACTGGTGACCACGCCATAAAGGCCGCAGAAGAAGAGCCAGGCCGCTACGAAGTAGGGAAAAGCATGCAACACATGGGGCACAGTTATTCCTCCGGCGAGTCGCCCGCTACGATTTCTTTCAGATAGGTCGAGATCACCAGCGTGAAAGCCGCCGTCACCTCAATGCCGACGCAGAAGCTGATCAGGGCAATCGTTCCGCTGGCGAACGGAGTTCCCGTCTTGCCCAGCGGAAGGAAGTTGGTCAGCAATGGCAGGCCCGCAAACAGAGGGGCGAGTCCAATCAGCGCATAGGAGCCTGCTCCAAGGCCATCGATTACCTCCAGTGTGGCGGTCGAAGTCATCTTGCGGAACGCCTCACGATTCTGGCAAACGTAGACCAGCAGGGGTGCCGTAGCGAGAATGACGCCTGCCTGAAATCCGCCTCCAGGCGTGATCGCTCCATGGGTGCCGATATAGAAGCCGAAGATAAGTGTGAACAGCGATGCGGGCAGATTGATCGCCTGCACAGTGGCGCTCATCGTACTGTCGTCATTTACCTTGCTGCCTTTCTGGGAAGGTCCGCCGCCTTCTTCGCGGCGCAGCAGCATGCACACGCCCAGGACGGCGCTGAACAGAATGAACTCTTCGCCGAGTGTGTCGAACGCACGGTAGTCGTAATTGATCGCGTTCACTGCGTCGGTTGCATGCCGCTCGAAGACGACAAGGTGAGAGATAAAGTCCCCATAGGGGCCACGGTAATCACCCCAAGCCGGCATGTTCAGCGTGGCGTAGCAGTAGAGTGCAAGAAATAGGATTCCAGCAGACAAGAACAGCCGCACTCTCACCCGTTCAGTCATGCCCATCTCCTTCGCCCTCGTGAGCATTTGCGTTCATAGCAGAGCGGAAGCGCATACGCGACAGGGCAAGCATGACCATCAAGGGAAGCGCCAGGGCACCGACAGTGATCTGCGACAAAGCTACGTCGGGGGCACGAAAGAAAAAGAACATGAGCGCCATCACGAGACCGTAGAAACTCAGCGAGATAGTTTGCGCAGTGACATCTCTTTCCCGCACCAGCAGAAAGCCAGCGACGGCAACCAGCAGCAATAAACCCACGCCAAACCAGGCCATATCAACCCTCCCGTGACTTTTCGCGTGGATGGACCCACTGCATGGGATCCCCATCCTTCGGTTCCCAATGGCCAAGCTCACGTGCTCGAAATGCACGTGCCGTGGCATGGGCAACAATTGAATTCGTAGCCAGCATGATGACCCAGATCAATACCATCTTCCAGGCGGTCTGGCTGTTGCCCGTCTTGACGAAGATCGCTGCTACCAGGGCTGCCGCGCCAGCCGTTGCAGGCAATCCGAGGTAATGCAGCGCCTGCACGGGCGTACGCATCTTCCACATCCCAATCACGCCCACCCAACAGGACGTTACTACTGTGGCGAGCAGCACGGCTTCGACGATGGATGGCGTTGTCATAGGTGTTTCCCCAGAAAACGCGCGAAGACCAGGCCGCCGCCGAACGACATGACCGCGAGCGCCAGGGGTAAATCGATGAAAGGCGCACGTCCGAATCCTACCGTTAGCAAGGCCAACCCCATGACGACGATCATGCCCGTCATCTCCAGCCCCACAAGTCGTCGCTCAGGCGAACCGCGTAAAGACATGTCGGCGCAGGGCACTAGGGCAGCCGACACAGCCAAACCTGCCATGATGAAGAGATTCATCCTTGCGCCCCCAGTTCCCGCATCGTTTCATTCACTCCCGCTGGCTTCAACTGGTGAAATAACATGCGACTCTGCGCATAATCCACGCCGATGACGATCACGTTCGGAGTTGCGCTTGTATAACTTGTGACGAGAACTCGTCTTGCTACATCCTGTGGGTTGCTCTTGCTGGTTTTGAAGCCGCAGACCCAATAAGCCGATGGCGGTTGTACGCCGGAGAATAAGCAACGCAACAGCGCACGCGAGACAACAAAGACATCCTGAACGGCATACCCGGGAACTCTCCAGCCTGAAAGCAGATCGCGCAGCGTGATCTGAAACTCCTGCTCGCGCACTCCGTGAATAAGCCGCAGGATGAGCACGGCGACGAGCACACCGAAAGCGCCTACGATCATCTCGTCCCGGTGGGTACCTCCGACGAGCAGAATCCAGAAGGCAGCCATCAGCGCTGCTGCCCAAAGGATCGACAAAACCGAAACGTTGTGTGAACCGGCTTTGCCCTGCCGCATACTTGCCATCGTGAACGCCTCGGACTCTTAGGATGCGAATGCCCTGAAAATGTTGGTTTATGCGGATACATAGTTGGTTGATGTATTTGCAAGGAGAGAAACGGTTTTCGATAGTCGCGCATCTCAGGAACATGTCCAGTCCGCATCTTCAGCTTGTGGATTCCGCCCAGAACTTACAAATTTTCGGAGTTAAGCTGCTCGGGGTCAACGCGCATAACGGGCGCAAGCTGCTGATCACGCTTATCTTCTTTGTTTTTCTCTACTTCGTCAGTTGGGCGCTGGGTAAGATTTCCCACCTCGCCGTAAGCGGGGCACAGAAGCGCACCGCATTCTGGACGCGCCAGGGCGTTAGCCTGATCACATTCATTTTTGGTTTGCTGGGCTTCGTCTCCATCTGGTTCGACAACCCAGCGAGGCTGGCCACGGGCGTGGGTCTGGTGGGTGCCGGACTTGCCTTCGCGCTCCAGAAAGTTATCACCAGCTTTGCCGGCTACTTTGTTATCCTGCGCGGAAAAACCTTCAACGTAGGAGATCGAATCACCATGGGAGGTGTGCGGGGCGATGTTATCGCGCTGAACTTCATCCAGACGGTCATCATGGAGATGGGTGAGCCACCCTCGGTGCAAAAGGCCGCCCCGGAAATGTGGGTTCGATCACGGCAGTACTCGGGGAGGATCGTAACCGTAACCAACTCGAAGATCTTCGATGAGCCCGTCTATAACTACACGCGTGACTTCCCGTTCATCTGGGAAGAGATGCACCTGCCTATCTCCTACAAAGATGACCGGGCAATCGCCGAATCCATATTGCTTGAAGCTGCGAAAAAAGAGACGGTGAAGATAGAAGAAATCGCAGCCTCTACGTTGAAGGTGCTTGAAGACAAGTTCGCAATTAAATCGGCGGATATTTCGCCCCATGTTTACATGCGCCTGACCGATAACTGGGTGGAGTTGACCGTGCGTTTTCTCTGCAAGGACCACGATATTCGTGGGCTGAAAGATCGTATGAGCAGGGAAGTCATCGAGAATCTGGATAAGGCCAAAATAGGCATTGCGTCAGGGACGTATGAGATCGTTGGTCTGCCGCCTGTCCAGGTGCAGATCAAGTATCCGGATGAGAAAGCGCAATAGACTTCCGTGCTCCACGAGTGAACTAAAGATTTCGGCCCAAGTTGGCTGTTTGTGACGAGTAAAGCAAACTCAGATTTCCTGCGGGAATGACAGCCAGAGGGTGCATCCTGTGGCTGGCATCACGCGCGGATCTACTTCGTGTTGTTTGTCGTTCCCGAGGCATCTGCGTTTGTGATCGGCATCCGCGCATACTCCGCCTGTCCTTTAGTTGTCATTTCCGCAGGGAATCTGCGTTTGCTGGTTGTCGTTCCGGCCGGCAAACGAAGCCGAAGCTCACGAAACGTCGTAAACCGGCCCGCTGCTCGTGGGTGCATGTGCTCTCGAAGTAAACTGTGTCTCAGTGACGAAACCTCTCATCTTTTTGTCAGCGGGCGAAGCTTCTGGCGACCACTATGGCGCCCAGGTGATGCGCGCGCTGGTGCAGGCCCTGCCGGGTGCTTCGTTCATCGGTCTGGGCGGCGTCGAGATGGCAGTGGCGGGCCAGCAGCGTGTGGTGCGGGCTGAAGATGTCGCGCACATGGGCATCACCGAAGTCGTCCTGCATGCGCCTTACATCTATCGGCAGTACCGGCGGCTGGTCAGGGCTATCGAGGAGCAGAAGCCTGCGGCTGCCGTGCTGATTGATTTCCCTGATGTGAACTTTCGACTCGCGCGGGAGTTGAAGCGGCGTGGGGTGCCGGTAGTCTGGTTCGTTTCGCCGCAGCTTTGGGCATGGAAGCGCAAGCGGCTGCGCTGGGTGCAGCAGCGCGTGCAGAAGATGCTGGTGATTTTCCCGTTCGAGCAGGCGTTTTATCGCGCGCGTGGCGTGGAGGCCGACTTCGTGGGCCATCCGTTGGCTGAACTGCCGCTGCCGACGATCTCGCGCGAGGCCTACGCGGCGCATAACAATCTCGACCGCGCAAAGCCCTGGATTGCGCTGCTGCCGGGGTCGCGCTGGCGCGAGATCGAAGCTAACCTGCCGACGATGGTGGAGATGGCGTGCCGCTATCCGCGCGATTGCGAGTACATTCTGCCTGTGGCTTCGACCATCGACAGACCGCGGTTAGCCGACTTTGTCAGTGGATGGATTACGCACTTTCCGGGAACGGATCCACGCCTCGCGCAGCCGTACATTCACCTGGTCGCCGACGCCCGGGAAGCCCTATTTCACGCGCGGGCGTCGGTGGTGGCAAGCGGTACGGCGACAGTGCAGGCGGCACTGATCGGAAACCCGTTCGTGGTGGTCTACCGGGTGTCGGCCCTGACGTTCAAGCTGGCGCGGCAGTTCATCTGGTACCCGGCGGAGATTCCGGCGGAGGTGGACCGGGACGGAAATCTGCCGATTGCGATGGTCAACCTGATCGCCGGGCGGAGGATTGTGCCGGAGATGCTTCAGGATCGGTTCAGCCCGCGTAATCTCTCTGAGACGCTGCTGCCGCTGCTGCTAGATACGCCGAAGCGGCGCCAGATGATGACGGACTTGGCAGAAGTGCGGGAGAAATTGAGCACAGGACATACCAGCTCAATTGCGCGGGTGCGAGACGCCGTTTTGATGGCGCTCGGGATGGAATCGATCGCTACGCTGCGGGCTGAACATGCTGCGTCTGGTGAGCCAGACGATCAGACTCATCCTAAAGACCCTGAATTGCGTCTAAATTAGTGATGCCGTAGGCACGCTGTGCACGTTTTCTCCTGAGGAACTTCTTCGCATGTCTTTCCGTCTGCCAGTGTTCGGCGCTTTGTTTGCCTTTACTATTCCCGCGTTGGTCGCGCCTCCGCGTCCACAGTTGAAGGTCACAGCGTATGTGATTAATGCTGAGTTGCTGCCAGCCAGCAACAAGCTGATGGCAACTGCCCAGGTGACCTTTACTGCTCTCGAAGACCTGTCAAATCCCACCTTTGAGCTCAACAATGGCCTCGCGTTGACCAGCGTCACGGACCAGGCGAAGCATAGCCTGGCTTCCGAACGTCTGACTCCGCAGAATGCGGTGCGCTTTACGCTGGATACGCCGATTGCGAAGGGGACTTCGACTACCTGGACATTTACCTATGCCGGTGTTCTGACCGGTGCGGACACCAGTCCTGTAACGGGGTTGAAGGTTGCGGCGATTGGCGATCCCATCTCGGTACTGCTCTATCCGGGACGCTGGTTTCCCATGTCTCAAACTGGCCTTTACACAGACCGGTTTACGGCAGAAATGCATATTCGGGTGCCGTCCGATGAACGCGTTGTAGGCTCCGGACCACAAGGAACGCCCACCTCGGTCGGCAAGGAGACGCAGTACAACTTCAACTGGACCAAGCCGGGATTTCCAGGAACGATCGTCGCGGGGCAGTTCAATGCGCCGCAGCATGTAGACAACTTTCAGATCTACACGCTGGCAAAATATGCCAAGGGCGCGCTCCAGTACGGCCAGATTGCAGCCAAAGAGTTTGAGTTCATGTCGTCCACCTTTGGCCAGCCGGAGATTGGGCAGATGGCGCTGGTGGCCATGCCCGAAGACACCGTTTCAGCGTCATGGGCTCCGGGTGTGGCGGCGATTGCCGGAAACCGGTTTACGACGGATGTAAGCGGGCAGCGTCTGCTGGCCAATACGTTGGCGCACCAATGGTTCGGGTCGGAGATTTCGCCTGCGACGCTGAACGACGCGTGGATTACGAACGGCATGAGCCGCTATGCAGAGTTGATGTGGCTGGAGGAGTCGGACGGCAAGACTGCGTTTCAGGCGGCGATCAAAGATGTTTCCGCAGGCGCGTTGGCCTACGATACGCAGCCGCTCGCGACCATGGGACGGCTAGATCCGTTCTCGCCGCAGTTCCAGTCGATGACGCTTGAAAAAGGCGCAATGATCTTCCACATGCTGCGTTGGGAGATGGGGGCCCAGGTGTTTACAACCTTCCTCCGCAACGTGCTCTCGGACTACACGGACAAGAGCATCCGCACGCGGGACGTGGAAGACATTGCCGCATCCCAATCGCATCAGGAGTTGGCACCGTTTTTTGCCCAGTGGGTGGACGGTACGGGCGCGCCACAATTTACCGATAAATATACGGTCTACCGTCTGGGCAACAACAAGGGCTTCCGTACGGTGGGCGCGATCTCGCAAGATCTGGATCTGTTCAGGATGCCGCTGGAGTTGCGCATTGAAACGGACGGCAAGACGGAGACGCGCAAGATCGACGTGAGCGGACCCGACTCCAGCTACTCGGTTGAAACGTTCGGCCGGCCGCGCCGCATTACGCTCGACCCACAGGACTGGGTGCTCAAGTCCACGCCCGACCTGGCGGTTCGCGTAGCTGTGCTGCGCGGCCAGCAGGAAGTGGCGCAGGGCGATCTGACGGCTGCGCTGGTCGAATACCAGAAGGCCCTGGATGCGAATAAATCGAGTTCACTGGCTTCCTACCGGATCGGTGAGATTTTCTTTACGCAGCGCAATTATCAGTCCGCTGCAAACAGTTTTCGCGACGCGTTGCGTGGCGATGACGATCCACGTTGGACCGAGGTCTGGTCGCACGTGGAGCTTGGACGGATCTTCGACGTCACCGGCCAGCGCGAACGCGCAGTGAACGAGTACAGGCTGGCCGTGCAGACGAATGACAACACGCAGGGTGCGATCAATGAGGCGCGGAACCTAATGGTGCATCCTTACAAGCGCCCGGAGACGGACTGAGACGACTCGCGCTGCACTGATGAAGGTTGCGGGATCGCGTTGAGGCCTTGGTGCGCCACTAGCCAGATGCGTCGCCTGGATGCGGATCAAGCCGTCAAGTAACTATTTTGCAGAATTTGCGTTCGCATCCTCCACAACCTGCGTATAGGCAGGTGAGCGAGGATGTGTGCAGGCCAACGATCTTCAGTTTCGGGGGTGGGTCGAACAGCACCAGAGCATGGTGTACTCGATCGCGCTGCGCCTGACAGGCGATACAGGGCTGGCTGAAGAGGTGGCGCAGGATTGTTTTGTTGCCCTGCATAGTTCCCTCGCGCAGATTGTGGACGAAGATCATCTGCGCTTCTGGTTGCGGCGTGTGGCCGTGCATCGTGCTACCGATTGCTGCCGCCGTCGTGCGCTAAGGCCAGAGGCTCGCGCTGAGGAATGGATGGAGGAGTACGAGGCCCATGCTGAGGACCGCTACGTGCAGGAGCGTGCGTCCGGATTCACGGCGAAGGTTGAAACTCTACTGGCTTCGCTGCCGGAGGCGATGCGGGTAGCGGTGGTGTTGCGCTATCAGGAGGAGATGCGTCCGGAAGAAATTGCAGTGTTGTTGGGTTTGCCAGTGGCGACGTTGAAGTCGCATCTTCAGCGTGGGCTGACGCTGCTGCGCCAGAAAGCGAATGTGATGTTGAAGGAGTATGTGCGTGAGTGATCTCGATGGAGAATTCGAAGCCGAGTTGCGGCAAAGTTTGGAACGCGTGCAGGCCCCTGCGGGATTTGTCGACGCAGTAATGAAGCGTACGCGTACGGCACCGGGTCGGTCGGTGAGTGCGGCAAAGCAACGGCAGAGCGGCTTGATTGCGGGTTGGCCCAGTTTGCTGTTGCTTGCTGCAAGCCTGTTGGTTGCGGTTGGAAGCGCACTCAAAGGACACCACCAGGAGCAAGTGCGACGTGAACGGCAGGCCAAGCGCGTAGCCGCGCAGTTCAATCAGGCGATGTTTGTAACTGCGAGAACGCTTGCGCATATTGATGACAATGTCAGCCAGGCTGTCAGTCTGTCAGTCCGGAAGCTTTGAACCAAACGATGAATAAAGGGAGAGTGTGATGACAGCAATATTGAACGCAGCAACATTCAAGAAGTGTGTTGTGGCCGCGCTTGCACTGACATGCGCCCAGTCTTTTGCGGGTGTGCCGAAACAGAAGGATGATTTGTTTTCAGGCACGGAACGTTTTGCGGTGGGTGCGAAGGACAGCACCGAAGTGAATCTGGACAAAAATATGTTGTCTGCTGCGGCCAGCATGAAGGGTGGACCGAAGGGCGAACTCATGAGCAAGATGGACTTCGTGTTCGTCCACACCTATAGCTATGCGAAGCCGGGTAGCTATGACATGAAGGACGTTGAGGCGTTCAGCAAGCGTTTGGAGGGTAACGGGTGGTCGCACCTGGTTAAGGAGCGATCCGCGAAAGAGTCGACCGATATCTGCGTGAAAACAGACCGGGAAGGCCAGATGACGGAACTGGTGGTCATCGATGCGGAGCCGCTCGAGCTTGATTTTGTCCACTTGAAGGGACAGCACCTTTCGTTGAGCGATTTGTCCAAAGTGGGCCCAGGGGTGGTTGCGGGTTCACTCAACAGTGGCCAAGGCGATGGAAAATTCGGCACAAGCAAACCAGATCCCAAGCTGAAGCAGCGGTGAGCGCTGAGTTAGGGCAGTTCTCGGGATAGTGTATGGGCACCAAACAGCAGATCCCTTCGCTGCGCTGCGGGATGACAAGCAGAAAGGCACGAGGAAACCTTACACCAATGGGCATTTTTGCTCTGGGCCAAGAGGCAAGGGCAGACGCAGATTCCCTGCGGGAATGCCAACCGAGCTTCTTGAAATTCCAAGCAAGGATTTGCGGTGCGTAGTGCTTACACTGGTTACGCTTCGTAGTGTGCGTTAAAAATGGCGCAAGGTTTCTTCTGGTTCAGACGGGGGTGTATGTGGGGTTGTTGGGGTACGGCTTGTGCGGTCAGCGGTGCGTTCCAGTGAGCGCGTGACCAGGTCGCGGGAGCCAAGACCAATGGCGAGTGCGAGAGTCAGGACGATTCCGCCGAAGACGATGCCAAAGGCGAGCTCGACAATGCCGCCGCCGACTTGCATGTGATCGAGCGCCATGGCGGCGGTGAGAACGAGGACCAGCCACTTGACGCCCATGGACAAAAAACGGGCGTACTGGAGCTGGTGATTGACGGCTCCGATGAGCACCGTACGCGCGAGAAAACGGGCTATGAGATTGCCGGCGACCAGCAGCAGAATGGCTCCCGCAAATCGTGTGAGGTAAGGCAGCAGCGTAAAGCTGAGTGCGGATCCTGTTTCGTAGGAGGCATCAAAGGCCGAGATGCCGATCGTCAAGCCCAGCAGCACGCAGACCCAGAACAAGATGCGGCCGATGAGACGTGTTGGGCTGTGCCCGGGAGACCAGTCGGTAAGGGCACTGCCGTCGTTCCGCGACATACGCTCATCGAACTTTGCCGCAACCAGGACGCGTCGAACAATCCAGCTGAACAGGATGCCAAGGCCGGTGAGCAAGGCGAGGGCAAGAAAAAACGCAAGCATGCCGGGCAGGACGCTGATGAGCAGCGAAGCAACGCGGTAGAGGGAAAGGTGGAGAGCCTCCGCCATGTGGTGCCACAGGGTGGTGTGCGAAGCCACGGGAGCGAGGGGCGCGCCATAGGGCTGGGTGTAAACGTCAGGCTGAATGAGCAGAACCATGATGCAGACTCCTAAAAACTTTCTGACGGATAGAACAGCCGCTGCAAAGGCATGCGGAGCGAAAGGCACGACGTCTGCTACGGGTTGAATCGGTCAGGCCAGCGCCAGCGTGAAACGAGATAAGGTTTGTCCGCGACGAAGGCTGCGGCAACGGCCTCGATGTGACGCTCCGGGTCGCAGCCGTCGATGGTGGAACGTATGTGCGATGCGGCCCAAGCGAGATAGAGCGGTGTGAGTGCTCCAAGCAAATGGCCGCGGTTAATGGTGCGCAGACGATGTGCGAGCAGGAAGTCATAAACAATGCGCGCCCACAGGGCATCGGGTATGGCAAAGGATTCGGCAGGCATGGCCGCCAGACGTTTGAGTCCAAGTAGCGATTGCGGTGGAAGCACCAGCGACCAGAGCTCATGCAGATTTCCGTAGGCGAGGCGGAACGCGTCCAGCATGGGCTGCATCTCGGCCAGTGAGCCGCAGTCTTTCTGCTTTTCGAGCGGAAGTGTGCGTAACGTCTGCGCTGGACGGGCACGCTGCCAGTAAGTGGCCTTCTGATCGATTTCGGTGAACAGCGAACCCACAATATGAGCAAGCAGCGTATTCAGGTCGGGGGCGATGGGCTGCGGCAAGACGCGCGTGACTTGCTCGGCCTCAGCGATAGAAACACCAGCCACACAGGCTTCAATCACTGGCCAGATCAGAGCGTCATTCTGGTTAGCGGAGGTGAAGCGCTGGCCCGCAGCAGCAAGACGCTCCAGCATGCGCGATGAGAGGCAGAGGTCGATCGCCAGCGGGAAACGGACCGGCGAGTTGAACAACGCGCGGGATAAGGGATAGAGGATGGCAGAGTTGACCAGGCCGGTTCGCGGTGGAAGGACGTACTGAGCGAGGCAAAGATCAGCGCGTTCGCCCAGAATCGGCGCGGCTAGAGCAAGGAGCGAGGCCGGCGAGAGGGTGTGGGCTTCGGGCCCGAGCACAAGAATACTGCGCGCCTGATGTTCCCGCGTAAGTTCGTGTGCATTGACGAAGTCTGGCGCGGTGAGGGTCAAGTCATCCGAGGCCTGGACGGTCGGGGTGTAGCCCACAACCCGGAGTGATCCTTCGGATGATGTGGCTCCGGCAGACGATCCGGCAGGATAGTTGGACCCGCTGGGAAGATCGGGTGAAGCGACGGTCACGTTGGTGTGTGGAAAGGCAAGCTCGAGGTTCGCGAGCATTTGCTCGTGTGCATCCTGCGGCATGGAACCGAGACTGACCAGAAGCGTGGCTGTGCTCGGGGGCGTGTGCGCGAGATCGGACGTAGCGTTCAGCGTTGCCATTCAGTCTGTTCCTGCCGTTGCTGGAAATTAGGTGTAGGGCCGCCGGATGGTTCCGACAAGGCCAGAAGGCCGGCAAGCGGTATGTGCACCCAGTCCGGACGATTGTTCAGCTCGTAAAGAAGCTCATAAAGAGCTTTCTCAAGAAGATACGCCTGCAGCAGTTTGTCGGCTTCAGAGGGTGTGGGCAGCAGGCCGGGACGCGCTGTGATTGTATCGCGGTAAGCGGCGAGGAAGAGACGGTGCATTCCAGCTTCCCACGCCTGGCGCCAGGGCGTGAGCGACCCAGCGCGATCAGGATGGCGCTGGATAAATGCGGTAAACGCGGTGGCTGCCGCGTAAGAGTAGCTGCGCAGCATTCCTGCCACATCGCGCAAGGGAGATTGCTTGCGGCGGCGTTCTTCAAGTGTGCGTGCTGGCTCGCCTTCGAAATCAAGCAGGATAAAGTCGTTGCGTGAGCGCAGCACCTGACCGAGGTGATAGTCGCCGTGAATGCGGATGCGTTGACCGGAAACTGCATTCGCTGAAATGGCTTGGGCACTCTCGAACAAACCGATACGCCGGCTGAGAAGCGTTGCTGCGGCGTCGGCGGTCAGGTCAGAGAGACGGGAGATTCCGGACTTCAGCGCATCGAGTGTGCTGTGAATCTGGGCGTCGATGCGACGCGCATCCAGGGCAAGGTCGTGCAAGGTAAAGGGCTCTGCGCGGAAGGCTTCGTCCTGGGTCTCAGTAGAGAGCGCAAGGTGCATCTCTGCGCTCCGGCGGCCCAGCAGTGTGGCCGAGTTCAAGGAAAAGTCGGCGAGATCGTGGAGCGACTGTGGAACTGTGTTGTCTCCAAAAAAGGAGGCCGATCCAGGAATCGTTTCTGGCTCGGGAAGACCTGCGACGGCTTCGTAGAAACGGCCTAATTCTTCCAGGGTCCAGGACCATCCGTCCCCCTGATTGGCGACCAGGCCCTGCAGCATGGCAGAGGTGGTATGAGTCTGGATTTCGTTCGGCAACTGTGCCGAGAGCGTTATCTCTCCAAGGAAAGGAGGAATGCGGTCAAAGTGCGCCACTTCAGTGAGAAACCGACCAATTTCTACGTCGGGATTTTCTCCTGGTTGCAGCCGGCGGAAGAGCTTCAGGATCATGTCGCGGCCATAAAGGATGTTCGTATTCGACTGCTCAGCTGAGCCGAGTCGCGCGGGATGCACCTGGTTTCCGCCAAGCTGGGCGTAAGCCTGCGAGTGTTCGCCGACGAGGGTGCAGCCGGAGCCTTCAAGGTGCGATGCAGCATCGATGATCGACAGCAGAGAGTGGCGTGCGTCCTCGCGGACAGTAGCGTCGTGCAGCGCAATGGGACCGGACGATGTGTCGGTCTGGGCGAGGATTGCGTTGGGCGAATTGACCAGCAGGGCTTCGAGCTCGCTTCCTGTGGTCAGAGCCAAGGGAAGTTGATATAGGTCCGGCTGGGCGTCGCGATAAAAAACTTCGACAAAAAACAACGCGCAGCTTAGAGCCTGAGGCGTCGTCGCACTTGGACCGTTGTTTGACGCACTCGTTTCAAGTGCTGTGTTTTGGGAAGTGCGGCTAACGAGTGTGTCCAGAGGAACCCAGTGCTGCACCCGAATTTGCTCGATGGTGCGTGTTTTGGCTCCAAACCAGCGCTGCCTCAGCAGCCACGCAGGGAGTGTGCGTTCCAGCAGATGGAGGCCTTCGCCTTTGAGCAGAGCAGACCAGCCCTGGGTGACGAGTTCATGCGCTACGGTTACGAGGCTGTTGGTGACGAGGTCTTCGATGGGGTCGCGTTGTTCTGGCTGATCCTGGCGCGGCGCTTCAGGTTGCAGCTCAAACCAGAGGAACGAATAGGGGGCGACCGTGAGGACGTAAGGCGCGTCGGTGATCTGCGGGAAGGGTACGTAGCCCAGCATTTCAACCGGCATCGCGCCTTCGTAATCTATAAGGTCGAGCGCGACCGGCTGGGCAAAGCGCGAAAGATTAGCGACGCACAGGACAGTCTCGTGCGAGCCATCCTCACGCTTCAAATCGCGCAGGTAAGCAAGGATTTTGCGATTTTCTGGATGAAGAAAGCGCAGCGTTCCCCGGCCAAAGACCTGGAAGAGTTTGCGCAGAGCGATCATGTTGCGCATCCAGTGCAGCAGCGAAGACTGGTCGGTGAGCTGACCTTCTACGTTCAGAACCTGATAGCCGTAGATCGGATCCATGACTACCGGAAAGTAGAGCTTAGCCGGGTCGCACTTCGAAAACCCTGCGTTGCGGTCAGAGTTCCACTGCATGGGTGTGCGCACGCCGTTGCGGTCGCCGAGATAAATGTTATCGCCCATGCCGATCTCGTCGCCGTAATAGAGGATTGGCGTCCCGGGAAAGCTGAGCAGGAGGGAATTAAGCAGTTCGATGCGGCGGCGGTTGTTGTCCAGCAGAGGCGCGAGTCGACGGCGAATACCAACATTGATCCGCATCCGTGGATCGGCGGAGTAGGCGAAGTACATGTAATCGCGCTCTTCGTCCGAGACCATTTCAAGCGTCAGTTCGTCGTGGTTGCGCAGGAAGAGGCCCCACTGGCAGGCTTCAGGGATATCCGGCGTCTGGGCCATGATATCTGTGATCGGCAGGCGATCCTCCTGCCGCAGCGCCATGTAGATGCGCGGCATCAACGGGAAGTGGAAGGCCATGTGACACTCGTCGCCGTCTCCGAAGTAGGGACGAACGTCGGCGGGCCACTGATTGGCTTCAGCCAGAATGAGGCGGTTGGCATAGTCTTCGTCGATGGCCGCGCGTATTTTTTTTATAGCCACATGAGTTTCAGGAAGGTTTTCGCAATTGGTGCCATCGCGTTCGATCAGGTAGGGGATGGCATCCATGCGCAGGGCGTCCACACCCATATCAAGCCAGAAGCGCATGGCCTGGATAACTTCTTCGATAACGCGTGGATTGTCGAAGTTGAGATCAGGCTGATGCGAAAAAAAGCGGTGCCAGTAGAAGGATTTGGCGGTATCGTCCCACGTCCAGTTGGATTTTTCCGTATCGGTGAAGATGATGCGCGCATCTTTGTAGATCTGATCGGTGTCGCTCCAGACGTACATCTCGCGCTCGGGCGAGCCCGGCGGCGCGTGGCGCGCAGCCTGAAACCAGGGATGCTGGTCGCTGGTGTGATTGATGACAAGTTCAATCATTACCTGCATGTTGCGTTTGTGCGCGGCGTCTAGGAATTGCTTGAAGTCGTCGAGTGTTCCATAGGATGGGTTGACTGCGACGTAGTTGGCAATGTCATAGCCGTCGTCGCGCAGAGGCGAAGGGAAAAAGGGGAGCAGCCACAGGCAAGTGACGCCAAGTTCCTGGAGGTAATCCAAACGCGACATCAGGCCGGGAAAGTCACCGATGCCGTCGTTGTTGGAGTCGGAGAAGGCGCGAACGTGCAGTTCGTAAATAACCGCGTCTTTGTACCAGAGCGGGTCGGCCGCGCTGCTCAGTTTCTTCACTCGTTGAATCTCCAAATCGTTTGATGCAGGTCCCAATGAAGAATTTTATCCGTTTGCAGGGCTTCAGGTGCGGGTGATGCGGAAGATATGGGCAGGCTGGACTTCGGGACGGAGAGCCACGTAATTGGAGCGGTCGTGCCACGTGTAATGCGTTCCCGTCAGAAGGTCTTCCACGTCGAAACTCTGATTGTAGGGGATGCCAAGAGTCTTCAGGTCGAGGTCGATCCATCCGGCCTGTTCGTTATGCGGGTCTAAATTGATGGCGACCAGGATGGTGTTATCGCCATGTGGGGGGTTGCGGGCCGATTTCGAATAGCACATCAGGTTGGGATTATCGACGGGATGGAAGTGCAGCGACCCATTCGTCTGCAGCGCCGGGTTGGCGCGCCGAATGTTGTTGACGTTGGTGATGAGGGGCACAAGAGATTGCGGGGCGTTGCGGTTGCGCTGGCGAATCTCATACTTCTCGCTGTCCATGTACTCTTCCGATTCAGACTTGCCCAGTGAGGGTGTGGCTGGCGCATTCTCGCATAGCTCGTAGGCGGGGCCGTAGATGCCGTAGTTCGCAGTCAGGGTTGCGGCCACGATCAGGCGCTGCATGAATGCGGGACGTCCGCCCTCCTGCAAGCTTTTGTGCAGAATGTCTGGAGTGTTGGGCCAGAAATTGGGCTGGAAGAAATCTGAAACAGGCGGACGGGTAATTTCTTCGAGATAGGTTTCGAGCTCCGTCTTTGAGGTGCGCCAGGTGAAGTAGGTATAGGACTGGGTGAAGCCGGCTTTTGCCAGCGAGTACATGACGTGCGGCCGGGTAAAAGCTTCGGCGAGGAAGATGGTTTCGGGGTGCTTCTGGCGAATCTTTCCGATACACCACTCCCAGAACGGCAAAGCCTTGGTGTGCGGATTGTCGACTCTGAAGATGTGGACCCCTTGGTGAATCCAATAGGCGAAGACATCGTGCAGGGCGGACCATAAGCTGCGCCAGTCAGACGACTCGAAGTTGAGCGGGTAGATGTCCTGATATTTTTTTGGAGGATTCTCAGCGTACTGGATCGACCCGTCCGGACGTATCTGGAACCAGTCCGGGTGCTCGTGGACCCAGGGATGATCGGGCGAACACTGGAAGGCGATGTCCAGTGCCACCTCCATGTGGTGGTGCGCGGTAGCGGCGATAAGGTGATGGAAGTCCTCCAGCGTTCCAAGTTCGGGGTGGATCGCGAGATGGCCACCGCCGGTCTCGCCGATTGTGGCGGAGCCGATTGCCCAGGGGCTACCAGTGTCGCCGGGCATGGCGGAGACGGCATTGTTTTTGCCTTTGCGGTAAGCGGTGCCGATGGGATGGATCGGTGGAAGGTAGAGTACGTCGAATCCCATGGCAGCGATTTCGGGAAGCTGCCGTTCCACATCGGCGAACGTGCCGTGACCGCCGGGGAGCGCCGAGGTGGAGCGTGGAAACAATTCGTACCACGTGGAGTAGCGCGCGCGTTCCCGGTCCACCCACATTGTGAGCGGCGTTCCGGAGGTGGCGGCGAAGCTGAGGTCAGGGTAGCGAGCGGCGAGCGACTGAATGTGAGGGCTGAGCGGGTACTCGTAAAGTGCGGCGTCCTGGTCCGCCATCCAACGCAGGGAAGCGACAATCTCGGTCAACTGCTTGGCATCGCGGCCGCGTGCGCGCCGTGCAGTCTGCTCCAGCAGCAAAGCGCCTGAGCGCAGTGCCAGCGGGATGTTCTGGGGTGTGTCGCCCGGTTGGGGATTTTGCGGATCGGGTTGTGCGTCAAGGCGCTTGCGTAGGTCGCTGCACCAGGTGTCGAAGTGATCGATCCAGCCCGTGATGGAAAACTCCCACGTGCCAAGTTGGTCGACGATGAAGCTGGCAGTGTAGATGTCGTTCCCTTGTGCCACCATCTCGGCGGAACGCCAGCGGCGGTCGGATTTCTGGCGAAACTGCAGACGTGCAGCAACGTGGTCGTGCCCGTCGGCAAAGATTGCAGCACTTACCGTGACCTTGTCGCCAAGGATGCGACAGACAGGGTAGCGTCCGCAATCCACCTGCGGTTCGACGGCTTCAATCACCACCCGGCTACGGCCTTCAGCAGGTTTCATTCGTTCCATCTTTCAGTGTGCTCCCGATGCCTGGTTGGCGGAGAGAGGTGTGCGGCTCGGTAAACGTCAAACAGATCGTCGCCTGCTTGCATCTCACGTCCAGCCCGTCTTTGTCATTTTAGAATTGGCAGGCACACAACGGGCGTCTTTCTGTAGAGATGCAAAGAGCCGACTTCAGGGTTTCCACACTGCTTAGGGTGGGCGGCAAACAATATAATAGACTGCTTTTGCACAAAGGATAGAACGATGGTTGGTACTTCACGGCCCGCTCCAGCGGAGCTCTACGGCAGCAGAATTGAAGAGTATGCGCTGATTGGCGATTGCGAAACGGCTGCGCTGGTTTCAATTGAAGGGTCTATTGACTGGCTCTGCTGGCCTACCTTTTCATCGAACGCGTGCTTTGCTGCGTTGCTGGGCACGGAGGACCACGGCTTCTGGAAGATTGCTCCTGAGCAGAGCGCGGTTTCGGTCAAGCGTCGATATCTTCCCGACACGCTGATTGTTGAGACGGTGTTTACGACTGAATCGGGGACGGTGGCGCTGATTGACTTCATGCCTCCTCGGGGGACGAACTCGGATGTGGTTCGAATCGTGCGCGGTCTGGGAGGCAAGGTGAAGATGCGCATGGATCTGCGCGTTCGTTACGATTACGGGCGCACGATTCCGTGGGTGACACGCGTCCAGAACGGGTTTCGTGCGGTGAGTGGACCGGATATGACGGTGCTGCGGACCTCGGTTGAGTTGAAGAACGAGGACATGAAGTCGATCAGCGAATTTAGCGTGGGTGAAGGGGATGAGGCGTGGTTCGTTCTGACGTATGCCTCTTCGATCGGCACGGATGGAGGTAAGTCCGCGCCCGATCCCACGCCGGTCGATCCGCATGGCGCGTTTGATGACACGGTGGAGTTCTGGACGGAGTGGAACAGCCGCAACTCCTACGCGGGTAAGTACGCGGACGCGGTGCGGCGCTCGTTGATGACCCTGAAGGCGCTGACGTATCGTCCGTCCGGAGGGATTGTTGCGGCGGCGACGACGTCTCTGCCCGAGGCCATTGGAGGCAATCGCAACTGGGATTACCGCTTTTGCTGGTTGCGCGACACGGCGTTTACGCTGCTGGTGCTGCTGCATGCCGGCTACCAGGAAGAGGCTACTGCGTGGCGGCTGTGGTTGCTGCGCGCAATCGCGGGTGCACCGTCGCAGGTGCAGACGCTGTACGGGATCTGTGGTGAACGGCAGATGTCTGAGTGGGAAGTGGATTGGCTGCCGGGCTACGAGCACTCGCGTCCGGTGCGGATTGGCAACGCCGCTTCAGAACAGTTTCAACTGGATGTGTTCGGGGAAGTTGCCACGGCGTTGGCGCACATGCCCCCGGCCAGCGACGACATCAAGGTTTCTTCGACTTCAGTGCAAGGGCAATTGATCAATCACCTGTGCGAGGTGTGGAGTGAGCCGGATGATGGGATCTGGGAGACGCGCGGCGGACGAAAGCACTTTACCTATTCGAAGGTGATGGCGTGGGTAGCGCTTGACCGTGCTATTAAGCAGTACGAGCTGTACGACGGCGGTGGGGATGTGACACGTTGGCGCGAAAATCGTGACTTGATCCACAAGGAGGTTTGCGAGAAGGGATTCAGTAAAGAGCTGAACTCGTTCACGCAGAGTTACGGCTCGGAAGATCTGGATGCGTCGTGTCTGCGGCTGGGTCTCGTAGGATTTTTGCCGATGAACGATCCACGCATTGTGGGGACCGTGGATGCGATTCAGAAATATCTGATGAAGGATGAATTCGTGGCGCGGTATAACACGGAGAAGTCTACGGATGGATTGCCGCCGGGCGAGGGCTCGTTTCTGGCGTGCAGCTTCTGGATGGTGAACTGCCTGTGGCTGATTGGACGCCACGATGAAGCTGTCCAGATGTTCGAACGGCTGCTTGTGCTGTGCAACGACGTCGGTTTGCTGTCAGAAGAGTGGGATGCCAAGGCGGCGCGGATGGTGGGAAACTTCCCCCAGGCTTTATCGCACATCGCGCTGTGCCAGGCGGCGTTTACGATGTCTGGTGGATGGCATCCGGCGCAAGGAGAACTGGTGCAGGAATAGAAGGCAGCAAAGGCCAGTGTCATCTGCCTTCGCTGCCCTTGGTTCTGCGTCGTGCGAGCTACAGCATCTTGCGGACGTAGCGCCGGACAGTTTCGGTCACCAGGCCGAAGATGACGTATGTGGTCATCTCGCTCGACTTCTCTCGCGTGGTCTGGTTCGCCGGTTGGGCGGAGAAACCGAGGGCGGGAAGTGCGCCTTCGTGAGTGAGCGCCATAAGGGTCATTCCGAAGTTGACCCCGTCTTTTGCGGCTGCGGCGGGATAGAACTCTGCCAGCGCGCCGTATGCGGCGCCCGTGACGGCACCAAAGCCCCAGCGAACCGCTTCGGAGGCAATCTCCCTCTGGGCCTGCGGCAGATTGCGTGCTCCCAGCTTGTCGGCAGCAAGCGCGGTGGGGTCGGCTTCACCGTGTGTGCGCGGAGGGTAGACCCGCTCGGCGAGGGCTTTTGCAGCGGTGGCCAGGATGCCGCCAATCACGCCGGCAAGTAAACCCTTGGCTAGAGACTGATCTCCGAGGTA
>JAABUO010002627.1_pt1 | contig 21761 bp, 32 predicted proteins | sample 5559291 | NCBI WGS metagenome assembly JAABUO01 (sample SAMN10711878, study PRJNA513372) | rock metagenome | isolation source: Antarctica rocks | place: Antarctica: Victoria Land, Finger Mt sud
AAGCCCAGGCCGGCTGTCAGTGCCGGATTTTGTATCTCAGCGCCGGCCTGCTCGCTCGGGCGTGCAGGTGGTTGTCAACGAGGACAACATTGTGGACGTGCAGGCGGACTATGACGGCCCAGGTGCGCCTCCTGTTTTCTGTGCGCGCGGGCCCCCGCTTGGCCGCGCACCCTGGCCGACCGCGGCGCGCCCGGGATCTGACCCGGCTGCGCAACGCGCAGCGGGGACGCCATTCGAGGGCGGCGTGTTCCGCATGAAGCTGGTGCTGGGCGCGGACTTCCCGGACGCGCCCCCCAAGGGTGCGCGCCGCCGCCGCCCCGCTCGCCCGGCTCCGGGCGCGTGCTGCTTGAGGCGCGGAGGCGTGGAGCACAGATGCAGGCTTTTGCACTGTGCTTGCGTGCCGCCTCCGCAAATGTCTGCGCCTGCCCTGTGAGCCCTGTTTGTGGCGTGCACTGTTGGTGGTGAAAGAACACGGGTTACCACAGCGCTGGCAGGCACCTACTGCACGTTGCCCACACCCGGGGCCGTTGCAGCCTGCACGCACTGCCCAACCACGCGTCACGCCGCACTGGATGCCTGCACCTGGCCTCCAGCACTTTTGTCCCAGGCAAGGGGCGCGCGCAAGCGAGGCAGACGCCGGGCAGGTTGCGCGGCTTTCAAGCCGGCTGACGCTGAACGCAGCGGCGCCGCTCAACAGAGCGCCCCATCTGGCCGTGCAGCCGCGCAGGCGCCCGCATGGTCGGCGCAGGCGCAGCGACCCCCTCGGCACGCTTGCGAGCCTGTCGAGGCCGCGCGGCGCCCCGCGCGCCCGCCGTGCGCAGCGGCGCGCGCGCGTCCGCACGAGCGCGCAGGCTGCTTTCTGACCAAGAGCCGCCAGCGCGCAGGCTACTTCCTGACCAAGATCTTCCACCCCAACGTGGCCAAGGGCGGCGAGATCTGCGTCAACGTGCTCAAGCGCGACTGGGCGCGCGATCTGGGCCTGCGCCACGTGCTGCTCGTTGTGCGCTGCCTGCTGGTGGAGCCGTTCCCCGAGTCCGCGCTGAACGAGGAGGCCGGCAAGCTGCTGCTGGAGAGCTATGCGGCCTACGCGGCGCATGCCGCGCTGCTGACGTCCATCCACGCACAGCCCGCCAAGCGGTGCGCTGCCCAACTGGTTCCTAACTCTCAGAAGCTCAAACCCTAGTTTGCGCCGGGAACGTGTTCAGGCTGTGAGCGACCCGCTCCGCTGTAACAACGCGCCGCACTGCTGAGCAGGAGCGAAGGCTGCCTGGGCGTGCCTTGCGCGGCGCGGCCGCGCGTCAGCAGCGCCGCTCTCCCATCGCATGCAGCTGGGCTCGTCTGCAGCTGTTCTGCATGAGCAGCTACCAGAGTGCGCGACATGGCTTGTCACTGCGTGCGCGCTGCGCAGGCCAATGCCGCTGACGGCCGCCGGTGGCGCCAACGCGGTGAACGCACAGGACGCCGACGCTGTCGGCGGCGGCGGCGGCGGCGGCGCGGGCGCGGACGCGGGCCAGCCCGCGGTGAAAAAGGCCAAGGGTGCCGACAAGGGCCGCAAGCGCGCGCTCAAGCGCTTGTAGCGCCGCCGCGCCGCGCAGCGCGCCCGGAGGCCCGGAGCGCGGAGTTTGCTGCGCCCCGGCGCCCAAGGGCGTGCGGGCTGGGGACGCGGCGCGGCGGCGGCGGCGGGCTTGGGGTAGGCGAGGAGCGCCGGGCAGGCGCGCCAGCGTGCGTGCTGGGTTGCTCGGTGCTGTGCAGCGCGCCCGGGGCCGCGGGCGCCGCCTGGAGCGGCGCGCCTGCCGCGGCGGCAGGGGCAGCACGGGGGAGGCCGGGCGCCAGCGCTGCTCAGCAGGGGCGGGTAGAAGATCTGCGAAACGTGCTCTGGCAGGGTGCGATTGCAGGTTGGCAGGCTCTTGAGTGCGCGGTGCTTGGCGGAGGCCCAGGCGCCTCCCGTAAGGGGCGAACCTGCGCCCCATTCCATAACGTGCCAGCGCTTCAGGCTGCAGGCATTCTGCATCTCTCGGCTTCTATTTGATGACAACTGTCAAGTGTCCTTGGCAATGCAGGCCGGTCAGGCCTGTTCATTATGCGCGTGTCCCTTCCGGCTGAGGTCTGGAAGGACAGCGCTGTTCCTATTCATCCATGCTTTCACTGTAACCTGGAATATTTGCTTGACACTGCAACTCATGCTGGCACGGCCACAGCTGCTCGGCTTCTCGAACATGCGCATGCTCGGTGGAATACATGAATGCTTGGCTGTTGCAGGCTGCTCGGAGCGAGTTTGTCGAAGTGCAATGCGGGTGCCTTGTGCCTTGAGCTGTGCAGGGTGGTCTGCGGCACCACGCTGAGGTGTAGACGCGCGCGAGCCTGGTCCCATGCAGTGAGCCCGGCAGCATTGTAGTTACTCTGCATGCCGTCAGCCTGCAGGCGGCGCTAGCTACCCTCCGCTCGCCCGCTTCCCTCCCGTGTACTCAACTATCGACCGCCCGCCCTGGCCCCTGCTGTGCGGCACGTCAAGCGTCACACAGCCTTGCAACACAGCACCCACGAACAAAGCAGGCGACAAGGGCCGGGTCATCTGCCAGCTAGTGCGGAGTGGCTCAGCTGATGGAAGCACAGACGTCCAGCGCTCACTGGAAAGTCCTGCGCACAACACATGTATCTCTGCATCAGCCGCCATGCTGGTCCCAGGCTGGGCTTCTCTACACAGCACCAAACACTGCGCCAAGGCCTGCCAGGCATGGTAACAGGGGTCTGCATTGGAGACAGATGAGGTCAATGCCTGCACGCACAGGTTGGGGCTGCAAGCAGGGGACTGCCTTGCATTGCACATGATATATATGCATGGCTGCACGTTGCACAGCGCTTATGCATATGTGCGCTGGTCACAGGCCGCCGTCCACACAGGCCTGAGGCGCTTTTGAGGTGAGCGGTGGCCGGCGGCTGGGCGGGCGCGCGCTTGAGCAGCGGGTGCGCCTGCTCGGGCAGGCTGACGCCGTTGGTGGTGAAGTTGTACAGGGCGGGGTTCTTCACATGCTTGACCAGCGCGTCCACCGGGCTCTGCGCCCCAGGCACAGCCCGGCTCATGACCCACCCTCCCTGACGCCTATATTGGGGTCATGCATGTGCTTGACTTTTGCATCCGATGCGCCCCAGGCACGGCCCGGCTCGTGACTCACTCTCCCTGGTGCCCAGGGTCTGCAAGCCCTACTCTGGCGCACAGCGGCGCGCTGGTGACTGCACGGCTGCGCGGACGCTGCCACGGCCGTACACCCCTGCCGGCGCCCGGGTATCTGCAACACCTGACCTCGTGCACAGTCTTATGCACACTGAGGACGGCCAGCACCGACGCTGCATGCCACGCTTGCATTGTCCTGCCAGCGCCGACTCGACGCTGAGGCTCAGGCAGCGCAGCCGGCCGCCCATCGTTCCGCGCACGCGACAGCAGGCAGGGGCCCCCGCCGAGCCGCGGCGGGACGCACCAGGCCGTTGGCGAGGTACTGGCCATAGAAGCCCAGGAACGCCACCATGGCGAGGCGGCCTGCACGCGCGCATGGTTTACAGGATTAGGGTATGGGTAAGGTCAGGGCACATCAACGCATGCATGCGGTGCATGCGAGTTATATGCACCACGTGCACTTCAGCAGTGCGTAGGCATACACCCGTCCTGCACCCGTCCTGCACACCGCCCACCTCGCCCAAGAGGGGCAGTAGAGCCAGCACCGCACCGTTCTTCAGCTCGCGGACCTTCATCGTCTCGTACGCGGGGCCCCTGCCGCGCCCGCCGCGCACTTCAGCAGCGGCAGAGCTGATGTTCCCCGCGCCTCTGCTTGGCCGCACCACCGAGCTGCCATGATGTCAAACAGGTCAGGGCGCTTGGCCTGCGAGCTGGGCCAGCGCTGTCCGCCGGCAGCGGCGCACAGGAGCGGCCGGCGATGACAGCGCAGCAACACGCGCCGCTGCAGCAGCAGCCCTGTCTCTTCCCAGCCCTGTCTCTTCCCATCCATGTCAAGTTCGAGCCTGGCACCAGCGGTAAGGCACCGGCGGCCCTGTCTCTTCCCAGCCCTGTCTCTCCCCATCCCTGTCAAGGTCGAGCCTGGCACCAGCGGTAAGGCACCGGCGGCGGGAACAGCGCGCGGGCCGCGCCTGGAGAAGCCGAGCGGGTCAAAGACGCCGCCCGGGTAGCCGTTCTCGCCGCCGGTGCCCTTGAATGCGGACTCCAGGCCGAAGAAGCTGCCCGGCTCGGCCTGGCTGCCCGGCTTGTTGAAGTCCTGCAGGCGCTTCAGCTCCACAAAGTTGAACAGCAGGAACTCCACCGCCAGCAGCGTGCCTACGCGCAGGGGCCGACACATTAGGCCGCCGGCCGCTCGGTGAGCTGAGTCAACGCGCACATGCAGGCCAGCTCCGGCAGATGACATAATTCAACCAACCCAACACGCGAGCCTGAGCACAGCTTTTCGCAGGTAGCCGCTCTCATGCCCAATCAGGGTCCTTGCAGCGGTCCCCCAACGCTCTTCTGACTGGCATAAGGCTTGCAAGCGTGCCTTCGCTGGCGCCGCAAGCGCCACCACGCCAACAGGTCGCACTGGGCCTGCGAGCCGGGCCAACGCAGGCGGGGCGCACTGAAAGGCGCAAAGGAGCCCTGCTGCGCGATGAGGCCCTGGTTGTACCACACGGGCACGTTCAGCAGGCCCACGTGCGTCAGGATGTCCGGGATCAGGATCCCGGCCACGCCCGCCATCGCGAAGCGGCTGTGGATGAGCTCCGCATGCACATACCTGCCGGCCCGGGCGCAGCGGTCTGGTCAAGCGGGCCTGCGCTGTCTGCATGGCACAGCCCCCCCAGCTGGCAGGGCCTCTGGAGAGCAGGCGAGCAAGGCCGCCGCTGGGCTGCCAGGGCACATCCTTGCCCAGTGCTGGGGCAGCCATGACGCTCTTGACAGGCTGGGATCTGTCTCGCAGCTCAAGCCGTCCGGGCCGGAGTGCGTCCCAAGGCAGCTGCTCATTGACCCAGGTTCCTGACACGTCTTTCCTCCGCCACGTGCGTGCGGCGCGTCTGTGCCAAGTAGGCGAGGACAAGTAGGCAGGGCGCCGCCTGACCACCCTCTGGCTGCCTGCAGCCGTGCCAGTCTGGCGGGCCTTTCAGCGAGCGCATGGTTCGACGGGTGTGTCGCAGGCGGGCGCGCACCAGCGCAGGGCGCCCTTGTTGCTGCCCAGGCGCAGCGGGTCAAAGCCGTACGCGGCCGGCAGGTCCTCCAGGTACGGCGGGATGGGCAGGGCCGGCAGCCAGGACTGCTTGGTGGGTGTCGCGCCAGTCGCGGTCGCATACGTGCGCACGGCCTGCGCGCTCGCGCCCGCCGCTCAGAGCTAGGGGAAGGGTCGAGCGGCCCGGCACTGCCCGGAGCTGCGCCCTCCTCCGCCTTCCCTCTTGCCTGTGGTCCCGGCCTGTAAAAGACGACCGCTGCTACGTCCACACCCAACGCTTGCCCTGGCAGCGTGCCCGCGCAGCATGCACAGGGCGCATGTACACTGCTGTGGCCCAACACATCAAGCTGCCCAGCACTAGCACCGCTGAAGCCACGCGCTCCTGCTGCACCAGGCACAGTGCATGCGTTGCAATAGCTGGTCCCTAGCAGCCGCTGCACTGCCAGGCATTGGCAGGTGAGCAGAGTCTGGTCCTGTCTCTTGCCAACTCGCCACCTCCTCCGCACCCCTCCCTCCGGCACGGGTGCTGCACCTGCGAACGCGACGGCCGAGCCCTGCCGGGCAGTGCTGCGACCGAGCGGCCAGCCAGGAACGCCGTCTGTGTCATCATGGCCTGCTCCCGGAACGTCGACCGCGATGTGTGCACGTCTATCTCCTTGGCGTCAGGCTGAGCCGCAGGAGAGCAAGCAGCGGCTTGGGGCAAAGCATATCAAAAAGGCTATCGTCTGCACGACCTAACCAGGGCCTGGCATGCAGGCAGCTCGTGGATGCTCGGTCGTTTTCAAATCCGCCGTTCATGAGATGAACGATTCAGCCTCTGATCAGAGGCTGACACACGGTTGTAACACATTCATTCAGACTGCATGGAGTCGTTACTGGCACTAGCGCTCCTGTTCTCAGGAGCATGTACGCTGCAAAAAACAGGGCTCTGAAGTCCATTCCATGCTCCACAAAGCCCCGTTTATGCAACAGGTGGACAAAAGCACAAGAGTGCCAGCTAATTTTTCAGGGTCATACGTTCAAACACAAACACAAACACACAGGCACTTCTCCTTGCTACATACTACCCCCAAGCAAGGAAGCTTCTGGCTACAGCTGGGGCCCCGCCACGGCAGTAAGGCCTGCAGGCCACCACGACCCGGCGTCCCGGCGCGACGCCACTTTTCAGTAATAGCCAAGCCCCTGCCGCACGCAGTGGCCGCTGCAAGCTCATCGCCAGCCGCCACACCCTGGTCGCACCCTGGAGCAGGACCCTACGCGGCGGCGGCCGCGGCCTCGGGCGCGACCGCCGCCGCGCCGGGCGCGCCCCACTCGCCGCTGCGTAGCATGGATATGTTGCGGCCGGGGCGCTGGCGGTCCTGCATGCGCGCGCTGCTCTCCAGCGAGCGCAGGTACTCATCGCCCACATCATTGGTGACGTAAACGCCTGCGCGCCCCGCGGCGCGCGTCAGCGCGCCTTGGGTACCCTAAACCTAACCCCATCCCCATGCGCGCCCCCCAGGCGATGCGGCACGGCGCAAGAAGCCGCCTGCCTGCCCGCAGCCGGACGCAGGCCCCGCAGCATATCAAACAAAGGCGGCGCTGCCCCGGCGACTCACTGAGCAACACGCCCTGCCCTGCGGCGGCGCCTCCCAACGACACGCGCGCCTCACGCCACCTCGCCTGCTCCGCGGCGCGCGGCCGCGTGCCGGGCCGGGCCCCAGGCGCGCCATTGAAGCAGGACGCCTCGAACTGCTGGATGGCCGGGTTGAGCTCGTGGCCGACGGACAGCAGGTCCTCGGTGGTCTGGTACAGCATGCCGTCCGCGCCCAGCACCTGCGGCCAGGATTTCGGCGGCTGGGTCAGCGCGGGCAGGCCATACCGGGAGCGCGGTGCGGTGCCGCGCGGCATGTCGCCGCTGCCCCGCGCCTGCAGCGCCGGACGGGGCCGGCGCAGCCAGCGGTGGCGCGAGGGCTGGAGCAGGCTCGCCCTGCGGCCCTAGCCGTCAGCGCCGCGCCCGCGCCCCGCGCCGGCCAGCCGCCGCGCCGCGCGCTGCGCGACGGCCGCGCCCCGGCAAGCAGGCCCCCGTAGCAAAAGCAGGCGCCGCCAGCACGCCCTGCACCGAGGCTGCCCGCGCAGGAGCTCCGGGGCTGCGGCGGGCACCTCACGGAGTGTGGCCACAACCCTTAACCTATGTAAACCTAACTCTGCGGCGGGCGCCGCGCGCACCGTGCAGATCTCCTCCTCGGACAGGTTGTACGCCACGAACTCGCGCCGCGTCGGCATGTCCACGCCGTACACGTTCGCATGGCGGACCGGCGGGCTGGCGCTGGCCAGGTACACCTGCGAGCAGCGGCCGCGCAGGCGTCGCCGAAGCAGGCTGATCGCAGTGCATTGCACACCACTGCGGGGCCTCACAGTGCAGTGCAGGACACTGCAGGCCCGGGTGCATCGCCGGCAGCATCTCACCGAGCCATGATAGTGGCCGGGTGCAGCCAGCGCGCCGGGGGCGCGGTGCGCCTTTCCGCTAGGTTTATATGTAGGGTGTCATGCGCCACGCGCACCTGGTCCAGCCGCGCCCCTCATGTGCAGAACACGGGTCAAAGTCGCGCCCAGCTGACTGGGCCCAATCAGGCCCAGCTACAAGGTGCTGCTTCAGCCCAGATCCCTGAGGCAAGCCTGGGTTGCACGGCGCACCTTGCTCGCGCCCGCGCGGCGCACCATGGCCACGATCTGGCTCATGGTGGTGCCGCGCACGATGGAGTCGTCCACCAGCAGCACGCGCTTGCCCGCAAACACCGCCGGCATGGCGTTGAGCTTGCGCCGCACGCTCAGCTCGCGCATCCTGGGCCCCCGGTACACTGAGACGTGGGCGCGCTGGCATGCAGGGTAGAGTAGTGACTCGAGGAGCGCCCCTAGGCCGCGCCAGGCGTGAGCGGGGCTTGCGCGAGGCTGCTCGCACGAGTGACCATGCATGCACACTGCCCATCATTGTGATCTGCCAGTTCTCTGAGCAGCCCGCCAAGCAGGATATTGCATTGCAAGTATGCGCTGCTGTCAACAGTGATGTCCCTGACGCTCCAAGCAAGCACCAGCCTGCAAGCCAGCCTCAGCGTCCTCGTCCATGCAGTGAGCTCCCAGGCCGCTGGCCGCTCTGCACTCTCCGCACCAACGCAAGCAGCCGCCGTGCTGCGAGGAGGAGCGCCTAATCCCATCCCTATCCCTGGAGCACGCACCGCTGGTTGGGCATGATGAACGTGCGCCCGACGTAGCGGTTCTTGACCAGGCCCTCGCGGTAGGGCAGGCCGAGCTCGGCGCTGATCTGGATCGCGGCCGGGCGCGAGCCGTCGGGCACGGGCACCACGCAATCGATCTCCCAGCCCTTGGCAGCGATGCGGCGCGCCAGGCGCGTGCCCAGGCCCTGCGCGCGCGCCGCGCACGCTCGCCCGCTGCGCCACGCCCCGCGATGGCCCCGGGAAACTCGACCAGTGGTGCCGCTTGGTGTCGTGAAGCGCACGTCCGCAGCGCGCCGACAGCAGAGAGGCGGCCGCCGTGTGCATCATTCACTGCGCCAGCGCCGGGCTTGACGGGCTGCGGCCGGCGCGCAAGCGCGCCCAGCGGCGGGCCCAGGAGGTAGAGCTACAGTGAAGGTGAAGAGGGCAAGAGCACTCCCTGGGCAAGGGTGGCCCGCAGCTGCTGCGATCCAAGGAACCTGCAAACATTTTTAAATCTGCATGGCCCGCCCGGACGCACGCGCGCACCAGCTGGAAGTTGTACACCGGGATGTCGTCCAGCACCGAGTCCGGGCGCGCGAGGTAGATGTACTCGAAGATGCACGGGCAGCGCTGCCCCGGCGCGCACTGCTGCGACACGAGCTCGCCCTCCGGCGTCACGATCTGCGCGCGCGCGCCCCGCCGTCTGCACCAACCAAGGGTAGGTCGAACCCTAGCCCTAGAGCTAAGCCACCATCATTCTGACTGCCTGCCCGAGTGGGGTCGGCGAGCTTGCCTTGCATTCGCGCCGCCCGACTGGCACCGTCCTGACCACCCAGCTTGATGCACCTGTCAGAATGCCGCGGCCTTGTGCGGCCTCCCGCGCTGTGACGGCATCAGGCTGTACACTGGGGCACAGAGAGCGCCGCCGTGTGACAGACGAGCCGGCTCCGAGGCGCCAGGCTGCGCGGCGCGCGGGCGCACCACCATCTCGCCCGGCGCGAGGTCGCGCACGCGCTCAAAGCCGATCGGGCCGAACGCGCAGTCCTCCGACGCGATGCAGTACTCGATGCGCGCGTTGCTCACGCGCTGCCCCAGCACCAGCGGCCTGGACAGGCATCTGGGAGCTGTCAGGGGCCTGGCGCGCTGCCGTGCTGCCAAGGTGCACACCCAATAATCGCGTGCTTTATTCCTGCCGCTTGCTGCTGGAAACGCAAGGATGCCCTGCGCAGGGGCGGGTTCTTGGCCTGGTGCGGTGCGCTTGCGGGACTCGCCGCAGCTCATACCAGCTACAAGGCCGGCGCTGCCAGCAGCCATTTGAGCGGTCCTACTCCTGCGGAGGCAGCTGCTGGAGAGCGCGGCAGAAGCATGCCAGGTTGACGTAGAGAGTGAGGGACCACAGGGTGTGAGCGGACACGCGCGCCGCAAGCCCGAAGGCGCTTGCATGCGCTGTCCAAGCTCATGCCTCGTGCCATCGAGCGCCACCACACATGCGCTGACATGACCCCAAGCGACATAAACTCATGCGCCGGCAGGGCGCGCGCCGGATGCCGAACGGGTCGCGGAAGGCGACCAGGCCGACGCCCTTGATGAGGCAGAGGCAGGAGTAGGCGCCCTTGAGCGCGCGCATGGCCGTCGCGCCGGCCTCGAACACCAGGTCGCGCGTGGCCAGGCGCGGGTCGCACGACGCGGCGGTCAGGCAGCGCTGGTGCGCGCGGTGGATCTCGTCCGCCAGCACGTTCAGCAGCACCTGCCGCGCGCGCGCCTCGGCTGCGTGTGAGGTGAGGTCCATGGCCTGGAGATGGCCTTGAGGTCCTCGCCTGGAAAGCACCAATGGCGCGCAGATGAAGCAGACAGCCTGACAAGGCAACCTGGACACGGCGCAGCCGCGGGCAGGCTGGTGAGCGATATGGAAGGACGCGTGTACAGCGCATGAATCAGGCGCCGTCGCGGCCGGCGCATCGGTCTTTGTGGCGGGGCTGGCAGACGGCACGCCCGCCGGCGGCCTGCCCGGCACTCACTGACGCCGCTGCGCAGCGGGTCGGGGGAGGCCCACGCTGTGCCGGGGCGCGCCTCGGAGTCGGAGTCGGTGCGCAGGTGGCGGCTGAAGAAGGACTGGCTGCCCTCCAGCGCCTCACGGAGCTCGTCCACGTTGGTCAGGTTGCCGTTGTGGATGAGGTAGACGCCGAGCGGCGAGTTGACAAAGAAGGGCTGCGCCTCCTGGGCCGACGCGCTGCCGGCCGTCGGGTAGCGCACGTGGCCGATGCCCACGTTGCCTGCGCGCCGCGCGGGCGGCCGCTGTTAGCGGCGCGGCGGGTGGGCGCTGTCGCGGCGCCGGCCGCCAATGCGCCGCCCGCGCCCAACGGCGCCGGCGCGCGGGTCGCAAGCGGTGTCTGGGATCAGCCATGGAAGCTCCACACTGTGCTGGCCCCACACTGGCGTCCCCGCGCTGCGGGCACCTTTCTTGATATGGCGGAATGGCTGAAGGAAGTCGCCGCACCCTCGTGAGCTTCGACTTGGTGTGCTTGCGCTTAGAGGTGAACCCCGCACCCTTGAGCTCTGACATGGTGCGCTCGGAAGAAAGCGCCGCACCCTCGAGCTTGGAGATGGTGCGCTCAGGGAACACACGCCACACCCTCGAGCTTGACACAGTGCGCTGGGAGCAGGTTGTCGCACCCTCGAGCTTGGACATGGTGCGCTTGGAGAAGACGTCGTTGACCAGGCCGTTGTCCTTGTGCTCGAAGAACTTGCGGCCGCTGGTGGTGACCATGCCCGCGCTGTCCTGGCCGCGGTGCTGCAGCATCAGCAGCCCCTCGAACAGCTCCGGGCTCACCGCGCCCTGCCGCCCCGCGCGCAAGCCCGGCGTGAAGCGGCGCGGCGGCCGGGGGAGCGGCGCAGGACGTGCGGCAGGGCGCTGCTGCGGCACGCATGCGCACCGCCCCGGCGCCAGCCGGGGCGCCCGGGCAGCGTGAGGTACGGCCGAAGCTGGGCGTCTGGCCGTACAGAACCGAGCCAAGCAGTGCTTGCCTGACGCACAGCCACCCACGACAGGCACGTAGGACTGTCCCTGGGGTGCCCCCGGCGGCAGACGCGCCTCAGACTTGTAAATGCCGATGATGCCGCACATCCGCACGCCCAGCTGTCCTCTTCTCAGCCTGCGCCCGGTGTCGGGAATTACCGCAGTGCACGGGCCGCAGGCGGCATTGGAGCGTGTGCGCAATACGAAATGCTGTGCAGCTGTCAGCGACGCTGCATGCGGCACAGCGTTCCGACCACACAGCATCCACGCTGTGCCCAGCGCGCGTGCAAGCTGTGCCACAGGCAGCAGTGATGGGGACGCGCGGTGTGCAAGCTCACCTGCGGCCGCGCGTGCACGGGGCAGCACCGGCGAGTCTGCTGGTCTGCAATGCGGGCCTCCGCGGCAGCACCGCCGGGCGCCAGGCGCCGCCCCTGCCCGCGGCGCAGCCGCAGTCCCCCGCGCCTGCCAGGCCTGCCGCCGCCGGCTGCGGCCGCGGCCCGACGGCTAGCACCGGCCCGAGCAGCCGGGCCGCGGTGCGCTGGTAGCTGCGGCCGCCGGAAGCCGCGTGGGGACACCGGCCCCGGCTGGCGAGCTGCATCGCAGCTCTGCGGGCGCTGTGCAGTTGCACGCTTGCGGCCGCTCGCAACCCGCCCGACAGGGCCGGACGCTTGCAACAGGCAATGCAGCCAGTTGCAGGACGAGCCACACGATGCTGGTGTGCACAGCTGCAGCGGGCGTCGCTCCCTCACACGCAACCCGAAACGCTGTTTCCCTGTATGTGCACACAAACGGTGTGTCACAACGCGTTGCTCACTTGTGTGAACAGCGACACTGGTGTCTGCTCCTCGTCAGGCACATTATATGTCCTCCGTTGCAACTTTTACCCGCTGGGGGTACCCTGAACCTAAAGGCCCGTGCATGCGTTCCATTTTTTTGGGCTTCTTTTCCTTGGCTGCCAAGGACAAGACGCTTGAGACGCTCGCGGACTTGCTTGCTGCATTTTGGCATCCTTGGTGCCTGATATATGCCCAGCTCAGCCAGTCTGGCTTCCCACACGTGGGGCGTAGTGGTTGCCTTGCCGCCAGTTGGCCTGCTCAGCAGCGGGGTCCAAGGTCTGCCCATGCTTTTACGTCAAATGCAAACTACTGACATAAGCTCAGCTCCACGGCCGGCAGCACCTCCCAGACCGGCGCGACTGTGATGAGGGCCGGGTTGGTGCGACAGGAGTGGTCATGCTGGGGTCGCCGTCATGCCGATGCTGATCAGCTTGGGCCTGCAGCCACGCCGCGCGAGCACGTGCGCCGCAACTTGCGCTTGCGCGTGACGCGCGCGCCCGAGCTTGCCAGCTTCGGCACGACCGTGACCCCAGCATGGCGTCGCTTGTCACACTGAACTTCCCTGATCAGCGTCACGCCGACCTGGGAGGTGCTGTTGGCCAACGCGGGCGTGGTGCCCGTCTCGCAGCCCAACGCCACCAAGGTAAACTCTGCGCCCAGGCACATGGTGGTCATGCCGCCTATGGCGCCGGGGGCCGGCCGTGCAGGCGGCCATGCGCACGCGCGCGCAGCAAGGGCCCTGAGCCGCGGCGGCGCGCGCATATATGTGTGTATCCGACCCTGAGACACTCCGTTGAAGCGGCCACCCAGTCGCACGCTCGTCGCGCTTTGCAGTACCGCAGACTGCCTGCTAAAAAGCAGTACTGTATACTTGGTTGTCTAGGCTGAACCAGCATACCCAACAAAAGCAATGACATGCTGAGCTGGGCATGTAACGAGGATGCTGGCGCCGCGCTGCAGCACTTGATGCTTCAGTGAGCTCCGCCTTTGGCCGGTCTACTGCAGAACCAGGTTATTACATCACGTCAGACGAGTCCTGGCCCTTCAGAGGACATTGGCACACATGCATGCATACGCGGTGAGCCGTGCAACCTCTTCATGTCCAGCCGACAGCGGCTCCTCGTTCAAGCGCAGGAACAGCGCACGTGCACCTCTCAGGCAGCCAGGCTGCCGCCGAATGGCCATGCCGGAGTCGGCAGGCACTGAGCACAGGTCGCGCAACAGCTATGGCAGCCCCTAGCTGTCAGGCTCTGCATCGCAGCACAGCCGGCCTCCCTCCAGGAGCTTGCCAGCACCCAGGCCGCGGACAGGCCACTTACTTGACCGGGGGAGACTTCTTCAGCAGAGTGCGTGCTCAGACGCAGCTGTGCCAAAGAGGCAGTCTCTATCATACAATCATGTAAAACCATGTAATGAAGCCCAACGCGGTAGCCAGTTGGCGGGTCTCAGCAGCGCAAGCAAGCTTCTACAGCCCGAGATAAACAAGGGCCCTTATGAAACAGAACAGACTGGTGGGGGAGCACTTAGAATGAGCACGCTGCAGAGCAGCACCAAAACAGCGGGTGCTGCATCACATGTCTCTTAGAAAGAGCGCAAACCACAACCCGCAGTCCTCGAGCCTGGACGAGTAGGGCGTGACGCTCCCACTGTCAGGCAGACTCAGAGGAGTGCACCCACCTGAGCAGAGAGCCGTGCGCGGCTTTCGCGCACACCGCGGGCCGCACGCGCCCCTACAGGTAATACAGGATTCCCTATTTCTGTACTGAGCCAGCGTGCCTCAGGGCACCAGCACAAAGCGACGCGGTGCGCAGTCCCAGATCAGATGCATAGCGACATGGAGCCCGCCCCACTCACCAGACCTGAACAGGCCGCACCATTGCAGGTCACATGCCATCAATCAATCAGCCCACCAGCACAATTCCGGGATCAGGACTGCGTGTAAGCTCCTCGACCATCATATCAGCAGCAAGCAAAACCACGCCAAGTCATGCGTTGTGCACTGCAGCTGCAGCGCGCAGCCAGACTGCCACCAGCCTCCGCGCTCAGTCGCTCGGGCGCCGCCCAGGGCAAGCCTCAGCAGCATCGCGATGCATTTATCATTATACGCAGAGCCCGCTGCACACCAGGCCCGCAGCCTCACCAGGTCAGGCAGCCAGGCTCCGAGAGCCGCCTGCAGCGGCGCCCACTTGCGCAAGCTCTTGGGCCCCAGCCACGCGGCCAACATCACACTTGCCTGGCCCCGCACCCCCGCCCTCCACACACCAAGACTGGGGCGCCATTGCTGCCGCAGCACTGGACATGCATAAACCCGCCGCCGGACGCCCTGGCGCACCAACCGTCGGCGCTGCACGCCCGGAGACAACAGGCCTTGCGGCTGCGCAGTGGACCACACAGACCGGTGCACCTGCACGCCCTGGCACGCGCCCAGAGCTCGGCAGCCGCGCGCGCCTCACGCGCTCACGGCGACGTGAGCAGCGCGCGCCTCCGCGCCGGGCGCAAAGCGCCCGCCCGGCGCCAGGCGCTGGCCGAGCGACGCAGGCCCTGCGGCGGCCCCGGACCCTGTGACGACCCCGGACCCTGCGACAGCTCCGGGCGGCGCCGGCGCGGCCTGGCCCTGCGGCGCGCGCCGCAGCGCCGGGTGCTCCGGGCGCATGCGCCGGATGGCCGCGAGCGCCTGGTCGAAGCTGGGCCGCGCGGCAGGGTTGGGGTCCATGCAGCGCTCGGCGAGCGCCTGGTACGCCGGCGGCGGCGCGCGCGCGCCCCCGGGGAAGCCCAGGCGCTGGCCGTCCACGACCACCGCGCACACGACCTGCGTGTGCACCAGGCCTGCGCGCGCGGCGCGCTCGAGGGTGAGAGGGGCGTCCGTGCTGTGGGCGACCGTGCTGGGGAAGGAGGAGCAGAGGGCGCGCATGGCAGGTTCACACAGAGATGCTGCACTGCTGGGCACTGCTCACAGCCAGCGCACTGGGCTGCCGCAGCCACAGTCGCCAAGAGGCAGCTGACAGCCAGGCTGGTCAGCAGGGTTCGCGAGCGGGCGTCACTGCTTCAAACCAGAGCAGGCGACTCGTGGGGGCGCTGCAGGCGCAGGCGTCGCATGCACGTCAGAGGCTGGAGCAAGACAAGCTCTCTGGCGAGCCGGGCGGGGGCGCACCGACCCAGGCGCGGCAGCCAGCTGCCAGCTCCCACAGGATGACGCCGAACGAGTACACGTCGGCGGCTCGGCTGACGATGTTGGCGCGCAGCACCTCGGGCGCCATGTGCGTGATGGTGCCGTACGTGCGCGTCTCCACGCGCGTCTGGACGTCCATGTTGCGGCTCAGGCCAAAGTCTGCCGCGCGCAGGCCCGGGCGTTGATGCGGCGCGTCGTGCCGGCCACGCAAGCGGCCCGCTGCAAGGACCGGTGTCCGAACCGTGGCTGTGCCTCGCCAGGCCGTGCTTGGCCGCGCCACAGCGCTGCAGGCTCCTCCTCACATGCAAGAGGCATCCGATGTGCCGCTGATGCGCGCTGACAGCATGCACGGACGTCACGGCATGGTTTCTGATCAACATGTGGCCAAATCTGGCCAGGTATCATGCCCCGGGAGCCCCATGCCCTGCGGCGGGCGCGCGCCCGCGACCTTGGCACACACGCCGATCGCCGACTCGGGCGCGCTGGCCAGCAGCACATTGCCGCCCGTCAGGTCCTGCGCGCGCCAGTCAGCCAACTTGTCTTTACCGGAGCGAATAGCATAAAAAATCCGTTCGTGGATTGTAGCATGTATGTTCATGCACACCTGCAGGCACGACGGGCAGGGGCGCTTCGAAGGCGCGCGAGGAGCGCGTCAGCGCAGCGTCGGAACTCAGAAGCAGGCAGGGCTGGCGGGTGCAGGGTTAGGTAGGCGGCGCCGCGGCCCGGCTGCCGACGCGCACCCCGTGCACGATGTTGTTGGCGTGCAGGAAGGCCACGCCGTCCGCGATCTGCTCGGCCAGCGCCAGCGCGAGCCCATAGTCCACGCCGCCGCGCACCAGTGAGCAGTCCGCGGTGAACAAGCCGCGCTCCACGGCGTCCTGGGCGCGCGCAGGCGCGGCCCGTAAATATCCAGCAAGGATGCCGCTCAGTCAGCTGTCGCAGGGGGCAGGGCTGAGCGCATCCTTCGAGCAGCGACCGACGCACCAGCTGCGCAACCGCGGCATCCTGTGGTGCGAGAGCGCTGGGCGCAGGAGGCTGGCATTTAGCTGCAGCATCCACAAGGATTTGCACAGGCTGTTCCATGTCCTGAGACAGGCTGTTCAACGTCCTGCAAGAGCGCGCACAATCAGGCTGCCGCAGTCGCAGAACTCCAGCAGCAGCCAGGTCTCGATGCGCGGGTCGTGCGCGTCGCGGCTGGGCGCGCTCGCGTGGCCGAGCGCCGCCACGAGCGCCGGGTGGCGCAGCTTCTCCGTGATCACCGCCTCCAGCGGCCTGCCGTCGACCATGCGCACGCAGCTCTCATCCTCCATGACCTGCGCGGGCGGCCCGGAGTCGGGGGCCCGCCTTGCTCCCCAGTCAGTGCCCACGGCAAGCAGGGCGACCCACTCCAAGTGCGAAGGTTTTGCTCTCGGCGCAAAGTCACAGCCGCGCCGCTCGCGCTGCCCTTGCTGACTCCATCGGCCCAGATTCGCCTGCTTGTATTGCGCGTTACTGCAGATAGAAGGACTCGGATCACGGTGAATGTGAAACAACCTCACAGGCAGACGCGCGCGCGGTCGTGATGCGCACTCTACCAAATCAGCCCCGGACTTCCGAGCGGGCACGGCGCAGCTGCCAGGGCCCCGGCGCGTGCCCGGCCCGGCGCGGTCAGACCCAGGGGCACCGCAGGTCGGCAGACCCTTAGTATAGCCCCGGGTAAGTCAATAACCCTAACCCTAACCCTAGCCATGACGTACCTTCACGGCCACGAGCTTGCCCTGGTACAGGCCGCGGTAGACGACGCCGTAGCCGCCCTTGCCCAGCGGCGCGCCCAGCTGCAGGCCCTCGATCGGCGCCGCGCCCGGCGCCGCGCGGCCCCTGCGCGAGCCGGCGGACCCCGCGGAGCCCGCGGACTGCTGCGCGCCGCTGCCGGACCGCGGCTCCGAGCCCGACGACGCCGGCGCGGCCTCGCGCGCGGTCACGAAGTAGAAGCCCGCGGTCGCGCCGGGGTCGATGGGCAGGAAGGCCGGGATGCCCACCACGGCCGTGTTCTCGTCCAGCAGCCCCGACCCGGCCGGCCTGCGCGCGCGCGGGTCGCACCAGCATCGGCGCCCGCCCCGCTGCCAGCGCCAGAGTCGCCGGGGGCAAGCCTCCGCCAGCTCGCGCACAGCTGAACCAGGAAAGGACAGCTCGCCGTCAGTCATGCGAAACGCGGCTCCCGCTGGCGTGTGCCTCCGCTGCCAGGAGCGTCCTTGGCCGCGCCTTGCACATCGTGAATCACCCACCCAAGAAGTGCAGACGCTCTTGCGACCTTTGCAATACGCGCCCAAGCTCGCCCACTGTGGTGACATATACAGGGCATGCGCGGCGCTAGAGCGCATGGGACGACAGCGGCGGGCCACACCGAAACGTCATGCTGAAGCAGCGCCGGTCCAGGCTGGCCCCGCCGCTGCCGCCGCTGGCGCGCTCCGCGCGCAGCAGCACCGTCATCGAGAACTCGGCATTCTGCTGCGCGGCCTTGCGGAAGAAGCCCTCCTGCGCTCGGCATAGGGTTTAACCGCGCCCAACTCTAGCCCGCGCTCACAGCAGCAGCAGCACGTGACAGCAGCGGCGCGGCCGCAGCAGGCCAGCCTCAGCATCCTGCTCGGGCCCCTGCCCAAGACCGCATTTGGCTGCAGGGGGATTCGGCCAGGCAGGCCGGTGCGGGGCGCGCACCCCATCATGGCCGTGCCTGAGCTCAAACACGTCCCAGAAGTTGATATCGGGCTTGAGCTCTGGCAGGCCTGCCGCGTCAGCAGAGTGATGCGGTCGGCGCGCCGCGCAACCCAGCGTGGAGCCCTTGCTTCTGGGCTACATCCTTACACTTTACAATGCTCAATTTGACCATGTCTGCTACGAGACACGTAACCTGCCATGCCATACCGTCTCTGACAGACAGTCAGGGGCATCGCATCAAGGGCTCACGAGCGCCCAACAGGTTTATGTGTGCGTGAGCTGGTACTTTGATATAGCAGGTCCCTTGCAGCAGGCACTCATGTGCATGTCGACCGTACATGCTTGAAAGCCTTGGGATGCAGAACAGGAACAGGAAAAGGGGCGCGCGCGCCTGCCATGCGCAGCGCGACGTCGTTCATGTGCATCAGCGCCCAGCGGCCGCCGCGCGCGGACACAAATAGGCTGGCGGTGCGGTACGTGTCCACCGCGCGCCGCAGCGCGGCCGTCTGCCGCTTGGCGAGCTCCAGCGCGTAGACGCTCTCCAGCGTGCGCACCTGGGCACGGCGCAGGGTACGGCTGAGCGTTTGTGTTTTGCAAGCGGGCTGCCTTGAGCTGGCGCTGGTGCAGTGAGGCAGTCCGCCCGCACAGGTGCAGCCCGCGCCATCAGGCAAACAACCCTACCCTACCCCGGATGCCGGGCGTGGCGGCTGGGGGCGGTGGGGCGCGCGCACCACCAGCTCGGCCATGCCTGCCAGCATGTTGGCCTGCTCTGCGCAGAAGCGCCGCGCCTTTTGCCCGACCACGCACCTGCGGCATACATACACCGGCGGCGTCAGCGGCGCGCTTGCCCAGGTCTGCATTATCCGCATGCGCCTTGGCAGGAGCCAGGCCCTTCTCACGTAGGGGGTGGGCAGGGTGTGGGGGGGGTGGGCCGGCGCGCACAGCGTGCCCAGGCGATGCCCGTTGGTAGTCACCAGCGGCGCGGCCAGGTAGAACTGCAGCTTGGGCTCATCCAGCACAAAAGCGTTGTCGCTGAACCTGCGCGCGGCGGGCAGGGGCCGCTGGCGCCAGGATTTTCTCGCCGTGTCAGACATCCGTGTGGCGCAGGCTAAAGACTGAAACCTATGTGGCCAGGTGCAGGAAGTGGACCTTGTGACATAAAAGCTGGGTTGGCAATAGGTATGTGCTTGAGCAGGCAAACTTGCCGCCTTGGTTGCTCGGACCGAAGCTTTCAAGCCAGCGCCCGGCAGAGTCGGGCGCGGCGCGCCTGGCGTCGCTGCTGAGGTCCTCCACCGCGAGCACCTCGTCATTGGAGGGCAGGAAGGACCACCCGCAGAAGCCCCACCTGCGCGCGGCAGCGGGCGTCTGAAGTCAGTCGCAGGAAGAACCACTCGCAGCATGCGCATGACGAGCTTGCATGCCAGTGGGCGACGGAGCATGTCGGAGGTGCACACTTGACGCACCCTATTGCAAGCAGCTGTGAGTCCTGAGCGCAGACAGCGCAGAGGCTAGAGCCCTGTAAAGCAAACAGTGTGCACGTCTGAGCAGGGTGGGGTGTCATGAAACAGGGTCAGGTGCGCGCCGCCAAGGGCAGATGCCCGGCTTGATGACGCCGCAGGCGTTCAGGATGTAGATGCACTCCCCGGTCAGCAGCGTGCAGGTTCCCGAGTCCACGTTGAAGCACGTGCACAGCACCTGCAGCACTTGCTCTGCGCGCGCGCAGCGTGCGGGCCACGATCAGCGCGCGCTGGGCGCTGAACGCCCCCGGCTGTAGCAGCCACCACGCACACGCTGCCGGCCGCCCAGACAGGGCGTGGTCCGTGCTTGTGACCCTCGGCAGAGGTGTGAAGCCCTTTCACGGTTGAGACGCGTGCCAACGGCGCATCCAAGTTGAACACATGATCAGCGACAGCGCACGCGACTCTGACGCGCACTGTCCGGGCAGGCAGGCGTTTGACGCTCGAGCGCCATGCTGCCCGCTCAGTCACTCCAGACCCCTTGTTGGTAGGGCCTTGCCGCAGCAGCACGACACCGGGGGCCTCGCGCGGCGCACCGACGGCAGGGTCGGAGGGCGTGCGGTACTCGGCGATCGCCTGCGCGGCCTCGATGCGCTCGTCCTGGCAGCCCGGGACAGGCGGGCCCAACCGCCAGGCGTCGTACGGCTCGAACGGCTGCACGGGCGCCGCATACTTGGTGCGCTCGATCTCAAAGTGCTTGGCCGCGGCCGTCGCCCTGCCCGGCTCCGCTGGCTCGCTGCCCGCGCCGTAGCTGCCCGCGCTGGAATGCGTGGCGGACGTCACCGCCGTGCTCGCGTTGCTCGTGATGGCCTGCACGTGCACGCGCGCGTCACCACCTGCCAGCGCCGCAGCTGCAGCGTGCAAGGCCGCGGTCGCCGCTGACCTTGGCGGCGCAGCTAATGGGTGCCTCAGGCCCTGCCTGCCAGCAGCCTGCCTGTCGGCAGCAAGCCTGCAGGCACAGGGCCGCAGCGTGCGCGTGCGTGCCTGCCGCGTGGAGAAAAAGGCAGCGGTGGCCGCCGCCGCGCGCGTTTTGTCAGGGCCGCTCGTGTTGATTCCGCAGTCGGACGGGTGCTGGCTGGCCTCTGTGTGCACCATGATGCCCGGGACCTGCGGCGCCATCGCAGCCCTGAGAGTCAGCAGGGCGCGGCAATAGGTGGTGGCCGGAACGGAAGGCTGGGCGGCTGGCGCGCGCAGTCACGTCGGCTGCGACCGACGCGGCGGAGGCCCCGACCCTGGTCAGCGAATGTCAGCGACATACTCCAACACCCCTGCGTGCTGCTGGCTCACTCGGGGTGCCCCACAACAGGACAAGCACTTGCGGCGGTACACAGCGCTGCCTTAAGCCGGTGCGGCACTGGGCAATGCCACGCTGCCACTTTTGCCGGCAACAACACCGTGAAGTGTGGCGCTGCTGCCCACTTTTGCAGTGACTCCTGTGTCAGGGCCGCTCCGCAGGCTGCACCTGTGCCACACAGCCGCAGTCCCCAGACACTGTCAGAAAGTTGTCCGGCAGCTTTCGCGCGTCAGGCGCCGCGTCGCGCTCCGGCTCGCCAGGGTCCGCCCCAGCGACGCTCGGGGGCGCCAGGCCTGGGTCCGCGGCGCGGCTGGGCGCCACCACGTCCTCCGCAAGCTGGCCAGTGCTCGGCAGGTCTCCTGTGTGGCCACTGGGCACGCCATCGGCGCTGGCGACCAGCGATGTGCCCTTGGGGCCCTGCGCATCCTCCGGCACCCCGCTGAGTCCCTGGAGTCGAACCGGCCAGGAAGGCGGCAAGGGAGCGCTGCCAGTGCGCTAGGTTCTAGCAGGAGCGAGAGCAGGCTGGCAAGTGCCCTGCAGTGGTAACAGGACAGGCCCCCCCTACCTGCTTGCCAGGAGGGCTGGCAACAGTGGAGAGGCACTGCCCCATGCTCCTTCTAGCTTTAGGCCGGCGGCTGCTAGCTGGACGCAACCATGCAGAGCTGGGGGCTCAACAGGACCACCTGTTTTTGCAGTTTCCGTGTTCCCATCCTTTGCATCGTGCAGCTGAATTTGTTGACGGGGTACGGTTCTGCTCACCCAAGCTGACGACACCGTCCTGCAGCCGACTCGGAGCGGGAAGAGCAGTTGCGAGCAAGTACAAACTGCTCTCGAGGGATATAG
>JAABUO010002630.1_pt1 | contig 21758 bp, 16 predicted proteins | sample 5559291 | NCBI WGS metagenome assembly JAABUO01 (sample SAMN10711878, study PRJNA513372) | rock metagenome | isolation source: Antarctica rocks | place: Antarctica: Victoria Land, Finger Mt sud
CCCTCTGCCATCCTCAAGCACCCTCTAGCACACCCAGCCATCACAGCTCGCTCCGCTTCACCGGCACTCTGCGTATAACCCTTCGGTATACCTACGACAGCTTTGTGACAAGTTAAAAGGTGTAACTTAGTGGAAATAGCAATTCCCTTATTTTATTATTTAGTTTACCGGACGGGCACCCATAAAGCGGGCGGGGAAACAAGGACTCGTACAGTCCGCAGTCACAACCCGTCCGGGTCGCCTAAGGGTTTCGACGTAGCGAACCCATCGAACACTCTGTAATACTCGTACTGTTATCCAAAGCACATGAATAATGTGGCGAAAATTTGGAACCAAATCCATGGAAGGCTGCCTTTGTATTGAAGGAGCTTAACACTGAGAATGAAACGGAATACGTGGATAGCGGCACTGGAATTCAAAAGCAGCCAGCATTTACCAAGCACAATCCCAATTGACGAGTACCTGTTCTAATTGATCACTCATGCCTCCGCCGAATGCACGCCCTGTACCACCCGGTCACCCCAGCCTTGGAGGAGTCTTATGCAAAGCCTGTATGGGCAGTGGTGTGAATGACGATTTCTTTTCGACCTCGAATTGCTATCGATGCGGCGGGATAGGACGTCTATTATAATTTAGATTTATTTACATGATGTTCAAAGTAGCATGTATGAGAGGTCGGGAATGCTGGCTATTATTGAACTTACGGGGTCATTAGCTTTAGGGGATTGTATTGGGGAAGGAAGAGATTTGGGAGTCTGTTCAAATATTGAAAAGTCCCACGGGGGTGATGTATCAAGTGCCAACGGATTGTGTATTTCTACCGTTTCCGCCTCGAGAACTGTCGGCTGATGTGGGGTTGGAGCCGGCGATTGGAGTGCTTTTACATCGATCTCATTTGATTTGTCCAGGAGGTCAATCGTACCACTAAACACTGGCATTGTTTCCGTGTTCTGGAGCCCTAGACCACTTGGTTGGGCATCTGAACTTGTCCTTGGCACCTCGGCGGCACCTTCCGAGGTACCCCGACTGTGTGATAGAGAAGGCAATGCGCTCACTGGAGTGAGAACGTCGTGAAACCATGAGGTCTTGGGAGGTCGACTTGGTTGTGGTGAGATATTGGACAATTGCGGAGAGGAGATGAATTCGCCAAAATCATCGTCTATCAAATGCTGCTCAGTTAGCGAGTCATCAGCTTGCGAAGCAGTGCTCGGTTGCGAAATTTCAGGCACTGGAGAGCTCATCTCATCTTGGGACGACGGCACCGATAAGGCCACGCCCGTAGGTATATGTAAAAGATCTGTATTGTATGAAGCAGTGCTCTCGTCGATTAATGTCTGTTGTAGGATTGCGGTTTCCGTCGGATCAATTTTCCTTTCAGCTACCTCGTCACTTGTAGGCAGATTAACGGACTGCACGTTCTGTTGCTTTAAGTTCTCAATTGGACTAGACCACGAGAATGAAGCCGAAGTCGTGCTTTGACTTTGTTGCTTCGTTTGAGAGTCGCTCCCAACGCGATCCCAACCAAACATGGCCGCAGCTGTTTGTACTTTCCGCCCTTTAGTCGAAAAAATAGGACTACGTATCCAATTTTGAACGATGGCTTTAGACTCAGAGTATATCACGCTGTCTTGAAATCTCATTCGCCGGACCCGTCCATCAGCTCCATGAGAGACCGAGACCAAGCGTTCAAAGATCTTTAAAGAGGTATGAGTTGGGAATGAGTCAGACGGTCCACTCGTCCGCTGCTCAATCAAAACAGGAGTGAACAGTTCGTCCAGGATCGCATGCGGGTCGATTTGGAAGACTGGTAGGGCGGTAGGTGATTGGGCTTCATCAAAGTCGCCAAATTCGTCCTCACTGTGGCTCTCTGACTTTAACGAAAGAGACGGTAAATTTCCTCCTACTTTATCTTGCTCATATGCATCGCCAAGCGAGAGATTACTATCATGTACAGCGTTGCTTAAGTTGATGGTTTCACTCGATTGTAGATCTCCAATAGACGTTTTGCGACAAAGATCCCCCTCCACTTGTCTCCAGATGTCCTCTTGTTTTGATTGCTCTTCCTGAATTGAGTCTTGGATGGGCGTGCCCGTATCCTCCCAGGGAGATTTCGTCCAATTATCCATTAGGCTTCATCATAGCCGGATCGGATCGGCGCGCTGCCGCACGTGACATCGAAATGACACCTAAACAAATATGAATGAGCAAGCAAACTATACAGAATGGGGTTTGTATAGGAATATTTGAGATTCATTTGAGACTATCGAACAATCGAAAAAGAGTCACATCGAACAGACAGTGTAAGTTGATTTGGCGAGACTTTGCCAATATGACTCGCAGTCAATGGTGTCAACGCCATAGTTGACGTTTGAACGCATGTTGATATCGACGGCATAAAGACATGCGCCGCTGCATTCAAACTTCATCGCTTAAGACGACTGAGGAGCCAGTACCTTGTAAGATTGTGAATTGACAATGTTTATAGCGAATTGATAAGTACCTCGTTCCGGAAGCTGCTCTACGCGTTTATATTAGTATCCCAGGCCTATCTACGTGGTTGACAATCTTTCCCGCGATTCGATCGCTAGTCGGCCCGCGTCCCGGGGTAAACTTCCAAACTCCACTACAAACTCCTCTCCACTCGACCGCTTGCTCAGCTATTGGCTACCTAGAACATCTACTTGAAATACTCGGAAAATATGATCTAGAAATTTCCTTTCATTTCTTTGGAAAATGGACTACGAATGTTTAAGATATTCTTGGCGCGAAATCTTTCGGTGGAGGCGCCGGTCTGTCTCCACGCCAACATTCGGTTGACTTTAGGTAGTGACGGTTGGAAATAGGCTTGCCAGAAGCCTTGCCACTGATCAAAGCTTGCTATGATGCTGGTATTCGAATATGGGATATTGCAAATGCATACTCCAATGGCCATCTGAAAGGATCCTTGGTAAGGTACTATAGAAGTACGAAATTCCCCGGAAGAAGGTAGTCTGCTGAAGGGAGTTGCTAACAAATGGTTGTCATCTTGACCAAGTATTATGGAGTTGTCTCCGACGAACACCCGGATGTAGACCTCGGTGCGATCACTCCCTTGTTTAGCGAGTTTGCCAATGAGGGTGGTCTCTCGCGAAAGTCCTTACTCGATGCAGTGGACGGCTCACTCGAACGCTTGCAGATGTATTGCATTGATTTTTATTGTTGCGAATTCATCGCCTTGATCCGCATACTCCAATGACAGAAATCATAAAAGCACTCCACGATGTGGTAAAGTCTGGGAAGGTACGATACATCGGCGCCTCCAGCATGTACGCATGAGAGTTTGCAGAATTGCAACATATTGCGGAACTCCGTGGATGGACAAAACTCATCTGCATGCAAATTTATCATAAATTGATTTATCGCGAGGAAGAACGCGAGATGAATCCTTACTGTAAAGCGACTGGTGTGGGACTGATTCTATGGTCGCCTGTTAGTAGTGGTTGCATTTTATTGCCCTTTATTGGCCTCCTTTAAAGATCCAAGATTCAGAGCGCGGTAAAACAGACAATGTTAAGAGTTTTAATGTCGACAATCTTAGTGAGGCAGAAAAGACGATCACTAATCACACTTAAAAGATTGCCAAGAAGATGAACGTCTCGATGTCTCACATTGCAATTGCTTGATCGCTGAGCAAATCAAATATCTTATTAATGTGCCATACAAGCCAAAACCCGTGCAAGGATTTGCCTAGTAGATAACGCAATCGACTAGCATTTTCCCAAGGACATTAAGGTAGCCACTCTCTGTTAAATATTACTCTTGTCGTTGCGATACCAATTCGCAGCGATGCTCTGATAGTTTTGCCTGGTTGATTATAATTTTGATCGGCAGTCGATGCGGAGCCGAAAGTGGGGCCTTTCCGGGTTACGCGGCCACTTGACGAGATTCTTCGCCACCCAACCCCACCTGCTCATTTTCCTTCCTCCAACAACCACATTGCTCATAAGCGCCATTGACAGAAAATGCCTGGAAAATATGATTTGGAAATGCCATTTACCTCGCTGGGCAACACTGGACTGCGAGTGTCCAAGGTGATCCTTGGTGCAATGTCCTACGGTTCCTCCAAGGGTTTGTTTCATGAAAGGCGTGCCCACTTACTGTAGGGAATAACTGGGTGCTGGACGAGGCGGAAGCTCTGCCATTGATCAAACAGTGCTATGATGCAGGCATCCGGACTTGGGATACGGCAAATGTCTACTCCTCCGGAGTTTCTGAGCGAATCCTGGGGAACGCCATGAAGAAATATCAAATTCCACGAAAGAAGGTTTGCAATGGAGCCAAAAAGCCACTAATTTGAGGTTGTGATTCTTAGCAAGTGCTTCGGAATAGTTCCTGATGAGGGTCCTGACCTCAATGTTCAAGCTGAGGGAGCAACAAAATCGTCAGGCGAGTATGCGAATGAGGGTGGCCTTTCGCGCAAGCATATTTTTGATGCCGTGGATGCCTCACTTGAACGTCTACAGACACCTTACATGGACGTCTTGCAGATTCATCGTCTCGATCAAGAAACGCCAAAAGCTGAAATCATGGAAGCACTCCACGATGTGGTAAAGTCTGGAAAGGTCAGGTACATTGGAGCCTCCAGCATGTGGGCATGGGAGTTTGCAGAATTGCAGCATATTGCAGAACTCCGCGGATGGACAAAGTTCATCTGCATGCAAAACTTCCACAACATCCTCTACCGCGAGGAAGAACGCGAGATGAATCCGTTCTGTAAAGCCACCGGTGTAGGGCTTATTCCGTGGTCGCCAGTTGCTGCAGGTGCTCTTGCCCGGCCTCTCTCTCGTATTCAAGATTCAGCTCGTGGCACTTCCGAGCATTTCTCGAGCTTTGTCAAAAACATGACCGAGGCAGACAAGACGATCATTAATCGCACTGAGGAGATTGCAAAAAAGATGAATGTCTCGATGTCTCAGATTGCAATCGCTTGGTCGCTGAGCAAAGGTATGATTCCAATCGTAGGAATCAGCAAAAAGGAGCGTCTGGATGATGCGTGCAAAGCATGCAAGCTTCACTTGTCGGAGGAAGATATCAAATACCTTGATGAGCCATACAAGCCAAAAAACGTGCAAGGATTTTCTTGAAAATGATGAATGATATCTAGCTCTTCCGAACTAGGTTAAGGACTCCTTCTTTTCGTCTATTTTTCCCTTGGTTTCCTCAAGATAACCTTTCCATTACCATGTCTAGTGATTATAAATATCCGCTTCTCCACCCCGCTCCCTCCTTCACGTATCCACTGGCTTATCTAGGCAACACGAGTAATTGACCCAAAAATGCCTGGGAAATATGATTTGGAGGTGCCTTTCACCTCGTTGGGCAATAGTGGATTACGAGTGTCCAAGGTGATCCTCGGTGCAGGGTCCTACGGCTTGTCACAACGTTCGCATGGAATAAGAACTCAACTAATTGATTCTAGACTGGCCTTGGGTGTTAGAGGAAACTGAGGCTCTGCCACTGATAAAGGCTTGTTATGATGCAGGTATTCGGACCTGGGATACTGCAGATCGTTACTCGTTTGGAGTTTCGGAGCAGATCCTTGGGAAGGCATTGAAGAAATATCAAATTCCACGCAAAAAGGTATGGAGACGGAGCTAAGCCTACTAATAGCGAGGTGGTTATTTTGAGCAAGTGTCACGGACTAGTTCCCGATGAGGACCCTGGCGATGAAGTCAATGATGCAACTCCACTGTCGGGCGAGTATGCGAATGAAGGTGGTCTTTCGCGCAAACATATCTTCGACGCAGTGGACGCCTCACTTGAGCGTCTACAGACACCTTATATGGACGTCTTGCAGATTCATCGTCTTGATCAAAGCACGCCAAAAGCTGAAATCATGGAGGCACTTCACGACATTGTGAAATCAGGAAAGGTGCGGTACATTGGAGCCTCCAGCATGTGGGCATGGGAGTTTGCAGAATTGCAGCATATTGCAGAACTTCGCGGGTGGACAAAGTTTATTTCTATGCAGAATTACCACAATCTTTTGTATCGCGAGGAGGAGCGTGAAATGAATCCCTTTTGCATTGCAACTGGTGTAGGCCTGATGGCATGGTCTCCTAATGCTCAAGGGGCTCTGGCTCGACCTCTTGCACAGATTAAGAATACAGCCCGTGGTAAATCAGAGACGTTTGACACGACGGTCGCTGCTCAAATGAGTGATGCGGATAAAATGATAATCAACCGCACGGAAGAAGTGGCGAAAAGATTGAATGTACCAATGGCTCAAGTCTCAATTGCGTGGTCAATCAGCAAAGGCATGATTCCAATCGTTGGAATCAGTAAAATGGAACGTCTAGATGATACTTGCAAGGCATGCAAGCTTCAGTTGTCGGAAGAAGATATCAAATACCTCGACGAGCCGTACCTACCAAAAGCTGTGGAAGCAATTTGATTCATAGTGAATTTAATTGCAAATATGTCTGAATTGATCCATTTCCGTCTCGCGCCGTCTCTTGCTCCTTCCATAGCCGAACTCCACAAATCTCGGCTAATCCTCAATTTCCTGTAACCTCTTCTCCTCAACACCATCATGCTGACGAGAACCGCCATTGACTCCAATTGGACGTTCAAGCAGGCAGGAGGAGATGACGACTTCCTTCCAGTTGCGCAGTTTCCGACAAACATCCATCTCGACCTAATGAAACACAAGAAAATTCCAGACCCTTTTGTCGGGAAGAATGAGAACAAGGTCCAATGGGTCGACGAGGAGACATGGATCTATCAAACAAAATTCCAAGCTGAGCCTCCCAATTCTGGAGAGCGTAGTGTGTTGGCATTTGATGGGCTAGATACCTATGCCACGGTGGTGCTGAATGGAAAGACGATTCTGAAGACAGACAACATGTTTGTTCCATACCGAGCGGACGTATCCTCCGTACTAAAAGGTGACAATGTGTTGGAGATAAAGTTTGATCCAACCTACAAGATTGGTCGCCAGATTCTGCTCGATAGCAAGCACAATTTTGGGTGCTGGAATGGAGATGCTAGTCGACTAGCGGTTCGTAAGGCACAGTACCACTATGGGTGGGATTGGGGACCAACTATGGTCACTTGTGGGCCCTGGATGCCTGTACATCTCGACGTATATCAGGCAAGGTTCGAAGACGTATACTTTCGTGTCGAGCTCGACAATTCTTTAAAGTCGGCAAAATTAAATCTTTTTGCAGAAATCGAGGGGGAAGCTGATAAGGTAGACTTCATCGTCACCGGCCCCGACGGCTCGACCTTGAAGGCTTCCTCTAAGGTTTCGAACTCGAAAGCTCATACTTGGCTTAATGTGGACAATCCGCACTTGTGGTATCCACAAGGCTACGGGAAGCAGTCGCTTTACACCCTTACCGCGATGCTTTCAAAGTCAGACGCATCTCTCGATGAGCAGAAAAAGAAGATTGGTTTCCGGAAGGCGATTGTTGTTCAGCGACCCCTCAAAGATGCCCCAGGGACGAGCTTTTTCTTCGAAGTGAACAACATACCTATCTTTTGCGGTGGCTCAGATTGGATCCCCGCTGATCACTTCCTCCCTCGCGTGTCTGCACAACGATACCGAGACTGGCTGCAGCTCCTTGTCGATGGTAACCAAGTCATGATTCGTGTATGGGGCGGTGGGATTTACGAGCCCGACATCTTTTACGATTTGTGTGATGAGATGGGTATTTTGACCTGGCAGGATTTCCTGTTCGGGTGTGGGAGTTCCCCCGCAAACCCAGAATTTCTAAAGCAAGTAACTGAAGACTCTGTCGCGGCGGTGAAGCGACTACGCCACCATCCTTCTATTGTAATCTATGCTGGAAACAATGAAGATTACGACTACGCACGCTCGGAGCACCTTGAGTATGATCAAAAAGATCAAAACCCGCAGAACTGGCTCAAATCCACATGGCCTGCTCGATATATATATGAGAAACTTTTGAAAGAGATATGCGAGGAGTATGTGCCGGACGTGTACTACCACTTTGGCTCACCATACGGCGGCCCGCAAAACAACGACCCTACAATTGGTGATGTTCACGAATGGAATGTGTGGCATGGCGCGCAACATCCATACCAGGAATACGGCAACCTTGGAGGCAGATTCGTGAGTGAATTTGGAATGGAATCTTTCCCGCACATCGATACTGTAAAGTCTTACATTGAATCGCCGTCCGACCTTTACCCACAATCGTCCGTCAACGATTTTCACAATAAGGCAGGTGGCCAGGAGCGTCGACTGGCGTTGTACATGTACGAGAACTTCGAGTACACGTTCGGTATGGAGGAGTACATCTACGGGACGCAGTTGATGCAAGCTGAAGCTCTGGCAACTGCGTACAGAGATTGGCGCCGCAAGTGGAAGGGTGAGGGACGCGAATACTGTTCCGGGGCATTGGTTTGGCAGCTCAACGATTCGTGGCCTGTCACAAGCTGGGCTATCGTGGATTACTATCTCAATCCTAAGCTCGCCTACTACGCCATCAAGCGAGCGCTCAGCCATGTCAGCGTTGCAGTCCAGCGAACCACCAAGCTCACACCGAAAGACAAGCTCACAAAGACTTATAATGATTCAGTGACCACCATCAGTGTCTGGGGCAGTAGTTTCAAATTGCAAAATGTGCACGGTGTGCTCTTTGTGCGCTCGTTTGACTTGCGCACAGGTAAGGTTATTCATGAGGACAAACGCAATGTTGATTTGTTGCCAAATCAATCCACAGAGCTGTACGAAGCTAAATTTGGAGGCAATGATGAGAAACAAGTTGTTGTTCAAGCGACTTTCGAGGTGGATGGGAAAGTCATCTCCCGTTTTGTAGACTGGCCTCAACCCTTCAAGCACCTTGCTCTGCCGGCTCCAAAAATCGAGATCAAAGAAACAAACGGTGGCGTCACCGTCTCTGCCAACGTTCCCGTCAAGGGCCTGGAACTCATCTGTAAAGGAGCAAGGTTTGACGACAACTGCCTGGATTTACTTCCTGGAGATGCACAATTTGTGGCTGTGCGGAATGCAGGCAAGATGACTTACAGATATCTCGGAATGAAGTAAATTATTCACAAGGAAAAAAATCTGTCGTATACCCCGGATGCTAAAGTCATATCATTTTCTTTGCCTTTGATGCTTCTGACATGACGTAGACTCCTCTATCCACCATTGCAGCTATCGAAATGACCCCGCCAATGACGCTACAGATACCTGCCACGAGTCCTCCAAAGGACTTTACCCGTTGCTCACGATTAATGACTCTCATGGGGGAGATATCGTAGGAGAAGAAGACGCCGGGGATACCGCCTCGTGCATGCACAACATGATGCTCGTTGTCAGTTCCGCCCATGATGTTTCTTTCATGGGATGTGACACTGTATTGGTTTGTATCAAAGAGATTTCCATTCATGTACTCAAAGCGAGTACTGACGACCTTTAGAAAGTACATGTAGTTGAGCGACGTCTCGTCAGTGGCAGCTTCATGTCCATCCAGCGGATTACTCAGCGAGCCTGGGTTAGATCCAAAGGAGAGCGAGTGGATGATGTGCTTGAAGGAATGCTTGTATGATGAGGTCATGTACTCATTGAGATCATGGACGTGCATTTGATTTGCAGAGAAGGAGCGCCCAGGAGCAAAGTGGAAATTGCCGACCACCTTGTTCACACTGAAGCTGCCAGCCATATTGCACGCCTCGTGAGCCTGCTCGTCCAGCTTCTCCTTGTAGTGTTCGCGCTGGCACTGCTCCATAGTTGTGCCGTCTCCAAACGCCCAGCCCACTTTGGCATACGCATCCTTGACCTCCTGACATGCATTGCAGCATCCTGAATCTGGAGGCGGGGCGCCATAGCACGGACCACAGTAGTCCGGAGCCAGGTGCGAAGCCTCCTCCTCAGAATGAAGACTCAGCTGCCGAGAGTCAATTTGCCGCAGATCCTGGGTGAGTCGAGATTTGACAATCGTGTGCGAATCGTCAATGGCAGCCTGCAATTCGCCCGACACATCCATCACGTCCAGCGTCAGCAGCTCACACGGCATCTTGGGGAAGGTGACGTTGAAGTGAATGGTCAGCTTCTCGCCTCTTGACTTGTCCACAATGAGCTCGGGCCGCATGACCACCCGCCGGTAATCAATCAGCTCCAGTGTAATGAGGAAGAAGATCATCACCAGGCTGGTGATGGTGACCACTCCACCAGACGCAGTGCGTATCTTTGCATCCTCGACTGTCTTGCTGAAGGCATCGAACGTGCTGAACCTGCCCTTCCCCATGCTGCGAGGTGGTCGAGATGCCAGGCACTGCGAGTCAACCACAGGAGTGGAAGGATCAATGATATAACGAGGATAATGAGGACAATGAAGAGAAGAGAGGAGAGGAAAGAGATTCCCAGATTCACTATGTACAAGCAAGCGGGCACTGTTCAAAGTCATGCAAAGGGATCAATCTGACGACCCAGGAAACCAATCAGATAGGGTGTCAAGAAAGGACCCAGAAGCCTCACCCTCCATGGGCGCCTCGTCCTGGAAATCATCCGACCAAGTGGGAGCGTTGCCGTCAGAGTAGGCTTGATCGTCCGACATCCAGCCATCGTCAGACTGGTTTCTTGCACTAGCATCCACACCTGCTCCAGTTGCAGCGCCGGCACTTCCAACTTGGCCCGCAGACGTCCCCTCACTCGGACTAGGCTGCTGCGGCTCCGCTTCCGTACGTGAGCTCATTCCCGGTATCCACAGTGGGAGCATATCAAACATGCCACCACGCCCAGCGTGGGAATGACGACTAAAGTAATCCACATCTACAGACACAGCAGTGGCAAGAAGCATTGCACGCTCGTCCAATGTCATTCCCTCCGGTCGAGAGCCGGCGACCATTTGCTTGGAGTGGGTGGTTTCAGAGGAGGCAGCATCTAGTCGCAACACATAACACCCCGTGTCTGTAAAGATCTCCCTCCCAAACCCTTTGAAGTCGCGGTTGATAGACCCAACGAGTTGTTGACCCTTGTCGAGAGCAGTGAAATCCCAAGACAGGAAGGGTTCATCAATCGTGGCAAACTGGTCGTACTCGCCCTGGCGGTTGAGGAAGAGATCATACCTCCTCCTCCACGGATGCCACACTTGTTGTGCCTCACCAACAACCTCCTGTGACTGCGGCTGAACGCAGTGTATTCGTGAGTTGATCCAAGCAAATGGCCGGCGTATGGTCAGGACCTCCTTCCCCTCGCGGTCCATGACGTGCGCAGTGAATGCTCGATGGGTACGAAAGGCCTGTCGAGCCAACGTTTGGGAGATACCCCTTTCTTCCTCGGCAAGGTATCCAATGTGGTTCCCAGCCGCATCCGTAATGACAAACTTACTTGCTTGCTCGAATCCGAGAAAGACATTCATCATTTCCATCTGACGCTCCACAATGAGCGCCCCATTCTCTAGTATCCTAGCCACGCTCGTGTCAGGTTTGATTACACCTCTCCGATCCTCCTGGACAAGCACAGGCATACGTGACTGCCTTGGCTCCTGGTGCGTTGGCAGCACAGAGCCCTGCTTGAGGGTGAACTTGTTGCTAGCTTGCGGGGGCACGTAGACTTGCGACCCGTCTACTGGCGCATGGGAGCGCAGCGAGGTGTATGCTCGTCTCCACTGGCGCTGTCGAGCCAAGACTCGCGTCAAAGCCATACCTGCTGACGTCGTCGTCGTCGTCATGATTCGAGGTCTGGATGAGGGAAGGACAGATGGGAGGGCACCATGAAGGCAGACTTGGCGCAGACACTGGCGCAGACGTTGCCGCTGGATGTGCGTGCCAAGTTCCACCACCTGCGCACCGGCGCCCAGAAGCACGAATGGGTGCTTTACGTGGAGAAGCCACCGAGTGCGACCTTGGAGTCACACCTCTTGGTCGTGTCCTTGTGCGACAATGAGACCTTTGTCTTCGCGATGGAGGTGCTTGTGTACTCCACGGCGCACCGAAGGGTTCTTTTTGTCTCAAAAGCAGACTCCACGGGCTACGGCAGGCAAATTTCTCTGGCTGGAATCGCTTCTGCCTTTCTCTCCTTCCTCCTTACCACTCGCTCGACCAAAAGTGTGGCCACCGAGCTGTCCTTGTTTGCACGATCACAGTCGCAGTATTTGTTCTTGGGATCAGCGGATAATGGGGTGAAGCATGTACTGGACGATTACGGGCTTATCAAGTGGTGGCTAAAAGTGCTGGACACTCTTGCATCGACAAAGGCGTTTGTGACCGTACCCGGTATTTCTGAGCACGAGACTCTGCGACTTGCGCCATCTTCAAAGTGGACATGCGGTCATCCATTTCCCAACACGAGACTCGCCACGCAGGTCATACCGCATCTTCCAGACGATCCCAAGAGCCGCTATCTCGACGACATCCGTGCGGAGGGAAGGGAGGTCACGGTCGAGGAATTCTGGCAGACCATGTCATTTCGGCAGGAATGCAGCCTCGGTAGATTGACTGGTTTCTTCTGGCTGCAGACGCGGAGCAATGAGAATGCGACTCAAAGTGAAGTAGGCGTGAAAGCGGAAGAGCGAGCGTTTCGTCGCTGCCATGAAAGTCTGTTACGTGGAGACTATTCATCGCCTTCAAAGGCGAAATCCGCCACTGCAGACTGGATCAAAACCTGTGCATTGGGTAGTCAACAGTCATGGGGCCACGAAGTCGTAGGCTGCATGCAGAAGGTCGACAAGAGGAAGTCAAACGAGACTCCAATCAACATTATTGCCCCCCGGAAAAAGAACAAGACAACAAGGTAGAGTTATGAAATTGTACGCCTATATATATGTATATGTTGAACACTGTAAATTAAAGAATACTTTGACCTGTAGAAATTTTGTGGCTAATGAGATTGGATAAGCCAGAGAAATTGTTATCGTAAACGCTTTGAATTTCAGCTTTTGCATTCAAATACAGCATTCGCATGATCTCGACGCGCCACTTTGGTTTGGATGCAATTAACGGCGAGCGAAGAATGGAGTGTGCTTTCTTTCGGTCCCGAGAGGTCAGTGGGAGCCAGCCACTGATGGGGACATCTGCGGAATGAAGACCAATCCACAGGATCCTACTGACCACTAATCTGTGATTTTCGTGGGAAAGTGCAAGACTACCATGTTTGTAGGTGGTCATGATTTCAAATCCATGAGGATCATAGTCGACCAAAGCATAGATCGGAACTGTGCGGAGGATAGGCTTGGATGAAGACAGCAATGAATCCGCGATGCATCTCGTAAATTCTCTAGTGGCAACATCCGGATACCCTTTACCCTTGCATTAGAGAATATGGATAGCACCTCACATACAGTCAGAGCGAGCCCTTGCCCAGCCGGAGAATTTGAGATAAACTCTGAAGCACAAACAGCATTGAATGTCGCCTCCTTTTCGATAATCAACAGATAAGATATGCCCCCAAACACAAGCCGATCTGTACATGAGAGAACTGGAATCAAGGACCCTTTGGGATCAACAGAGCAGTTCAAGTCCGGTATGTTAGTTCGGCAAACTGTCAAAGGTCCATAAACCAGGCCTTTAGCAGCCGCTATGACGTGTAGACATCTCCGCTGGATATTGAAAGTGCAAGCAAGATCATCGATTGCTTTATCTACAGTGGCTTGAGATTTGAAGAGCTTCACATCTTTGTAATACAGGTCTCGCTTTGTAGTCATGATATCTATTTTCAATGCCTCGAGGATAAGTTCGAGGATTCTTACAACGACAAGAAATCGCATGTTCTTCTCTACATTGTCGCAGGGGTAAGTGAGTTTTTGAACTCTGCATTGGTGCATTCTCCGAATCATTAGATTCGATTCATCATATGCATGCTTTGAGGACTTTCGGGTCCGTGACTTTATCTGGATGGATGCCCGTGTTTTATTCGATAATGCTCGAGAAATACTTTGTAGAATACTACTGATGTGCGGAATGACCCAGTCTCGTGGTTTGAATGTCGTTTCATCGTACTCAAGCGAAGTTGTGGAGTTTGAAGCTTGACTGTCTAGTGATTGCAGCGATGATGCGACAGTGCACGGACTCCCATTCACCGGACTCAAGCATCTGTCGTGCTCGCTTGTGTCACCGTCAGAGAGTACTTCAAAGTCATTAGTTTCATAATTATCTTCATTCGTCATCTGGAGGCTTGTGTCTTAAACATTCAATTATACAGACAGGAACTTGAATCTTTCTATGTAACGCCATGAAGTATATACATAATGGCTTTTAGCTCCGTAGCTCAAAAGATGCAAACATCAGTTCGTAATCCGCGAGATCATACATGATCCTATCTTTGCGCAGGTATCCATCTACCTCAAGAGCCTGTCTCTTACGTGCACCTGGACTCGCGTCAAAGTATGACACACTAAACTTTCCCGGTCGAAAGATACTGACCACACTATTGATCACATCCTTTGGAGAACTACCACAAGGCACATTGGTCTCGAATGATGCGTAGGAGCACACGGGCTCAGGTGTAACATGAACGGTAAAGTAGGCATTTGGAGCTCTATCGCAAGGGACCACCCCATTTGCCGAGAAGCCGCAAGGGTCAAACACATAGGCGTCAAGTTTTGCATCGGGATGAGTTGCGTGAAATACATCCGACAAACCAGACGAGCGTGCAACAGTCATGCCGAGGATATGGCCCTCACTAATATTGGGCATAGGTCCAGCACCTTGGGTTTGCGCGACGGCATTGCTATAAAATTGCCTGGCAGTCACGGGGCAGATGTCGCTCATAAGAATTTCGAGTGTTTCATCTGCAGTGTCCGAGGTGTCGTTTACGTCTCTATCGGGGGAAGTGAGGTAGAGGTGCCAATGGTCGCCATTGATCATGCCGACAAGGTACGCGCTTCCGTTGCCAAAGTATGTGTTGAGGTAACTAACCTCATCGTCCCAAGAGCGATGCGGCTGAGGCTGTCGATCCGGAAACATAAAGCTTTTGCGCGAGTAAAAGACACGGTGAACCTTGTGCAGGCCAACCTCATGTGCAAGCTCCAGCAGCTTTGACAGCCCAATCAAGAGCATGGTAGTACCACACGTCTTTAGAATAATCTTGTGTGGGAAGACAAACATGCTGGATTCCGACAATAGGTAGGCGTCCACTGTAGATGACTGTATGGTTGAGAGAACCTTGCACTGAACAATGTCGAGCATACCAGCAAGCTTTTCACAGGGAATGGCCATCAAACCACGCGAATGCGCCGAAGTAGGCAACTTGTCATGAGAGCTTGCAAACCATATTTCGAGCAGCTTCTCGGGACCTTCAAACGACGCAGCCGAGTCTGAGAGCGCGTTGACTTCAGCATGATTGATGGAGACAGTCGGACCGAGTGCAACCATTGGTGGCGAACGGACTTGGGGGCTTGTGTTATCTGGGTTTCCGAGGCTTCTGTCCAAACCGCAAGGCCCTTTCGGCCGGAGTCATACGCGCATACAAGGTGATATAGTGGGAGTTGTAGAAGAAATCGGGGTTCTGGGAAACCGTGTGTACCTGAGTGGGTTGTGTGGGCTGTGGAGACGGGGAACAGGACGAGGAGGTTTAGGCTGAGCAGGAGGAGTGCGCGGAGAGCAGAATGCAAGGACGCGGAGTTTATAGGAAGAAAGGAAGAAGTTGGTACGCTGATTCATAGTGGTTGTGTAGATGCCAATGTGGACCGTCGTCGCGTGTCTGTGATGGAATGAATGGACACCAGAGCGATGATGACCGCCCACAGCCCGCCGCTGGAGGAATCCCAGCAGAGGAGCAAGAAACCGCGAGGAATCCTCAAGTACCCGCTGTCTACTCCCTCGCAGCCCAGTCTAGATAACGGAGACTCCGAGCCCGAAGCGGTTGACGCGAAGGATGAGAGGGAAGTCGTGGCTCAAAACACGCAGCGTAATGCAGGCCGCGCACCCAAGCACCAAGACACCATGACTTCTGTGGGCCCTTCAGGAAATGGCGACGAGCCGGAGACGAGACTCCGCTGGGACGAAGCTAACCTCTATCTGACGGAGCAGGAGAAGACTAGCACTATGAAAATCACCGAGCCGAAGACGCCGTATGCGCCAAAGTACAAGCCAGAAGAAGACGAAGAAGCCGTTCCAGACTTTGACCTTGGGCCCTCTGAAGCGTCACCCGAGCACTCCCCACCTCCCACCGAAACAAACCCCCAGGAGGACGGCGCTGCCACTACCACCGCAAACAACCATCGGCCAGCTATACGTCGCGATTCCGCAAGCCCAAAGAGTGTTTCTATAAATGACGACGATAGCGGAGATATGATGGACGACGATGAGGATCCACAGAATGAGGAAAAGCACAGGAAGTTCGCAGAGATGCGCAAAAAGCACTATGAGATGAAAGGCGCAATTCAGTTGGCTCATCAGCTCGAAGAAAATGAAGACGAGGATTATGGAAATGTTGTGGTATCAACAAGGGAGAACGCACATGCGGAGTGAATGGGGTGGGCATACTAGTGTCTTCTGTTTATACGCATCAAAGTAGTTGGCAAAGTGTCATTTTATCTACGCACTTTCTCCTTGTAATGCTTCGGGCAAAAGTGGATCGCAATACCTTACGACCCAGGCGAATAGGGGAATCGAGAACGCCAGTGCCTAGCTATTTCCTCTCGCGTTGTGATCCACACAGCTGGTTTGCTTTCGATGTATTCCATGAACTCTCGCAGTCCGGCTATCCGTCCAGGCCTACCAATCAGTCTCCCATGCAGCCCAATAGACATCATTTTGGGCGACCCACCGAGCCCTTCTTGATACAATGTATCAAACGCTGCCTTCAAGTATTCAAAAAACTGGTCTGGCGTTGTGAAACCAGGCGATTTATCAAATCTCATGTCGTTGTTGTCCCCTGTGTATGGCACAATGAGCATGCCCTCATCTTGGCCGCCCTTTCTGGCAGGAGACTCAATCCAGTATGGAAGATCATCGTTGTAGGCATCTGAATTGTAGAGGAGAGGAATGTTCATTTCGTTGAAGACCTCCTGTACCAATCGCTTGGTATTTATCGTGTCCCTTCCTGTATACCATCCTACTGGTGGCTTCCCAGATTCTCTCGTTTTCCTAATTGCAGACACGACCATGCGAACATGCACCTTCTCCGCTTCAGGGTCTTTAGTGTATAAATTGTAGTCAATCCAGCGGTACGCATGGCTTGCGATTTCGCATCCAATCTGCTCCATAGCTGGCACCACCGTCGGGTTTTCTTCGATGGCTTTCCCAATCGCGTAGCAAGTAAAGACCATATTGTGCTTTCTAAAGAGCTCGAGAACTCTCCAGAAGCCTTGTCGTGAACCATATTCAAAATTGGACTCTACGCCCAAACTTCTAGCGTTTTCTCTTGGTACACAATTAGATCCCGCCTAAAATTAGGTCACCCACATGCTACCCTACATCTGCCAAGTAGGCTTCGGAAGCTGCATCGCCATTGAGTATACAATTCTCGCCGCCCTACGGTCAGTGGGGCACTAAAGACCGTCTAGCCTCTTCGTAGTTCAAAACAAAGGATATGGCAATCTTACTATCATTGGGCCATTTGGGGTCAGGGTTGTCCCCCATATACCCTTTTAGCAATCGGGGAGCTGTCATCTTTTTGGTGGCGGTGGGCGATTCGGATTCCTCGGCGCTGATTGGCTGCCTTCCTCCGGTGTCGCCCCGCTGATAAGAAAACCATATCTGTCCAGCACGACGTAACTATAAAGCCGCAATCCTCCGTCTCAAGCGGAAACAACCTTCGCAATGGGCACCTTCACCACCCTCAGGCTGCCTGGAACGCAAAAGGAAGGCAACTCAAAGATAGTATGGTCAAACGAAGATCTCGTTCCAACGCCAGTAGAGAGACGCACCTGGAGGTCCTACCACTATGCTGCTTTTCAGATATCTGGCAGTTTCTCTGGGTCTGGATGGACGCTTGGAAGTGCACTGATTGCCTCAGGCCTCTCGTGGTGGCAAACGCTCATTTGTCTCATAGCGGGCGAGATTATCTGCGGTGTTGTTACGGTTGCTAATGGTCGCGCCGCCGCAATGTATCATGTCGGCTACCCTGTCCTTGTACGCAGCGTTTGGGGGATGTATGCCTCTTTTTGGGCAGTACTCACGCGTGCCATTGTTGCGGTAGTGTGGTTCGGGGTACAGACATACTATGGAGGCGTTTGGTAAGTTACTTGGTTCCACATCTAATGACTAGTCTCGATATCATGTTGCGATGCATGTTTGGATACAAGTGGCTACAGATTCCAAACACCTTCCCTGAATCTGCGGGAATAAGTACGAGAGTATTTGTGGCAACCTTTCTCTTCTGGCTGATTGAGCTGCCATTCATGTGTATTCATCCATCAAAAATACGGATTCTCTTTCTGGTGAAAGCAGCGTTTGTACCATTTGCTTGCATTGGGTTGTGGGTATGGGCATTAAAGAACGCTCATGGCGCTGGTGCTTTCGAATTCTCCACCACCGCAAGGGGATCCCAATTAGGCTGGGCCGTCGTATCTGGAATTAATGCTGCAACGTCATACTCTGCTGCAACTATTGTAAATCAGCCTGATTTAGCACGATGGGCTAAAACACCGCGAGCACAGATACTCGGACAGATATGGTCGCTTCCGCTTGCCAATGTATTTGTCGGATTTTTGGGAAGCTGTGTTGCTTCTGCTGGTAATGTCATCTTTGGTAAGGTATATTGGAACCCATGGGACCTGTTGAATGCAATGCTTGATGAGCATTGGAATGCGGCTTACCGCACGGGGGTGTGGTTCGTCGCCTTTGCTTTTGCATTTGCAGCTCTTGGTATCAATATTGGATCCAACAGCTTGCCTTTTGGGTCTGATGTTACTGGACTTCTCCCAAGGTACATCAACATCGTCCGTGGACAAATACTGTGTTGCTGCCTTGGCCTAGCTATAGTACCATGGAAAATCCTAGCTTCTGCAGCAAGTTTTCTCAACTTCTTGAGCGGCTATGCTCTTTTTATGGCTCCAATTACTGGTGCAATGCTTGCCGACTACTTTATCGTGAGGAGAGGAAATATTGATGTCATTTCGTTTTATCGAGGCAATTCTACTTCTGCCTACTGGTTCTGGCATGGAATTAATCTTCGAGCCATTGTAGCTTACTTCTGTGGCTGGGCACTGCCTCTGGCTGGGTTTATCAGATCATTTCATCCACAGGACAGCGTTAATGCGGCCGATCACATGTACGCCCTTGCTTTCACGATTTCTTTTCTCATGGCTGCCGTTGTCTACACATCGCTATGTTATATTTTTCCGGTAAAATTGGGTATACCTTCGAGGACTTTGGCATTTGAGCAATGGGCGAAAGATGATGGAATCCTTATTGATGGCAAAGAAGAGCATTTTGCCGATGCCGACAAAATTCTGTCAGTCAAGGAGCAAAGTGTATGAAAGGATGGTCTAGTGAAGATTTTTAGCAGTTGAACAACATTTTTCCGCTTTCTGACCCATGACCCTACCCAATACCCACTAATTCGTCATATAACCACGCGCAAAAGAGATTTTGTGTCGAAAGTACTGGCCATGGTAGTTTCTAGGTAGTACAGAAGGAATTTTATAGGCATATCATAGTAACACTGATGATTCCAATCGGACTTGAAGCCCAGTCCCGCCACACCAATAATTACAACATCTCGCTGCATATCAATCAGCAGAACTACTTCCTATTTCGGAGTCTTTCCTAGTTGGGTAATCTGCGCTCCTATTGAGGTGCGCAACTTAGCAACGTGAAAACGACGTGTAAAAGCGTGAAATCTTTTTATGTTTTGGTGACTTTAATCTCACAAACTGTATATGGAAAACGAAGCAAAAGTATGCGTATCTCAGCAAATTATGGCATTCGTGAAGTTGAGGCATTGGTACAGGAATTTTGAATTTTGCTCGTGTGTGAGTTTCTTTGACACGGCATTCATCCAAGATAATCGACTAATCATTCGATTTCAAGCGATTTTCTGAAATACGTACACTTGCAAACACTCTTCTCTATCTTCCTGTCTAGAAGCTAGCTCATAGACACCACAACTCGCACATGGTGTGCGTATCGGTAGGCACCAAAGAGGCATTTTTTAACCCCCCCCCGGGCGATTGAGAATAATCAACTCCACAACGCCACTCATGGAATTGACTGTCTACGATTTTGTTTGGTTCAAAAGACTACTTCTTTCTGCTTTGTTCTATTCATCAACAGCCCAGAGTGGCATTTACAATTACTTCAGTTCTTTGCCGAATGACCCTCACACTAACTAGACACATCACCATGCGCATAAGAACTCCTATGTCGAAGATACTGCCCTTTGTAGTATAGGAAAAACGGTATAGGCATCATGCCAACACTGATAAACCCAATCAGACTTGAAGCCCAACCGACTCCAAGCTTATGATACATTCCGGTCCCAAAAATGGGAAAAGCAGCACCAAATGCGGATCGAAAAAGAGTGTTTGCAGCTAACGCACCGGGAGCATTCTCTTGATAGGACTCTACCAAGTAGGTAATGACGGATTGAAATGCAAGAAAAATACCTATGGCGAAGAAGCCGGTTGCGATTACAGGCACAATCCACAAAATATCAGGCCTCGAGGTCCAACCAAACATGAAAAGACAGATTGGTATAGCAAAGCTAGTTATGAAAGCAGGGACTAGACGTCGCTCGACAGGCAATAAATAACCTTGCTCATTCATTCGTGGGTTCACATAGTACTTGACATAAATACTAAATCCAGCCAGGGAGAGTAAGACACCCACAAGAATTCCAATGTATGCAAGCCCTTCAATTCCAATCGAGAAGCCGTAGATCTCACCAAAGACGATGGGAAAGGACTCGAACCAAAGATACAAGAGTCCATAGATCAGGGCAATATAGAGGTTGAGAAGCATAGCGATCGGCTCTGTGAACAGAATCTTGGCTATCAGCTTCCCTGCCTTGTTGAAGGCCGCACCTCTGGAATAACTCTTTGCCCCTTCAATATCTTGTTCATTGGATCCTCTCTTCTCGCCCAATTGCCGCCACAGTTTCTTTTGCCTGTATTGAATGTTCGCTTCAAGAGACTCTGGTAATGCAGCAGAAATGATGGCCAGACACAAGGTATTCATCATAAGCAGTATCCAGAACGACCATCGCCATGATTTATTTTGTACTGCAAACCCGGCAAGAAGAGGGCCACAGGTTGGGCCAGCAGCTGCAGCCATACCTTTTGTTAATCAAAATGAAATTTTCGTCTTACCCCAAGTTGCTAATGCTAATAGCCGCGTTTGTGGGGAGAATATTTCAAATAACATGGATCCCGGAATGGAAAGTGCTGGTGATCCAAAAAAACCAGACAAGAACCGAATAGCAAGCAAACCCCCGAGGTTAGGCACCAATGCAGCGGCGATTTGAAGTATAACAAAAATGCACAGAGTCCCAACGAAGACTACGCTTCGACCGACCTTTGGGTCTTCAGAAAAGATCGTCCACAGGGCGGGGCCCAAAGCGTACCCTACGACGTAAAGTGTTAATCCAAGCGTAACGATCACTGGGCTGAAGCCAAACTCCTCGCTTATCTGCATCGTCCCTGGGGTATAGATGGCACTGCCAATGTATACTGAAGTTGTCAAGTAAGAGACTTGTGCTAGGACGAACAATTTCTTGCCTCCGGACCAGTTCATAGGGATCAAGGGGTCTTTCGTTTCTTGGGTTTCAGTCGAAGAAGTCAAAGATTCAGGTGTTTCATGTGGGGGCCTTGGAGACTCTGAAGTTTCAAGTGGAGGCCTTTGAGGTACTGGATTTTCAAGTG
>JAABUO010002631.1_pt1 | contig 21740 bp, 29 predicted proteins | sample 5559291 | NCBI WGS metagenome assembly JAABUO01 (sample SAMN10711878, study PRJNA513372) | rock metagenome | isolation source: Antarctica rocks | place: Antarctica: Victoria Land, Finger Mt sud
TTCAGGTTGCCAGCCCTTGCTTCCTTAAACTTGTCCCATGCAGCAGCTGCTTCAGAAACAGAAACAGGGATTTTACAGTCGTTGGGGCCAGCTAGCCCATTTGACTAAATTGCAGTCTTTCATCAGTAAACGAAACAGACAGAACGGTAACATAGACAAACAAAATCATCATCAGAAACCTGTTGGGAAATTGTCACCGTGCTTGGGGAAGTACATAAATTTGCAACAAATAAGAGTCTCTTAGCAGGACACCAGGTATCAGATACCACTGTTACAATCAACATGTCGACATGGAAGTCATCGTTCACAGATTTATATACAGACAACTTGTCTGAGATAAGTGAAACCTTGCAGGAGGTCTGCAATCCATGGGTATGGCCACATGCATATACCATGTCATAGTATGGCTCATGTGTGAGAAGAAGCTGTGCTTTCGTGTAGTCTACGATCTGCTGTGAAAGAAGCACTGTGTCGCTTCTGCTGGCACTGTGTGCCGCTCGCGGCGTCATCGCTGCAAAGCTGTTTCTTGAACAAACGTAACGTGCGTAACGCTAGATGAATCTTCTTCTTCTGACTCATTGTCACCTGCGCAGTGGAACGTGCGCTGCAACGGCCGGGATCTATCTTACTTTCGCAGTCACTCTGTGCTTCGTGGCCAACGCGTGTTCAGCCTTTTGAAGACCACCAGCTCAGCCATACGTGTGACAGTGCTACGACCCTGCATGGCACCGACCCCCGGACGTCTGCACTTTGAACGACGCACCGTATAGGCTGGGCTGCTGTCGGGCTCGGCGCAGTCAACGTTCATGCAACAAATGTGTGTCATGCCTCCTCATCGATCCCTGTAGATGTGAAACGTGAGCGGCAGTCCGTCATCAGCAAAAAGCTTATGCCTCCCCTCCTTGATAAGGAAAACGTAAAAATGACTGACTGCACGGATTGCAATGTCTTCCAATTCTGCCAGTTTCTGAAGCTGTTGGGAAAGATCATGATTCTCCTGGTTCTACTGATAGTTGGGTTGACCTATTATGCGGTGATCATAGCGACTTCTGTACCTGGTCTGTATGAGGGTGGTGCCAGCATGAAGACCTGGAGTCTGTTTGTGATCATTGCGTTCCACTACTTGGTAAGCTGCGCGTGCTCATAAATCTATTGGTCCTTCCTGCATATCTCCTTCTAGCTCAAGTCTGAATTTGCACAGGTCTTCATGCTGTTGCGGAGCTACTTCACTGCAGTCGCAACAGACCCAGGGCGAGTGCCACCTGGATGGCATCCTTTTGCTGATGAAGAGGTATTTCTGCATGTGGCCTGCCATTCTTACTTTCTACTGTGAGCCTTGCATGCTGTCAAGTTGCATATGCAACCTATATGCATGCCCAGATGACCTGGATCTGGGTAGTATCAGGTTGAGCAGCAAGCATGGAGCTCAACACCAGCCTGTATCTTGCAGGAGGCAGCGTTTGAATTGGAAAGGCTGAATTATGCAAGCTATCAGCCAGCCAACAAGTCGCTCAGGCCACGCTACTGCAAGAAATGCCAGGTGGAACCTGTGATTAGCAATGATCCCAGTCTACTTTGCTAGTTTGGATAGCATATGGCATGGCTTTCACAGTGTATGTGTATGCTCAACAGAAAGACAAAGTCCAAGCTTTAATTGAGAGGCAGCGCGATAATTAATGACCTCATCAGAGTGAGGTTTTTTACTGCAGGCCTGGAAACCACCCAGAACGCATCATGACTCCATGAGTGGCACGTGTGTCCTCAAGATGGACCACTATTGTATATGGGTCCTCAATTGCGTTGGTCTGCTCAACTATAAAGCCTTCTTGCTCTTCCTGGTGTACACCTTTCTGGCAACCTTTCTGGCTACAGCTGCGCTGGTAAATGGCTTCGTAATCTATTTCAAAGAACTGCAGGAAGAGGATCCTCAACCTTCTGCTAAGTAAGCCCTGTGCTGTTCTTGCTGCTCATTACAGGCTGCACTTGTGCTATATGTTCCTGCTCATCATCATGGATTTGCATAACTCATCCAGGCGCGTGTCATGGGAACCTATCATTTGTGCAATGGTTGCAAGGACTTACGCTTGCAGCCAGGATCCATCTAAGGCATGCATTCATCTGGACTTTGTCTGGCAGCATTTGTTTTGCTCCACCTTTTGTGCGCTGCAATGCAGGCCTGCAGTGTTGTTCTTGGCATTTGTCATTGATGCAGCCTTTGCACTGGCGATAGTTGGCTTTTTGATCATGCACTGCCGCATGATTGCAAGAAACATGACAACCATCGAAATGTATGAAAAGAGGCGAAATGCGACAGGGCCTTGGCAATTTGACAGAGGAGCGAAGCAGAACTTCCTTGAAGTATTTGGCAAAAGGTGTGAATGCTGCTATATAATATTTGTCTTGCCATGCACTGTTCATGGCTACAGTCAGTCCAGAGTGATGTATGCACGTGATGGTGCACCATTGTTTGGACAATGATATGTCTGCTTGCGATGCAGCACATGATCAGCCTGATGACCTGTTGCCAGCTGTCGAGTGGTTGCAGCAAACGTTGATTGTGGTTTGCAGTCGATCGAGATGGTTTGTCCCAGCATACACCAAGGAGGAAGTACGGGAATTGTTGAGCAATAATCTGAGGTCTAGGCCACCTGACTCTGACACTGCAGAGTTGACGGTCCCTAGAAGCTTTTCAAACAACGTATGAAAATCGAGTGTTGGTTGTGCTGCGAGCTGCATGAGTGTACTGAGTCTACAGCTGACTGAATTTATGTCTTACACAAAATTCGGTAGTATGATGACGTGACGATAACACTGCACAATTGGAGTGATCCTAGGCTCATGCATAACATACTGCATGTGTAATAATAAGAAACACTCACAAAGATTGCACTGCAGCACGCACTTCAAAGTGTGAAATGTTGGTTCAGACACATGTTCACAAATCAGCCATGAACGATCCCTGATGTGCAGCTAAAGCTGCCTAAAGTACCACTGGCATATCTGAATCCTTGGTCATGGTGCATGTGTTCATCTGATTCTGCCTATCTTCAAGCAAAGCATGCAGGAAGGGATATACGTGTGGAGCGAATAGCTGCAACTGCGGCAGACTTGCAGCTGTTTGCTTTGCAGTGTTTTGCAAGGAAATCCGCAAATAGATTCCACCACATCCAGCATTTGCGTCAAGTTGTTGTCACTATCGCCGAGCTTTGCTTTCAGTAGCATTGCCCATAAAGTCTCGCTTGGGCCTGTTGTATGCCTCATCAGTATTGTCAAACTCCCTCACGGCAACCGTGTAGATGGTAGCTGGCACCGCCATGCCGAAGAGGGCTATCTTAAAGAAGCTTGCGCTGTTCCACTTGAAGGTGTACTCCACGTTCTCTCGGTAAGTACCCCAGTCCTCGATGTACTTGTTTGGCTTGACAGGCAAATCTCCGATAAGGCGCTGCTGCTGGTGCAATGATGCGCTCTTAACAGGTAGAAATGCCTTGTGCGCTGTCCTGAAACTGCGGCAGACCCCTGACATGCTACCACTGGTCACTGCAGCAAGTGTTGACAGATGATCACCGTGCACAGTTTTGCTGAGTGGTTTGCTGAACGTTTGCAGGCAAAAGGCGGGGATTGCACAGTCCCTGTTATTTTTTTCCGACACGGTTTTTCGGCTCATCATGAGATTGGCGCTTCACAGACCGCCCTGGGAAATTGCCACGGCCAGGTGCAACTTAGGCTGCTTCATATGCGGCTGTGTTGAGAATTTTGAGCAGCTCTGTGCCCTGTCCGTGATGTTCGTCACTGTCCTTGCCTAAGTCCCACACCACTAAGCGCACCAACTGCTTTGGCTGCCGACACATGGGACGCCTATTTATAGAACGTCTGGAGGGTAGAGTGTATTGTTGCGGATGTTGTGGTGCTCATCTAGCCAGCGTTGACGAGCTTGTATCGAAGGTACGCTATGATCCCAGTCAATACGCCTGTCGGAACTTGTCCTTCTTACGTGACTCCGGCGTGCCTGCGGCCGAGGTCTTGTGTCGTAAAACACAGTTAATCCTGCGCAGTTGCTTCTGGGCTATCGTCTGTATCATTTCTGTTGTCACACCTAGAGTTGGGACGGCAGCATGGTCTGCCATGGCATGCCCTGCCATGCCCTGTTTTGTTTCGACGATAAATGGACAACGTCTTCAAGGTGGGCTTCTGCCTTGCAGAGCTTCTACTCCCGCGCTGGAAAGGCATACCTGTTCAGTGCAGTGGTGAACGTCGTGTCCGCCGCAAAGGAACAGCGATCGATGACAACGGGACTGCACACTGTAGCTGACCTATATTGCAACGGCTGCATGCACCTTGTAGGATGGACGTATGTGAGTCTCTTCTCTCCACACAAAGTTTTGATGAGACTTTGCAAATCTGTACCCATAGGGCATAGCTGAAGTCTGTACGAGAAGTCTATCACCTCACCTCCCTTCTGTGTGCATGCTGCCGTCCATGCCTTTGCAAGTGCCTTTGTACTGACTACAAGCGCATTTCAGATATGGGCAGATGAGCCGTCTCAAAAGTACAAGGAAGGCAAGTCAATTATTGAGAGGACGAAGGTCCTGTTCAGCAAGCATGAAGGGGAGACAAATGACTACTGCCCAATCAGTTTTGCCGATATGTCCCTGGATAGTGAGATGGAGGAAGATGGCTGCTGAACTAATTGGAGTCTGCTACCACCATAAGATCTGTTCTGTAGTCTAGCAGTGATATAACACCGCACAACAACTGTACACCACACCGCTGAGGATTGAGTTTTGTATAGTAGCCCAGCGTTCAATAGATTGTGAGCAGTGCATGCATTGTTCAGATTTTGAGCGTCCCTTTGATGTCACTTCATGTTGCCTACATGGCAAATTTGGTTTAAATTCTTGCTGTAGCACACATGTATAATATGTCTGTATTTGTATAGCTATAGCTGTGACAGGTGAACACCGGTAAATGCAATGCTTATTTATGGCATTGCATTGCTGCGCCCTTGGCATTTTCAGCAGAAGCAGGCAACTTGCAAAGAAGGTCTGCTCACTGTGAGTGGAAGGTCGGTTAGCAAGTCTGATCACAGTGTACAGTGTCTGGAGCACTGTAAAGTACAGCAGATCTGTTTTCTGACGTGTTGAGTATCCTATTGATACATATGTAAGCTGCTTTCTGTACCCAGATGCCACCTAAGATAAATGTACAGTTTGGCATGTCAGGAGTTCTTTGCAATGTTAACAAAGCCAAGCTGCTTCAAGCTTGTGCACAAACACCAACGACAGTCTGCGCTGTGCCCTGGGCACAATTTGACCCACACAAACATGAGCTGCATCCTGATTACCACAGGATTCTGATATGACATCAGCATCCTGACTCAGAATGCTGTGCATATGAGTGCTGCAGACAGATCCTCGCATCAGCAGCAGGCAGCGAGGCTGAAGCATCACCTGCAGGTCATGCACAATACTTCACAGCCTGTGTGGCCCATTGTGTTTTGCTGGCATCACGTCACATCTCACCATACATACCCTTCATGCAGCTGATGTCCAGGAGCCTCATTAGAATGCAACATGTGCTTGCTTGTGTTGCTGCCTTGCTGTGCACAGGAGTATTCATCGTGCTGACAACATCAATTACACCAGATAATATATACATGTCAAAAAACATGCAGTTGCCAAGATGGTAGTCAATACCTCTGTCGCTAATTGCCCTTGAGTGCCATCAGGCTGGACCTCATGGAAAGCCATCAATGCTGGGCCACCAAGGGTTATGGTTGCCACACATGGTGAGTACAAGGGACCATCCATGTGTGGGGAAATGCCTGCTGCCTTGCCGTAGCTGTTGATGAGGACATGCTGAGGAGCCTGCTCCAGAGGATACACCCCTGCTGCTAGCAAAAGCTCTACCAAAGCTTGCAGAAACTGAGGCAATTTCTGCAAGCGAGCAGCACAAGACTCATGCCTGAGCTGCCTGTCTGCTGATCTCGTCAACATCATGCCCATGCGAGTTGCTGTGGCTGTGACGGTTGATGATGATCCAGTGCGCATGCATGCTGTTCTGCCAGGCATGATGATAAATGTCTGAGAGCATCTGCGTTTCTTTGCAACAGGTGGCGTAATCACACCTCCCGGATCACAGCTTCACCAGGCCTGCCTCCCCAGTTTTGCATTTGCCTTTCTCCAGCATGTATCCAGCGAGCAGCAGGCGCAGCGTCCACAGCCTGAAGAAGCTGCACCTCTTCCTCCCTGGTCAGAAAGGCTGGCACATAAAAAATTTCCTGCAGCAGTGAATTTCTAAGACTCTCACAAATGTCAGCAAATGTTAGAGATTGAGCTGTAGAGGAGATGAGTTGACCTGCACGCTCGAGGTCACAGTATATTGTGCCAGCTGCAGAGGCACTTGTTGTGAGGCGTGCTGCCTCAATGTTTCTGCTGCAAGCAACCCAGCTGCTTTGCTGGTTACAGTGTTGTGGTCAAGCTTTGCTTTTTCGGCTTTTGCGCGCTTCAACAGGGATCTGACGTCGATGGCTACCATCAACGCCGCATCACACTATGGCAGAATTGAGGATCACAGGGGCTGATTCACGAGCAGTCAGCTCGAGGTACAAAAGCTCGTGCGGGCTTTCAAATGTTTGCTGGTCACACCCACTTGCAAAGATGAGAGCGGAATGAGCCAGCTTCTTCATCAGCTTCGGAATTGCATGTTCACATGCATGCTGCTCTCTATTTGTTTTGTAACGCTAATGGGACAGACGCTTGGACAGAGGCTCGAGAGCACACCGCGGAGGTCTTGATGTGAGAAAATTCATCTACAGGACCCCTTGCTGCACAGGATGTTCGTCACTTAAATGCCCTCTTCATATTCATTGCAACTCACACTGTGGCGCTCAATTATAGTATGTGTCGGCTAGTAAAGTATGATGTAGCGATGCGCGGTTACTGTTGCTTTGTGTGCTTTTGCACTCATCCATATGAGTAATCAATGACATACAAATCTGCAGAGTACTGGACCAGTCCATTTCAAAGCAGCTGAAAATTTCACACACAGGTTGTTATCACAGTGAAAGACTAAATGAAAAATAGGAGGCCTACATGCCACTGGTATGAGAAAACAGGACAAAACATAGTACAAGCTAAAACCTGGCACCAGCTTTGCCTTCAGACATTCATACTAAAGTCGCAACAAACTGTGCAAATTTGCATAAAACTGCTAAGACTGAGCAAACACAGCACCCAAAACATTATTTGCGTGCATGGTCCACTGTAGAGCAAACCCAACCAAAAGCATGAGCAAAAGGATTGTATGATTTACGGGACTGCTCTGCTACTTCAAGAAGTATTGACTGCTGTGACCTGCTTCTGATGGATATACACTTGTGGTAGTGATCTACTGATCCCTGAAATTTGGGCTCCATGAAGTCCACCAGGAGAGGCCAGACTGGGGACGCTTGATATTCTTCAAGTTGCTTTGCCAAGTTGAGATGATTGGCCGCCACTTGTGGGTACGCTGCAGCATTGACAGAAGCCAACTGCTTCAGGGTGCTACTGGTCTTGAGGTAGGCAATGCGCTCCAACCAGCAGGGATGAGTGCTAGTCATTGCCTCAAAATCACTGTGAAAGCAATATCGTCTACCAGCAACACAGAGATGAAGCACAAGAATTAGCAGCTGTGCACGGAAATGCTCCTCATCTGTAGCTGAGTCAAGGTGAGCCTGCATAGTCATGACAAAAGCTGTCAAGCCTTGGCTGTCCTCAATGTCATCTTCTGGAAGTTGCACTTCTGGAAACAGCTTCTGCAAGGAGGCTAGTGCATCAGCTTGACGTTGTGAAATGCCGGATCTGGCATACTTGTCTTCAGATGCCAACAGCTTGTCAAGATGCAGACGTGCCAGTGCTGTCATGGTGTCCTCAATGCTGTTCCCAGCTGCTCTTGCAATGGCTGCCCCGAGCACATCTGCTTCATGCTCATGCTGCTGACTGAGACAATAGGGCACCCACTTGCAAGCCATACGAGAGATGTAAAGCCCAGCTGGAATGGCTAGCAACCATGCCAAGCCACTTATGCCACTTAGAGCCAGCCTGCCAAAGACAGCTCCTCTGATCAACACCTTCCAACTCTCTCTCTCCTCCACATGCTTGGCAATGCCATGGCCCAGCTCATGACCCATGATGAAGACCAGTTCCTCTGCTGATGCATGCTGAAGCAGTATACCAGAGTTGACAGAAACCTTAAACAAGCCTCCTCCGCTGGTTGGTCTGAGAAACTTGTACCAGGACAAGTCATTTTCAGTTTGGAAGCTTGCCTGAGGTGATAAGTCGTACACATTGTGATCAAGACGGGTAGTCTTGGGCAAGTAAGACAGGCGCTGCTGCAGCTCAGGATGATGGAGTGCTAGCATCTCTGTCCCAAAGGAAGCTTGTTGGTAGAGACTTCTCACAAGCTGCAAGGCTTGCTGCTGCAATGGTGAGGACACCTTGTCAGCGGCCATGTGGTGCCTGTAGCTTTCCATGCCAAGAGGTGGGCACATGGTGTTGGGTTGTGCAGTTGACGACTGAGGCCACCTGAACAAAAGCTGTCTGCGGCCCGTTAACGGCACATCCTCGCTGTTGAAAGTATACACACCAGCTGAAGCCCCACAAGTTGCCACAGTAGCCAACCAGCCTGGAAATCGTGCCTCTGACTTGGCTGTAGGTTGCTCCTTGCCAGCTGCATTTGCTGTTCGCTGTACAACTGCGTCATGACATGGCTGAGCTGACGTCTGCAAGGACGCCAGTTGCCGAAACATTGCAAAATTTGCTGGTGAGCTCACTCTTCTCAACTAATTCTGCAGGATTGCAGAAACAAGAGTCAGCGACATGCATTGCGGAAGGTTCGATTTGGATTGCAATAACTCACCATGATTGTGTCCTTCAACGAGCGCCTCGCAGAAGCCTTGGTAGATCCCCCGCTCCTCAAGCAGTGAAACTCCTACGCACAGTGCGCACAGGACATCTTAGGGGTCGTTACACTTGGTTGTGATTGCACGATGAGTATATGCTTGCATCGACATACTTGCTCTGAGGCAGGATAAACCGACCAACGTCCGGATGCTGCAAGATCAGCTCTGGTCCTGGAGAGCCGGTGCAGAAGCAGCCGTCAGGCTTGTCTGGACTTTTGACAGCAGACTGCACTTGCCAAAGACAGCGGTAGACATTATCTTTGAGCTCTTTGCCGGACGCGAGCCCGGCCGGGTGGCGCTGGACATGATCGAGGCCTCGACATCTGCAGGGAAAAATGACATGACCTCCGTATACGTATGCGAGCCTCCGTGAGTACGGCAAGCAGCGTGTGCGACGGCCAGCGTGAGGAATGCATTCACGTGAGGAATGCTTTCGTCGCAGCATTGCGCAGCCCCCAATACTATACAGGGAGGTTGACTCCAAGCATAGTCTGTGACGATATATAACAAGGTTTGAATTTGCTGTGAAAACGAGTTACTGTATGTAAAACTTTTCCTTTGTGTCCTAATACGAAATCATGCATTACACCAGGCCCTGCAAATCAGTGCATCCTTGTGATTGTGAGATCCGATCTCAAAGTCAAGCTCAAATTTTGACGGACGCAGCTGGTGCAAGCAGCTTCAGCACAGCTGGAATGCAAAGTCAAAGCGTTGGACAATTGAAGTACTGCCCTATTTATAACGGAAATTTGAATTGGAGGTGAGTACACTGTCGAAGTAGAAAAGTTGAATGATGATAATGACAGTGAATACATGAGTGATCTAAGCCATGATGACAGTGGCTATGACAGTGGTCATGCAGACAGATCACAGCAAGCATTCACTCTTGTGGTAGTTTGAAAACATGGTACAAAGTTGAAATCCTACTTCGTTAAATGGCGTCATTGGCGTCATTGTCAGTGAAACTTACTGTCCTCAGACTTAACATCACTACCGGCGTTTCAAAATCAAGTTGCTAGCGCCCTAGCCCTGTGTGCAATGCTACAGCTATATTGCCTTTCAGCCGCAGCTGTGGTCATGATTGTATAGCACGCTGTAACCAACTTCAACAAGTAAAGCATTGACTCTCAGATCACGACAATAGTCACTGCTACGGTCACTGCAACAGTCATGACACTTGCTGCAACTATGACAGACACGCCATACTCATCCCGAACCGGTTTTTGTTGACTGGACCTTCCTTGATAGATTGGATCTCTGATACACATTCCCAAGGATGTCCTGATTTGCAGAGCCCAATAACATGCCTGGATTCTATAGATGCTATGATACAATATGCTGTTAAGCAAGCATGTGACCATCTGTTGGTTTATCGGCCTGCATCTGCATTGGCTTGCCATCAAAGCTTGCTTGCAGCAGTGAAAATCACTTGTTCCCCACATATTTCACAAATTCATGCTTCACCTCACTCTGACAATACTTCGAGCGTCCACCACAAAAGCACCTAAATTGTCCCTAAACACCTTCTTATTGTTACGGTCCAACGAGTGGCAGAGGCCATTTGCAGACATGACCTTAGTCAGGGCAGATGTAAGCACACTCCTTAAGCCCTCATCTTTCTGCTCTGCCAGCAACTGCTCGCCTGCACAATCAATGAAGCTCCCATTCACACGTTGTCGGACAACGCGCAATGCTGTCACCAGATATGTCAAAATCGATACCATGCATGCCACCTTGCGAGTTGTCAGATTGCCACCTCGAAAATGTCTGTAGCCTCAGTAGCTTGGTCCAAGCCAAGTAACAGTATAGTCTGCTCGCATTTTGGTTTGTGCCATACACATGTTTCAGCTTGGATGATTACATGCAACTCTGATCACAGATGGACAAATTGCAGATATGGTGCGCTCACAACTCAAGTCAAACAATTATCAGCAATTCAGGCCACAGCCTCGATTGACATTGAAGTGACTCCTGCGTCGTCCCTGCTGTGCCCAATGCAAATGCAAGTAGCAATGCCTCTAGCAATGCTATCAGTGGTGGCACCTACCTATGTGCTGATAGGCCTGTGGGTGAGCAAGGATGAGGGGCAGGAGGGCATCTGCAGCCAGCCCTGTTAGCTCGCCAGCCCCACTGTCAAGCAGCAGACGCCGCATGAGCACTTCTAGAAAGCGACTCAGCAGGCCCTCCCCTGCTGCACAACAGCAAGGCATCACTTTGTTGCATACTGCTGGTTCCTGGTGTACCAAGCTGCTTGGCAACATTTGTCTGGTCATGAGTGAGTGAGTGAAGGAGTGAGCGATTGAGTGAGTGAGTGCGACAACTCATTGTGCACAGCTTTTGAAGCTTGAGTTGGGACTTTGATGACAATGTAGCAGGGTTGAGACTGGAGAGGAAGCACAAGTGATAGAACAGTGAACACCAGCCACATGCAGTAACAGATATACCTGCACCAGCCTGTAGGCCTGGTTTTCCAGCCTGTTTGCTTTGATAGTCAAACTTAGCCAGGGCTGCAAGAGCTTCTAGGGCTGATTGGACTGCCTCGGGTTCTGAAGATGCTATACCAAACTCCAAGGTGTGTAACAAGGTTTGTAGCTGCTGGGAGGGGAGAGCAGCCACCTTCTCAGGATACACCTGCAACACCGAATGCTCACCAAGGCTGGCATTTGCGTCCAGGAATGCTGTTGGAAGCTGTCATCAGCATCACATGACTGTTTTCTTGTCATGTATGACTGTAGTGCTGAACAGTTATTCCAAACCAGCTGCAGTCAAGTCATGCACGGCACACTTCAGACTACACAGCAGCAGCGCTGGAAAGCCGCCCTTGTCGCAATACTTAGGTTTCCTGAGATTGACACCACATTTGTGAGCTGGGCATGTAGATGAGCGATGGTTGTGCTTACCTCCATCATATAGGCCAGCAGCTGAAAGTACAAAAGGCACAGCTTGGGGTAGCCCAGTAGCTCAAGGGAGATCAAGGGGATCAGAATGTCCAGTCCCAGGAACACCAGCTGGGCCACATCCACAGCCTGCCCTGCCCCATTGGCTGCAGCTGCCCCTGACTCCTCCTCAGTGCTGCCAAAGTCAATGAGGTCACGCTGTGTGAGGTGTGTTAGTAGCTTCAGCAGAGCTCGCAGATCCCTGCAAAACTTTTTTGAGTTGTAATACTATCGTAGACTACCACAACCTCGTGGCAGCAAATAACAACTTTTCAAGAAGTATAGATTTGCAAAAAGTTTGGCAGGCCTTGCCTCTTTCTGTCGAGCATAGCAGATTGCAAAAGACCAGCATGGGTCAGCATCGGCAAGCAGTACAAGCACTTGCAGGCATGACATCTGCATTTGTCAGGCATGCTTTCAATGGCAAGCCCCATTGGGAGATGCGCACAGGCAGCATCGGCCAACGCTGGCTGACAGTTGATGCAGAGCAGCGGCATGATGGCAGTGTACCTGTAAGACTCCCCAACGGCATCTTGTCGCAAGGAGGCTGCTGTTTGAACACTCCTGCGCCCCTTGTTATAGCTGCTGTAGGTCTGCAGTAGATGGAGGACCCAGTGACACATGATGTGTGCGTCCCCAGCCTGCGCATCATGTACCACACATCTGTCTGCTAGCCGACCACAGTCAAAGTCTTGCTCTATCTTGACTACATGGGACAGCCACTGTCGTCTGTGCATGTGCTCAGCCCCACAATAACAAGCTGATACACGGCATGCATTTGCCAAGCAAGGGATTGCAATGCAGGCAGCTTTGTGATGCCTCAACATTCTGTTCATGAAGCTGGACAAGCGCTGCATGACACACAGGCTCAATGCAGGGATTGTATGCACGGCACCAGCGAGCAGGAGCTACATGGCTTGACCACACAGCCCAAAAAATGTGGATGTCAAGGAAAGCAGCAATCAAATGGTGTAATTGCCAGCCTTGTGTAGAAGCCACACATCTGTAACTTCAGTGGATAGCCTACTAAAGTTGCAGATCTGTTGGCAAACTACAAATCAAATTCGTATCATTTCAAATACATCAAAACATGATTCCCAAAGGCAAATAACATTTGCACTTCTTTTGTTTTACCACCTTACTCTTGCTATAAGTTGCGCTCACCGGTAGGTATGAAACATGTGCCTCTACCACATCCCCGGCCAGCTTGAGCAGCAGACACACGACAGGTTCATGCTGCCGGTACGCTTTCTGCAGCGCCAGCAGTGGTTCCATCATGCTGGCACACACGCTGAACAGGGGCTGTTGGGCATCAGGGCTGGTGCCCCGAGCTGCCCCTCTGAGGCATTCCAACAGGGCAGTCACACGCTGCATGACATCTGGCCGCTCTGCTATGCTGGCCAGGTCTGCTCTGCTAGCTAAAGATGACACCTCGCCTGCAAGGTACACCCAGGATGTGAATGCTGCCCGTCATGCCTGCATCTTTCTGTGCTTGCATAGCATGCTCATGCAAACTGCAAGCACATAGTACAGTGCCATGACTGCTGTTCTATGAGAAAAAAACAGCATGGCTGTGACAGCAGGAGCTGCTAGCTGTTGCATGTAAGAGAGGGAGGACCCCAACACAAAGCTACATGGGCAAACACAGCATGAGCAGGCGGTAGAACGCAGAAATCTTGTAGGAAGGGCTTGACCTGCTATGTTTTGCAACAAGTGATTAATGTACTGGTCGCGCTGTACATTATCTGAAAGGCCAGTGGCGGCCTGACAGAGGCAACAGGCCAGAGCCCTTTGCACCTTGGCTGATAGCCCTGTCAGAGCAGCAGCTTGCTGTGCAAAGGCGCCTGCAAAGCATGCAGTCAGGCGTCAGGCTTTGGAGACACCCAAGTCTCCAACCAAGCTTCCAGTCCACACAGACTAAAGTTTTATGCATCTTTGCTGGTAGTTCTGCCAAGGCAGCTGCTGCTGCACTGCAGATCAGGCTCACATACACTATTCCCGGAGATGTGTTGACAAACAGCTAATGTTGAAGCTGTGGGCGCAAGGATCCTCTGATGTGGGTCAGGCTAGAAATTGACCCACAGAGCTGGTACAGCAGCAGAACATCCCTGAGGATCTTCTCAGAGCCTCACACAGGTAGGAAAAGGTCCACAGCAGCAAGAATTTAAGCAGATAGTCCTGGGGCACATCAACCACACACAACACCATGCCAATGGCCAAGTCCTACCTGCAAGATTGTGCCATGGCTGCAGTTGAACCAGCCTGTGGCTGACGTGTCTGCGGCGCACCAATACAGACAGCAGCCTTGTGCATACGGCGGTGTGCAATTCTACCTCTCCTGCTTGCCCACCCAGCAGAGTACCTGCCACTTGCACCAGGGCAGCCAGCACTGAAGGGCCATTGCCAGCAGGCCCAAAGGCCTGGCCCATTGGAGGGCTGAGGTCTTCTTCTGACAGCAGATATGTATCAGCCCATCGCCCGATTGCCCATACTGCTGCTTCCATCACTCTGCATCAACCACTGCAGCTTGTATGCAAGGATACTTATGCAAGGGTGTTTGTAAAGAGTTTTGACTGCGGCTGCTGTGGGGCTTGATGTGAACAAAGCTATTGAGAGGCATGCATCAACCAGCGCCTCCATACCACTGCTTTGATGGTACGTAAGCAGCCAGGCACAGCAATGATTGTCTCTGTCCCTGGCTGCAATGAATAGCTTCAAATGTCACCATGAAGACGGAATGCAGTACTGCCAAGACGGCAGCAGCAAGGTTGACCGCAGGCAGGCATTGATCAGGGTTATAAATGCATCTGGTTATCAGCACAGGTACTGGCCTGGGGCTCATGATGGGGCCCAGGGAGGGGTCCAGGCTCATGCCTGCCACCCCCAGCAGTGCATTGGACGTAGCTTCTACCACATCTGCCTGCAAACCACAAGCATGGTCTGAGACAGGCGCCTGTATGCTTCATGCTGATCCGTTGTCATAACAACAATTTGTTCGGACATGCTGTGGAGCACAGCTGCCTAGCAAGCTAGCGTCACTCAGCATTGTTGCAACACCCGGCACATATCCAGCACAATGCTAAATGGGCTTCAGGACAAGGATGTGTGTGACAGGCATGCAGTTTGGGCATGACTAACCTGACCAGCGGACGCTGATGCAGTGGATGCTTGGGCCATGGAGAGGGGCATGAGGGGGGTCTCCCCCTCCCCTGGGTCAGCCAAGACATGGGCTGCTAGGCGCAGCACAAGGCATAGCTCCTCCATTGCTACACTCCTATCCTCCTTTCCTGCGTGTTGCAACAACCCTCAAACAAATGAATCTGACATTCTGACTGCTCAGCAGTGCGTTGTGCAGGATGCTCATCGCTTACATTCACTTCCACTGTCACGTTATTGATAGTGGCTGAAGGCCTCTACAGCCAACTTCATGTCTGCTGCTTAACAGAGAAAAAATAATCCTGGCAAGAATTGTAGCCACTGGAGGGGGGGAGAGAGGGGGTGAGGGGCAATGTTGCCTCGGGCTTGTGAGCTTGATCACAATTGGTTTAGGACTGCACACAGCACTGTAAGATGATGTTGCTGTAAGCACCGCAATGGTACAAAGAGAGGTGGATACACAGCGCAATGGTACAAAGAGGTGGCATGTTGTCTGAACGCACCTGCTGTCATGCTGTGAGCCACTTGCTGCTGCCTATGGGCGATGAGGTTGGAAAGGAGGGGTAGGGCTAGGAGGGGTGCGGCCCGCCCCAGCACTGCGACCCTTGTCAGCCACTCATCCCTGGCTGACCCAGCACCACCTACCAGGTCAAAGCTCAATCAGTGGAGCATATACGGATAGTCTCTTCCAGTACTTGCTGAATGAATGCATGCCACATACTATTGACTGGACTATCCACTGTTCACATCTTGACTTTCAGACCTCAGAACATGGAAAAAGTTGTCAGCAGAATGTGTTGTGTGAGCTTGGCTTGCTTGATATGCAATAGGCAGCGTGAGTAGCATTTGAAAATCAGGCAGGGCATATTACCTTTGCCTTCGTCTTCTTCCTCATCCTCAAAGGCCCCTGCAGCAGCATCCCTGAGGGCAGCCTCTAACAGGGCCTGGAAGACTGCCCCTACTGCATCTTGGGCCCTGCCAGACACCACACCCCCTGAACCCTGCCTGCATCCATGACTAACTTCTTTGCCAGAAGCAGCGAAGTTTTGCGATCATGCAACCAATTGGTGTTTTAACACTGTGTCATCACTTGGTGATCATGCAAGAATGATTGTGTCATCACTTGGTGATCATGTAAGTATGCAATGCTCTGGGTCAGCAATGATGCCGCTCCCACAGCAGGCACAACAATTGCTGTGGGACCAGATCAAGAGGACAGAAACATGCTCAGCTGCGCAGACTGTTTGATTCATGACTGAATGGCATATGCCACTGGCGTGACTGAAGCTACAGGACCGAAGCGCTGACGCAGCACACTGACTGGTCTTTGTCAAAATCTGTGCATGTTCAGAATGACACATTGTGGCTGCAGTGACACTACATTGGCGGAGCTCACATCGCAATTGCAATGTGCCCTTAGCCCAGGGCTGCTACTGTGCATAAACTTTGACAAGTGCTGGGCTGTTAACGTGCATATGCGCTGACAAGTGCTGGGCTATTGCTGTGCATACACTCTGCCAAGTTCAGGGCTGTTGCTGGATTGCTGTGCATAAGCTCTCGACAGTTCAGGGCTGTTGCAGTGCATGCCCTGTGACCAGTCCAGGGCTGTCGCAGTGCATGCCCTCTGACCAGTTAGGGCTGTTACTGTACACACACTCTGCCATGTTCAGGGCTGCTGCTTAATTGCTGTGCACACCCTCTGACCAGTTCAGGGTTGTTGCAGTGCATACCCTCTGGCAGCAGTGACTTGCAGCAGCTCCACCCAAGCATCAAGCAGTATGTCCACGGCATCAGCAGCCCAGCCCCCCTCATTCCCCTGCTCCAAACCCCCCGCCCCAATGCATGCCTGGGTCAAGGATGCTAAATGGGCCAAGATGCCGGGATTGGTCCCATCCCCAGGTGCAGCTGTCTCAAAGCCTGAGAGTCTGTGAACAGATGCTGCTGCATTGAGCGCCCTGCATTGTAAATGATGCTCATCTCCATCGGACTCCATCAGGGTTAGTAAAAGATGCTGCCTGAGACCCTAGGGCTGATTTGTAGTTTGTAGGTAGGTTCGTCCTTGGGCAGCCAAGCTTGTCTGTCACAAAGCGCGCAGACTTAACTATGTCCACTACGTTTACAGCAGCCCACTCGATGCAACAGGTTCACATGTTTACAACCCCTTCATAGAGGTCAGAATGTGGCACTGATCATGTACAAGCCCAGAGGTATGTAGGCCAACAGACAAAGGCCCTGCCAAAGTACACATCACAAATGCTGTACAACACAGATTAATGCAACATGTACCAAACATGTAATCAGCACAAGTAAGAACAGACTGTGAAGCATACGTATATTGCTGGACAGCACCCACAAAGATACAGGTATCAAGACTGGGCATCAGATCAGGCATCCAGGGCAATGCTGTCGTCATGGCATCCTTTACATGAGCATGAGAGCACACTGGCCTTGTGCTGTGGGTGAGGCTCCATCAAAGAAGCATCACAGCATACACTGCAGATTACAAAAGCAGGAACGCTGAAGCTTGCAGTACAAGGCAAAAAGCAGTGTGCATACCTGCAAGCATCTAGCAGGAAGGCTTCCTCATTGGCAGCAGCTTGATGCACAGCAGCTTGGGGGTCAGGCACCCACACCCACACCATCTGCAGCATCTGCCTCAGGTGCTTATTCCTCATGCTGTTGTTGCCTGCTTGCTGCTGTGAGTGGTGCTCCTTGGGAAAGATGTCACCGGTCAGGGAGCACAGCAAAACCTGCGGATGCAAATGGAAACTGTATAAGCAGCTGTTTGTGTCTGTCGTGTTGCTGGTGTCGGTTGATATCGCTTTTGTGAGGGGGCGCGAGGTGCTTTTCCTCAGAGGGAGCTGAATTTACCTTGAACAACAACTACAAGGCATGTCTGAAATTCATATTTTTGTTTTTCTTCATTTAGTACCTTACAGTATAAGGGAGTTGAGCCAGGTGTGACTCATCAGACATCCTGGCTTGAAAGCACAGGTGTATGTGGTGGGCTACAAAACCAAGCTGGTGGGATTTCTGCTTGAAAAAGAGCCTAGCGTTCCATTGTTGGTAGTTCTAGCCGAAAAATTGTGACCTCTAATGATGCTGTAGAAGACATGACATGACCGACTCTACAATTACTGACATGTCTTCATCCCCAAGAGCTGTACGCAGCTTCAGAAAAGCAAAGATTCACAGTAGATATCAGTCAGTGCAACCTGGACCTCGGCATAGTGCAGCAGAACTGTGTCTGTGTACTGCCACTGCAGTAATCACTGCTCTATACAGAGTAAGACTGTTGAGGCATGCAGTAGATGGCATGTTGCATGCAAGCTCACCACCAGCTGACGTGCCCTCTGAGCAAGGACAGAGTCAGGCTGGTTGTGCAGGTGGGCCAGCAGAGGGTGCAGCCAGGAGCAGCTATCAGGGCCCAGAAGCAGACCCCTCCAGGAGGGCCCCGGCTGGACTTGGAGGCTGTCTGAGGTGGGGCGAGTGCCCAGGTATGCTGCAGGCCCATTGCCTGGCCTGCATCAACACCCACACAACCCTTCCAGTGAATGTAAATACGGTTTGTGTTTTCATCATGTGATTCTGTTCAAGGACAGAGAAATCAGCAAAATACAACAATTTCCCCCCTTTTTTGGGGAATGCTTCTCTGATAGAGAAGAAGTGGTGATAGCAGAATTGACAGAAGCAAGCAACAGGGCTCAGAAGCAGACCCCTCCAGCAGCCAGCAGGCTGAACGAGGGAGGTCCAGGTATGCTCAAGGTGCCAAGCTTGCACTTTGTCTGCTGGTCTTGGCTTTAGCATCAGTACTGTGATTCACAGACCAAGGTGTCACCAGCACCATCACTGAGACGTCGCCTCAAGTTTTGGTTTTGATGCTGACTTGGCTGGTACAGTGTCTTGACATTCAGTTCACCTTGAGCAAGCCATGCATAGCTGCATAGTGGAACGAGTTCCTGGCTGGCAGGCTTACACTGCACTGTGATGCTGCACAATGGGCACCAGATAAGAGGTTCGATCCAGAAGTCTCAGATCAGAGTAGCAACAGGCAGCACACCCCCTGCTGCTGGTAATGAGTTGCAACCTTCCCCAGGCGCCCATGGCAGCATGATGGTAACACTGCTGTAAGCTGGCATGACCAGCAAGGAGCGTACATATTCAGGTGCAGAGCAAGGACCAGACATGATGAGGTGAAGAGCAAGGGCAGCACCTGAAGTCCCAGGTAAGGACAGCAGCCATGAGGGACAAACACGCTGAGCAGACCCCCTGGTCCTGACCCTGGCTTGCTGCATGGGCAGTCTCCCCAGCAATGCTGGCAGCATGCTGATAGAAGGTGTGGAGGTAGTCCTGCTGCAGGCTCTTGCGGCACCTGTCATGCTGCTCCCAGGCCAAACCCAGAGGGCTGGCAGTGGAAGGAGCAAACTCTGACACCACGGCCTGCACATCAGCAAGCTTTTGTGAGCGCCTGTGCTGCTGACGTTGTTAGCATCGGATCTGCATGGGCACGGTCGTCTTTGCCTGATGCTCTCTGACAGCGCCTCAACTTGTTCCCTTCAAGACAATTGAAGAGGTGTAACCCCACGTCACAGCCTGGATGCACAACTGTGTTTTACCCACGGTCACGTCCCTTGGCCTTGTGGCTAGTTGTGTTGCTGACAAAACATAACACAGGGCTGACACAGAGGGACTAGACAGCGCACAACCTGCAAAAGCAGGCCAGAAAGGTAGACTTGTTATTCACAGCGGCACTGTGTGTCTCCTAAGGCAGTAGACATGTTGTATCTGTGATGTCTGCTTCCAGATGTGCAACATGCAGGTCAAAGTTGCTTTCACAACACATCCCCACTATGGCCGTGCCTTGGGTTTACCAGTCAAAGTGCAACCAGTCTGTTCTAGAAAGGCACAACACCAGGGGCAAGGGTCAAATTGAGGCAGAGCATCAAGACATCTAGACGTGCACACTTTCATTGCTTGATACCTTCTGGGGAGCATGCCACCCTTGGAAGATGGTGACAGGACAGATGTCAAACGACAGAAAACAGCTGATGACTGTCAGTACTGGGATGATAACGCACATTGCATGTGGGTTCTGTGCTTTGATGTGGCTTGTATGAAGATGGACACACAGGCAATGCTTGACAAGTGCTTGTGGTGGGCCATGCGCAAGGTAATCTGGCATGCTACAAGATTACGTCATGGCCAGTGTCACTGCGCAACATGCCTTTCAAAGACATGCAATATCCACACTGGGTACTGCAGGCTCAGCACTCAGGCTGGCTTGCCAAGACACATCATGGGTGGGCAGAAACATCATGCACTGACATGCGATGTAACAACACTAGCTTGGCACCTGTTTGAGAATCCTGACATGTGGCATGTGATGACATGCACACTCAACACAGTGCAAGTTAGGATGCCTGTCTGTCTGCATGCATGCAGTAAGCAAAAGACTGTGATAAGCAAGCAAGCTAACCTCAAGTATCTCGATGCCAGTGCGGCGTGCAGCAGCATCACTGGTGCCAGCCACTGTACTCTCAACCTCCCTGAAGAACGCATGCCGTTCCTCTGGGCTCTCATCCACCCAGCCACGCTTCAGCAGGACAGCCACTGTGCCTGTAAGCTGCTTCTGCACCAGGTCAGAATGCTTGCTGGTGTGCCTGCCAGCAGCATGAATGTGCTGGGAGCAAACAGGAATGGACTCACTGGTGCACATATGTGAAAGCAGCATTGCTGACAGATCTGCAGCAGAAGCAAGAGCAATTGTAGTATGAATCAGCAGCACCAGCAAAGTTTATGCTGCCTATGAGACTTCCACTGCGTGACAAGGGTTTGGACAGACAAGTGTACAATAGGCTGTCATACCTGAGGACATAGTGCAGAACATATCCCCGTAGAGCACGCTGACTGTCTCTTGACATGGTTGCCCACTGGCGTACAGCTGCATCCCGCAGAGTGACAGCAGCCTGCACAACAGGTATGAGCTTGCACCAGCTACTCTTATAGTGTAGGCACAGGAACAGATGAGGTAGCCAAGAGTTTCCAACCTGAAATTTGGCTTGCTCGCTGCTCGAACTTTGCAGTACATGCTGACAGACACCTATTGGAGCGTCTGAGTTCCGAAAAGCAAGCAGAGTAGCTGAAGCTTCCTGATGTGCGGCCTGATTTGATGGGTTCTGCAGGCAGAACACCCTTGTTGGACAAGCGTGTTGTAAGCTCGATTGCTTGGCTGTTTTCACATTGAGGTCAAGCAATAAGTTGCTTCCTACCTCAAAAACGGCACATGCGTGCTCGATCAGTGCCACCTGTTCGTCCATATGCAATGCTGCTGCTTCCAAGTGCCCTCACTCTGGGGCGCGGACTTCGCTAGTTCGAGAGGTGACTTACTGAGCTTGCCTCGTCACAATGAAAGAACAGGAACCCTTGTACTATCTTTCAGTGAGAAAGCAGTCTTATTGTACAACAAGGCGTGCCCGGAACGAAACACAAAACAGGATTGCCACTGCGACATACTCACTGCAACAGGCATCTTGATTGAGGCCTAAAGTTTCTACAGAGCATCTCCATTGCGCAAAAGCTCAGGCAGTCTCCTGTATTGGAGTGGTTTCAGAGCGATACGCAGTTGGTTGGTTGCGAGTTTCAGCTGTCAAGCAATTGTTTTGTTCACGGTGACCCTCACCGGGTGAGGTGTTGCGTACGCGTGCCAAGAA
>JAABUO010002632.1_pt1 | contig 21737 bp, 26 predicted proteins | sample 5559291 | NCBI WGS metagenome assembly JAABUO01 (sample SAMN10711878, study PRJNA513372) | rock metagenome | isolation source: Antarctica rocks | place: Antarctica: Victoria Land, Finger Mt sud
CACTGCTTTCAGCACACTCCTTGTGCAAGCTGATTGGCACGCCTGCAGCAGTGCACAGCCTGTGGCTATCAGCCAGCCAGGTCAGGGATACTGAACGTCCATAATCACCTGCCCTGCCACTAGGTAACTGTACAGTTATTCAGATACTAGGTAGCAGCAGTCACGCCTTGGGATGTTTGTCTACAGGCAAAGGATGCTTGCCATGCTGGATGCAGCCTGAGCAGCAACATGGGGAAGTGCTTGTGCGCTGACAGGAACAGCTTTGCAGCAAGGTACCTGGTGCTGGTCTGCCCATGCTGGTGTCCAGCACATGTGTTGTGATAGGAGAACGCATTGTTGGTGCACCACCTGCATACACAGCCAAGCTGACGTCACTCATGCAGATTTAGCTTGAGATGGCTGCTTGCATTCAAGTCCAGCTTTATGCCCATAGTCTGTGCCGGTTGTTCATGCACTGTCATGGCACAGGCTGCACGCACCCATGAGATGATTGAACACCAGACCTGCTCTACGCTCAGCAGCCATGCTTGCATCTGATTGAGAAGCTGCTTGCTGTTGCTGAGACGCAATTAGTTTGTGCAAGCGAAGCTCTGTGATTTTCATTTGCTCTGTTGCTGCAGCCAGCAGCTCCACGTGTGGTGCATTGTTGCACCTGTGGCAGTGAACCCATTAGAAATAGCAAAAGCCTGCTGCGACCTTAGTCACGGCCATTACCAGTCTTTCTGAGGGTGGCAAGTTTGTATGCAGCAGGCTGTTGGAGTATGCATTGCAAGTCCAGCAGGGCGAGTCACCTGGCTTTCACAATGTCCAGCATTTCAGATGCAGACTTTCCACTGGCGCATACGATGAAAATATGGCCAAATCTTGTTTCATACTCCTCATTGTACGACTTCAACTCCTGTCATCCAAACACGCATAGTGTACAGCAGGTTTTGAGACAACACCATAATGTGTGTAGCATGCTATAATGCTGGCAGTACCTGCAGAATGACACCTGAGGCAGTAGCAGCTGTAGCTTGTTCTGTCTGGCTTGATTTTGCAAATTGGGTGAATTTGGCTTTCAGGCTATCCAGATCGCCAATTCTGGGATGCGCAGCGAAAGCCTCAAGCCAGTCGGTGACGTGTGCCTGCAAGAGGCAATATGCATGAAATGCAGATGCAGTGATCGGACTTTTCGATCTGATGCATGAGATTCCGTGACACGGCATTTGCAGTCACGAATTGACGGATGCACACATACTTCGTGCCACCAGACGTTTCTACACGTATCGATCAAGGATGCAGCATCTTTAAAAGGTCCCCTGCTCGCAACTAGGCCAACGAAACGTTTGCTTGAACAGGCGTTGTTGAGGTCATCTGCACTCAAAGCAAGCATCTTTCCTCAGCTGCAGTCAGAGCAGCAGCAGTTGATGTGTTTGCAACGTATGAGATCACAGCATTAAGCAACTAAACAAAAGTCACAGCTTGCTCGAACGAAACTTTGTGCCCTTCGTACTTTGCAGCTGCGGGGATTCCTACCATTTCCCAGTCCCCAGACCGTACCCTGCAAAAATGCAGCGAGGAAGCAAAGAACTCGCACTTCTATCGCAAACTCTCACACAGCAGAACGGCGTAAACCCCGCACAGCTGACATTTTCTCGACCGGGCGGCTTGCTTTCCTAGAATGCGTGGTACAAATTTCTCTCCATTTACACGTGATTTCAGGCAAAGCTAGGTGGCCTGGGCTCGGTCAACGCTGCGCAGCTTATGCTTTGCTGGAGTTGAGCCATTCTTCATAATGAGCTCGAACAGCAAGACTTCTGTGAGCAAGGCTCAGAATGAGCAGCATAAAAAAATTCTTAGTCAGCTGCTCAAGCTTGAGTGCAACAGAAGATGCTGTGACTGCTCAGCTCGAGGCCCTACCTGGGCCAGCGTCAATCTTGGCCTCTTTGTTTGCCTAAATTGCTCAGGCATACATCGCAGTCTGGGCACGCATCTGTCCAAAGTTAGGTCCACCACTTTGGACACTTGGCTACCGGAGCAAGTGGAGTTTATCAGCAAGCTAGGAAATGTGCGGGCCAACAACTATTGGGAGGCCAGGCTGCCACGTGGATTCCGACGACCATCTGAGGGTGACATGTCAGCCATGAAGAACTTCATCATAGAGAAGTACCAGAACCAGGTGCACTTTCACTGTTGCTGGCCTGCATGGCAAATGGGGATATTTCATCAATTCCACTCCCCTGATAAACAGTGCATCAGCTGCAATGACAAGCCTGTTTGCTGCCTGGTGACCTGTAAGTGCTGTTGATCCAGGCATATGCTAGCAGCGACTTCGACTCCCCACCCAACATTGACAACTATTTTAATCACCCCTTCATGCAACAAGCCGATGCCCCAGCGGCAGTTGCTCCCCCAGCAGCTGACACTCAAGCATTGGACAAGGCGTCTGTCAGCTCAGATGGGCCTTCATCACCTGTCAGGCAGTCCAATGGGACCAACCCGCCATCGTCAAGGCCAGCAAGGGTGTCCTTCAGGGGCATTGCTGCACCAGCCCCCGCAGCTGTCGCTGCTCCTGCTGCCACAGCTGCTGCAGCGTCTGAGCTGATAGATCTGCTGAGCTTGGAGGACACAGCTGCTCCTGCTGCTCCTGTTGCAGAGCAGCCTCAGGCAGCTGTCACTGACTCTGATGGTATGCTTTGATAAGCATACAGCATACATTGATCTGCCCAAAAATGTCAGTGTGTTATGGGTGTATTGGGAAGCAAATGCCTATCCTTGAAGTGCAACAGCGCTGCTTGCAAGATGACGTTGGGCTGTTTTCACTTCATCAGCATGTAATTCTTGACAGATTGATTGCCAGAGGTGTTTCAGAGCTTGTTTGCATATCTGAGATACCAAAGAGCCCTTCATGCTGGTCCAGTACTCGCAGTTCCTCCACAGTTCCTCCAGAGTATCCCACAGCTACATCATTGCACCAGTCCTGCAATGTATGCGTTTGACCTGACAACTATTGATGCATTACAGGTGACTGGGCTGCCTTCATGCAAGCCAGTGTTGTCCAGCCAGAGGCACCAGCAACAGCAGCGCTGTTACATGACAGCAGTTGGGATGCATTCCAAAGCAGTGATGCTGCAGCGCCGGCCTCGATACAGGCATCAGCAGCAGCCCCCTTTGATCCCTTTCGTGAGAGCCAGACCATAGAGGCAGCTCCAGCTGGGCAAAAGGCAACAGGGGGTGGTGGGTCAGCCTCAGCAAGTGCTGCTGGATCAGGCACAAAACATGCGCCCAAGAGGTCCGCTGATGACATCATGAAGATGTTTGACAAGCCACAGCAGAACACCTTTGCGCAGTTCACTGCACAAGGCATGAATGGCATGCAGCAGCCTCAGACTGGCGCCTTTGCCATGCAGCAGGTCAGTGTCGTGTCAGAACTTCACAGTGTCATGTCATACTGTAGTGCTTGAGCTGCAAGTTGTTGCATCTGCTTGAATTTGTTCTCCAGCTATGGCTGACCCTGTTGTTGCTAGCACTTCAAAATTGACAAGTGCTGTAGTCTGCGGGACGTGGCTTCTGCTCTCTGCACACCTTTTGCTATTGGCTGCTGCCAATACAGCTGAGTTTGTTTGGCTGCAGCAGCATCATGCATTGCTGACTTGGCAAGCATCTGTAGGGGGGAGTGTATGGGATGACACCACAGCAGCTGATGCAAGCACAGCAGTTGTATGCTGCGCAGCAAATGCAGATGGGTGGAGGGCAGCAGGCTACATACGGTGCCTTCCAGATGCCGCCTCAGGCTTCTAGTCCCTGGACTCAACAGCCGAACCCATCATATGCTCCTAGCTTCCAACAAATGCAGCAGCATCAGTTCAGTAGCTTAGCAGGATCATCTGGCCTTCCTTGAGCCCTGTTGGAGACCTGACCTGATGACTAGACATGCTGGCGTCATCTATCAAGTTGTAGTGAGCAGAACTTGCTGACCGTTTACACAGACTTGTCAAGTGTGCAGCTAAGACAAAGACCTGGCTGCAAACGCCAGGACATGATTTTGACCTCTTTGCTGCAAACGGACTGTTCTTAAATTGTAGTCAGCCTGTTTCGCATTAAACTTCTGCTGAACTCAGTACGTTGCATCAATATGTGGCATGCACTGCATGTAAACATTGGCAACTGCATCCAGCCATCATTATCTGCGTGTTGGCGTTGGGTGCATTTATTTACATCGCAAACAGATCATCAGCGATCATGGCACAGTTGCGGGTTGTGAACAACATGGTGCCTCAGAGACTCAGTAGCCTTGCTGCAGACGTTTTAGCAACCAGGACACAGCAGCTTAGCTTGCATGGTCCGATGTGATCCGTACAAATATTGTCAGCTTGCCGGAAGCCTGCACCCATCCTTTCATAGGCCATCACGGGGTAAGCATGGCAATCAAACATAAGGGCACTAAAGGGCCTGATGCTCCTCTGCGGGCCAGACAGATACTTGCACACTGCATCAGTGACACTGACAACACATTAGACCCTTTGTTGTGCACGCCATGTCTCTTGGATCTCAGACACACGTCCCCAAGGATGCACTGATTTGCAGAGCCCGGTGAAATGCCTGGATCATAGGTATTATGGCAGATACAGTATACGTCGCCATGTCTGTGCAAATGTGCAACATCAGCGCCCCAGATTTGAGCAAGAGCGAGGTCTCATTCAGGCACAGCTTGATATCAGAATTGTAGCAGGGCACGTGTCCAGGCTGATAAGTAGGGTTTGTCAGAATGTATCAAGGTGCTGAACATGAACATTAGCACTTGTGGTACCCAAACCAGGTACCAGAATGGCAGTGCTGAAAATGTGACATGCTTGCTGGCAGTTTCAGCATATTGTGCAGATGTTAGCAAACACAGGTTTTGCGCAGAAATGTGGTGTCACAGGCATGTCAGTATGTTGTTGCTTGTTGCCGGAATGTGGCAAGGACATCTTCATGCTATCTGGGGCTTGCCTTCCCAGGTACAAAAAGCCTGTCATCTCTTCAATGATGTTACACACTTCCATGTACCCTTGCAAGATCCATGCACTGCAGTCGCTTGTTGCAAGGCGACTGCAGTGCATGGATGTAGCAATTATTGCTTGATTGCAGCATTGAATGTTGGGCCGTCCAAAAAACAGTGGGGTTGATGAGCGCAACTTTGATGGCAGAAAACACTGTTCACAGACATGATCTGGATACATGCGGTCCTGCAAGCGCAATGAAGCTCTTGCTCAGCAAGGCCCAACCTTTACATGGAAACTCTTGTGTCTGCAGGTGTATGTTTGGACAGCAAGGGGTCCTGAGATGTTCACAGTCCAATGAAGCCCGGAGCTTGGGCACGCACTTCTTCAGCAGTGCGTATGACCCAACACCACAATATCTGCAAAATACTCTGGCAGCTGACCTGAACAACAACAAGCGTACTGCAGGACAGCCACTTTTGTCATGCATGCCATGCAACGACCACCCGCGCATAGCGTCCACGCGTGATTGGGATTGTACGGGTGCAATGCCGGCGATCATGCTGTCAAAATCGACAGCAACGCTGACTTGCAAATTGACGTCTGACATTGGGCCATGCGTCCTGGACGCAGCGTCCATGCTGACTCTCAAAGGTCAAAGCACAGCATGTTGACAAATACAGCTGCAGAATGTCGATACTGCAGAGTGCGCAACACTACCATGTCTGCGGGCATTTTGATGCAGCAGCTCGTCCTGGGTTAACATGCGTGATACCTTTTCGGAGCTGGCTGAGCAGGAGGCAGCACGGAGCCGAGGGGAGGAACCTTCGAAAACCTCTTTGCTAGAGATAATGCAGGGCAAACTTGAACAGGCGATGAATCCAGACTTGCGCAGGCTCCCGATCGAGGAAATCAAACGCAAGCTCAGCAGATTAAAAAGCGTCAAAGGATTGGCCGATGGGGGTGCAAAGTCGCTTGCACAGTGTCAGAGTCTTGAAGCTGAAATGAGGCGCAGGGAGGAGGAAACTTCTAAAGGATGGCTCAAAACGGTAATCAACTGGCTTGACAAGGCAGTATACCGAGCCACATACTTATCCAAACCAACTTAGCCAACCTTGTCTCCTGTGTAGGCAGAAAAAAATCAGGCAGAAGCTAAACGTGGTGTAACTGGTCAGCCCAGGCTGAGCCAGATGCGCGGCAGTCATCCACATGCAGTGAGTGGGCTTTTAGGCAGCCTTCTGCACCCTCTAAGGCTGTGGATGCAAGTGTGCCATCTTCCTGTGCAGGAGACCACTCAGCAGTGGAGTGACAGGTTGAGGGCAAGTCGAGACTTTGATGGTGATGATGAACCATCAACATCCCAGGTCTAGTTCAAAAGCCAGGCTTGTGCAAGCTATGCTCTTTTATGTCACGTTCATACGCAGCTCAAAACTGGTGTGCATATATGCAGGCTCGGCAAGCATTTCTGCCTCAGCAGCAAAAACAGAGTGGTCAAAGCAAACCCAAAGCAGGTAGTTACAGTGTGCACATCCGCTTTGTAAGTCTGCTGCTTCCGTGTCACGGTGCATAGCTCAGCTGAGTCTGTGCTTGCTGCCAGGTCAGTCAAACACACTGTCTGCAACACTTTTGCGCAGCACTTTTGGCCAAATTCCTACTCAAGGTAAGGCTCCTTTTGTTGGCATCGGCCATTTGTTTGGCTTGGCACTACACAGTGAGTGACGCTTAGCCATTGTCTTGTGTGCTACAGTAACTTCTTACTCAAGGCGGGATACTGGCAGGTCAGCATGTTCAGGTTTCACTGTGTTTCCCACTCGTTTTGTGGCTAGAATGCCAGAAATGCATGCTTGAGAATCCTCATTCAATGCTGAAATGCAGGCAAACCTGCGAGTTCTGCACCAAGTTGTTCCCTGTGAAGGACCTCAGATGGCAACAGGTGCTGCTATGATGCTTTCAGCAGCACTGTGCATTGATTCTGTTCAACGCTGATCTACAACAGCATCGCTGACACAGCTGTTGCATACTGGAATAGCGCAGCAGACTGCACAGGCACAAGCTCAACAGTTATTGTCTCCTCTTGTGGGCTAGCACCATTGCTGTTGTGAGCAGAGTGTTGAGGCTCAGGATGAAAATGACTGTTCTGTGGCCCATCATGCAGGTCATGGAGGGAGACGGACAGCAATGTGTTTGCCAAGAGTGCTGGCATAACCTGAAACCAGACATGCCATACCCAGAGATGGATGTAAGTGTCACCTTTGCCCCCTTTATTGTTTTTACAACAACAGACAATACTGTACTAGTTGCAATGTACGTTTGCCAAAGGACTTTGTCTTTGTCATGCTGACACTTGTTACCTCAAAGCATTGCTCAACTGCTTCACTGGCCCTGCAGAACTATCAGACCAACACTATCAAGGCTATGAGACCAGTCGTGAGTAGTCAACAGACACGCTTGCAGCCAGCCCCAATTAAAGTTGGCAAAGCAAATGAGGATCCTCTGTACGAGCCCAGCCAAGGCAGGAAAATCAGTGCCAGGCAGAGTGCTAAGCTGCAGAAACAGCAGCATGAGCAGAAGCAGGCAAGGACTTTCAGCTTGCCATGCTGCTGGCCAATTTCATCTGATTCTTGGCATCAATGACTTTGCCTGGCTCTTGCACATACTAACTTCTGGGGCCCCTGGCCTTGCAAGGCATACCCTAGTTGAGACAAGCATGTCCATGGTGCCAGCGTCAAGCACACCCACACGGGTGTCACCTACCTGATTTGCAGTGCTTTTTCTCCAAATCAAGAAGGCAGCTGTATTTGCAGGCAGACAATGAGCCAATCTGTATCGACAGTGATGAGGACGATCATGCTGTTGGGTCAGCGCCTGCCAGAGAGAACGACCAGAATGGAGCTGGGCCTGAGCTGAGGCGAAGTGAGCGTACCAATTTGAACCAGAGCACCACTGTGAAGTTCAAGGTACCTGCTGCAACAGTCACAGCACATGATTGCCAAGATTGTATGGTAGCTGAGCACACAGCAATTTGTTTCTTTTGCACGCAGTACACTGACGCCCCACTGCTGCTTGCTTTCACTTGTCACTGTTCCCGACAAGCCTGCACTACACAACCCAAGTCTTGTGGCTACAGCGGTGGTGTCTCCTTGTTGCACTGAGCAGCTTTGCTAGAACTTGATGCCGGCCTTGCTGTATGGTGCAGGACATGCGGTGTGTCTATCCTCCTGACAGGAAGCTTGATGTGGTGGAGATGACAGAGTACGACCTTGCTCGTCTGGACGACGGGGAGTTTCTAAACGATACTGTCATTGACTTCTACGCCAAGTGAGTATGCTCCTGCATCATCCATGTGATGCCTGTCATATTGGCAGCTATGCAGCACAGATACACAGACAGAGAGAGAGAGTATAACAGGATAGGTCATCACATCTGGTCTTATGTAGTTTTGACCTACAACAGCAACCTTGAACGGCAGCAGGACCGCGGTTTCTCGACAAAAGCTGGAGCAAGTCAAGTGTTGCGTGCAGGTGGATACAAGAGAATCTTGACAAAGAGAGTCAGCTCAAGTATCACTTCTTCAATACCTTCTTCTTTAAGAAGCTGACAGAGAAGTCGACTATCAAGAAGAATCTCTCAGGCAATGCAGGTCAGTCAATGCTTTCTCCTCACGCGCTCACCTTGCTGATCACCAGGTTGACTGACATGCTTGATGGTGACCACCTTCAACAGCAAATGATGAAACTTTCCCAATAGCAAATGATGAGACGTTAAACCAGCACGCTGATCCCTTGTATGTGCAGGGCGCGAAGGCACGCCAGACAGTGATGCTATCAAAGCTCTGACGCCTGCTGAGAGGAATCACTTGCGAGTCAAGTCTTGGACCAAAGTAAGCCTCTTTTGCCCTGTTTGTTTCTGGATGTTGATGGCCGTCTCATGCTGCACCGACACAGCTGTGCTGATGCTGCTTGACAACCAGTGCGCAAGAGGTCTCAGCGTCATGATTATCACATGCTTAGTGATGTTGATGTGCAGGGGGTGGACATCTTCAGCAAGGATTTCCTTCTGATCCCCATTCATGATGCCTTGCATTGGAGTCTCATCATTGTGTGTCACCCTGGGCTTGATTTTCAGTCTGGCGACCGGCGGCCATACATCCTGCATCTGGATTCCATGCAAGGTGAGCATGAGTGGTTTGAACAATGTTGACTACAATCGACACAGGCAAAAGCTGAAGTTGTGCAGATCACGTGTCTTTGTATCCTGCCGGCTTGCATGAAAAATCAGATGCCAGATTGTTTTCACATGATCATAAATCAAGCCTGTCAACGGTCCATAGCTCAGTACTCCCTGCCATACGAGTGTGCTCAAGGAAAGTGCACTGAACAGCTGAACATGCATTGCTATAGTTGCACAAAGCTTCTGTACAGTGGCATGATGTTGCTGATTTTTGGTTAGTATTTTCTGTTCCTGGATTGATCTTGACTCAGCTTGTCTTTGCACTTAGCTGTGCTCAGCAGGTCTCATGCTGATGAGGCCTGTAGACACTCACAGACACCCTACAATTGACGCTGCAAGCGCCTGCATGCACAGGCAGCTGCCACAACCTGTCTGTGATCAGTAAGGCCATACGGACATACCTGAATGTGGAGTGGCAGCGGAAGCTGGATGAGCAGGACGCATCCTCTGTGCCGGTGGGATGGGTGAAGGAGCACCCGGGTGTCACACATAACTTTGAGCCCAGCACCATGCCCGGCAAGACTGCTCATGTGCCATGCCAGGACAACTACTGTGACTGTGGTCTCTTTGTGCTTGCCTACCTGGATTTCTGGACTCATGCACCACCAGATCAGGTTGAGCTGTGTGAGCGAGGTGCCTGGAAAGGTAGGCTGCAATCTTCTGTTGTTGTAGCTTGCTAGCAGTGTGCCCCGTCTCTTGCAGAGGCTTCTGCTGCAGCCTGTGTCAATTGCAACGTGGCTTGCATGTACAACCAGAGGCATGCACTAGAAGAGCATATGCACCTGCCTTGCATGCCAGAGCAATTGTCTCTGCACTGCCTTTGCTGTCAATGCCTCCCTGCCATGAAAGGGCACCCCAAGCCTTGCACATGACCAGAGCCAGGTAAGATTGTCAGTGTTGTATATTGCAGTCTGTTGCTTCTAGCAATGTGGTTCCCTCAGTAGTTTGGCTCTGGACCCTGCTGTTCATGCCATGCAGGCGAGACGCCATATCCAGCCTTTCTGAGCAAACACTGGTTCCAGCATGAGAACGCATCTGCATTGCGTGGTCACATCCGAAATGAGATGCTGAAGCTGTTCAGAGTCCAGAAGCGTCTACCAGACAACCATCCCAGTGTGGTGGCTGCAGTGGTAGACATGGAGGAATACAAAGAGGATTCAAAGAGGAAGTAAGTTGCCTGACGCACTCTGATTGCGACTGTCTCACTCACAACATAGCACACACCTGTTCTGACACACGTAGGCATTCTGCAAACCACCTCCTGCAAGGTTGCTGCACAGGAAGGCCATTGTCTTTGTGCCGTCAAATAGCATTTGTGCTCTTGTTCTACATGTGTTCTGTACCTGACCTCTTTGTGGCTTGTCTCAAGTGCAAGCAAGGCACTGCATGCTGCAACTTGTGTGTGGTGTGTGCAGGTACTGCAGTCCTGCACATTACCTAGCAGATGCCAGGGCCGCCCATCAAAAGCGGGAAGAGGTGGGCACTTGCAACTTCCATGTTGTCTGGCTGACATCTAAACTGCTTGTTTCCCAGCCGTGCAGGTCATATGCTGCCCCTCACTCACAGTGATTGCATTTCAGACTTGACGTTTTCACATTCAGGCTACTCAGGAAACAAACATTTAGTTGCAGCATGTAGCTGATGCAACCTATACTGTGTTGCTGACTGGTTTGAGTCTGAGTGCATGGTGCCCAACAAACTGCTGCTGTTCAGGAGAAGGCAAAGAGAGATGCTTGGCTGAAAGAGGACAAGGAGCGAAAGGCAGCAGAGCAAGCTGCAAAGGTGGCAGAAGCTAAGCGCAAGGCTGGGGAGAAGGCAGCTGAAAGGGAAGAGAAGAGATTGGGGGAGATACAAAAGCAGCAGGAGATGTCACAGGTGCACACCCTGTCAACAATCCCAAGTCAGTATGGAAAAGACAGCATGATTTGCTGATCATGATATGTTGATCATGTGTGTGTGCTGCATGTCTGAAACAGCTTGAAACATTGCAAAGCAGGCCTGAGATGAGATCAAGCAGAATGGCACTGACACAACTGTACATCTATGTAGCTGAACGCTGTTTGACAGTGGACTGCATGAATAGCCATAGCCAGGTTGACATGATATACAGGATGATAGTCTGGAGGTTGACTTGCTGGGGGACGGGGGTAGTGGTCGCGAAAGCTCCCCAACAGACTTCGTGCCGCCTGAGTTTGTCACTCTGCATCAGCCCAAAATAGAGGAGGCTTCCAACAGACAGAGGCGCAAGAGGGCTTCACTAGATGATCCCCCTCAGCCTGCCCTTGATGTTCAGGACCTGACAGGTGACAAGCAACCCACATCAATGTTGATCAGACACACAACACGATTGCAAGCCCTCATGTTATGAGGGACGTATGCTCAATGCAAGCATGCAGACAGGCGTATCTGCTCAGATTGCCCATTCGGGCAAGTGCACTGAAGCTTACGCTGAGGTTGGGGCTGTATCTCCACACTCTCATACCTTGTAGCATCTGTTGACAGCCAAATGTTAGTCAATCACACTGTTCAACTTTTTGCAGGTAACATGTAGCATGCGACACCAGCCAAAGTCAGCCAATCGTGCTGCTCAAGTTTTTGCAGGTGAGAGCCCAGAAGCCAAGATGCGCCTTCGAAGCGGCCATACCAAGATACACAACTCAGGTCAACCAGCTGATCTAGATTTGGCCAACACTCGCCGCAGCAGCAGGCGGCAGGCAGCAGCAGCCAAACAAAGAATAGATGACAGTGACGATGATGAAGATGAGAGGCCAGCTACAAAGCGCCAGCTTGTCCTGCCTGCTGCAGAACAGGTGAGCTGCAGATGTGAATAGTGGTTACTATCTGTGTCACACCCACATCGCTGCTGACAAAGTTTGCTTTGTCCTGATGCTTTGCACCTCACAAGCCAAATAATGCAGTACTGCAACTGGGCCGTACTCACAAGGCAGATAATGCAGCACTGTGACCGCCCAACTTTCATCAATGTGGTTCCATAAGTCGAGACTGTCTCTCCTGTTCAGGGTCAGTCACAACCTGGAAACGAGGAGGCTTTGGATCCTGCTGATTCCACCTTGATTCCAGACTCCCAGCCTGAAGAGCGTCAGCCAGGTGGGTTGCAAAACCCCCTGCAACAGCTGCAACCCTTGCAGTTCTCTGATGAGCAAAGACCATTCTTCAGCCAACAGCCCAGTTTCATGTTGCCCACTGGTCTGGTGTATCAAGTGCTGTGCAGCCTGCCAGGCTACAGCTTTGTTCGCAAGTGTTGCACCAGCAGTGATGCTGCGACATGGATGCAGTCAATGCTGGAGACATGTCGAGATGAGCCAAGGTACACTGCATGCACTTGCATCATCTGAATTCTGGCTGTTGACTACAGCCTAATAGAGACTTACATGACTCAGTAGCAACAACAGCAGCATGTTGGCAGTTGGGTGACATGTCTGGCTCTCGCCATGTTACTTGGGAATGGTACAAAATCTGTGCTGAGCTACTGTGTGCAGTATAACGTGTCAAGGCCTGATTGCAGCATCTGCATTTGATAGTGCCGTTGCATGCAAATAGGGTGATCATTGTCGCTTGCAGAGACACAGGATCTGACCCAGGATCACACCACAGATGAGCTGAACAACTCAGCCGATCTGTTAGAGAGGGCAGACAGAGCGCATCATGACGTCTCTCGCCAGTTCAGCGGCTTTGATGATGATGCTGAGTTACAAGAGCATGAAGTCATTGACAGCTGGCGCAGCCATGCTGCTGACAGGTCTCAGCAACAGCTGAACGGCACAAGCCATCTAGCCACCCTGGCTGATTCCTCTAGACAGTGGAACCAAGCTTTGCTCACGGCAGAGCATGCAGCAACCCCTCACCAACATCCCCTTTCGGCGTCCCAGCAGATGCATCATGCCCGCATCAGGAGTGTGCAGCAGCAGCACGTGGCGCACATTCCCCCCCAGCATCAGGCGCATAGGCCGCTGAACCCCCTGTTTCAGGACTACTCTGCTCCTCCACAGCCAAATGATGGCTATGCCAACATGCAGAGCCAAGGGTCTTTCCCTGCGGGCAAGGTCAGCAAGTTTTTTGCAGGCGCACTTCATAAGCAGACCAGTGCTGCCTCGCTGCCTCAGGTTCAAACTCACATGCTGCTCAAGGCAAGTTCACCCTGCTGTGTCAGTCTGTCTGGACATACATGAAGACGAAAGTCAGTGTATCATGCGTTGCTGATATTCAGTTCGTCATGATACACATAAAGTGCTGCATTTGTGTTACTCCTGCATTGCGGCTGCCCAAGGATCTGAACATGTTGCCCGGAAGCCATTCATACCAGCTGATGCAAAGGTAGCAACTATGGCATGCATGTGTCTCATTCAAATGGTGCACAGTCTTTGGCCATCTACTCAAGTTTCAGCTTCATGCTTTCATCAAGCTGCACTGAAGCTCAGCTGGAAATGCTATTGCACTTTGATGTCTCCTACATCTGCATGAGCAACCTGCTATCGCTTTTGCTGGCATCAGTGATGTGGACTCTCAAGCTGTTGCAGGACCCCTCAGCGGTCCCTGGCTTGAGCCATGATGACAAAGAGGGCAGTCCAGAATCCATCAGCGACCCCTCCAGCCTCCCCCCCATGTCAGCTGCTGCCCCCCAACAGTTACCACCCCCTCAGTCATCATCCCTTCTGCGGCCCCCGCCTCCTCAGTCAGCCTCAACGCCAGCTGCATCTCCTGCTCATGGTGCGCTGCCCTTCCCAGAGCCTCTCTCAGTGCTCAAATCAGCCGATGGCTTCATGGCCAGTCACGCTCAGTCAGGCTATTCTGCTCAGTACGGCTATTCTCCACCTGACACTGCTCAGGCTGTACTGCCCACGCCCACATGTGACAACTGGCATAGACCAGCTGCCAGTCAGACTGCTGTTGCTGGCGGCAACAGTTTGCGTCCGGGGTCGCCAGGCAATGCATGGAGGAGTCAAAGTCTAGGACAGCAACCAGTCAATGGCCAGGCTTTAGACATTGGCTCAGACGGACACAGCGTCAGGTCTCCAGTGCAGACACAAAGGTGCAGAGCAGCCAAGAGCCACCAGCACAAGGACATGAAACTGGCAGCACTCTCTGCCGAGAACAGCGTGCATGCTGACCCTCTGAAACATATCACCATGATGACAGTGCTAGACAAGTCCTGTGCTGTGAGTCCTAGGTCAAAGAAGCCAAAGCTGTCCCTCCCGCCTGGGCTTTCCTTGTCGCCTGGGCTTTCCTTGTCTCCAGTCAAGCCTGCTGGTGCCCAGTGGCCGCCAGATGCCAATGCCTTGCATCAGTATGGTCAGCCAGCGGCTACCTTCCCTGCAGGAGCAGGACGTGCTGCCAACAGTTTTGCAGTGAGAACCAATTCCTGGACAGCGGCACCCAGCAGTGGCAGACAGGTACCCACTGCGATGGATTTGGATTCAGATCTGGATCCACCCAATGTGGTAGACCTGTTTCAAGGAGCTCAGCGCCCATCTGCTCACAAAGCTCAGCAGCAGGGCTCTGGTACTTCATCTCTGCAAAACCCATATGGGATTGTTGCAGCTTCCGACGACGACATGAGAAAGGCTCTTAGCAACGTCAGGAGTTCTGCCAACAAGCAGAAGGAGCTGGTCGATGTTGGTGGGCATGACTCAGCTCAGAGCCTCAAAACAGCAGATACAAAGGCTGCTGAGATGCAAGAGCAGCTGCAGCAGCAGCGCCCAATGCAGGTACAGCGGTCAGTGCCAGCTGAGACTCCTGGCAGTAATGCCATAGATCTGTGTGATGAAGACCTGGCTCCAAAGAGGCCATGCTCGCCTACTGCACTCACCGAGCAGCAGCAAATGGAGGCTGATGAGCAGGTGGCTAGAAGCCTGCAGCAGACTGGAGCGCCACTGCAGCAGCTCAACGTAAGACGCTCACGCTTTGACAATGCTGCACTGTGATTAGGCAGCAAACAGTGCACTCATGCTTGCACGTTTGTTTAAGTTTGTGAGCAAAACGGTGTGTATGCTTCGACATAAAGATGCAAACATGCCTCTAAACGGCTGCTAGTGTAAAGCATTCTGCTCGCTCTGTCCAGACAGCACAATCAACAGAACAAGCCTGAGCTCCGGTGTGTATGCAAACAGCCAACAGCTCTGGTGCAGCTGCAGGGTCATGTTTCAGACAACAATGATTCAGACTGGCAGCCCTCCCCTTCTCGAAGCAAGCGCTCCGAGGCATCTGGCAGGCAGGCTGGTAGCATCAGGTCAGTGAACATGTTGGCAGTACCTTTGCTTGTATTGTGCTTTGAATAATCGATGACTGACTTATGCCAGCCGAGGCTAGGTAGCTTATGTGTAATGTTCATGACCTGGACATAGCATCTTGAGGTGTTTGCGCCATGGGTTGACAGGACAGGCAATCTGAATTGCTATGCAGGAGGAAAAGGCAGACCCAAGGAGCTCACCAGACTACATTGCCATTCATGACAAGCTCCTCTGGTGCATAGTAATGAGGATTATAGTGGCACTGATAGATTAAAGTAGCTAGGCCCTAGGCTAGGTAGCAAATGAAATTCGATAGTATTGGCAGCGTGTCGTCAATAACATGTGGTCTAGTTAGGACCTGATAGGCTCAGTTCACGGTTACTGTGAGCCACCAACTATGCTAGTCCCGACCTTCTGTAGGAGTGGAAGCACCTTACTTTCTTCTGTGATGCTTTTGAAGCATTTGATTCAGTTTGATTTGGAGAATGATGCCATGTGTGACAAATATGGAAAATTCAGTATTCAAGTCAACGCTGCTCGCTTGAAGCCTCTGGGGTTGCCAACTGCCCGAGCGCATGACATCATGCCGAAGCTGTTCAACGATGTCGCTACAGATGCGCAAAATCCTCCTCAATACAGTAAAGCACAGATAGGTGATATGTCAGAACAAAACAAAAAGCAGATTTTGGAGACATACCCGGATCTCAAGCCGCTGAGGTTCCCGTTCAATGATCAAGCTACTGTCTTTGGAGCAATGTTGGTACGACAAGCGCGACAGTTCCCCTGTTCACTAGCCAAGCGTACTGCAGCTGCCCGGATCACACCTTAATATGCATGTGCAGGCAGCGGCAAAAGAAATGCCAAGGTGGCAACTGACTCACCAAGACCAGGCACAAGGTGCACATCGGAGTGGTGGCCTACGTGTTGCAGAGTTGTGTGCATTGCTTTATGCAGTCCCGTACTTGCTGCTGAGCCTCCTGTATGTGTGTGCAGGCCTATTGGAGGGAGTCGCAACCACAGCAATTATGCGCTTCAAAGATGACTTTGTGTTTGTTTGCAAGCAAGACTCTGCTGGCAACACAGTTGTGCACGGGCGCTCCAAGTCACGCCTGGGGAGCTCTGACTTTGGGGCAAATGCAAACAGGATACAGCAGTACTTTAAGATGGTTGAGGCCCATTTGCAATGATGTATGCTGCAGTCGTCAATCACATGTTTCAATATAGAAGGGTTTACTGATAACCACTTTGACAGTGCTTGATGGTCTGGGACCATGCCATATGGAATGGGATTGCTTCTTAGTGAGCAGGCAGTATCTGACACTAGGTCAAAACTTGCCTTGCTGCGCCAACAGACAAAGATGTCAGCATTTGTAAAAGGCTACAAAGGTTGCATGGGTGGTGTATGCTAATAGCATGGGTAGTAGAACTGACAGAGCCTTGCACTTGTTTTGGTCCCTGCTTTTTGTTGCTGCTTTGTATGGCTATGTGCGATGTACAGTGCTATTTGATTCAAAAATAGCAGGCCTTCGTGAAAGGCCACTTGATGTGTGTGTGGTTAGGCTTCCCCACAAAGGCTGGCACTGTGCTGCTCCGTAGACTGGACAAGCGCTTCAATAACTCCAGCTAGTTGGAGACAAGTATATACAGCTTCTTCATCATGACACTTGCAACAGAGGTTCCTGCTTGCAGCAGCATTGCGCTGTAGATGCCTGAGTGTGACTTCAAGACGTTGACAGAAGAATGCAAACATGTACAGCCTGCTGGTGTCTTCATGCAAAACAGCAATGATTTCGAACAACATCTTTATGTTTACAATCCATCCTTAATTGATTGAATGAAATAGCACGTTCCCATGGATGTATCATTTGCAGATCTAGAGCTTGGTGAACGCATAGGAGTTCACTCAACATTGTATGCCAAGGAATGCAGTGGATTTATTGTAGCTTTGTGTCGAGGTCTGCAATGTATCAATGCATCAACATTAACATGCAGCGTGGAGACTTCTACGTACTCAGATGCTGAGTCCGCAGGCATTACACGTTAAACTGCACAAATCAATAATCATTTTAATATAAAACCCTTCAAAACAATCGAGAATAGAGACCGCACTCTTATAAAGCACTCTCGTGAAGTGTCTCAGGCTGACTAACAAGTTCGAGCTGGGAAAAGTGCATGCACATTTTCACTGCATCTGTAGAGGCACGTGCATGAAATGTGCTGTCAGAGGTGAGGCACGGTGCTCAATGTCATGTTTTACTTCAGAGAAAGAAGATACCAAAAATGACCTCAGTAAAGAGATCAGATCCCAGCCTATCATCGCTCTGAACCTACCTATTGCACATATGCAAGTATGCGCAGTGCCTGAATCGTCAATGATGCAGGACCGCTGCATGAGCAGAACTCACAATATCGAGATGTGGGATGTGAGTTCTGCTCATGCAGCGTTCCTGCATCATGCTTGCTCTGAGGTAGATAAAACCATTTTGCATAAGATCTTGACGTGTTAAGATCAACAGCTCAGGCATACCAGACTGACCAAAGCAAAACATCAACTTCTGCAGTAGTGCCAAGTGTGTGTTGCATCCTATAATTGAACAGATCATGCTGTGCTGATTTCACTTTCAGTTTCATCCTCATCATGAAGGCTGCATGCTTGCTGACTAAACTACTTTGGCCCATGGTTCAGCGATTCCTGAGATTTTGATTGAGTGACCTGAGCAGACCCAACATCAGCCCCTGGCTGAGATCCCAGAGGTCCTCTCTGAGGCCCAGATGAAGCAATCCTCTGGACATTGTGCTGTGAGTCAGACGCATTTGAACTCAGCGAAACACTATGGCGCAGTGCCTGCTGGGAGGCCTGCTGCTGAAGCTGCTGCTGTAGCTGCTGTTGAGTCATAGGCATTGGTTGGTACTGCTGCTGCTGCTGCTGCTGCTGAAACCATTGTTGCTGCTGTTGGTACTGACTATGCTGCTGTGGCTGCTGCTGATACCCTGAGTAAAGTGTGTTGGTCATAGCTGAAGCAGCTAAGCTCTGCCCAGGAGCAGGCACAAAGGTGGGCTGCTGCAGGAAGATGGAGTCCCCTGATAGGGCACTTGCTTGCAGACCTGCACAGGCAGGCAGGCAAATTTGTTCAGTGTGCACAGTCTCACAGACAATGCATGCTCACCCATACACACAGTCATATGACGCAAAGCGCTGCAAAGGTTCTTGGTGCAACATCATACGATGAGGCTCCGTCACATACAAAGTCCATACACATTTACACTCTCAAACACTGACCTTAAGTACTTATGTAGCGTACATGTAAAATGACCAGTCCTTACAGCATTTCCCACAACAAATGCACAACCCTGATGTCAGCATAAGTGCTCATGACAGCGTAGGGCAGCAACCAGCTTCAGGGGCTGTGCCATACTTCTACATCTATCAGTCATCTGACGGTGCTGAGACAAGCACCATCTTGCCCAATTTGTTATCAATTTGTGATAGAACACTCAAAGCATTGGCCAAGGGTTGCATGCAGTGAGCTGTACAGTCGCCAGTGGTGGTGTTCATACCTTGGGGCAAGGGCTGCCCCTGGGGCTGGACAGCTGCAGGCTGTTGCATGTACTGCACCCCAACAGCAGCAGGTGCAACAGAGCTACCCACAATGCCACCCAGGGTGGTGCTGGCAGTGCTGCGCCCTCCGCTGCTTGAGCTTGTGCTCTTCTCCATGTACTTAATCAGATCTGCAGTTGACCAGGTGGGTGTGTCACGATCACCAGTGACCATGACATGTATGTGCATGGCCTGCTTAAGCACATGCAAACAGGACAGCTGCCTCCTTGTCGCCGAACTGTTGGACATGAGCACTGTATCAGCACACTGGAATGGCAACCTGATCTGCACATGGTCACGTGAGCTTGCTGCAAGCCTGCGAGGTACATCATAGTAAGTCAATTTGCAAACCGCCGGAACTTCCACACAACACAAGCTGCTATACTTTGATTATCATTCATATTTGCATGAGTAGTCGGCATTCATTTGTGCCTGTGATGGCTACTATGGCAACTTATGAAACATAACAGATCATGTGCAGAAGCTGAGGCAGTGTGGCTATGCCCATGATCTTTTGCCAGCACAAAGACAGACCAGGCAGCCATGAGCATGATGGCCTACTCGTCAACCCAACAACCATGATGTCGTCTATAGCCTTTGTCATGTGGGTGACATTCTCCAGCTCAGTGAGAAGGTCAATGCGCCACTGTATGAAGGCTTGACTGCTCGGAATTGTCACAGGGAGGACTTGCAATGAAGCTTTGCAGTTTACGAAGGCTGATGGGAATGGATTGCTGTTCATTGGGTGTGTGGTGAGCTGCCAAGACCTGCAGCATCAATTACGAATGAGCCATGATGATGCACCACATCATCAGCAGCAGCAGTCTTGGACGACATACGCTCAGTGCAGCCTGCTAGCTTACATGGTCATTTCCCTGTTGTCCAAGCTTGTCAGCTGCTCAAACAACATCTTGTCACCAATGCCAAATACTCTAACAGCTCCAATATAGTCTGCTGTTTCGCCCCCCTGCAGCAATTTTCTTGGAAAATCTCTGCTGATGGCTGATTGCAGTGCAGCAAGCACGTAAACCACCGAGCAAAGTTGTGAGAGGACCGTGCTAAACGCGCTGCAGCTGAAGCACGTTAAGCTTGTTTGCTCAGCTTTTGTGCAAGACATACCAGCAGCTGCGTAAATATGGGCTGCCCCTCCACACTCCCCATCCAAAGCGCCTGTTTACCAAACTTTCCAACGACAGACCAGAGCACATCTGTCGAGTACGGCAGTGTGATAGATTGCCGGCAGCTCACAGGGGCAAATTGCACACCGTTATACATTACAGTCATCGCCATGATGCACCACGCTTGACTCTGCCGCAAACGAAGCGCTTGGACGTCCACGGATGACCACTCAGTGTGAAGGGACGTGTCGTACGAGTTCCTGTTCAAACTGTTGCTCAGCTGCCTCGTTTCACCACACTGGCACGGGAACAGATGCTTCCCGGGCCGGATCCAGAATGTAGAAGACCGAAACTCGTGTCAAGCGATGCCGGTCTTTGAGACGAGTTTCTGACAACAGTGGTGGCTGGGCATCAATTTGGCTAATATCGTGAGCTAAGCATGACTAAAATTGCTGTAAGTCATAGTGTTAGTCATTCTCCCACACAACACACAGCAATAATAGTGCTGCTAGCGCCATCGATGGCACGACAACGCTGCAACTGCCAGATTCAAGCTAAAAGGTGCAAGACGAGAGCGCTCAAACAGCCGGTCTGGTCAATACAGTGCTCAGTTTCTGGTGACAGCTGGCGAGTCATGATGGCGCACCAGGGGCAACGCAAGGGATGAGCCATCGCATTGACGTGGACAAAAATAGACCACAAAGAGTTTGTGCTGCAGCAACAGTTGACCTGTAACCAAGGATGTTAGTTAGCTAGCTGACATGCCGTATAACATTGATAGAGGAACCCAGTATCTAACCCCAACCTTGACAGCAACAAGTAGAGGAAAGCTGTCAAAGCTCATCTGGCGCCATGCTGGTTGACCAGCACACATACAGCAACAGGTACACACAAACAGACAGAAGCTGTAGACGATCCAGCTACAGGAGGCACAGCCGATTTTTAAGGTTGCAGTCATATCCTGACTGCCCTGGATAGGCAAGCTGCTGTGCAGAGGTGCAAAAATAAATAAAAACAGTGGTCTATACTGATGCACTGCTTGGAACTGCACAACAAAAAACCCCAGACTCTGCCCAGCACGGATCAGAGACTACAGGAGTGATGGCTGAACAAGTTGGACCAACCCTGCAAGTCCACTGCAGGGGCAGTCCTTGCTCTGCAGAGGAGTTGTTGATTGTCTGGAGTTGCTCTCATTGAGCATCTGTGGCTGCTGTTGTTGCGGCTACCCTTGAAACCACTGGCAAGGCTGCTGGCAATGCTTGTGCTGTCGCTGCTGCTGCTGCTGGCTATGCACCTGTGGTTGCTGCTGACAGCCTATGGTGTGCTTGACACAGCAGCAGCCAAGCTCTGCTCAGGAGCAGGCACAAAGCTTGGCGTTTGCAGGAATGCTGAGTTGCTTGACAGTAAACCGGCTTGAATGCCTGCATAGGCAGGCAGGCTGAAATGATGGCATTTGAATCAATGAATGACAACAGCATCGCGTCCCATAAGTGTTGCAACTAGAGCTGGCATGTTGTACACATAAGTAAAGCCGCCAGCCAATGACTCTGCATCTGTACTGCACATGCCTGTGTACAGC
>JAABUO010002636.1_pt1 | contig 21724 bp, 39 predicted proteins | sample 5559291 | NCBI WGS metagenome assembly JAABUO01 (sample SAMN10711878, study PRJNA513372) | rock metagenome | isolation source: Antarctica rocks | place: Antarctica: Victoria Land, Finger Mt sud
GCCCAAGAGTGGCAAAAAAGATGATATTGTGCGGCGCATTGCAGCGCACCTTGGCATCCATTAAGCAGCTGGCAAAAGGCTGTGCTGCTTTTGCCTTGTGTTGAGAAGCAGATTTGTTCATGCAATTCTGTTCTGGACATGCATGCGCATGCAGAAGCTTTTATTTGTAATTCTCCCGTCGCGCATTGTGCTTTGTGTTGTGTTTCAAAGAGCGGTTCTGGCATGAAATCGTTATGCGGCATATGATAATGACGCCATGATGGTGGCAGTTTATTTCTACATGGGTGACTGCATGGGTGCATCTGGCAATATTGATGAATTAATTCAGCAATCTTGATGACGGCTATGATCCAGGCATTTTACCAAGCTCTGCATCAGTGTATCCTTGGGAAAGTGTATCTGAGATCCAATCTATCAAGGAATCTTGATGACGGTTCTGATTTGTAATCACTATAATTATTATACCGAGAAACAGGCACTCGACTCTCTCTGCATATTCAGCTCTATGCTGAAGTAATGTGACTGTAACGGTCAAACAGAAACTGGTGTTCGTCTTCAATTGAGCTATGACATTTTCATGCCATGTTCATCTGGGGACGTGTTCTTATGTAATAACATGTGAGTAGGTCATCTCTGATCACGGATTTTGACTCAAGATCATGCAACATCTTGCGCCCGCTTTCAAAGCTTAATGTCACAGCTAGCGCTGCAAAGTGTTCTGCCGACAAGATCGCCGTCGAGTACATGGTTGAGACGCTTTATTTGCATCGACTCGCTCTCTTTGCTTCACACTTGAGCGGGTGATCACCCCCAGTGCTTTCGGTTCATGGTCAGCAAAACAATCAGATCGAACGTGATTTGTATGTCTGCCTGACAAACAGAGATGCACCTCAATAGGACGCCTTCTCCTGAAAGATCTTACAAGCATTCTAAGTCTCCTTGGACTGCTGACAGACTCAAGAAGAAAACCAAGACCAGTCCAACATGGAAAGGCCTGCCAGATGTGATAGAGACTGAGGAGTCTGAGGAAAGCCTAGCTCTGCGATCGAGTACGACTGCCATGAACTTCAGCATATTGCATTCCTCTGAGTATTGAGACCATTCAGCTTGACTGATCCACATGTCTGGTTCCAGGTAGCAATGCTTTTGACATCCCAGGACCGTCTGGGCAAGAACAAGATCAGTGCATGCCAGAAAGCTTTCAGCTAGCTCCCACCAGCTTGAGCTCAAACAGCTTTGCCATGAGTGACTGGCCAGCACATTCCAGCAAGGGTTTGACTTCGAATGGCATAGACCATCATGGCAGTATATCTGCCTCCTGGCCAAATCTGCAGCAGGTACTCTAGCAAACTGTGCAAACGCTTCATTCCATATGTGCTGCCAGTCTGGTCATAGCCGTGGGCAGACTGCCAATCTTGACTTCTTCTGCAGGTTCCTATGGCTGATGATGGGAGCTTGCTTCTGCACACATCTCTGTCAGCAGAGTGCCTTCTGCCGCACCAAGTTCATACAGCTGAGCCATGTCTGCAACCTGTAAACCACCGGCATCCGCCACTCCCACAGCCATTCAAGGCAATCCACCAGCAGCCGTCCTTCATGCCATTCTCTGATGAAGAAGACGAGAACAGACCGCCTCTGCCTGGCTCATTCAACACGTGTCTCAGTATGCCCACGTCTTTGACTGAGCATGTACGCCAGTAGGCCAAGGCACGCATGCCACGAGTTAAGGTCGTGCGCAAGGCAGCAGTCAATCCTGCCAGAATACAGACAGCTAGCTTGGACTTTGACAGGTTGTCACAGCCGAGTCAGCACTCCAGATCTGAGATGGCACAAGCAGCATCTACAAAAGGCACAACAGCTGCATTTCAGCTGTCCTGGCCGCCGCCTGCCCCCATGGCAGCTGGTGTGGGACAAACTGCTGGAAGCTCTGTTGTTCTCAGAGGTGCTCATCTATATAACCCTTTCATGTGTTGAGATCCTGCGCAACAACTCCACTTGCAGCCGCTTGCTACTCCTGTGCTGCAGCTCTGTATCCCGCCGTACAAGCTTTTGTCCAGCTGAGCGGTAGCAACACATGTACCCTTGTTTTGAATACTGACAAGCTAGCTTGCTTGCAGACATCACAGCTTTTGATCAGCTGCAGCAAGAGGGAGGTCTGCAGGGTTCTGGAGACCACCGCAGGTAACCTCCTTTGCAGTCAGTAATGCCTGGCAACCAGGTGCCAGGTGGAGGGCGCCCATGACTTCCTGCTATGCATGCTTTTACATGACAGCTTTATGCTTCACTGGCAGCAGGCATATGCACCAGCACAACATGTCACCACAGTGATGCTGCAGATACTTGCAAGTGGATCCCAGGCTGTCACAGGAATATCTTGGAGGCGCCTTGTGCTTATCACCTGCTGTGCAAGGTGAATCCTGTTTGAGTCTTTGTGTTCTGCGTGAGTAGTCTGCAAAGCCAGCATTGCTGAGCAAAGGGCACTTTGTTGTTGGTACTGTTGCTGTGACTCAGTCTGTGGGTGATATTGCTGTCCTTACGCTGTTTCTGGCAAAGCCACCTTGTGTGCGATTTCATCACTGCAAAGTACTGTTGTGCCCAGGCCTGCCAGCTCTTGTTGATGTACCACCATGTGCTGTCTGATGTTGCGTGCAGGCGATACTGCACACATTAGCGGTGCACACAACAGTATTGATCAGTTCAACATGACTGTAGACGGTGAGCTGTGCATGGGACCTGTCATATGTGACAGTCCTGCCCTGGCATTGGCACACCGGCCGCGAGCCCAGTTTGCCCAAGGCGTACCACACGACTCAGCTACATCCCTGGTCAGACTAGACATGCGCCTGTTGCCCTCCCCCTTCTCCAAAGAGGTTGTGCAAGCCGTCCCATGCAAGGCAGAACATGCTCAGGGTAAAGTGGATGACCCATGTGAGTCACATGACACACCCATGTGTACTCCTTCCCGACTGGATGACCAGGCGGATGAAGTAGCCAGGAATGCAAATGCTCAGATTGGGTTGGGGATCCATGTTGTACCTATGATCATCTCTCCAGATGAGCATCACCACATGCAGTCTCAAGCCAAGCACTGCGAAGAGGAGTTCATACTCTACAGCGCTCCACTCATTGACTCGCCAGGTTCTGACTCAGCAGCTGAGTCGCTTGGGGCCGTGAGTCCTGAGTCACCTGCAGAGAGGTCTATCTTGCCCAATTCGGCTCCAGGGTTCATCATAACTCCCTCCCCTGTGCCATTCCATGGTGTCATGCATGATGGTCACAATATTGTAGCCCAGCACACAGCTTCTTCAGCAGAGGTTGTGAGGGTGGGTTACACCCCCATTCAGGACCCGGCCCCTGAGGTTCTGGAGGTTGATGATGTGGAAGGCCTGAATCTCCTTCTCAAGTGAGCCAGTCTGACCTGGTAGTATGCCTTGTCCATGCTGTGCAGCTTGTGTTTGATCTGACATGTCACAAACATTAGCTTGTGCAAACTTTGTGTTGATGCTGTTCTGCACTACCCAGAACATATACATCTCAAATATGCAGCAGAAAGTAAGTGTCTTTTTTGCTACAGTAGCCAGCCATACCTGCGCTGCAAGCTGGCCATTCACCAGGTGTGCAAAACTTAAGACATGAAGACCATGCTACATTGTTGCATGAGTCTCAAAACTTGAGCACTCTCTGCTCCCAATTGCTGACCGCCAGGTTTGCTGTCACCGCATGCATACTGGCTCACAGGCTGACTGTCCATATGCAAACGCAGGAAGCTGGGCGGCCCCCTTAAAAGGCTCCCGTTGTGATCGCTGAGAAACATAAACTTTGTTTTCTTTTTGAATGCAGGAAGTGGTGTAGGCTTGGCAGTGACCCCAAGGATGCCGAGGAATTCGTGGACAAAGCTTGCAAGGATGGCCGTATTATGCCAAATGCTGCAACTGTCAATAACCTGAACAAGCTTTGGAGTGCTCATGAGCAACTACATGGTTAGTCAATGGTCAGCTGCAGACATGAGAGAGGATTTGGGCCAAAATGGCATCCATTTGTTTGAAGATTTTATGCATCTGGGTTTTGTTGCTTTCCTGCCTGCATCCAATCATGACCTTTTACATTTACAGTACAGCTGTGTGTGTGGTGATTGATGCATGGCTTGTTGATTGTGTTCAGCTGCAGATCCAATCATTCTTGACTCATTGATTTAGTTCAAAGCATGCCAGCTGTTCCTGCTCGTGTCGACTTGGACTACAATGTGACTTTGGAGGCACGATCTCGAAGTCGGCCAGCTGGGAAGAATGACCTTGATGTGTTGCTGCCTCTACTGCCCCAGAGTGTTCAGTGTTCGTATACAGTATGCACATGATATTTTCAGAGTTCAGGACTTTGTTGAGTCTCAGTTCCGAGGGGAGTTCACATGACTGGTCGGCTGTGTAATGACTGTGGGAAGCAACGCGGTTGTGCTTTGTTGCTTCTTAAGCAGACTGCTCTGCAGCAAAGCCGCAATGATGTGTTTGACAGCTGCGTCTTGACTGCAAGCAAATAACATCGTGCTCGCGGAAATGCAGTCAGACATGTGCCTTAGCACATCAGAGCCTCTCATTTACAGTCTTTCCAACTTCAAAGAAATGCGCAACATTCTCTTCAGGTGTGCCCACCAGTACACCATGACCAAGGTTCATGATATGGCGAGTGCCCTGTGCCGACCGCACAGTTTCCACAACTCTCTGCGCAATTGTATCCTTGGAGCCAAACAACACTCCAGGGTCCATGTTGCCCTGCAAACAAGCACAGCAAGCACTAAACCAACAGAGTGTCCTTTGCCTAATATGTCAGTCACCAATAGGTTGTGGCACCATTATCACAGGGATCATGACATAACGCTATTGGCTGTGACCAGTCACAGAAAGACCCAGGACTGCACAACGCATATCTCATCAGAATCATATCTGCAACTCAGCCTCAGCAGGCAGAAAGGCAGATGACACCTTGCAAACAAGTTGACTCACAGTCTGCCAAAATCTGGGCACACCTGAACGGCAAAGTTGGGTCCTACTCTTCGGATAGCGTCCTTCATGTCAACGCTGCCGTCAATAGAGATGACTTCCACGTTGCACTTTGCCATGCGCTCCAGCAACCCACCGCTGCCACTGATGTAAAGGATCAGAGGCAGGTCTGGGTGCGTCTGCTTGACAGAGTCCACAATCTGGTTGATGTAAGGACCAGCAAAGATGTCGTAATCCTGAGGGGCCAGATTAGATGCCCAGGAATCAAAGATCTGCACAGCTTGCGCGCCTGCATCTGCCTGCATTGAGCAAACCATCAGATCTCAATCACCCTTGCAATGAAATCCGAGATGCAACGGCTTGTAATGATGATTTTGCATAACAGCAAGCAGGAAGAGCTCAAGAAGTGCAGAGGCAACAGCAGTTGAAGCTGGGTTCAAGCAGGGCCAGCTGCAGCTTGCACTGAGACGTGCATGGAGCCGTTGACGCTTGTCTGTGGAAGTCTCAGGGCAGCATCATCAGCAATTTGCAAAACAGCTTCATATCTGACAAACTGTGAACCAATAATTGTACAGAACCCATGCAGCTCCCACAACATGACTAGGCACCACAGCCTGAAACTGCACAGAGGCAGGCCATGCCTCTGTGCATGGCTGTCAAACTGTGTAGCTGAGGGGTACGTACAATGCAGTAGCAGTAGCTACAGAAAGACTGACAGCAGGCCAGCCATGGGAGGACTCTCCCATGTTCTAGGCTCTCATGTTTGTGCTGGCCAGAGCTTCAGCACTGATTCACGTATGGGTGACAGTCAGCAGATCCCCTTGGTGCATTTAGAGATGGACCTCACAAACTGAACAGCCAGTGCTGAAACCTAGTTCAGGTCAAAACGTGACGCTATCATGGCGCATTTACTGTCAGTCCTGAACTCAAATATACATTCTTTGCGGACTGATGCAACACCAAGCAACCCGGCCTATGTGAGTGAAGAGCATGGCCTGCCCATTGCACTTGCTGTTAACTTGGTGTTTCTCTTGGGAAGCGCAACAATGGCTGGCATAAGGCAAAATGCATGAGGTGGAATGCATAGAAGAAAAGAAGCACCTGATACCGGACATAGTCTGCAATGTTGTCAGCCATCTTGCTCAAGAAAGCATGCAAGACCTCAGGCTGTGTGAACATCAGCCGCTTCATGTGAGTGTAGTTCTTGGAAGACCCCCCCTCTACAATGTAGGTGGCTAGGGTGAAGGGAGCCCCCACAAACCCTAGCACTGTAGACTGGTTACCAACCTCCTCTCGTAGTCTGGTTAGTGCCTCTGCTACATAGGGTACACTGCCATGTGCATCCAACTTGGTGACTTGCTCCACTTGCTGTAAACACATTCACAATATTGGCAACAAGTATAACAGCAGCCAGCTTGCAAGCGTGTACTGACACTGAATGGGTTTATGTTAAGTAGGTTCACGTACATACACAGACGTGACATGCCAACTACCTCAGGATGCAGCAACACATGGGCCAGGCAATAGGAAGCTGGCTTGAGTTGGTGAATGCAGAGATGCCACTTGACACAGCAGACTGCAGACAAGGTACGGCACGCTGCATTTGTATGTGCATGACATGTGTATGCAGGCTCCTTTGAATAGGTCAGGCCTGTAAGCATTGTTTCACAGAATCCATGGCTGGCTTCAGCTGGGCAATGCCTGTCAACCGTCAACAAATTACAAGGTGACAACAAGGTCGGCATTGCTCCACACAGTTTGCCACAAGCTTAGGTGGGCATATGCCGACCATCTGCTATGGTTCATGTGCACAAGGCTGTGGAAGTGAGAGACAAGAGAGTGTCTAACCTGCATGGTTCTGATTGGGGTGTGTATGACAGGCCCTCTGCCAGCCTCTATGTCAAAGGGGATGCCCATGCCTGTCAAGGGAGTCAAAATGTCTGAGAACAGAATGACACCATCTGGTTTGAAGGCTCGCCAGGGCTGTAACGAAATCTCGACCTGCATCGGCTTGGCTTCTAAGCAACATATAGACTGTTATAGCGCTTGCACAATTGCATTGGAGACAAGCTGTGCTGCTCACTCTTGCAGGGATGACTGTGCTCACAAATGAGCTGTCAGACTGTCTGTTCATGTGGAACAGATGAAAACAATGGTTTGTGCAGAGGCATGATGAATTGCTCCCTGAGTCGCACCAATGAAAGGGGCTGCATTGACACTGTCACAAAGGCAATGAGAGGCCTGCATAGTTGCTGTCAGACAACATGCGCAATGCACGCCATATCAGACTGGCATCTGTTTGTGTAGTTGAGGGCAAGAGCTGAGATACAGGGCTTGTGTCCATGAAGACACTGAGATGTGTGTATCACAGTGAAAGGATGCAATCACAAACATGCCACAGTGATCTTCAGCATGGAGTGCTACAGCAGTGCAAACTTACCGCAAGGTCTGCGTTTTCAGATCGCTCCCTGAAAGTAGGATGCTTTTTGCATAGGTCTTGGTAGACCTGCAGCATGCACAGCTCACTCATGTGGAAGACTTTATGCCTTTCCATGCAGCACTTGCATGTAGCAGTATTTGCACAGGTGCTTGCTTCATGTAGCGACCTGCTTGTCGCATCATCCATACTGGAGGGCGTTCAACTTGCTCCCCTCTGACAGCCCTCAGCAACAATGGGTCCTGTGGCGTCTGCATCACGCAGTGGCAATGCATCAGACTGCCCGATAATTACACAAACGACTGCAGCCATCATCTGGCAGTTGTCCAGGACACAGCCGGGATCTGAGGCCTTTGCAGGTACCTGAGACTGTGCAGTTGAAGGTGGGGCCTCGACAGCGGTGGTGGCGGAGACCTGCAGCTTCCGATGCAGAGAGCATCTGCGCCTCTGTGGCGCGTTCGCCTGTGTTGTACCCTGCATGCAGCGCACGGGTCAACGCAGATCACGAGCTTGCATGCTCTGCACGAGACCGAACAAGGCAAAGTCCCACCTGCAGGCAGGGTTGTTGCCGCGGCAACAATGACGTCTGCATGACGCTATCAATTCGGGCAAGGTAAGGTCCTCGTAGTCAAGCAACCTGTCCAAACTTGCGTTTGGTCCGTCTGAGCTTTCCGAAAGCTGATCTAGGTCAAATCTGAAACTGGTAGAACCTAAAAAGCTCAAGGGCGTTGCCGAGCAGCTGCCGTTCTCTTCTTCGGCAAGAAACCAGGCAAGAAACCAATCAACCGTAAGATAGTCGGAAGTCATATTGCGTCAAACTTCAGCAGCATGTTGTCAAGCACGGTTGTTGGCGTCAAGCCTTTTTCCGCAGGCCAGACTTTGCAGCAGCAGAGGCGACACTGTTTGTGCAGGCATGAAGCCTCTCACCAACCTTTCTGCGCCAGTGTGACTTTGCGTCTTACATAGCACGCTCCACTAAAATCGAACTGCTGTATGCAGGAACCACCGGCCGTGCCAGACACAAGCGTTGTTTGGCTGGTGAGCTGAAGAAGTTTGCTGGATCACTGAGGGACTGTGCAAGCCGTGCTAGTCCAGTGTGACAGGTCAATGCCTTATCACGCTTGTGCTGTAGGGGCACAAAGCAGGAGCGAGCAGCCGAGAGGGATGAGCAATGGGAAGCACAGCAGGAGGTGCTGAAGCGGAGAAGGAGCAACTTGTGGCAAAATGCAAGTGTGCTGCTGAGTCAGCAATATATCAAACTTGTATGAGAGTGCTAATCTGAGCGTCATGCATGCCTTTGTTTCAGTCTTCTCCACACAACGACATAGCCCAGCATGCAGAGCAGCACGCTGACTGTTGTCGTCTATGTCCACACATGGTCTCTGCAACGCAGCTCCGAGGCAATATATAGCTGGCTTGAACACTCACACAACTAGGCATATTACATGATATTCAAACGGTCAGGTTTGACACTGCCTCCTGGCGCTGCAGGATGTTGAGGCTCGGCGAGCTGAGGTACGGAAGTATCAGACAAATCCTGCCTACAAGAAACAGGTGGATGATGAACGACGTGCCAGGAAAAAGGCCGAGGCAAGCGTCCATATTCTATGTGCATCTTCTGAATGGGTAGCATCAGTGACTCAAGAACGCATTGATGTGGTCTCTGTGCAAAGTGTGTTGTCACGGCAGATTCCATGCTTGAAATTTTGTTAATGCTAGCGTGCTGTGCATAATGCTTATCAACATGTGCATAAGGCAGCAAAGCCTGATCTGACGTTGGCGCTTGTCAGCTGCTGTTATGTGTGAATGTGTGTTGCAGCAAAAAATGGCTCACCTGCAAGCAATCTCACGCAGCTTAACAGTCTTGGCCAAGCTGTTTATTTATTTTGATGCTTTGCAGAAAAAGGATGAAGTTCCCAAATGGGGCATCATCATCCCCATTGCGCCATTTGGTATGCCAGAGTATGATGGTGGCGAGCGCTTTGACCTTCGTTTGCCCCATGTCGACAATGGCTGGGTGGATGAGGATGCAGCTTTTGGCAAGACAATGGCCAGGATCTTCAGGTGGCAAAAGAAGGAGGACAAAGAGGCAATGAATGGCAAGCCAGGCAATGCATTAAAAGGCAAGACAGGGAAGGGCAAGAAATAAGTGAATAGAAGCTGTGAGAAATCAGCTGACAGATGATAACCTTTGTACAAACAGAACCTGTATTTGATGTCACATTGTCAGTATAAGGTCATTAAGGATGGGCTGAAGACCTGTTTGTCTCAGTGCATAGCGTTTCAGGCAGATCTGGGCCTTTTCATGTTTGTGCATGGTTGGCAGTAAGGCCGTGCAACAATGGCAGTAAATTTCTCTGAGTGAATGATAAGACCTAATTCAGTATGGCGGATGAACAGAATAGTTGTGACTCTAGTTTGATGTGAGAGAGCCTCAGGCAACTTGACTGTTTCAGTACACTTGGAACATCAAGCAGTAAAAGTTTATGTAACGCTGAGACAGCATCATGCAATGCACTTCATTCCTGACTCAGGTCATTGGCCCAGGCGATACATAGCGCAATTGAAAGGAAGTTTGCACTTGAGCGAGCCAAAATTCTATGTGGTTTGCACTCATCAATGAATGAGTGCACATGCAGATCTGTCTTCACATGGCGTGAGATCATTACATACTCAGAGCAACTGACAGTGACGCTTATGAGTTTCCAAGTACACAACAATATGCACTGTTTATGCTATTATTATGCGAACGGGGGGGTGAGGGGGCAGCAAGTACAAATGGAGTATCTGTCAAGCAGCTGTGGCTGTGTACCCCTGAGGTAGCTCATGCATACTCGCCACCAAATGCTCCAAGACGTACAAGGACAGGAGCATCTTGCATTGCAGAGTTGTCACGATCAACATTGCTAGATAAGGCTACGAAATTGCTGGAAGCAGCTCATAGTGTTAAGGTTAATGGTGTTCTTGTCATTGCAGAGGTGAAGCTTACTGACATGGACTGGTCCAGAGGCAAACCCAGAGGCAGGCTTCTGGGCCATCCTCTGGGTTGCCACTCGGTACCCAGTCTTGCTGAACATGAAAGCCATTCAGTGGCCACATGACGTGGGTCGTGAGCAGCCAATGAAGCAACAAGATGATATAGCATTGTTGTCATTGCAAATATCCCTTGGTCTCAAATAGGCTTGTCCTGATGATGCATTGGCGTGTGTATTGTTTGAGAGTTGTGTCAAATGAGGAGCGTCCCTGCAAGGCCTAGCAGTAGTACTCAGTGTTGGCTTTACAGAAAAGATGCAATGTGAATGTGATTTGCCAACAGCCTCAATACAGGCAAGTTGACCATTTTGGCGCACTTGATAATTGAAAGCAGTAAGCTTGATCTGTAATGTATTCATGTCATGCACTTCATCCATGACCGGCAGGCCAGACACAGCACAACACAAAGGTGTCGAAAAATGTTAAGAAAAGGAGGCATGCACTCATGTGAGCAGAAAGTGTTTGCAGTCACCAATGGGGCAAAACATGCTGTGTGTAAAAGCCTGCATGGTGGTCTGAATGCAATTGGTTGCTGCAAAATTTGGTCTGATAATCAAATACGGGGCCAAGTGTTGCAAATCCACATGAAAATTGGGCAATGCATGCCATAACTTGATCCTGACAGTAGAGAAATCACACACAGAGACTAAATAACAGACATCAATTAGGAGGCTGTGGTATCTGCTGTTATATATACATCACGCTTTTTGTGTTCCTGGACAAAAGACAGGTCTGTAGTGCAAAACCCTTGCAACATTGAGAATGCTTGACTTCTGTTGGTATTAAAGCGTCTTCTCAAAGATGCAGTCAGCATCATGCCGTTGAAGCCACATAGTATAGCTTGACACAATACTGCGACAAAGCGCTCATACCAAGGAACCCCAGGAACTGCCAGTGCATAGTACAAGTGCACCACTAGGTAAGGATATAGCACCATTCGCAAGGGAAAGAAGGAAATCCAGTAAGCCCAATGCAGCACCTTCCGCTGGGCTGGAAACTGCCTTCTTGCAATCATGAAGAATGTGTTGATCTCGACTATGGCATCCCAGCAAGTATAATGATGAAAGCCAGGAAATCTAAGCGGGAAGAGCAGTAGTATTATGGTAACCAGGTGATGTGTCATTATGGTGCCTGGCATACTTGGCAAGCACCCTGGCTCCACCCAGACCCACACTAGATCTGCTACAATGTAGCTTAACATCATGTTGGTCACTTTGGAAGCATCATAGTACCCAAGCAGTCCAGCCACAGATAGTATGCCAATCAGAGGTAGGGCACATAAGTTGACCCTGCATCAAGAGTGAGTCAGTACATAGCTTTGGTGTCGACTTTGGGGTCCTGGCTGGCGTGCTGTCGATATCTAGCATCAGCAGACCAAAGCCCGCCTGATCTCAGTACGATTTGCCATCCCACCTGTCGTGAAGGCGGATCGCTGCTTTATTTGTGGCCACCTTCATCTTGCCGGCCTGCTTTGCAGACCTGACAGTGTCAAGTGAGGCCTGCCGTTGAGGTTTCGCGTCTGCTTGGGTCGCCATGGAACATTGTTTGCGACACGCATTCCCAAAAAAAGTTGACCAGGAATCTGGTGGAATAATATTCGGGAATCCTCAACAGGATATTCAGGCAGCCTTTGATGTGGCAGCATTTCAGGGCAATATGGCTCAATGAGACCCCGCCTTTGCGTCTCGGTAGGCTGCGTACATGCCTTGTCTCAAAATTACTGTTGCTAGGCAGGCTTTGACCTTACAAGACGTATGCATGCATGGCCTGCTGATGCTGCAGGCACTCCACCTGCACCTGGCCACGGCCGTACAGGCAGAAATGTCACTATTGGGTGGATCAGCATTGGGTGGATCAGCAACACTCAAGCACAGCATGCTGTGTCAAGAATGTCAGTTCCTGCAGTGTGCACCTAACGCTACTAAAGATTGACTGAAGATATCATGAAAGGTATATATCCAGACCTGGGCATGTCACCAGGCTTCACCAATGCGTCCCCTTTTGTGAATTTAGAGATTCAGAACATCAAGAATGAGACCTTCAGTCATCGCCACTCAAAGAATATATCAGCTGATCCAGCATCTGCCTCACATCCTGTGCATCTTGACCGCTTCCAACCAGCATCTCCTTTTTCAGCAAAATTGCATCAGCACCTGCTAATCTAGCCTTCCGTGCATCTGCAGAACTCTTTGCTCCAACCAATGTGATGGCGCCAAAGGGCATATTATTCAGCAGCCCCTTGGCCATGTCAGTTTGGAAGCCAGGTAGAGCTAGAGACAGACCAACCGACAGGTTGATGCCAAAGAATGGCACACCAGCATCGCCAAGACGGGTTAGCTCTGTCTTATTTACCACCTGCAGTCTATACTGGCTCAGACAACTAGACTACAGATTGAGCGCTCAGCAAGTAACAGCGACTATCAAGTCTGCACAATCGTGCGTGCTATCTGATGCAGCAAGGAGCTGTAGTTGTGTTATGTTTGATCACACAGAACTGTGATGGGTCTGATGTGTCTCAAATATCATGTGATCAGTCTGTTTGGCGTTACAGTCAAGCATGGTCACGCAAGCACAACCTTTGCAGAGCCAGCTGGCAGCTCTGCAGCTGCAAGACCAGCCTAGACAGCTTGTGTAACAGCAAAACACTATCCATGAACTGCAACCTGCGGCATGCCAATGGAAGAATGGCAAACCTTTCTTCAAACTGTACTGAGCCCACAAGCCAAGTCTAGATCTGCTTTGTACAGATTGCCTAATCATTTTCTTTTAGGGAATGACGAACAATACCTCGAGCTTTCTTTGTTTGACAGCCTGCTTTTTTCTCTTTTTTTTTCTTTTCTTTTTTCTTTTCTTTGACAGCCTGTGTGGATGCGAACACCAAGCATGCAGAGTGTGACATGCAAGCAATATGTGTGGGACACACCTCAACTGGTGCATCTAGTCCTATGGCTGCTGCAAAGCTGCTCATGATGGGAGAACCATTGCCTAGCACGTTGGCAATGACGCCTATGATGCCTGCCGCTCCTGCTTCCTTGGCTTCTGCAACCTGAAAGAATTGAAAGAAAAGTTTACGCTTTTCAGCGATCATAACGGGAGCCTCCTGAGGCGGCAGCCCGGAGCTTCTGCAACCTGCCATGGATGCCACCTCTGCTTTGATGACGTGTCTTTGTGGCTGGTTTTGAAGATTGCACACTACCAAGCAGTCGCAACCGACAACAGCCACACAAGTTGCTGTGTGACAGCTTGGTAGTGTGACACAACATATGTGAGGCTTGCTTTGCGCATCTTTTCACGGACTGCTCATCGTCAGGTCGTCAAAGGTCATGCCAACATTAGTCAGCTTGCTACAGACAGATCCCAGAAGGCATTTACACATTGTACAAAGCCTGCAAATGATTGAGTGTGACACAGCAGACTGGAATGCAGCTGGTCATACAACATGCACCACATGCTCATGTAGCAAATGTCTCGTGGTAGTGGGCGTTTTGACAGTCTAGGCATTGCCAGGGTACTCTGGCATGTGCTGGCCAGCACAAGTGCTGCAATGAGGCAGAAAAGAGAGTGGAAGAAAAGAAAAGACTACACCTTTTGGTGTCAATTTAATGGCAAACCAAGTATTATGCCGGGCTGCCCAGTGAGCAGTGAGTGCTTTACCTGTAAAGGATGGAGGAACCAATCCCATTGTAACACAGGCACCTTGACAGCGCGACATACTGCAAACAGGTCTGACAATCCTGCAGGTGTTTCTTCCAGGTCTGTGGCAACTGCAATGGCATCTACCCCCCAAGCAACATAGTCAGCAGCAAGCTTAGCCACATCTTGGGAAGAAGAAGAGGGGGATGGCCGACAGACCTCGGCTACCAAGACTGGCTTGCCGTATGGAATGCTGTCCTGAGGTGCACAGAAGAGCTTGCAAAATACCAATTGCGTGCAATGCAATAGCTTTTTTAGGGTTGTAGGGGCAGCTTGGGTTGTTTTTGAGCAACCTTGAATGCATAATAAAATGTGCAGGTAACATAAGACAGTCAAAGTTAGGATGTGGACATGCAACTGGCATGGTACTGCATCGTGCATTTGAGTCACCTGTCACCTGAATGAGCTGCGCAAATCTGTGAGAGGGGACAGCTGGCGAAGCCGTGGCGGATTGAAGCCTGTCTTCTAAAGTCTCCATGCCAAGGTCTTGCAAAAGGTCTGCCATTTGCTTCTGTTTCCGTTTTATCGTCCCTGTTAGTGCATTGGCTCTGCTCTGAGAATCTGAAGCATCTTTGGCTGCATCATCAGCCTGTGCCAGAGTTCGGCATGAGTCGAGTCTGCGTTGTTGAGCAATTGTGACATGCCGTGGAAGGCTGCACGGAAGTGCACTGCCCATGAAAAAACCCGGTATCCTGGCGCAACCCCAACATTGCACCATAGTCTCGACGGGTGTCACCGGCAGCAGCGCAGGACCATTTGACACACAGCAGGTGCAAAATTGATGGGATCTCTTGTTTTAGGTCGCGAGCGCAACAGCGTACTGGCCACCCCGCACACGTGCAAGAAAGCTCGCTGATGGGTTGACTAGAAAATCATACACTGCCAATTACTTGAGTTGCTGCTTCCCATAATTTGTTGCACACGTTGCGCGACAACTCGCATGATTTGCATGAAGAAGAAGCTGTACACCCAGAAACTTCATGCTCAACGACCTTCAAAATTTAGTGAACGAACGAATGAATGAATGGATCATGTACATGTCATGACATGGCTGTTCTCGAATTACTTGGTTGTACAGCGTCCAAACCTACTGCAGCTTCCGTGCGGTGTCATTCGGTACTTTACAGCTTGGGGTGTGGCCTTACTGCCTGATATCAGCTGAGAGGGAGAGATTACAAAGCATCACACGCAGCACGTACATACGCACGAGCTCATTGATCCAGTGTTGCTTCTTCGATACTAAGTGTTTCATGCTGGTTGCATGTCCTGCACAAAGCTGCTTGTGTAGATTTTGATTTCTAATTTTGCAAAACTCGCGGGCCGGTCATTGCGTCCCCAACCTTGATCAACGCTGATGCGCAGAACGCAGAACCGTCCTCATTCTGCTCCGTCGCACTGACCAGGTGGATCCGAAGTCACCTTCGCCAATTTCGATTTGTTGCAGTTGAGTAGCTGCTGGTGTAAGCGTTGGAACAAGCGCATCCAAACGAACCTACCAGCATGCAAGCGCTGCAACGGAGCACTTTTGGCAGGTGTTCGACTTCCGTATCAACATCTGGTACCATCAGCGTATCGCCTGCAAGGCAGCATCAATGCTCCCGAAGGCGTCGAGCCTGTTGTGTGCAGACCAAGGCTCAGAAGTCCCAGGTACTTCTTGCGGCGTTTAAGTCACAGAGTGCTCGTCCTGTGTACTTGGTCACAACAGCTGTTGAGCACATTGCCGACATCTCGCTGTTGAGTTCAATCAGCTGGATCAAACAGCTGGGTTTCGCCACGGCAAGTCTACCAGAACAACCAGACATGTCTGCGTTGAAAACAATTTTGCACCTCCTCTGCAGGACCAAAAGACGGAAGCTCAGCGCTTGCTAGCAGAGGCAGAGGCCCTGATGGCTGAAATAGGCTCTGGGGATTACAAGGCCAGGCAGGCCACAAAGGCAGCAGAAGCACTGAAAAAGTCTGAAGCTGGTCTTGCAACCCAAGGCCTCAAGCTGCGCTGCGATGTGAACGGATGTGTGATTGTCCCTATCAATGCAAATCAGTATGATCCTGGCATAACAGGTAACATAACCTGCTTGAAATAAGAAATGCCATAGTCAGTGCAGCACTGCAAAGGCCCTTAGAACATAGGATTCTAGGGTTTTAATTAATAAATATAGGCTACAGATGGTCTCAGCGTGGGCAGCTCTCAAGCGCTTCTGCAAAAGCCAATCACAGCAATGCCTTGTGCCACACATGATTGATGTATGTGAAGCAACCCTCCTGCATTATGCACAGAGACAGAAAGGTTTGCGTGTGCATTTGCAGTCTCCTGCAAAATGACAGGCTGTTTCTTGCATGCTTTTAGCCCTTTGCATATTCATGTCAACTCAGCATAACTTACTCTTGACAAAGCGTGTGCAAAATACAGGAAGTCTGTCAGGCAGGACGGCGCCCAAGACAGAAACACAGACAGCAGCTGCGCCGCAGGATTTCCAGCTGTCTGAGGGCAAAGGCTGGAAAATGGGTTTTGACAGGCGGCCACATAATCCAGGCAGCTTTTCAGCACTGCTTGGTGGGGATGACTGGAGCATGGCTCTCAGCAAGTACGAGTATGATGACTTTGTCAAGGTGCGCTGTCCTGACCCATGTATTACAAAGCATGTATCAGGTACCATGTATGTAACACTCTCTTGACTAGAGCAGGCCATGCAACTAAATCTGGGATCATTGTACAAGCTGCTACTGGGAGGCCTTCCTACTGCTCTGCACCCTTTGTGAACAGACATGCATGCAGGCATGTAGCAGTGCATGAGTTTCAATTTGTTGCAGAACAAAACATATGCACTTTTGCTTACTTGAACGCCATGCACATGGGCTCTGCAAGTAGAAAGCAAGCAGCGGCTGGAAAGCTATATGTCTTATGAACGTCATCTCTGCAGCTCCTGAAGAACCTACGGCGGAGTGTAGCCACTCTGGACATATGTGGGGAGTGGGGCACTGGCAGCAAAGCCAATGATGAAGCTGCTCTAGAAGTCAAGACTGACAGGGTCTGGATGGAAGGGCGAGCACAGCAGAAGCGGCTTTCCGCATTGCAGGCAAGTTCTCGATATACGCTGTCATGTAGCTGAGGCGTTTGGCGAGGAACTTGGCCTGTCACTGCACAGGGGGACAGCTGCAGGGTGCCATTTGTGCATGTGTCATGCCAGAAGCCCAAGCTTGCAAAGAATGCGGGTCCTGCAAATTTATTCTATAACGTACTTCACGCAGTATGGCTGCATTTGTGCTGCAGGATTTTTGGAGCCACCAGGATGAACACGGCAATGAGGTGCAGCTGGACGCTGACAAGTCTGCTTTCCAAGTGCGATTCATTGTCTCAAGTCCAGGCCAGAGGGATGTGGAGGGTAGATTTGACCCTGACACTGTTATGCGTATTTTGGAGCACCTTGATGCTGAGGACAGCGCCAAAAAAGTAGCAAGTTCCCTTGGATCAGTCCAAGCCCCCGTTTCTGTTAGCGTTTAGTCAGTTTTCACCAGTGAGAGAGTCAAATCAGTGTCAAGCTAGAATGTGAGACAGCGCAACTGTAGCTACTCAGCAAGGCCAAGTGTTGTAGTGGGTGCATGCTTAAAGCTCCATGCAATTTTGAAAGCAGTTTTACCATGATCACCTGCCTTTGAGGGCTAAAGTCAGCATCAATATTTGGCTGAAATGCCCTGTTTCTGCTGTTGAAAGCAGTATAGGGCAAACTTTTTGAGAAGAGAACTTAGGAAGCAAGGAGACACTTGCTCTTTGCTAGGGTCAATTTGCGAGTTTACGCTGATCTTGGTGCTCTTTGTTATGTATTCAATAGTGCTATTCGAAAGTGCTCTTTGTTATGTATTCCAAAATAGTGGCCTGCAATATGTCACTACTGTTAACAGGGAACATCAACGGTCATATGTACAGCTGTGTCAGCCACAAGCAATAACAGCAATACGGAATGCATGCCTGAGCAAAACCTGCACAAGCTTATGTATGATCCACTGCCAATTCTTAGTATTGGCAGCATTGAGGGCATTGTTGGCGGTGCAGGTTGAACCCTGTCGGTGAGTTCTTCTATGACGGAACGACCATCAGCCCCTTTGAGGTGGTGTTTGTTGCCATGAACACCCTGGTGGTTGAAAACAACTGGTCCTTTGCTCGGCAGGCATCCATATACCAAGACTGGCTCAAGATGCAGGTAAGCTTGCAATTCTATGCAGGCATATTAACATCAAGGCATGCTGCTTTCAGTTACGGTTACAGTAAAGTTGTCAGCCATGGCTTCTGTCTCTTACCCTTGTGAGCTAGGGTTGTCTGCTTTGCAGATTGTACAGCATGCTTTGCAGATTGTACAGCCTGCTGCCCATTACATCCAAGCCTGTCTTTGGCTTGGCAACATTGCAGGCGATGTGATACATTTTTGCAAAACTGTTTGCTGCCTCTGTCACAAGACAAGTTGTGCAATCTGTCTCTTGATCTCTTTCAAATCTGCAGCGTCTGACATACGCTTGTGCACTTTGGTGCCATCTCATTGTTTTTTTAACGCTCCTGTAGGATACAGATTTATTGGATGTGAATGTGAACAGCTGGACTTCAAACCCCTGGCCTATCAAGCACCAGCGGATAGCATACATGCAGTCCAGAGGTCCCGGCTGTTTCGACCACCGCTACTATTTGCAGAAGAATCCTGACTTGAAGGTGCTGAAGACTGTGCTTGAGCTTTGGGAGCACTTTGTTATGCTGGGACAATTTGAGGGCCGGTCCTACAGGTAAATGATACATTGCTGCTCAGCAGGATTGCCCTACATTGTTGCAGTTACCCAGATATTTCTTATACAGGGCTTGAATGTGTGCATGAGCAGGAGTCCTTATGGTCAAGGGTGCACTTTTGCCTTTGCCTGCAAGTTGCTGCTGTAGTCGTGAGTATGGTGTTGCTGTAGTTGTGGGAATGGTGACTGGACACTATGGGCAGTACGATGCATTCAAAACTTAATTCCAACAGCACGAACCTCAAGCTGATGATATGGTTATGATGCATGATGCAGGTGGTCATGTGATGATGACAGGAAGTTGCCATTCTAGGGGGGAAGGACATGGCGTCCAAGTGCTATCAGGCAAGGATAATGTATGCTTTAACACTGAGGGGCTCTCTAGCCAGATGCAGGCCTTGATGTGTCGTGCATGACCCAGCGGCATGGCGTCTATGTGATTGGCATGAATGCATGAGACTGCTGCAATTGTGTTGATTTCCGTTTTTCTGATTGTCAGTAGTTTGAGTTTAGTCAGGCTGAGTGTGCAGCATGTGTTCAGTTGTGACGTTGAAGGTTGAGCAGGAATGTTGTTCAGGCACTGTTTGGCTGAACACAAATGAATCAGGTCATGCTATTGTGATTTTGTCTTCTGAGTCGGATTCAGCGTTTGTTGTACAAACTTCCTAGATCTTCTTACAGTTGCTAGCTATTCTCTAGGCTTTTCTCTCTCCTTTGAAATTTCTCCAATGACTGTAAGGCCGTGTGTTGGCCACATATGTGTAGCTACCTGTCTGTGGTTTGGTGGGTCATGTATCAGTCTCCTGTATGTGTGACAGCTGTGATCACACTTGAGATTTACCATGTAATGTACCTGCTTTCACTGTGCATGCGTGGGAAGCGCTCATCTGGGGCCCAGATTCTGGGCAACACTTGCGGCAATGGTTGAAGTTACGCAGCGTAACATGTATGTTTACACATCAACTTCGGGGGTAGATTCCTTCAGTTTCGAACGATAAGAATCGCAGCGAGCCAGCGCTACAAGGCTGCTGCAGCCTCGGCTTTGATCTGCGCAGTATGGCGAGCAGCATGGCCTCCTGTTGCCGACGCGATCTTCAGTCAGCACGTAAAGTCATATCACTTGAGCTTGTGCAACCTCCAGGCTTGTGAAGTAGGTGCCGTATGGCCATGTTATGGCCAGATGTTGTCACGCCGTGGGTTGCAGCTATTGCAGCTTGTCTGGTTGCAATTGTATGCTACTGTCTGTCGCAGCACCTGCTCGGAGAGGGCGCACACCGGTACTTATCAGCAGGATTGACTCCACTGTCGAAGCACACTCCTTGAACGCAACGTCGCGTCAATTGGTGTCCTCACGCTGTCTTTACATTCAGCGATTGGATCGAGTCTCGTTTGTAGGGATCCTCCACTGCCGCCCAAGGCTCGAACATGGCCGTTCATCGGAACGACGTTTGAATACCTGCAAGATGGACCCAGCTCGGGGGCAAAATACCACAAGCAGCTGGGTAACATATACAGGTGCTGTATGCATGACTGTAACCGTATCAGAAGATATGGGCAGGCTTCGTGACAAATGTGAGTCTGCACATATCAGAAATTTGCACCTGCAATTAGGTCATGGCTGCTTGGCGAAAAGATCATCCACGTTGGGGACGGAGATGCCTGCAAACTTCTTATGACTTGCGAGCACGACTTAGTAGAAGGTGGGCCTCCATAAAGGGCCTGTCCAGAAACAAATATGGACATCAGTTCAGTTGGTCAGCTGCCTTTTGATTGGGACTTTTGCTTGAGTATAATTAGGAAATTGGAGAAAGATCTGGAGGTGTTGTTTGAGCTCACAACTTGCCATTAGATGGCAGCAATCATATGTATCTGTGCAGGTTTCCAGTCATTTGTCCCATAGCAAACATCAATGCCAACATTTTGCGGGCCGGCTTATGCTCTGCTGCGCTGTCCGTTTGTCCCCACATGATTGAAACACATTCAATTCTCATGTCACAGTCGCTCTGTGACACTCTCTCATCCTGATGCAACACATGTGACAGGTGAGTGGCCATACACTATTGCCACTCTGATTGGCAGCAAAGCCTTGAACACTGCTCATGGCAAGCGTCACTTCCAGCTGCGCAAAATCATGGCCCCGGCATTCTTGCCTGAGGCTACCCTGCAGTACATTGCGCGCACAGTTGAGATAGCTGAGCTGCATTGCCAGCAGTGGGCCAAGCTGAAGCAAGTCAGTGGTGAACATGCTGTCAAGGACTTTACCTTCCACGTGAGAGACACAGTGTCCTTGTGTGACGTGCTGTAGTCTTGTAGCTCTGTGGCATGCTGCGCTGCATGCATTGTCCAACATGCTGTGCATGCATGCGTGGGCTCAGTAAAATCTGCACGCAGCTTGTTGCAACCACAACACCGCCAGCTGTATCAGCTTAATGCAGCATCACAAGAAGCTGCTCACAAATCAATATGATTGGCAAGATTACATTAAATTTGTTGCACTTGTTGGAAGGTACACAGGCCCTGTTCTGCTTGACCAGCTGCATGCATACTGCCTTCATGACTCATCTGATGCACAGGTGGCCACAGAGTTAGTCATAGGCTTCCCTACCAGCTTCTTGACAGAGGAGCTGCTGGCCCGACAGAAATGCCTCTTCCTAGCTTGGTTAGCTGGCTTTGTGGCACTGCCCGTCAACCTGCCTGGCTTTGGTAAGCAGATCAAATCATTGTATAAGTAACCACCATTCTCTGTGTAGATTAATTTATGGCAATTGAACTACCAATGGGCGCACCGATGTGACTGCAG
>JAABUO010002637.1_pt1 | contig 21714 bp, 19 predicted proteins | sample 5559291 | NCBI WGS metagenome assembly JAABUO01 (sample SAMN10711878, study PRJNA513372) | rock metagenome | isolation source: Antarctica rocks | place: Antarctica: Victoria Land, Finger Mt sud
GCCCATTTCCACGTCCGGCGGCACACGCTCGCCAATCCGTGCGAGGCGGTCGATGATACCGCCGCGTACATCGCCGAGATCTGACTGCCAGCCAACGCTTTCCCAGATCGCAAACTCGACGGCGGTATCCCACTGGATCGCCAGTTGGTCGTGCGGGATCGCCGCACAGATTCGGTCGAGCTCCGCGAGCATCTGCGCCTCGTATGGCGACTCGACCGCCATCTGCGACGCACGCTCGATGAACGCGGTGACCGGGGCGAGCGGCGTCGGCAAGCAAACCAGAAAGCGGGTCGCGGCGGGGATCGTCCCATCGCCCTTCAGCCGCGCGAAGGTCTGAGATGACGCAATGGCAGCATCGGCGTAACCCAGATTGTCGAAGGCGATGGCACATTCGGCGGCGCTGGGGCGGAGGCGGTACTGCACCAGTTGGCCGTACTCATTCCCGGTGTCCGGCACGGGTTCCAGCGACGGGTTGCGCGCGAAAACGTCCGTCTGCCAGCCGATCCAATTCGTCCGCACGCCCGTCTCACCGTCCGGGATGCGCCGGACGCGATCGCCGAGGATCGTGCTCGCCGCGCGGAAAACTTCCTCCTCATTGGCGAGCGGGACACTACCGACGAGATGGACGGGTCGTTGCGCTGTCTGAGCTGTCATGGGTTACATCTCCTTACGCCAGAGGATCGGATCGAGAAGCGCATTCTACCACCGACATCAGCAGGATCGTTACCGGACGCCCCGACGCATCAATCGTCGTCACCGTGGTCTGTGGGTTTGTTTTTCTCCCACGCGAAATGTGGGTAGGGGCGGTTGCCCATCGTCGCGCGCCAGATGATCGGGTTGAGGATCGTCGGGTCGGTGGCGTCCGGCATACTGAAGTCGAGTGTGTCCGAGACGCGCGCATCCTCGCGCGCCTGGCCGGTCAAGGCGCTTGCCTGGCCGTTCAGCGTGTCGAGCGGGATCTGGTTCGGGATCACTGTGTACGGTGCAAAGTCGGGCGCGTCGGTGAACATCGTCGTCATCAGCGGCGCGGTGAGGTCGAATTGGTTCATCGGCGGCAGGCCGAGGATTTGCTCGATCGTCCGCACCATGCTCGTCTGGTTGTAGAGCGTGCTGTCCACGATCCCTTGCGTATCATACGCGCTGATTACCATACCGACCGTCCGGTGGCCGTCCACATGATCCACGCCATTCTGCGCATCGTCCTCGGTGACGAAGACTGCCGTGTCCTTCCAGTAGGGCGAGTGACTGAGCGCATCAACGATTCTCCCCAGCGCGAAGTCATTATCCGCAACTTGCGCTTCCGGCGTCGGCGCGCTGGATTTTTGGCCGGAGGTGTGATCGTCCGGCAGCCAGATGACGCTCAACTGCGGCAGATTGTTATTGGCGACATACATCGCGAACTCGCGCTGCCATTCGTCCGCCCGAATCTGGTCGGGAATCGCCGTCTCGAAGGCGGGGTAGGCGTGATCCTCCGTGCTGAGGAGCGGTGGCGTGATCGCGTCCGCGGTGTAGGTGAAGAGGCCGGTCTTGTCCTGCCAGTCCTTGTACAGCGCGCTCCAGTTAAGGCTTTGCGCCGGAACCTCCTGGTCCTTTTGCATCACGGTGTTGACGCCGTCCTCGCCGTAGTTGCGGAGTGAGACAGTGTGGTTGAGCGCGTTGCTCCAGAGCGAATCGGGCGGCAGATCGAGCGAACTGTTGCCGTAGGATGTGATGCCCATCGGGTTGTTGGACGGGTAGAAACCGTAGACGCGCTCGGCGAAGACGTTCGCGACCGCCTCGTCCGTCCACTGGTGGCCGTCCGCGCTGTTCACGGCACTGGCGTAGTAGTTATCCAGCAGGCCGAAGCGATCGGCGAGCGCGTGATGATTGGGGCTGACGCGGCGCGGGAACTGCGCCAGTTTCGGCTCGCTGTTTCCCTTGCCCATATCGCCGAACACCTGATCGTAGGTCCGGTTCTCCTTGATGATGTAAAGGATGTGTTTGAAGACGGACGGCTCACCGATGCGGGCGGGCACGGGCGTCGGCGCGGCATCGGGTCGGGGTGATTGAAGCGAATCGGCGAGCGCCGCGCCGTATTGATTGTTCTCGTTGAACTGCGCGGTGTCGGCAGCAAGTTGGTCGGCATCGGGGACATCCACGAAGGTGACACTGCCCGTTAAGCTGAAGACGCTCTTGCCGCCGTTCGGGATGGCACGTTGCGGCGTGCCAATGGAGCCTTCGCCCTTGTTATTCGCGACCGCCAGTTTCGTCCCATCCGCCGAGACGGTCACGGCAATCGGATACCACTCGGTGGGGATGAAGCCGGTCACGCCGCTCGTCGCGGGGGCAGCGGCGTTTGGGCCGCTATACGTCCCCGGCGGGCGGGAGCGGCTGTCGAGACGGATCACGGCGATGGCGTTGTTACCGCCATTGGCGACGTAGAGCGTCGTCAGGTCCGGGCTGAGGGCGAGACCGTTCGGCATCGAGCCGAAGGGCAGCCCATCCGGGCGGACGGAGATGCGCTCGATCTCCGGGTTCGTGCCGCTTGCCGCAATCAGGTCGAGAACGGAGATCGTGTCTTCGTTCGAGTTGGCGACGTAGAGTCGCGTGGACTCCTTGCTGAAGACCATTGCCGTCGGATGCAGTCCGACGGCAATCTCCGGCCGCATCGTATCCGTCGCGACATCGTAGACGGAGAGTGACCCGGCGGCGGCCGCGCCCGTTTTCGGGTCCACGCGGACGGGGAAGAGCGGGTCAACGGCGTCGCCGGGTTGCGGGAGCGGACCACCCCAGTTGCTCGTATAGACCGCCGTGCCGTCCGGCGAGACGTACGCCCCGAAGGGCGAACTGCCGACCGGGACGGTCTTCTTCACCGTTCGGTCGGCGAGATTAATGACGCCCATGCTGTTCGTGCCGAAGAGCGCGACGTAAAGCGTCGTCCCATCCGGGCTGACGGAGAGACCGGCCGGCCACGTCTTCGCCCCGGTGTCAATGTCGCCCTCGACGGTCGCCTTGCCGGAGGGATCAATCGCGGCGGCGCCGACCTTGTGATCCTTTCCCTTCGCGTAATAGAGATGTGTGCCGTCCGGGCTGTAGGCGAGGCCCGCGACATTGCGATCCTGCTTGTCGAACTGCTGCGTAATCTCGCCCGTCGTGGGGTTGAGCAGATAGGTGAGGTTCGTCGTCATGACGGCGAGTTGCCTGCCGTCCGGCCGGAGCGCCATATCGACGGGGCGTTGATCGAGCAGCGTCACCTGCCCGGCGGAGCGCACCGTCTGGTTTGTCGGCACGAGGAACCACCCCTCCGCCTGCTTGCCGATCAAGAATGCCGCGCCGCTCGTCGCGCTGCCGGTGATGAGGGCACAGAGGAGCGCGAGGCTCGCCATTCGGCGGCGCGAGCGTGCCATGCGTTGGAGCCAGCGTGAGGTGTACATCCGCACTCCTTTGTCGCGTGTCGGGACAATCCTTATCTGATGAGCGTAGGGGATTGGCGCGCCATCGTCAAACGACATCGCATGGGCGGACGATGAACGTTTGGTTATCCTGCGGACACACACTGCAACGTCGTGAAATCATGCGGCACGGTGATGGGCATACGATGCGTTCGGATTGTCGGGAAAATCTCTGCCGCTCAGATCGCCATCTGGCCCATCTGTCGGCATGTCTCCTCGCAACGGTGGCAGGCTTTGGCGCAGGTCTGGCAGGCAGCCACCGCGTGATGTTTCTCGCACTCCACCGCGCAGGCCGCGCAGATGTCCGCGCAGACGGCGCAGAGATTGCCGTGATAGTGCGAGCCGCGCGCCATCAAGCGCACGCAGAGGGTGCAGGTGTCCGCGCAATCGCGGCAGAGCCGGACGCACTCGGTCATCGTCACCACCTGCTCGCTCGTCAGGCAGCTATCAATACATCGCTCGCAGGCGACGAGACATGCCTGGCAGTTGGCGATGCACTGCTCCATCAACTGCATATGATCGTTGTAGGACATGGACGATTGACTCATGTGGGAACCCTCACTGCTGATGCGATGCTCTGTGCCGCGCGGGTCGCGTCTCACCGCAGACATCGCAGGAAAGACGCCACGAGAGCCAACGAGCCCCGATCAACGTAGAGGACGCAGAGGACGCAGAGAGAGCAAATGTATGACTGAGAAACGATATTTTCCTCTGCGCGCTCTGCGTTGATCCGGGTTCACATGTACATCGTTGCGGGCAACCGCAGGAGGGCGGCGCGCAGATCGGCGAGGATCCACGCCGCGTCGAGGTCGGTGACGACATCAACGATTCGGCCGGGGCAGTCGAAATCATGCGCTCCCGCGACATCGAGCGTCGGCGTTGCCATCGGCATGACCGTGACGGCAGTGGGATTGATGACGGCAGCGACATTGGCGACATCCCAGAGAATTTTGCGCGTCTGCGGGCCATAACCGAGCGCTGCGCGCTGCTCCTGCCACGCGGCGGAGATCTCGGCCAGATAGGTCGCGATGGGGCGGCCCATGGCGCGCAGTTCCTCGATATACAGGCCGTACTCGACCACCAGTTTCGCCACGCCGGGCCAGCCGGGCAGTTGGAGCAATTCGACTGGCTGTTCAAGGAGGACGCGCCACGCCGCGATGTCTGCCCGCCCGTTCAGTTCGCCAAGCCGCCAGCGCGTGTACGTGGCGACATCGGGGAAGCCACCGAGCCAGACGACACGCAGGTTCTCCCGTACCTCCGGCGCGACGAGCAGGAGTGAGGCGACATCCGTGATCGGCCCGGTGGCGATGATCGTCAGCGGCTCCTGCTTCGCTTCGGCAATGAGGAAGTCCAGCCCCTCACTCGCTACGGGCGATTCGCGCGTCTCCATCGGGCCAATCGCGCCGCGCAGACAGGGCACGATGGCCGTTTTGCCGCAGAGCGCGACGACGCGTTTCGCCTCCTCCTGATAGCGCTCCACCGAACCCGCGCCGTGAATCAGCGTATTCTGCACAGAGATCACGCCGCGCACATCGAGCGACGGCGAGCCGAGCGCGTAGGCAATCGCGAACTGGTCGTCTATTTCATTCGCGGTATCACAGTCGAGAATAACGCGAAGCGGCGCGCTCATCATGTGTGGTACTCCCATTCAACCTACCCCCTGGCCCCTTCCCACGCCGAGGAACGGAAGGGGCCGGGGGTTAGGTTCCCATACCTACCCATATTGGTAGTATCGTACCGGAGTAAAGCGCCCGGCATGCGCGTTGTTACCGACAGATGCGGCAATGTCGCCCGTTATGTATAGCAGACATTTATCAAGGAGTTTTACTGCTTGGCAGATTCTTTCCCCCGTGCAAGGACGCGTGATGGTCGCCCCGTCCGCCCCAATCAGCCCGAGACGTTCCGCGCCCGCGCCCGACTTGCTTTCCAGATGATTCCGAAGGCGCTCGGACTCGTCTGGGAGGCGACGCCCCGCTTCGCGACGACGAACGCCATCCTCACCGTCGTGCAGGGCGTATTGCCGGCCATCACGCTCTACTTCTCGAAGGCGATTGTGGATGGTGTCATCAAAGCCTTTCAAGTGCAGACGCGCGCCCAGACGCAGTATGTGCTGACGCTCGTCGCGCTCTGGTTCGGCGTGCAGTTGCTCGCGTCACTCTTGCAGACGGTGAGCCAGTTAGTGACGAGCCTGCAAAGCGATCTTCTCTCCAATTACATCAGCGTGCGGCTGATGGAGAAGGCGAACGCGCTCGATTTGAGCTACTTCGAGAATGCACAATTCTACGACAAACTGGAGAACGCGCGGCGTGAGGCGGGCTACCGGCCAAGTCAGATGGTGACGCAGTTGTTCGGCCTTCTGCGCAGCACCGTGACGCTCGTCTCCGTGATCGGCGTGCTGGCGTCGCTCTCGTGGTGGCTGGTGCTGCTCGTCGTCGCGGTCTCGATCCCCTCATTCATCTATCAGGCGAAGTACAGCGGGCAATTCTTTACGCTCCTCACCGGGCGCGCGCCGGATCAGCGCCGCCTCAACTACCTCAGCTACCTGCTGACGACGGATTCCCCGGTCAAGGAACTGCGTATCTTCGGGCTGCACGGCACATTGCTGGAGCGTTACCGGCAGATTTTCGCCAAGTTCTACAAGGAGAACCGCGACCTGACTGTGCGTCGCACTGCCTCGCAGTTCGCCCTCGGTGCGCTCGGCACGGTCGTTTCCGGCCTGACGTACATCTACGTCGTGCTGGAAGTGATCGCGGGCCACATCACCGTCGGCGGGTTGACGCTCTACTACCAGGCGTTCCAGCAGAGCCAGTCGCAAGTCTCGAACATTCTCTCCGGCATTGGCAGCACGTACGAGAACTCGCTCTTCCTCAGCAACCTCTTCGCCTTTCTCGCCTATGCGCCGGAACTGCCGGTGCGTGCCGATCCGCTCCCCGTACCGACGCCGATTCGCGAGGGAATCGTGCTCGATCATGTCAGTTTCAAGTATCCGGGCACGGAGAAATGGGTGTTGGAGGACATCTCGTTCGCCATCCGGCCGGGGGAAACGGTCGCGCTCGTCGGGGCGAACGGTGCGGGCAAGACGACGCTCGTCAAACTGCTCACCCGCCTCTATGACCCGACCGAGGGGCGCATCACGATTGACGGCATTGATCTGCGCGACTTCGATCCGGCGGCGCTCCGTTCCCGCGTTGGTGTGATTTTCCAGGACTACGTGAAGTATCAACTGACGGCGGGCGAGAATATCGGCTTCGGGCGCATCGAGGCGATTGCGGACACGGGACGCATCGAACGCTCCGCTGTGGAAGCGGGCGCGGAAGCGGTGATCGCCGCCCTGCCGCAGGGATACGAGACGCCGCTCGGTCGCTGGTTCCAGGATGGGCAGGAACTGAGCATTGGCCAGTGGCAGAAAGTCGCCCTCGCCCGCGCCTTTATGCGCGATGCCGACCTGCTGATCCTCGACGAGCCAACCTCCTCACTCGATGTGCGCAGCGAGTACGAGGTCTTTCAGGCCTTTGGTGACCTGACAGAGGGGAAGATGGCCGTGCTGATCTCCCACCGCTTCAGCACGGTGCGGATGGCGGGGCGGATTGTCGTCATCGAGGATGGCCGGGTGATCGAGAACGGCACGCACGACGAACTGATCCTGCACGGCGGCCGGTACACCGAACTCTTCGACATGCAGGCAGCATCGTACCGGTAGCGCCAGGAAATCAGCGACATAAAGAAAGCCCCCTCCACAGCAGGAGGGGGCTTTCGATGGGCGGTTTACGTAACCGTATACGTCTTGATGTCCGATGTTCCCGTGCCCTGCTCGTCGTAGACAGAGACACGGTAGTAGTAAGTGACACCGACCGTCAGGTTCACCGTGACGTTGTGCAGTGAGCGGCTGAACGGATAGGGATAATCGTGAATCCCTTGTGGATCGTCCAGCGATCCGTAGAAGTAGCCGCCGCCGAGTGCGTTCGTCGTGCCGACTTCAATAATGATCGAGGCGGGACGATCAGTCATGAAGGAGAAGGTTGTGGGGCGGCCGGACTTGTCCTGAGAGAGAGTCAGCCCACTGATCTTCAAGCCGCTCGTTTCCGCTTTTGTCTGCACGAAGTTGTTCGGATAGGCGGTGGCGGCATCGTCGGACGCGCTCGCGGTGCCATCATTGAGGACGGAGACGATGCGGAAGCGATAGATCTTGTTCGCCTCCAGAGAAATCGCCGTGGCATTATGGCCTGTACCGCTGATGTCTCCGCCGTCACCAGTGCGGTAGAGACTATAGTCGGACGAATCGGGACGGGCTGCGTACTCGATCCGCGACTTGCTCGGGATATTCGTCGTCCACGTCACGGTGAACGTCGTCGCGGTCGTCTTTGATACTGTGATGGCGCTGATTACCGGCACATTGGCGACGGCGGGAAGCGTGAAGGTACGGTCCTGATCATCCTTCGTCACATTGCCTGCTGGGTCGCGCGATTGGACACGGTAATGGTACGTCGTGCCAGGCGTAAGGCCCGTAATGACGACTTGATGATCTACCGTGAAGAGACTCTTGAGATGGTCATTGAACTGCTCGTAGTTTGTGCTGGTACCCCAGTACAACTCGCTCGAAGCCGGTTCATTCGTCTGCCACGTCACCGTGAAGGAGTTTGGCGTCATGACAGGCACAGCGACCAAGGAAAGCTTCGGTGCGATCGTATCCGCGACGGTGGTTGGGGTCGTGGTAACGGACGGCGTCGCGGTGACGGAGGCCGTTGGCGTGATCAGCGTCTGCGGTGACTGGTGGCGCCAGGTGAAGTAGTGCTGGCCGATGTTGCCGAACTCGACCTGAAAGGCGGCGGGGTTCGTCGGTGTGTAGGTGAGGACGCGCCGCTGGAATGCCTGCACAAGCACGTCTTTCTGCGTCCCGGCCACCTTGACGCTCGACCAGAACGGTTCGGAGATCGCGAAGCCAATCGTCAGTAAGCCCGCCTTGGTGCGATAGTTGGAGAAGGCGGCGGGGACATTGTGCTGCGTGTCCGCGTCATAGGCCGCAATGGTCCCCTGCGGGTCGCTCGCGTAGGCGCCGGTATAGATACCGAGCGTGCCTGTCCCGCCCAGCAAACGGGTCGTTGGTGAGCCGGCAGCCGAGGGTGTGTTGGCAAGGAGCGTCGTTGCATTCATGTTGATCGAGGCATAGGTCGGGCCGATATTGTCCGGGTCACCAGCGACGGGGACACCGGCGGGCTGACGCGTTTCGAACATGACATCGCCCGTTTGGAGCTGGCCCGTGATCAGTTCCTTCGCGAGCAGGCCATTCGTGACGACGCCCGTTGAAGGGTTCGTCAGTTCCATGCGGGCTTTATCGAAATACTGGACGAGGCGCATGCCGCTCGTGCCGTCCGCCAACTTACCCTCGACGTATCGCTCGGTTCTTCCATCCTGTGCGAGGGCAAGCGGTCCCCAGAAGTTTGGCGTGATCGCTTCGCCCGCCTGCCATTGGGCCGCGAACGCGGGGGTGGCAAACGCCGTCGCCGCGCTCGCAGGGGCAGCGACCCATGCCATCATCACCGCGCCGAAGAGCGCCAGTACTGCGAGAAAACTCCATGCGGTATGTCGCCGGAGTCGCCGGGATCGTCCCTGTACGCGCATTGAATCCTCCTTATCCTTCCCGAAGGCACGCCTGTCTGTACGTACACACTACGAGCATAGCATATGCACGCAGCGGACACAACCACGGGGGAAGCAATGAAGCAACGAGCAATGAGTGAATAGTGCCTGTCTCATTGCTCATTGCCCCGGTGGGGGTGCGCCCGTCAAGCCAGTGATCTCCCGCGCGACTTCATCGAGGTAGGCGCGGTCCTTGATCTGCGTCGCCATGCGCCGAATGAGGGCGGTGCAGGCTTCCTCCGCCGTGAAGACGGACGCGAACGGCGAGAACCAATCGCCCCCTTCGCTGTACCGCTCCGCTGTCGTTGCTTGCGTGACCCAGCGATCCTTCGCACGCCGGACGATACGGTAGGCCGATTCCTTCGGTGATCGGGGCGAAATGATCCAGACATCTTCTTCAGCGAGAATTGTGACGGTCATGCGTCCCTTCCTTTTTCTGATGGATTTCGTTTGCACCTTCGCGAATGAGCGGGCAGATACGGTCGGGCCGGTTGGTCGTGATGCCATCTACGCCCCAGCCAATCAGTCGTTCGGCGTCCTCCGGCCTATCCACCGTCCAGGCATAGAGGCCGAACTCGGCATGGTGTAGCGCGGCGACGAGCGGCGGGGTGATGAGGCGATGGTGCAGGTATGCCGCGTCGGCGCGGGCGCGATAGAGGATGTCGGGCAGTCTGCGCGGGAGAAGCGGGCGTTGGCTGATGAGCGCCGCCCATTCCGGCGCGCCTTGCGGGCCGCGCGGCGGACTCGACCCCTTCGATAATCCAAGTCTGAGCGCCGGGGCGAGGGCGCGCAACCGCCGCAACTGATATGACGCGCGCGAGGTGACAACCGTTCGGTGCAGGAGATCGTGCGCGGTCAATATGCCGACGAGTGCGACTTCTGCCTCCGGGACTTTGAGGTCCACATTGAGGAGGACGCCGTGTGCCTGCACGACGCCGAGCAGATCGGCGAGCGAGAGGAGATCCGGCACGCGCGCCCGCAAATCGGCTTCCGTCTCCCACGCGATCCGCGCGACTGCCCGCCCGCGCCCGACGATGCCATCATGCGCGAGGACGAGGGCGCGGTCGCGCGTCATCCGCACATCGCATTCAAGGATGTCCGCGCCCATCTCGATGGCGAGCAGAAAGGACGCGAGGCTATTCTCCCGCGCGTAGGCGGCCGCGCCCCGATGGCCGGTGAGCAGTTGCCGGTTCCACGGAGGCAACCGCAGGGGCGACATTGAGACGGGCAAGGCGGGCAGCGATCGCATGACGATAGTGTACACTGCTTCCAACCTGAAGGGCATACGAAAGGTTTGCACACTTGGCGACGCAAACGGTCTTATCGGAGAAAGAAGCGCGGAATTTGCTGGCGTGGTACGTCCCGCTCGACGAGACGTGGGGCGCGCACAGCATGACTGTGGCGCGGCTCGCAGGGCAGATCGCCGACGCGCTAGTCGCCGCCGGGGTAGACGTTGACCCAGCATTGGCACGGACCGGTGGCCTTCTGCACGATATCGGGCGCGACGTGACGCACGATGGCATCATGCACTGCTGGGAGGGTTATCGGACGCTTCTCTCGCTCGGGCAGCCGCTGCTCGCGCAATTCTGTGTTGTTCATAGCAGTGGTGGCCTGAACACCGACGAAGCGGTTTCCGTCGGGTGGCCGCCCGCCGATTATCGTCCGCAGACGTGGGAGGAGAAAGCCGTCACGATTGCGGACGGTCTCACGCATTACGATAGCGTTATCTGCCTCGCGGATCGCTGCGCCTCGGTGCGCGAGCGATATCGCGCACGATCCAACGCCGCGCGCTATGCCCTGATCCTCCGCACCGAAGCGAAAATCCGCGCCTTGATGGTCGAAGTCGAGGCAATCATCGGCCAGCCCGTCGAGCAGTTGTGCGGCGCGCAACCGCTGCATGCGGGCTGATTACGAAACGGCAGCGGCCGGTTCGCCGACACGGATGCGGTAGCAGCACAAGTGCTCGCCGTCCGTCATGTGGTGCTCGCGGGTGACGGAGACGCCGGGCAGGAGCCGCCGGAAGAGATCGAGTTCAGAGACGCAGGGTTGCGTGAAGGTAATCGCGACGCTGCTCACCGCGCAGTGGAACTCCTTAAGGAGGTAATCGCCTTCCGGCGTCTTCTCCCACGCGGCGAGGTAGCCGTTCTTGTCGAGGTGCGTTTTCAGCGTTTCGAGGCGCGCTTCGAGCGTCTGCCCCACCATCGCCGCGCTCAATTCCTCCGCCAGCCGGTCGGTGCGCCGCTCGAAGAGACGATCCACCGTTTCTTCGCCGCTGAGGATGCGCAGATCGGTGAGCAACTCGACGGTCAGCCGGTCCGAGGTGTTCGGGAAGAGCCGTTCCGCCGCCTCGGTCAGGTGGAAATGATTGACGGGGCGACCGACCGGACGCCGCTCGACGGTGGGCGTGATCAGTTCTTCCGCTTCCAACTGCGTCAGGTGCTTGCGCACCGCCATGCTCGTGATCGCGAGCATCCCGGCGAGTTCGTTTGCGGTCAGACCGTCCTGCCGTTTGAGCGATTCAATAATGGTGCGGCGCGTGCTGCCGTGCTGTCGGTCCATGCTAGTGAGCGCCCCTTACGGTGCAACAGTTGCGCGTGTCCGTACACATCATTGTGTATCCCAATCATACCATTTCATGACGTATTTCGTCAACCTGAGGTTTTTTAAACATCGCTCGTTGGTTCTCTGCGACAACCCATCGCCGGATGTAGTACCGTACAACGCAGCGCGTTCTCGCATTGATATAAGGGGCGGATGATGACGAGTCGTATCGTCTTTGGTGATAACTTGCCGGTTCTTCGGGCGATGCCGGACAGCTCCGTGCCGCTCATCTATCTCGATCCACCCTTCAACACGGGCAAGACGCAGGGCCACACGCGGATCACGACGGCGCGTTCCGCCGATGGCGACCGCAGCGGCTTTCAGGGCGCACGCTACACGACGGTAAAAATCGGCACGCGCGCCTATGCTGATGTCTTCGATGACTATCTCGCCTTTCTGGAGCCACGTCTCGTCGAGGCGCACCGGATACTCGCGCCCGATGGCACTCTCTATTTCCACATTGATTACCGTGAGGCGCACTACTGCAAGGTGCTGCTCGATTGCATCTTCGGGCGGCGCTCGTTCCTCAATGAGGTGATCTGGGCCTACGATTACGGCGCGCGCACGAAAAAGAAATGGCCGCCGAAACACGATACGATTCTCGTCTATGTCAAGAACCCGAAGCGATACACCTTCAATGCGGAAGCAGTCGAACGCATCCCGTACATGGCGCCGTCGCTCGTCGGGCCGGAGAAAGCGGCGCGTGGCAAACTGCCGACCGATACCTGGTGGCACACGATCGTGCCGACGAATAGTAAAGAGCGGCTGGGCTACCCGACGCAGAAGCCCGTCGGCATCCTGACGCGGGTGATCGCTGCCTCATCCAACCCCGGCGATCTCGTGCTGGACTGTTTCGCGGGCAGCGGCACGACGGGCGCGGCCGCCCTCGCTCTGGGGCGGCGCTTCATGCTGGTGGACGACAATCCGCAGGCATTGGAAGTGATGGCGCGACGATTTGGCGCGGTGCCGGGGGTCGAGTGGATGGGTTTCGACCCCGCACCATTCCAGTGAACGCGACGCATCACGACCCGCTCGCCGTACAAAGGCTGATATTCCTATGCCGGCGTGGGGACGGCGGGTTCGCTCTCGCCACCCATGCGGCGGCGTGCGGTCTCCTTGCGCCCCGTCGCCGGTAGGTGATCGGTAGCGTTCGCGAGGCCGTAGATGGGCATGTTGTTATACACTGGGTTCTTCCTCAGGGAGGGTGAATCATTGATGATGTGAAACGTCTCGATTCCTTTCTGATGCCAGTGAACCGCCAGAAAACCGTGAAACAACAGATGTATAGCCTGCCGGATTCGATTTACCGCGCCAGCGCGCGCTCAACGAAGCAGAAGGTTCACCGTCACTGAGGAAGAACCATACACTGCCTCGTAGTGCCCCGACGCGACTTGATACGTTTCGTGCCAGATACCGACGCTTCCATCCGTGCCCACCGCCTTGTTGAAGCGCCGCCACGCGCTCAGGTGCGGCTCCTCCTTACTGCGTGCGAATCGTTCGAGATCGTCGAAGGAGCGCCAGTATTGCAGGAGCGTGACGCCGCGCCAGTTGAGAAACGTCTGCATGCCGAGAAAGCCCTTCTCCGGGTGCTGAGAGAGCGTGCGCAGCATCGGATTCATCGCCATCGCAGTCGGTACCCATTTCCGGAAGGCGAAGAAGCGATTGACGCGCATCCCGATCATGAAGACGACAAACGGCCCCTCGATGTTCGCAGTGTAGCGGCCCGGCATTACGTTATTCATTGGATAACTCCCTCCGCAGCATTGGCTGCGCGTCAACGATCAGTTCGTGGACGCGCAGGCGGTGGACTTCCAAGTCGCCGATCACGAGGCGTCCGATTTTCCCGTTCTTGATGGCGAGCGTGCGGATCGCCAGCGCACCAATCGCCAGCGCACCGACGGACATCGCGCCCATCGCCGCCGCGCCGATCGCGACCGCGCCAATCCTCGCCCGTCGTACCGCGATACCATCCTCAAGTGGTGCGAGGCGTGCATCCTTCTCTCGCCGTGTCGTCATTGCAATCATCCTTTCGTCATTCGTCCTTCGTCATCATCGAACGCGAATTGCGTCGCCAAAGAGGTCGAGCGCGGTTTCGTACAGCGAGGGGAAGTGGCCGGGGACGACCGTCTCCGGCGGGAGCGAATGCTCCGGTGGCGGGCCGCCCATCCCCGCCAGTTCGAGGGAAACGAGGCCATGCATGAAGGCCCAGGAAGCGGTCGCACCTGCTCGCGCATCCATCGGGCGGATCACGCCTGCTGCGATGCCTTCCGCAAAGGCGTGCTGGAGTGGCGCGAAGGCCGTCGTCGCGATGTTGAGGTCTGCATGCGAAGGTTGAAACTCCGGGATCGGACGGCTGAACATCAGGCTGTATTCCTGGGGGTGCGCGATCGCGAACTGGCGGTAGGCAATGCCGAGATCGTGGAGGCGGGCGAGTGGATCGGCCTCCGTCTGTTCGATCTGCTCCATTGCTTCGGCGAGTTTGCGGAAGCCTTCAATAAACAGCGCTTCGGCGATCGCTTCCTTACCGGCATAGTATTCATAGAGAGCGGGGGCGCTGTAGCCGATGCGCCGGGCGATGCCCCGAATGGAGAGCGCGCCCGCGCCCTCCTCCGCGATGATCTCGCGCGCCGCTTGCAGGATGTCCTGCCGCATCTCCTCGCCATACCGCGCCCGTCGCCCCTTCGCTCCCGCCGTTGTTGTCATCGTACTGACTCCTGCCTTCTCGTCCCGAACGCTGCGGGGTAACGCCGCACGCCTGTTACCGCGTGAGATATGCGGGTGTGGCATCGTCGGCATGTATATGTTCGACAGAGCGACCGGGCACGCGGAGTAGGACGATGAGCGCCGCGCCGACGACGGCGGTGAGGAGGGAACCGGCGGCGATCAGCGTGCGCACGTCCGGCGCGACGACGGATTGGCCGCGCAATGCCTGCCAGGTCAGAAGGCCGACCAATCCGAGATAGCCGAAGCCCGCGATCCAGACCAACGCTGTCCGCGTTGCCGGGCGCAGGCGCATGCCATACCGGACGAGCAGCCAGCCGAGCAGCGGCAGCAGTTGCAACCCGTGGAGGCCGACGAAGTGCGGCGCCCGCAGATCGCCGCCGACCGTGCTCCAGCCGACAATTGGCAAGCCCGGCCCGCCGTCGGCCACGCCGACCGCGTGCGCTCCGGCAATGGACATCCCGCCGCCCGCCTTTGCCGCCGTCAGTTGCGCGCTCGTCGGCGTCGTCATGAAGAAGGCGACGCCCATCCCCATCAGGCTGATGAAGACACCGAGCCGCAACGCCCAGGCGAACGCGGCGTCCGCGAACCGCTGCCGCAGAAGGACGATGCCGAGGATCAGGTTTGCGGTCCAGACGCCCGCAACGGAAGCGGCCATGATTCCCCAAACGGCGGTATCGAACTGCGTGCTGATGTTGAAATGGCTCGTTGTACCCCGGATGACTTGCATCGCAATCAATGCCATCTCAATCAGCAATCCCGTTGCGGTGACCCACGCGACGAGCCGGACGATGCGCGGGTGGCCCTGCACAAAGCCGAGCAGCCAGATGAACGTCGCGGCGTAGATACTGATCGAGATGGCGAACTTTGCTGGCTTGAGCCAGGCGGGCGCGCCGGTAATGACGCGTGGATCAACGAGCAGCCCGACGAGCGCGGCGCCAAAGGCCAGCAACATCGCCAGTATCGTCAGCACGAGTGGGCGGTTTATCTCCGTCGCGCGCGCGAATAGGTGACGAGGTTGACGGAACATTTGCTGCATCATCGTCGGTGATCCTCTCGCATCTATGGCATCAAATCGAACGGCTGTCCGTTTTCCGTACATCGTTAGAATAGACGACTGCCATTCATCTGTCAAGGAGTGATGGTGGGATGGTGGGGAAGTGTGTCGTGTTGCCAGTGCTATACAGGTAGCGAAATCAGCGCCAGTTTGACGTGATGCCGATCGCTCGGTACCATCAACGCAAATGTACGTTCATACGGGGAGGAAAGCGTGGCAATGAACGAATCAATCACCGTCGTGATCGCGTCGCCGCTTGAAGCGGAGCACGTCGCGACGCTCCGTGCCGACGCGCCAGCCAATGTGACGATCCGGTATGAACCCGATCTGCTGCCGCCGATGCGCTACAACGCCGATCACGATGGACCGCCGGAATGGCGGCGCACCCCGGAGCAGGGGGCCGCGTGGGCGGCGATCCTGCGCGAGGCGGACGCCCTGTGGGACGTGGACCGGAGGGTGGGCGTCCATCCTCGCCAATACGCATCGAAGGTTCGCTGGATCGGCACGACTTCATCGGGCGTCGGGATGGGGATGCGGCGGCTCGGTGTCACGAAGGCGGATGACCTGATTATTACCACCGCGAGCGGCACCCACGCCGGGCCGATGTCCGAATTCGCCATGTATGGCATTCTCCACTTCGTCAAGGAGGGGCCGTATCTGCTGCGCGAGAAAGCGGCGCACCACTGGGCGCGATACGACTCGGGCGAACTGACGGATGCGGTGCTCGTCGTCATCGGGCCGGGCAAGATCGGGCAGGCGGTGGCGCGGCGGGCGCATGGCTTCGACATGCATACCGTTGCCATCGGCACCGGTCGGGAGTATCCGCACTTCGACGAGGCGACCGACCGTGCCGGATTGCCCGACGCCCTGAAGCGCGCCGACGCCGTCGTCCTCTGCGCGCCGCACACGGATGAGACGGAGAATATCCTCTCGGCAGCGATGATCGCGCTCCTCAAACCGACGGCGATTGTCGTCAACATCGGCCGCGGTCAACTGCTGGACGAGGCGGCGCTGACGGACGCGCTCGCGCACAACCGCATTCGCGGTGCGGCGCTCGATGTCTTCCGCACGGAGCCGCTGCCGCCCGATTCCCCCTTGTGGGACTTGGAGAACGTCATCATCAACCCGCACTCCGCGAGCACGGCGGCGCGCGAGAACGAACGCCTCACCGCGCTCTTCGCGCACAATCTCCGCTGCTTCGCCGAGGGTCGTACCGCCGATATGCGCAACATCCTCGATCTCGACAAACTCTACTGAGAGGGAATTGAACCACGAAGACACGAAGAGCACGAAGATGGGCACGAAGGGCATGCGAAGAAAGTCTTTGTCTCTTCTTCGCGTCTTCGTGTCTTCGTGGTTGAAAGGGGTCTGATTTATGGTGACGGTGGAGGATAGTTTCGTTAGTGCGCCGCGGGCGCGGGTAGCGCAGGCCGCGAACTACGCCGGGAGCCTCAATCCGCGACCGAAGGGGCCGGGGAACTGGCGGCAGTTGGCGGCACTCTACTGGTACTACGCGCCGCAGTTCGGGATGGACCCGCTTCTGCCGTGGGCGCAGATGCTTCACGAGACCGGATCGCGCTCCTACGGCGGTGCGGTGGACCCGTATGCAAACAACTACGCGGGCATTGGCGCGACGGGCGGGCCGGAGGGCGGACTCCGCTTTCGCACGCCGCAGTACGGCGTCCTCGGCCACCTCGTGCATCTCGCCACCTACATCTTCCCCGGCCCAGTGAATCGGTACTGCACGAAACGGTTCGATCCGCGCATCGGCTTCTGGGATGGCGCGCCGCTCCTGCGGCATCTCGTCCGCGCGCAGCCGGAGATGTACAATGGGCGTCTGCTCCCCGAACGCCGCTGGGCCTACCCCGGCGACGGCTATTGCGCCGCCCTCGCCCTCGCCGCGACGAATATCCAAAACATGTCGGGCTAAGAAGATGCTTTTGGAACCGCCAGCACTGCCAATACTGTCCTGAGGGCGCCCACGCCCGCAAGAGGGAGAACGAAGGGAACCGAACGCAGAAGGCGCGGAGAGCGCAGCGGTCGCAGAGGAGAGAAAAGGAGCATCATTCTCTGTGCTCTCTGCCACCTCTGCGGCGGCTCCCTTTCTTGGCGTCGTAGCGACTCCGTTTGGAGGATTGACCCCTCTCCGCCTTGCGTTGTTTCCTGATCCGCGCGACGATGCCGATAGTGGGATGACATCCAATGCGGGAGGGGCGGGATGGTAACGGCGGAACGGATCGCGGCGCTCGTATCGAAGGACGATTTTCTCCACGCACCGGCGGTTGCGCATCTCTGCGCGGGCGGCGAGACGGCGATTCTGCGGAGCCATCAGGAGGTTGTCACGCGCTTTTTCGAGCAGAAGAGTGCGGGGATGGCAGGCCGCGAGGACGGGCTGATGTGTACGCTGGAGCGGTGCCGGTTACGGGCTGCCACCCTGCTCGGAGTGGACGCGACGGATATCGCCTTCCTCAATTCCGCGACAGATGGCGTCAATCAACTGGCGGCCGGGCTGAACTGGCGCGCCGGCGATAATGTCGTTGTAGAGGACATCGAATATCCCTCGGACATTTACCCGTGGACGCGCCTGGAAGATCGTGGCGTCGCGGTGCGGATCGCCCGGCAGTGGGGTGAGGAACCGACATTGGAGCGGATCGCGGCGGCGATGGACGACCGGACACGCGTCCTTGCGATCAGCCAGGTCAGTTTTCTTACCGGGCGACGGTATCGCCTCGAAGACTTGCGGGCGCTGGCGGATCGCTTCGGCGCGCTCCTCAGCGTGGATGCGACGCATGCGGCGGGCGTCGTGCCCGTCCCGGCACGCTCTGCCGATCTGCTGGTATCGAGTTGCTACAAATACCTGCTCGGCGTGCATGGCGCGGCGATCTTCTACCGCAACCCGCGCCGCCTCGCCGATTTGCCGCCACAAACCATCGGCTGGCACAGCATCACGGGCGCGCGGAGCGTCGCGGCCCCCGCAGCGTACCGGCTCGCGCCCGATGCTTCCTGCTTCGAGGCGGGCAATCCGCCCTTTCTGGCGCTCGCGATCCTCGACAATGCGCTGGAATATCTGGAAGCGGTCGGCGTCGAACGGATCGAGCGGCATGTCCTCGCGCTCGGGGGCAAATTGTGGCAGGCGCTCAACGCGCGCGGCCTGACGCTCCTGACTCCCGAAGACCCTTCCCGGCGCGGGCCAAATATCTGCTTCGCCTGGCCGGAACCCACCGGGCTCGTCCATGCGCTGGCGAAGCGCGGTGTTCTCGTCTGGGGCGGCGACGGGCGCATCCGCGTCTCGTTCCATCTCTACAACGACGAGGCGGACATCGAATGCCTGCTCGCTGCGCTGGATGACGTGCGAAAGGAATAAACGGCCTCCGGTGGTATGCGGCCATCGCGCTACGGTCGTACTGATAGTACACCGGTTGCACCGCTGGAGAAGTGAGGGAAGGCTGAGATGCATCGCACGATTGCGTGGAATCGGGTGGAGGAAGTCGTCGCGGCAGTGAACCAGTCCGGCACTGCCGGTGTCTCGCTGATCGGGCCGGACGGCGCGACGTGGCAGCATCTGGGTGATCGCGTCTTCAACCCCGCCAGCACGCTGAAAATCCCTGTGATGGTGGAAATCTACCGAAAGTTAGACGCCGACGAACTGCATCTCGATGATCCCTGGACCCTCACGGATGATGTGCGCGTTGGTGGTAGCGGTGTGCTCAATCAGATGCGCTCCGGCGCGGCGATCACCCTCGCTGACCTTCTCTACTTGATGATCTCGATCAGCGACAATCTCGCGACCGACGCGCTGATTACCTTCGCGGGTGTCGAGGCGATCAACCGGACGATGGCGGACCTCGGCATGAGGAATTCGCGCCTCGCCGGGACGCTCCGCGAGGCGTTCGCGGGCGCGCCGGAACTCGGGCGGGCGACGCCGAATGACTACGCGAGCGCGATCCGGGCGATTCTCGACGGCAAAGCCGCTTCCGAGGAATCATGCGCGGCGATGACGGCGCTGCTCGAAACGCAGCAGAATCGCCGCCGCATCGCGCGCTATTTGCCTGTGCCAACGCCGCTCTCGGAAGGCATTCGCTGGGGCAGCAAGACGGGCACGACGCGTGGTGTCTGCAACGAGGCCGGGTTCATCATCGGGCCAAATGGGCGGCTGATCATCGCCGTCTATACCGAACAGTACGCCGATACGCACGTCGCCGAGCAGATGATTGGCGAGATCGCGCGGGCGGCGATGGCGGATACCGGCGTGGTCGGCCCGCTCTACACCAGTTAAGAGTAACGTCAGTTCGGGCGTCCGGGGTCCGCCAGTGCGGGGGCGACATCGCGTTGCCCTTCGATCGTTGTTGCCAACGCGTGGAGATGCGCCAGGACATCGGCGTTCATGTCGTCCACCTTTTCATGAAGGTGGGCGATTTCCAATTCGGCCTTCAAGTTCACGTCGTATTCGATGTCGGAGCGGACGCGGTCTTTGGTGGCCTGACGGTTCTGGCTGATCAGCACGAAGATCGAGAGAAAGATCGCTTCCAGCGAGACGGCCATCGTCAGCAGCCCAAAGGGAAACGGATCGAAGGCGCGCACGCCGGGTACGAGATTCGTGTTGACGACCATCCAAACGAGGAAGAGGGCGGCATTGATGAGGAGGAAGGGGATGCTACCGCTGAACCCGGCGATCCAGTCTGCGACTCGCTGGACGGTGGAGCGGGTGTCCGCCATTTGGTCGTTGACATTGCGCGAGGCGGTGTGGCGCAGTCGGGTATTGGTATCGCGCAGGCGCGCGCCGACAACCGCCATAATGTCGAGCGCCATTGTGGGGTGGTACCGCAGACATCGTTCGAGGTCTTCATGGTCAACGCGGAGCGCCGCCATGTCGTGAATTACAAGGGCCGTCCCCGTGCGTGGGCCGGGATGCAGGAGGGAGATTTCGCCGAAGAAATCGCCGGGGCCATCCACTTCGAGGACGATGCGCGTGCCCGTATCATCCTTGATGAAGACCTCCACCGTGCCGGAGCGGATGACGTACAGCGCGTCGCCGGGATCGCCGAGTTCGAAGACAGTCTGACCGGCTGGAACGCGCACCTCCTCCAGCACCTGCGCGATCGCCGCCCGTTCCGCGTCGTCGAGCGGCGTGAAGAAGGGAATCGTTGCGAGCAGGGCTGTATCGGTCGGCATGGCTATCTCTCCCCGTTCCGGTGTACGGTCTCCGCGATCAGCGAGGCGACGAGAGCGATGCGGTCGGCCAGGCTCGTCAGGTCCATATATTCCTCCGGCGAGTGCGCGCCGCCTCCCATCGGGCCGAGGGCGTCAAGCGTCGGGGCGCCGATAGCGGCGGTGAAGTTGCCGTCCGAACCACCGCCCGTGCCGATCGGTTCGACAGGGATGTCCCAGCCGCCGAGAATATCCCCGGCGATAGCGAGCAGGCGATCCTGCGCCTCCGTCCGCTCCATCGGCGGGCGATTGATGCCGCCGGTCAATTCGGCAGTCATCTCCGGCACTGTCGCGTGCGCCGCGATGTGCTGCATTGCCGCTTCCACCTCCGCCACGGCGGCCGCTGTTGGCACCCGGACATCAATCTCGGCGTACGCCTCCGCCGCGACGACATTGCGCCGCGAACCGCCCCGCACGACGCCGACATTGACGCTGATGCCCTCGGTATTGCCGGCGCGCAAACCCGGTGTGGTAAGGCCGTGGAGGGCAATAATCTTGTGTGCCATCTCCAGCGTCGCACTCCGCCCGCGCCACGGCTCGCCACCCGCGTGCGCCGCCTTGCCGGTGATGCTCAGATTGTAGAGGCCGATCCCCTTGCGCGTCGTGACGATGCAGCCCGGCCCGACCGCGCGCCCCGGTTCGAGAATATAGACGGCATCCGCACTCTTCGCCGTCTCCTCGATCAGCGCGCGGGACGTTTGCGAGCCGACTTCCTCGTCCGTATTGACGACGTACTGCACATGCGGGAGCGGGATGTCGAGGCCGCGCAGAATCCGCAGTGCATAGATGCCGCTCAGGATGCCGGATTTCATATCGGAGACGCCGCAGCCGCTGATCCGATTGCCGGTGATTGTGAACGGGCGACTGGCGACCGTGCCGGTCGGATAGACCGTGTCAATATGTCCGACGAGCACGACCGTCGGGCTGCCGGGCGCTCCCTGCCACGTCGCCCGCAGATGATCGCCGCGCTCCGCTTGCGGGAAGGTCTCCACCGTGCCACCGCTCGCTTCCAGCCAGCCGCGCACGACGCGCCCGACAGCATCCACGCGCGCCTTGTCA
>JAABUO010002638.1_pt1 | contig 21701 bp, 23 predicted proteins | sample 5559291 | NCBI WGS metagenome assembly JAABUO01 (sample SAMN10711878, study PRJNA513372) | rock metagenome | isolation source: Antarctica rocks | place: Antarctica: Victoria Land, Finger Mt sud
ATGAAAGTCAACGGCGATAATCACGAGAGGAACACGCCTCTGCTGCGTCTCATGAAGAAAATATCTCGATCTGCCGCTGTGGAGAAGCTTCTCGCGAAGCGTGATATTAAACGCCGTCGCTCTTCGTCATCACTTTCATCAGACGAGAAAATCGGAAAGACGAAGAACGAGTCGAACATCAGCAGCTACGCGCCTCTTAAATCCTATAGCATCATATCTTCTCAACTCATCTCATCTCACTCGACCGGCCTTAAGGCGAGATACAAGTGATGATAGTGAGATGAAGATAAATGAACAACCGAAATTGCCTTAAACGTCTCAGATGGCTGTGATCTACGAGCAGCAGAGTTGGGAAGGAGAGATCATCGATGAAAGAGATGCGAAGCATGATCACGGAAGGTCGCGCAAACAATACCTGGTTCGATGAAAACCGTCTTGAGTGAACGGTGATCGTTTCACGGCGACAGGACTTTTGATAGACTGGAGAGAGAAGAAGGCGTCAAAATACAGTTATTGAAGCATCGGCAACACACGACTGATGGTTTACCTCACTTTCCCCCGGCCTGGAATACGTACTTGCTAGATATGTGAAAGTTGGATCTTTACTGTAGACGTAGACGTTCTTATTAGTTGCCTTTCAAAAGTCCCTTGACAGCCTGCCCCATGTTATGTTATTCATCTTTTCTTGTCCGTCGTCCTGCTCGCCGTCCCCCTCCTCGCTGACCTGTAGCATGCTTCCTATAATCAGTCTTCTTTGCGGCCGGATTCTGTGGAAAGTATTGCTTTGCCTCTTGACCATTGTTGTATTTGGGCTTCGAGAACCAAACGTATCGTCCCCCAAGCGGGTTTGCGTAAGAATGAGCCGAGGTGATCGGTTGGTTGTTTGCGTCGGTATTTTGGAAATTGGCGTGGAGGGTATACAGCATTGAACAAAGTTTGTGAGGGAGCTTTTTGCACCAGCAAGCTCCGGATATGACCACTTGAAGCTGTCAACTGCGCTTTCCACTACGCATTCCAATGCGCTTTTCACTGCACTCTGCGCAGTGTTTTCGTCTAGGCCTTGGACCCCCGTCGTTCCAGGCCATGTTCTCTACTTATTGGCAGATTGTACCGAAAGATGGAAGGTTCCCGTGGCCGTTTTTAAAATATATTAGAGCCTATCGAGTTTCGGCATCGTTTTATATTTGTAGTTCTAGTGTTTAAGCATACCCACGCAGCCTCCCTAAGCTTGTGCTCTAGGCTTTTTTAGGCCTGCTTATGCTTTGAAAGCTGTTCAGAAGCGTTAAGAAACTTTCTCTATTTAAGCGACTGAGTATATGAAGTGTGTAATAAAAGAAAACAGATGTGAATAAGTGAAAAAAGACGATGTTTCTGAAGTAATTTAAACGAACGAGATTATTATAAAAACAGATAAGCAATAAACTTTATATAACACAGATTTCTCTTTTCAGAGATTTTTTTAACATCATCGCATGAATCTCATTATTATTTAAACAGATAATAATTCTTCTTTAATAAGCATTTATTAATAATTCTTAATTTAATTAACTCGATTATTAAGCTTCGATATCGTTTTATATTTATAATTTTAATGTTTAAACATATTCAGCATCTTTACCGTCTACTTATTGAATTTTTTTTTAAAATACTCGACTTTACTTAAGATTTATTAAAGGCAATATACTCACTCGATTCTGTATATAAATAACTTTAACTAATGGAAAAAAAAAGATACATAGTTGCTATAATCATTTTAATCCTGTTAATAAAGGTAAAGACTTTTACAGCTAAATGAAAGACAATCTTCACTGGTACGAGAGGGCTACTAGCGTTACGGAAGTTACACATTTGACGTTGTGACGTTTTAGAGCAATTCAAGACTTTACACCACAATCAAACGACCGATTAGACTTCCTTTCTAGCAAGCCCGTAGAGGGCAACAGGGACCCCATTAAATTTCCTCCAAAATTTAGATTTCCGCAATTTACGAGCTTACAATAGTCAAACACTCTGTTCCCGCCTCTATGCCTTTATCAAAAACTCCCAACCCTTGCTACTCACCCTCGCCGCCGTCAGAAACGCCGCTCCAACCGCAATTGTGACGCCACAGAACACCTTCAACCACGTAAACTGCATGTCCCCCAACCCCCCTCCCCTCTGCACCAACGCGCCTGCAATCGGCTGTCCCGTAAGTCCCGCCCACGCTGTAACGAAAAACGTAACGCCCAGCCGCACACCGATGGTGCGGACGTCAGTGGTGATTTGGCCGACCAAAGCGGGGAGGATGGCGGCGAAGCAGCCGAGCGGGAGGCCGTAGAGAGCGGCGAAGACGATAGTGGGTGCTGGGGAGGAAGACAAAGCGGACGGGATCCACATGCCGAGGACGAGGACGAAGCCGAATGTGACGAAGAGAATCGCGGTGTTGAAACGCCCGAGGTGGTCACCTGCCCATGGGGGAAATATACGGCCGAACAAGCTGATGAATAAAAAGGCCAGTGGGTAAATGTTGCAGAGAGAAATACGGAGCAGGAACAGGAAGTGGAGGGCGGGGAGAAAGAAGCTACTTACCTGGCGCCATTGAGGATAGGAATCAGGTAGACTGCCAGGTCTGGTGAGATGCCTGCGGACTCGCCAGACAGCACGATGTAGCTGAAGGGAATGAGAATACCCCACATGGTGAAAAAGCAGCCGATGGCGTTGAAGAGGTAGGGTCTCTCTTTGAAGGGCCGCAGGAAGTCCATCATGATTACGGGCTTGTGTACGTGGTTGAGGCGTGAGCGGACGGTCAGAAGGGCGATGATTTGGAGACCGAGAAACATGAACGCGATGGCACGCACTGTCCAACCGAAGCCGATTTTGTTGACGAGGCGGTCAAACATGATACTAATAGTGAGAGGTTAGTGTTGAGAGGAGTGAGATGTGCGGAGAGCTGTCTAATTGAGGAGACTTCAACATGCACTATGGGATTGAAATTGGCCTTCTGTATCTGCAGAGCATGAAGTCGCCGCGTACAAAGAATTCTTTTAACAGTCTCGCATTCCACTTACGGCATAATGACACCCCCAATCGATGCGCCCGAACTCGCCAGCCCAAGCGCCAGTCCTCTTCGCTCCCCGAACCACGTCGCCACCGCATTCGTCGCACCATGAAATACCATTGCTGCGCCAACCCCGCTGCATATGGACTGGGCGAGGAAAATCTGGTAATGATCAGTCGAGAGTGAGATCATCATGATGCCAAACACGTGTAGGAATGTGCCGATTTTAAGTAGAGCGTTGGAGCCGTAGTTGTCGAAGATCTTGCCGTTGACGGGCGCCATGCCGGACAGAATGAAGACCTGCACCGAGACAATCTATGAGATGGTGCTAGAAGAGTAGGAACTCAGTCTGTTCTGCTCGTAGTATGTTTGGAAGACGCCGATGCTGCTAAGCCAGCCGTAAGAAGACAGATAGCAGCACCATCCGCCGAACACGACTAGCCATGCTTTGGTACCACCGTCGGGAGGCAGTTCCGCCGTCTGTGTGGGTTGCTCCTGTGACTTCTCTAGGTGGCTATCAGTGACCCGTAGTCTCTCCTTGGATCCGCTGTCTGTGACGTTTCCAGTCTTGGGCTCGTGTTCTGGATCCATTTTTCGATGCAGATAGGTTTATGTACAAGTAACGGGCTTATGCAGGGCTTTCGCAACGACTGACGACAGGGAGGCTAAACAGGATAGCGTCTTTGGAAGGGAAAGACAATTCTATTGAGAATGCCTGCAAGAGGGATGAAGCAAGAAAAGCCGGTAAACAGATCAAAAGATACGTACATGTAACCAGCGGTTAAACATACAGCATGACCTTTGTACATCCGTCACACACCATGTAATGCTCCCTATTCCCCTACGCCGTTGATAGCGACGTCATTGTAGATGCATTGCTACAAAGGAGAGGTCTTGGAACCAAGTAAATCAACATGCGGTTCCTCACCAATCTGCATACCTTTTCCGGCATAGTTTGTACGAGTACATGTCAGCTCGGAGATAGCTGACGTGGTCGGACTTTGCGACGCTCGCTCCAAACAGTACCATGACATGACCCAATCTTGGAAGAAGCGCAAGCTGTATGCTTCAGCCATGCGGATGAGAAATGCCACATCGGAAGATTTGTTTGAGACAGCCGGTTGTGACGATCTTACCATGATAACTGAGCGCATGTTGAATATGCTTTCGACGCACTTTCAAGCCTGGATACCTCACATATCCTACCAGCACTTTTGTTCTTGTTAAAGGCTAGACTTCCCCAAAGCTACCCATTCTTGGTCTACTAGAATGGTCTCTTACTTAGCCACGCCCAAGCCCGCCCCTCCTCTCAATATTCCCCCCTCTTCCTCGACGGTGACCGTTCGAGTAATTGACAGGTGCAGTCAATCGCCTTTTCCGACTGAGACCCAACTAAAAAGCGATGCTGCAGCACTACGACGCTTCACATCAACCCCACCATTTTCTGGAACTCAAAGACCAAGGATCTCGAAGTCATTAGAGCCCCCGTGTTCTGTTTCTTGATTTCCAACGGCAGCCATCATGTCATCTTCGACCTGGGAGTCCGCCGCGATTGGAGAAACTACGCCCCAAGCACGGTTAAACTAATCGAGGCAACCACAACGGTCAAGACCGAGAAGAACATATCCGAGATCCTTGATTTCGACACCTCAGGACTTGGCGTCAAAAGCACCGACATCTCCGCCATAATCTGGTCGCACCACCACTTTGACCACATCAGCGACCCATCCACCTTCCCACCGTCTACCAACCTCGTAGTCGGTCCCGGTTTCAAAGCGCACCACTGGCCTGGCTACCCCACCAAACCCTCGTCCGGCATCCTAGACTCCGACGTCGCAGGCCGCACCATCGACGAGATTGACTTCCAAAAGGAAGGCGCTGGTCTTCGTGTAGGACGCTTCTCTGCCGTGGACTATTTCGGCGACGGCTCGTTCTACCTGCTAGACGCTCCCGGGCACGCAATCGGCCACCTCTGCGGCCTCGCGCGCGTGACATCTTCTCCCGACTCCTTCGTCTTCATGGGCGCCGACGCATGCCACCACACAGGCCTGATCCGGCCGACAGAGAACCTGCCTTTCCCCTCCGCAATTTTGCCGTGCCTGATTGGGAAGTTCGCAACCTCAGACTGTGCAGAAGAAGTGCTACAGCAGTTGCAGCCGCGGGCAGGCGTAAGCGAGCCATTCTTCACGCCGTCGGAGGTAGCGTTTCCCGCGCAGGAGGACGCAAAGGAGACGGTGCACAAGATCGAGGAGCTGGATGCGCAGGACAACGTGTTTGTGATTATCGCGCATGACGAGAGCTTGTGGGACCAGATCGACCTGTACCCAAAGGCCATCAACGGCTGGATGGAGAAGGGTGTTAAATCGAGGACGAGATGGCTGTTTTGTAAGGACTTTGCGGGGGCGCTGTAGTGAGGTTGTGGAGATAGACGTAGACTCCAGAAAGCATTCACGAGTCCTCTGCACTCTTCCACCTGAAGGACATAGTTGTCAGAGTCATTGGATTAACATGTTGACGATTAAACGAATAATATTGTGCTCATGCACAAAGATCGCTGTCGGTGATCTTTCAATCCTCGTCCCTTCTTATCGGCGTCGCAGAAAAGGTCGTTGTACGGTACTACGTAGTATGTATAATTCTTAGTCGAAATCGGAATAACGAGGATGGAACATCTTTAGTCCGTCCGTAAATTGGGGCTAACCTGATTCGCAGTCGGGTTATCTACGTACAAAGTACAAGACCATACTTCATCTACATATTTTACTGCGCAACAACTATTTATTGCATGAGAAATATTGGCTAGGTGCAGGTTAAAGCCCTCTAATGGCAGTTAAAGGCTCTGGCACTCATTGTAAGAAGCCAAGAGGCTTAGTCGGGAAACAGGCCTATTACATAAGAGGTCACCTGATCCACGATCAACCACTTACACACATCTATCAATGTAATCGCTGCATTATAGCAACACTCATCTGTCAAAGTGTATCATCTCAGTTGAGCGAATAAAAGCTATCCGTATGCACGCATAGTGACACTCGGCAAGCCATGGCTACCATCTTGCTCTGCTATCCTCAATGAGACCTCATCATCTTAGCGAGAAACTCAAATGTGCCCCTTCGCTTGTCCACGATATCCATGAACTTTTCCTGAGGCCCAATGCTACCAATAACTACCTGATCTTTCCCACTCGCTAAGCCGTTGTACGCTTCGTCACAGAACTTGTCAAGCGGCATTCCGAGTGCTCGTCCCTTTTCAAGTCCCATGTAATCGTGCAACTCTGTTTGGACGGGCGGTGGCGAGACTTCGAGGACCTTGACGTTCGAACCGGCGTTGGTGAGCTGGTCCCGGAGGCAAAGGGTGAAGCAGTTGAGGGCAGCTTTCGAAGCCGAGTACGCCGGCATGTTCCATGCTGGGACAATGGCGAGGTTGGAGCCGGTGCTGCGGTTGTTAGTGGTGCTTCCTGAATAGGACATATGCATCGTGATTACTTACAAAACAATGCTTGCAGGGGGTTGTTTAGACTGGAGGAAGGGGAGGAAAGCGGTGGAGATGTCGACGAAGCTGGTAAAGTTGACGCCCACCTCCTTATGGAAAGCGGCGAGGTCGACCTGATTGGGGTTGGTAAAGTCGTACACGCCCTGGACTCCGGCATTGAGGTAGACGCAGTCCAGGTCAGGGTAAGTGCTGGTCACGGTCTGCACGAATTTGTTCAGGTTTTGGCTATCGGAGATATCGTACGAGACGCCACCAGCTTTATTGCCGTGCTTGCGGACAAATTCGTCGATTTTGTCCTTTCTACGACCAACGGCAATGACTTTGGAGCCCTCGCGGATAAGCTTCTCTGCCATGCCGAGGCCGATGCCTGAGGTGGCTCCCACCATGAGGACGCACTTGTAGGGGAAAGACATGATGGATTTTGGTTTGAAAGCCGTGGTATGAAAAGTAGAACGAGGTGATGTGATTCGCAGTACGAAGAACAGAGAGGATAACGACACATGCACGACATGGTAGGTATTTTATAATGTGAACGTCGCTTGCTTGAAGAGAATTGTGACTAATCTAAATCAGGTATGCAGAGAGGTTCCCTTGCTTACCTGAGCAGAGGGTACACATACAACAGCATCAAAATACTGTACGTCATGCTGTCGTGAATAGTGAAACTGATACCTTCATGTACTACCTTACCGTAAGTGTACTACCCTGGCACCCTGGTACCTCTAAGCATACCAGATTAGGATTAGTGTTATCACGGTATTCTATTGTCGTTTCGGAAACTCGCCCGGAGATAAGGCTCATTGTACGGTAGTGGTGTCTGCATCTCCATCTCCGTCACATTTTTCCACTTCCTAAGGCACTGTGCGCTGTCTGCCTTAAGGTGCCAATGGTCTACTGCGGGAAGCTGTCCAAGGCCTGCTTGCCTTGTAGAAGGCGGAAGCTACTTTGCGACCTGAACAAGGACGGCTGTGGTCAGTGCCGTCGTGCCCAGCTTACATGTTCTGGTTATCGCGACATGGAGGCTCTCAGGTTCAGAAATGAGAGCACTGCTGTTCAACGAAAGGTCCATGCCCGTGAGTCTGCCAAGACAATCCCCCGATCTCTCACTGCATCAATCTGCAGCCAAGCGAAAGATGTCTTCTACTCCAACTACGTCGTTGGCCCCACCAAACCGTATGATTTCCTACAAGAATTCTACTCACCGAATTCCAAGGATGAACACCTCAGCAGGAGCATCGATGCCGTTGCTCTGGCCTATCTCGACTGCCAGCGACACTCGATGACCGCTCAGGAAGAGGCCAGACAGCAATACACAACCGCTCTCCGCCTTACTAACGCTACTCTCGACAACCCAGGTCTAGCTAGGAAGAATTCTACCATCCTCGCCATCCTACTCCTTGATCTGTATGAGAAGATCACCAACAGAGAGCCAGATTTCGAGGGAGCCTGGGCAGCGCATCTGAGCGGTGCCTTGACCTTGGTCAAACTTCGCGGCGATCAGCAATTCAAAGACCCCAGCGCTCTCCGTATGTTGATGCGCTTGAGCACAAACCTGCTCATTAGCTGTGTGGCCAGTGACAGGCCAGTTTCCGCAGAGCTTGTTGCCCTTCGATCCAGCATTGCAGCACACTTTTCAAGACCGGGTGATTCAAAATGGCAGGAATCAGACCTTATGATCGAATTTGCTAGATTGCGGCACAACGTTAAGAAAGGTGTCTTGTCCGATGACGTGGCCATATCTTCCCTGGTGGAGCTCGACGCCAAATTCTTGAGGCTCGCTATGGAGGTCTCGCCAACATGGCAATATAAGACTAGACGAATGGTTGAAAAGTCGAATCATCATTACGAAAGGTACCACCACGTCTATCCAGCTGAACACATCGCACAAATGTGGAATACGCTTCGACTGACAAGGATTCTGCTTAACGAATTCATTTGCTCACTATGCTCGAACAGTCATGAAGGTGTGAAGCGGGATTCCAGGGCGCTTACCTTACATCAGTATTCTACAGAGACAATCACAGAGATGACGTCCGATATTTGCGCTTCGGTACCACAATACATTGGAGACCTTTCTGGGTCCTTCAACAAGTCGGTGACAAAAACCGATACTTTGCGAGTAATTCCAGGCGGCGACGCTCGTCTCTCGTCAGTTGGGCAATCAAACCCCACTCATAATCTACCATGTTATAGGCTCATATTTCCACTGTATGTTGCTGCACAGTCACCCACTACTATACCATCACTTAAAACATGGGTCATCGAGCAACTACATTTCATGGCAGAATACCATGCGATTGAGAATGCGGCGGCTGTCGCAAGGATTCTACAATCAGGCGAAAAGAGAAATGTCTGGCTTGTATATGCCATACTCGGAAGCTACGCATTTGTGTGTTAGCGTGAATTGAACCTCATATGCTGTCAACTGGCGTATCGATCATCGGTACATTGAGTGAGTAATCTGTGCAGCTCTATGATCGATTCACCAGGATCGCATAGTGATCATCTCCCATAGTTCTTGCGGATGAGGGTGGTACCGAACATTACGGACCAATGCTTGGTCTGCAACACGAGCTACTTCCCAAGTTGAAGCTGTGCCACACTCTTAAGCAGCAACACTTTAATATGGCTTGACACACTCTTGCTCAGTGGGTGGATTGCCCGCTGATAGTACTATAGACGGTACGCCAAAGCCTGGGAGCAGGCCACAACCGCAATTGGGGACTTGGCGGCTATCGGGACTACGTGGTAGGCTGTTCGGTGGTTCTGAATTCGATATTCGAAAGACCTGCCGTGTAGATGTAGGAGGAGGCCCCTCAACAAGACCTACAGTCTTGTAGGGGTAGTCGTTATGACCTGTCGATGATTACGACGCTGTGGCCTTTATGCAACAAGTAAGAGGACAGTACACAGCCGGCGAGGCGAGGCCCACCCATCAACGACATAGTCGTAAGATCCAGCTGTAGAAGGCATCTCAGTGAGCTTACTTCTAACAAGGCAATTGAACTTTTTGCAGCAGGACAGCAATGCCCGCTCCAGTCGGTGAAGCATGTTGAAAGGTTTCTTTTGAGATGACCGAGCAAGTATCTAGATTGCCGGCCTGCCGTATAGCTACAATATCACTCACTGTTGATCGGTTACTCTATAATTCCCCCAGTTTCTTGGCCGTAACCTACCAAAGGACTCGCATCGGCGTTTCTTGTAAGGCCTCTACCGAATTCTACAAGTCCACGAAATTTGTTACCGAATCCTCCTCGTGTTATTTATTCCTTTTCGATAGCGGGCAATTCGGCCCAGTCTATGAAGGCAACTTCACAGCAACGAGGCCGAGAGAATCCCCAGTCGCGGTCTTCAAACATTTCCATAGTCATGTTCCAGGTCATTATCGCGGAGACCATTCAATCTCCAATTTGTCCCCTTTGATCCCCACATTGAAATACTCCTCTAGCTCTATAGTCTTGGTGCAAGTCCTCGCTCCTTCGAGCACACCACTCTCGACAACAGCCCTCGTGGCCAGAAAGAGCTCATGCCTGGCGAAATTCCTTGCAATGCACGCCCTTGATCCGACGCCAAATGGAATCAAATCTCGTTCCATTTCCCTCTTTTGCCTCTCAGACCAGGTCGGGCTTCCTTTCCCTTCATCCAGCCAGCGCTCCGGTCGGAACTCGTAGGGCGTAGGGAACAGCCTGGGGTTGTGATGCAGCACATATGGAGACGATCCAACGTCCGTGCCAGCAGGAATATAGGTCTGGTCAACCTCGAAGCCACCGGGCGGCACAATCCGAGAGAACCGCGCGGGATTCGCCATACCTAGCCTCAAGCCCTCTTGGATCACCGCACGAAGGTACGGTAGCGTCTGCGGGTCCGTTGCGGCATTCTTGCCCAACACACTGAGTTCCTCTCGTAGCCGCTCGTGGACGCGTGGATTCTGCACGAGATGGAATATGATGGTCACTAGCTTCACGGCAGTGGAGTCGGTGCCGGCGAACATGACGGCCATGCAATGCGCGATTGTTTCCGCCTTGGATATGCCCGCGGCGAGGAGCCGGGCTTGATACGTGTCGTCGATGTCCGGCCCTGCGTTGTTGACGACGCGAGCGGCGAAGTCGTGGACGTGATCGAGGGACTGGCCGAACTCGCGGTCCGGGAAGAGTTGGCCGAGGGTAAAGTTGAAGGTGTGGAACAGCCAGTTTGGGAGGAGGGAGAAGCGGCCGGCATCTACGATTGCAAAGATGAATGGCAGTGCGGACATATTGCATGGTTTGCAGGCTGCGCTCGAGGAACCGGCCGCTTGTGCTGATGCCACTGGTTGTTCGTCGAGCGCGCCGTATGTTGCATTGAATAGATATCCGGTCACAGAATCCATCATCAGTCTATACGCCAAGTCTAAAATATTAATCTTTGCCGCGTTCGGCGCGAGCCTTTGCGTATTGACTTTTTCGCTCTCGAAGCGCTCTACGAATCTCTCCACGCAATTTCGAACGATTCCTCCATCGTCGCCCGCTGCTCGGACTCTCCCCATTGCAAACAGGGGTAATACGGCTTTTGCTCTCGCATCCCTATATGCGGTGTCTCGAGAGGAAAAGATGGTATTGTGGCCGCCGACTTTGAAGTTTTCATACCGCACGTCTTTGAGAAATCCGCCGCCGGCTACATAGATCTGGTGCAGAGCGGCCCCGTCGGAGATGGAGACGGCATTGGGCGCTATACGAAGGACAGAGGTCTGGTATTTGCGGTGGTAATGTTCAAGCAGACGACACTCTATGCCGAGGTAGCAAATCGCGTATAGATAAAGAGAGGTGATGCGAGCAGGTAGCGGACCTGCGACGTGTGACAACGGGTGAAGGAAGAGACGGTAAAGGATTAGTAGAGCTAATGGTGTGCAGAGAAGGATGGTAACTGCTGCTGCTGGGTAATTGGACGCGGCGGAGAAAACGGCTTGAATGTAGGTCATCTTGAAAACTCGCCGAGGCAGTTCAGTTGTCGAGGCAAGCAATCTTCAACAATGTGAAAGAAGAGAGAAAGAGAAATGAACATCTCGTGACATGTTGTATTGCTGATCGACCCCATTGATTGGTCAAGAGTTTACTTGGTTCTCAACACTTTGGAATACCTCGAGCCATAGATTTACGACGCATTAAGAAAACGGTCTACTCGGTTCTTTCTTTCGAGATATTCGTCATCGCATAAAATAATATTATGGAAATAACAACGCCATGATGTCTTGTAACCTCCCACACCATTTGCCCGCCATAACCATTTCCTCTGCCAGCATGCCAGCCACGAACGGGTTCCACATTTCTTCATTAGAAAGCTATCTTCAGACGGTTGGAAATGTCAACCAATCCTCCTTCCCTGATGACGGCGAGAGGAGTAAAGCTCTGCTAGCAGCGTATGCTCTTGTGAGTCGGCTGGAATCACCATGGGAGACTGTTTGTCGGGTCGCTATGACGCAGGTAATTATATGAACACTCTGTCGTTTGCTGTTGCACCGCCCCTCGCTGAGCGGTCCAAAATCCTCAGCCAGCCCTCGGGGCGTCCTTGCAAGTCGTCAAAGACCTCGAGCTGTTCGAAACCTGGCATGCTCGCGGCGATAGTCCGCGAACCCACAAGGAACTTGCCGAGATGGTGTCTTGCGATGCCTTACTTCTTCGTGGGTTTCCCTGAGACTTTCGCTCGGTATGCTCTTTGGACGTGGCGTTGAATGAGCTAAATCTAGGCTGCAGAACGTATTGTCCGCCATTTGGCTGCCAACAACATACTGGAAGAGGTTTCACCAGGCACGTTCGAACAGACCGCTTTCACACTGGCCCTGCTTCAGCCAATTTTCGGCGAATGGATCAACTACTTGTATTAACATCAATCTTGCGCGCTTGGTTATTACTGCTGATGCTGGGTCAGGTACGATGCAACGCTTCCATGCTTCTACAAGATGCCTGAATACCTGGCCAAGACCGGCTACTTGAGCCCAATAGATCCGGCAAACGGCGTATTCCAATACACCAAAGGCTCAACGGGGAACTTATTCGACTATTTCAACACCCACCCCCGGGAAGGCAAGTCGTTCAACCATGTCATGGGTGGAGTGATGGCCCATCAAGCCAGCTGGTTGGACATATATCCACACGACAGGCTTTTGGATTCGGCGGCGAAAGAGTCGGCCATTCTAGTGGACGTAGGCGGCAACATCGGTCATGATCTGGAAAGGTTCCGAGTTCTGCATCCGGAGGTTGCCGAACGTCTCATCCTTCAAGACCGGCCTGATGTTGTCGCCTTATCGAAATGCCCGGATCCTGTGCAAAAGATGGCTCATGACTTTTTCACGCCGCAGCCTGTCAGAGGTCAGTGGCAACCCTTGACGACCGGTGCGCTACGAACTTTCGACTGACATTGCATACGTAGGGGCGCACGCTTACTACATGCATGGAGTACTGCACGATTGGTCCGATGAGCCAGCTCGCCAAATTCTGGAGATGCTGAAGCCAGCGATGACACCCGGGTATAGCAAGCTTTTGGTGCATGACCATGTCATCCCCGAAGACCACCCTCATCCACAGGCGGTCGCGTACGACTTGACAATGATGGTCATGGTAGCTGCGCTAGAGAGGAGTGAGTCGATGTGGCATGAACTCCTCGAGTCGGCGGGTTTCAAGGTGGTCAAGATATGGACTTCGTCGCTCATGACCCAGAGCGTTATCGAGGCAGAGCTGGCTTAGACGGCATGGAGAAGTCGATCGAAGAGCAGTTGGGTATTTACACCTGGACATGACAAATAACGTACAGAGTTCCCACTCAGTGTTGTAAATCAACTATATATTTAGGGGACAAGTAGGTAGTCTTGAATTCGTTATTTATCATGATAGGTTCGATTCCTAACGGCGCTGGTACAATGGTGTAATGGTTTCTTTTCGGTTTCTTTACAAGACCATCCTCTACATGCTTGGGTGTCAGGATCGAACCCAGAGCATACGTCAGATAGTGATATGGTGACTAAGATACTAAATCTGAGGAAGCAAGAGCTATGTACATAGTAAGGGTTTCCAATAGTAGAAGGTGATCCTGACCGGGGGCACTAAGCCCTATGGCCTGTGTTGGTGAGGATCCGACACCTATATTCACCCTCAACACCTGAACTAAGCCCAGGAGGGAATAGCGTAGGTTTTGACCATACTGTAGTTGACCCGTCACATTGGGTCAACCATGTACAACGTAGTGTGTCTAGTTCTACTTTAGTTCGATCTTATTCTCCTGACCGCCAAGGTAGTACGGGCCGCTCCGTTCACCGAACACCGAGACCAATAGAACTAGGAATGAGAGCTTGACAAACAGATGTATATACTCTCAGCACTTCGAGTTATGTTTACAAACAACTTTCTCTTCGCATTGAGATTTACATATTCACTGAGTCTGAGAATCTCGTCGACGCGGTTTTCTTGAGCATGTTGCCGTCTAATTGTGAGGGAGATAGATTATCTAACTGGAAGTAAAGTTAGTAAACAAAGATCATATTAGATCCGGAGAGGGGGTGGCGGTGTGAAAATAACCGAAAACCCCCCACAATTGAGAATGCATTACGTGGTTTGGTGGGGAGCCTCTCGGTTCCGCCGTTTGCGCGTATTTTTCACACTGCGTGGGTGGCTGCTTACCTGGCGGTGAGGAGGATGTTCTAGTATTCTTGGTCTAAGCCTTAACGGGTATGCAGATTGGTGGGAGACAATTCAGCTCGGGATTAGCTGATGAATCAAACCTCAAGCAGCCAACTACTACGTAGGAGGTACTTTGATACGACCTGTTTGAGGGAACGGAAAGCTAGATAAGACCAATAACCGGCTAATAGTATACCTATCACAGTAAAGAGCACCGCTATTCTAACGCACGTTTGAGTGACGTGTGCTACCTGATACAGTACGGTTCGCTCTCGAAGGGTTTTGATTCACAAAGTTCCAAGTCAACTCCCCAACTTTGTCAACTTCATATGTCTCTTACTCTACCATATGAAGGTTGCGAAGTTCGATTGAAAGCTTCAGACCAAGTCTTCATGGGTCGTGAGCGTCGTAAATGGAACTCTGAAGAGGATTCATTTCTCCGAGACGCAGTCCAGAAGGGTCAGTCAGTCTCATAAGACCATGTTGACATCTCATTCTTCGGTGCTCCTCGAACGTGATAAAACTTAGGTTCTGACATTTCAACCGCAGCTACTCAAGAGTCCCGGCCACTGCTGTGGCGCGAATTAGCTAAGAGCGTTCCTGGCCGCACAAATAAAGACTGCCGCAGACGTTGGTGCAACATACTCGCCGACAGTACAACAAAAGGGTCTTGGACAGAATCCGAGGACGAAAGACTGGGCAATGCTGTACGAGAGCACGGATCCAAATGGACCCTGGTGGCTGCCACAGTGGGAACCAGAAACTCCGACCAATGTTCAAGCCATTGGAGTCAAGCCTTGAATCCAGCCATCAACTATAGCGACTGGACAAGAATCGAAGTACCATGATCTAATGACTGCTCATTGAGATTAATGTCCCGGGTTGCTTACAACATAATAGGATGAGAAACTCCTTCGCGCAGTCCAGCATTATGGAACAAATTGGACAACGATTGTGTCTACACATCTGCCAAGTAGAACAAGCTTAGCTTTGAAGAACCGGTATTCCGCGTTACGCGCCAAGACAGGTCAAAGCCATGGCATATCCAAAAACAAATCAAACCCGGAGATGAAAAGCAGGAGATCTAGCGCAAGACACCCTTCCAATCAATCCAGCTCCAATGATTCTTTCTTTGTGGCTGCCGAGGCGAAAGATATCGATAATGAGACCGAAGATGACGACGAGGAGGAATATGACGATCAGGACGAAACCGGCGATGAGATCATTGACGCAGGAGAATGTTTCAATTTGAATTGGCAGGAGAGTGCGCTAGCCGACACGAACACTACACAAGGACAAACTTCATCTGCGTTCGCAACAAATCAGTCTTCTTTTTACTTAGCTTCGAGAGAAATCCAGCCGCCTTTCAACCCTTCGGCGCCGGCTGAGCAATGGAGCGAGGAATTCCCAAACCCTATTTGTTCTAGTACATTTTCATCCGGCTTCGTTCAGGCCAGCTATTCTGACAACACCTCCCACATGTCAATACCACCTGATCAGAGTGTCGATTATGAGATAGGTGGCGATTGCATAGCCCTGCCAGCTCTCTTCCCATGTCAGCGTACTCATAAAATCAATGCCCCTCAAGCTACCATTTCTGCACACAATTCCACTCCTGGTCCAACGCCTGATATCTATATGGATGGAGTGAATTACACATCACGAAAGGAAGAGGTAGATCAACCAACCGACAGGGATCCATTTCCGCCGGCATCCCGGGTCAGCTTCGAGCGTGACTCTGTCGCTCAACGAGAACATATTTCTACACCGCGTCAGGACCTGACGGACCAGGCGTCTCTAGCTCTTGATCGGCCTCCTAGATTCTCTAATGTGCCCGAGGTGATTCCATCATCCACACAAAACCCTCCTTCCGTTAATCCCACAAGTCCGGACTTGGATTTGCATCAGGTGTCCATTGACGTAGAGTGTACAACTGGGCAGCTGGGCGATGTAATGCGGACTCTAGTGGGCCTTTCGAAAAGGGTGACAGTGAAAGTATACTCCTCAACTCTATAGCAAGGAGGGGCCGGTCAACGAGAGCACTGCTGTTTGCGTATAGCCTTTGGAGGGTGCGACAGGACTTAGAGGATTGCATATTCGCCAGGTACGACTGCAAATTCTGTTTGTATTCGGGGAAACCAGTTGTGCCAAATGGGTAACTGCTGGGAGCGGCAGCACTTGACCGTTGAATCCAGAAATAGAGTTGGGTTGAATGGAGATTGCGAAGACAATCTGTTGATCCATTCCACAAGCGCATCAGACATCCGTCAGTTGCCATATCATGTTAAGGCGTGAATGGACAGAGAATCACTCTACATGCAAAAGTAAGTCAAGTATATTACCTAGACAGGTAAATGTCAACAACACTCGGAATGAACGAAAAGAAAAAGTCGACAGAGCATTGAGCCTACCGAAGGAAGAAGCTTCTTTGCTCTGAGGCTCGACCATGACCAAACCAAAACCCCCTGTATGGGGGGCGTTGTTACCCAACGAATTGTAGAGACGACCTTGTGGCTAGCAGAAGGATCGCCATGAGGTTGCTTATGATTATCAACAGTAATTGAAATTTCCGCCTAAGGAATGTATCAATGCAGGGTGACATGTTTCGAACTTCGGAACGAAACGAAGCAGTATGAACCATCACCACGCTACCAAGGTAGATCATCCTCTACCTATTTGATGCATTTTGCTCTCTTGTCCGATGTTCTACCTATAAGACGACGATCTAAAGAGCTGAAATGTCGCAGAGTTTGCCTGTAAGTGCATGTCAAAAGGTAGGGAAGTTGATAAGTATGACGGGAACCGAGTAAAACGATAATAATGAGAAGGTAATTTTGCCTTGTTCTATACCCACGGAGTACTTGGATCCAGTTATGAGGTTGACGATAATGATGATACCTAAAGCGGAATTAGCGGGAAACACTATGCCTGTTATGGACGCTCAGTCAGCACCATCATCCGCTACCTACGGAGTACCTTACCTACACACCTTAACCTCCTTACGTAGTACCTACCTTGACTACCTATTTAACTATGCTAGCTAATCATCTTACCTCTCTTCGCGGATACGGAGTTAGGAAATTCCCGTCAAGTTGCCTGCAGCCTGCCACGTGGGCGGCGCATAAGTGTACCTAATCTGATCGACGCCCCTCGGAGAATAATTTAGCGTTGCCCTACCATTCCCTGAACAACGAAACGAATGATAGAAGAGACAGGCCTTCGGTCATTCTGACCTAAGGTAAGCACTTCTTACAGCCGGTGCTTAGAACTTCTCTATCTAAACGATGGAGCTGTGGGGTGGGTGAGTGGGCAAAAGCGCTTTCTAGCCAAAGTCGACGAGATGGAGGTCAGAGATAAGTGGGCAACCATCCGATACATGTCCCTGCTCCCCGGTCTACATAGTCCTCAGCTGGGTAATCTCGCTTGCTCGGCCCAATCAAGCTGGAGCGAGATATGAGGCTTTCCCCCCGGCGATCAGGTCTGCTGGAGCCTAAAGACATCAACGTGTTACCGTCGTTAGTTGGCCACTGACAAGCCTCGTGTGGGACTCTACTTGACGGCACAGCCCTAGAGCGCTTTCCTCAGCACTAGAGCGTAAGACGATCGCTGATAACGATAGGCAGGAAGGATTCGAGCACAAGAGGCTGAGGCTGAGATGTCGCAATGGATCCGAGTGAACAACCGTCCTTATGGGCCGCCAACGTCTCTTTTTTCAGACTTCACAGTCAGCAATCCTGCTCCGTCATCCACTCAAGTCCAATTGACTCGGACGGCTACGAGAGGTTTTATAAAAAGGATGCTACGTGGCAGTGAGGATAGCGATCCACTCTTATATATTTGTTTCAATATCAATCTGTCCCAGCAAGATCCCCTAGTGTACTATGAACTCAATGGCATTCCACGCCTCCGTTAGAACCCTGTTGATATGGAAGCTGTGTACATGTTTGTTCGGCAGCACAGTCCAAGCCCTTCCGGCAACATCCATCAACAACACCTTTGACTATGTAGTTATCGGAGGAGGGAACGCTGGCCTTACAATAGCATCCCGTCTTTCCGAGCAACCTTCAGTGCGAGTTGCAGTTGTTGAGGCAGGTAATTTCTACGAGACAACGTCTGGGAACTTTAGTTCGATTCCTGCCAATGAAGCATTCTACAACGGTAAAGACCCACGGGACACAAATCCTCTGTTGGATTGGGGCTTCACAACCATCCCTCAGGCAGTGAGTTACTACAAGGGGTTTCGGCGGCAGGATTTATGACTAAGTCGTTTGCAGGGTATCAACAATGAAGTCGTGCATTATACACGTGGGAAGACGGTGAGCCTCCTGTTGATACTATTTGAGGCTCATAAACTGACTCCTGCCTAGTTCGGAGGCTGTACTGCTTTGAACTACATGGCTTACGAGCGAACCACAATAGGAGCACTTCAGAAATGGGCAGATGATGTTGGCGACCCCTCATGGGCTTATGAACATATGTCTCAATACTATTATAAGAGTCTAAATTTCACGCCGCCAGACATGAACAAAAGGATTGCAAATGCGACTCCAAGCTATGATATTTCTTCCCTCGGGGCTAATGGCCCGCTCAGAATTGCCTATTCAAACTACGCCCAAGCTATCAGTACTTGGTTTCAGAAGGCAATGGAAGCAGTCGGCATCATGCCAGTTGACTGGTTCACGACTGGCGCCCTCAATGGCTCCGCCTTTCTGGTGCATGCAATCAATCACACAGACGGAAACAGGGACTCTTCTGAAACGGCTTTCTTGCGTCCTTTTCTGGGTCGACCAAATTTGTTTGTCTTCAACAATACTCTTGCAGAGAAGATCGTTTTCGATGATGATACGGCAAAGGGTGTTCAAATTGTGTCTGGAAATGACACGAATTCATATACGATTTCTGCGACAAAAGAGGTTATAGTGTCTGCGGGCACTTTCCAGTCTCCCCAGCTCCTGCAAGTGTCTGGAGTAGGACCTGCCGCCGTGCTCAACCAACATGGCATCAAAATCGTTGCAGATCGTCCAGGTGTTGGCCATGGCATGCAAGATCACATATTCTACGGCATCACCTATCGTGTCAACGTTCAGACAAGTACGGCTATCAGCTATGGCGACAACTTGCAAAAGGCAATTGTACAATTCAATACTGAACAGGCAGGCTTTCTGGCAAGCCCAGGAGGAGATTTTGGGGCATATGAAAAGATTCCACAGAATTTACGTTCCAAGTTTTCCAAGAGCGCTCAACGTGGTGTGTCTCGGCTCCTGATATATATCTATGTGGAGTTTGCTTTGAACTTGGGCTAATAGTAGGACTTTGTTTAGACCTTGCTACTCTCCCTTCAGACTGGCCCGAGCTAGAGTATTTTACACTCCCGGCTTACGTAGGAGACTTCCAGGACCCGACCAGGGAGGGTGTGGCGGATGGTTATCAATACGCAACACTCATGGCCGTCAATATAGCGCCAATGTCACGCGGAAACATCTCGATATCTTCCGCCAATGTGAGAGATCAGCCTCTGATGAATCCCAATTGGTTGACCAACCAGACCGACATCGAAGTCGTCGTTGCCGGGTTCAAGCGTTTACGAAACATATTTGAAACGCCGGTAATGAAAGACGTCAATATCGGTCCGGAATACTACCCAGGCCAGAATGTTACAACCGATGCGCAAATCATTCAATACGTCCAAAAAGCCTTCAACACGATGTACCATGCTGCTTCGACCAACAAGATGGGAAAGCCAGATGATGAATATGCGGTCGTTGATCCTCGCTGTCGCGTTTATGGAACGAAAAATCTTCGAGTAGTCGATGCGTCTGCTTTCCCTTTCCTTCCACCGGGGCTTCCCATGGGCACTATATACATGCTTGCCGAAAGGATCGCCGACGATATCAAGAGCGGCCGCTGAGGAAAAGGCTCGAGACGCTGAATCGCAACCGCCCGGCGGCATTTCCCGTGTAATGTGTCTTTGTAAATTTGTGATAGATCCATCTGGGCCCACTGCTCATCAAAAGGCGTTGCGCTGCCATAGCAAGGACAATTGAAGGAGGAATATTAGAGGGCGCGGTCTAGACGGGCATGAAATCTCGCTTTCTCCTTTTCCATCTCACCCCTATACACTCATTTTTAAATTTGGGAAATTGTATATTAGCAATTAAGCAAGGTTCCTTTCGGCTGCTGATTCTTTCAACCTATTGTCCTGGAACTGTACCCATCTCGTTCGGTGGGTTTTGACATGCCACTCGGCTGTCACGGAATATCTTATTTGTTGTATTCCACTCATGGAACAACAACGCGCCTGCAGTGCAGTCACGGCAATGTGCCGCCAGGGTTCTGGGAGTGGAAGATTTAAAGGCTGGTTGGACGCTGGAAAGTGGTGTCGACGGGTTGGACTGCTTTGAAATTGAATGGCATGATGAGGGGTGGTAAAGAGAGCGTGTTTACTCAAGGTGGCGTCTAATTTTTGAAGTAGAGTACGAGATGCTGCCGTATGTGCCGCAGATACAAGGGGAATTTTCTCACAGCCGGTTGGAAAATGCAAATCTAGACGTTCTCGAAACTCTTCAGATTCCGAGAACTCAAGCTCTCACGCCAATACCCTCTGTACGGATGCTTTTTTGTCTTTTGCTCCGCTACTGCGATGATTTCACTCGCCATCCGCAGCCTCAAGACCGAGAAAGCGAACTTTATTCCGCCACGGTGCGCCTCTTGATCCCCACGTTGAGGCCGTATTGCCTGAAGAACCAAGAGTTCTCGGTGGTGAGTGTGTTGGGGTCAACAAGATCAAACTACAGCGAAACGTTAGACGAATTGATTTTGGATCAGGGAAATGACAATGGCATCTGTTGCCTCGATTGGAAGTAGAGAATCTCACCTCGTAGTTGAGGATGAGCGCCGAAACGAGCTTCTTCAGCTCCAGCAGTGCGATGTTCTTTCCCAAGCAAATGCGTCTACCTGCGCCAAACTACAGCTTCATATCAGTAAAACGCGACCACGGCCGGTAATATCGCATAATATCTATAGACAAGAGGAACTTACTGTTAGTACACTGTTATCGAGCCTTCTACGGCGCTCTTCATCCAGTCCCAACCACCTTTCCGGCCGCCATACATCGGCGTCCTCCCCAAACGTTGGCCGATGCCGGTTCACCACCCACGGGCTCATGCCCACAACGGTACCCGCCCTGAAGAACTGCCCACAGATTATGACGCCTCCCTCGGGCACCACTCGCTCAAAAGGTAAACAGAATGGTGGATGCAGGCGTATTCCCTCGTTGATGCAGGCATCGAGGTACGGCAGGTCTTTGACCTCATTCCACGTAGGGAATGGCCGTGTAAGACCCTGCTTTTGCTCCACTTCAACTAACTCTTCGTAGAGACGGCGCACTGTGGACGGGTGCGTTAGAAGTTTGTACATGGTAGTTTTCAGGACAACTCCAGTCGAATCGGAGCCAGCGATGACATTAGAGAAAGTCCATGCTGTTACCGCCCTAGAAGTATCATGAATGTGAGCTTTGTAAAGTTTAA
>JAABUO010002646.1_pt1 | contig 21651 bp, 35 predicted proteins | sample 5559291 | NCBI WGS metagenome assembly JAABUO01 (sample SAMN10711878, study PRJNA513372) | rock metagenome | isolation source: Antarctica rocks | place: Antarctica: Victoria Land, Finger Mt sud
CTGCTGTGCAAAACAGGCATCCGCTTAGCAGCAATTTTGTTTTGAATCAGTTTGTACTGTCTGCTGTGCTGTGCTGTGCTGTGCTGTGCTGTGCTGTGCTGTGCTGTGCTGTGCTGTGCTGTGCTGCGCTGGCTAAGCAATGTGATCAATTGTGCTGGCAGTGTGACTGCTGTGGAACAGCTGGGTCACGGAGACATAGCAACTCTCAGAAAGCTTCAGGAGGGCTATGACTTAGATGCAAGTGTTGCCATAGCATCTCTAACGGCCTTGACGTGCCAATCAAGTACAGCATCCAGACACGGCAGTCCTGTCAACACGGCAGTGGCCATAGAGATGCTGCAAGCTGCCCCCTACTTGACAGATCTAGAGCAGTGGCTGCAGTGGACCATTGCTGTAGAGCCAACTTTGGGTCCTCTGCACATGTTTTTGCAGCAACATGGTATGGTCAGCATGGCACGCTGAATTTCCTCCTTCTTGGTCGCAACTGATCATTGCATTGCATATTGATACTCAATAAACAAGCTGCTGTTGTGCATGTCTCTGATTGCACCTTCGCAAGCGCATTTGCTCACATCTTTGCATCTTATCCTGCAGCACATACCTGCCTCTAAGAACATACAAAGCGTTGTGAACTTGTTTTGCTCATTGCTGATGTGTCTGTTATATGCCAGTGGATCACAGTAGCCAACTAACCTTTACATTCACGTTTGCAGGTGATGGTGCCAACTTAACAGTGCTGGCTTTGCCAGGACAGTCTTTTGTAAAGGTGGATGCCAAAGCCACACCAAGCGGGTTCCTGATTGCTGCATCTGCTGGTGGTTGCAATGCAGCAATGGCAGCAGTGCTTGGCATGATGGTGTCTGCTGGGGGCCTGGCCAGCACACCTATAGCTCTGCTTGCAAATCACTCCCAGGTATATGCTTGGCCCTGCCTTGCAAGCTACCATTTGGTGCAAGTCCTAACCGTGCTTCTATGTTCAGCATGGTAACGATATAGCGCAGGCTGGCGTTCTGTACAATTGTATTGTTCAGAGACTGGTACTTTATTGCATTTGGTTGCTGATATAACCAGATCACACCAAAGCGTGAATCAATATCCAGTGCCTGTCTTTGCAATCCTCAGTCGTCAAGTTCACCAATGTATAGCGCTTGACTTGACACCAGTACCGTGCATGTGTAACATGGCACCGCCTGTAGGCGGCTCTGGAGACACTCTGCGCAGGCAAGACTGCAGATGCAGCATGTGACACAGATGAAGCTGCCACATATGTCCTAGAGTGCCTCATGCAGCTGCCCAAGCACATCAGGAGCGTGCTGGGAAAGCAGCTGTTGCTGCAGCCCTTTGCTGCGGTGAGGCTCTCCTACCTCTTGTGCTGAACTGAGCATGTGTGCTTTGCACAAGTGCCAAGATCCTGTCGTCTTGGAGGGCATGTTCCTTGCCCTCTTAAAGATTTTGTCTGTGCAAAGCTCCTGCAGGGCATAGTCTGGAGACTTGTGGCCCATCTCCACTCGACAGGCAGAACAGCACAAGCATGCATATGGTTTTTGCTGGTTAGCAATGTGACTGACCACCTTGAACACACAGGTGGCAGGTAGTGAAGCCAGGGCTGAAGCTGCTGTCTTGCATGCTTGCAAAGACAATGCAGCTGCTCAGATGCTTTATGGCCTGGGCATCCAGCTGGGTGTTTCGATCTGGCAGGATCACTGGCTGCAGTTAGCTGCAGCTGAGAGCTGCCAAGCAGTTGCTTCAGATCATCAAAGCATGTTAGCACAGGCAAGCAGTCCAGGCCTTGCCAAAACTCATCAGCCTGCAGTGCCAGATGCAGCGTTCCTCAATCTCAATCAGCTGCTACCTATTTCAGCTGCAAGCAGTCCAGATAGCAAGCAAAGTGAAGTAGATGAGATGACTGCTCCTGGCAATGCACTCGTTGACTCTCTGACACAGCGCATGAGCCGACATCAGCTATCTGAGCCAGAATCACCAGATGCACACAGCCCAGCATGTCAGCAAGTGATCAGTGACATCTGCAAAGCAGAGTTTGGCATTGGTGTCGAGTTGGACGCTGTGGGGACTGGCTTGCGGCAGAAGCAAAATGACAGACTTGGTCGCGCACTGCAACGCCTGTCTCAGGACCTGTATTCTAAGGATGTCCACTTTGTGCTTGAGCTAGTGCAGAACCCCGATGACAATGTATATGATGAAGGTGTATGCCCAGCTTTGGAGTTTATCCTGAATGCTGATGGAATCACCATTCTCAACAATGAGGTTTGTTGACCAACTCTTGCTCATTTTAAGATACACATATCTGCTTCTATGCTTCAGTGCAGAATAACGCCACCAAGAGATTGCGACAATGCAACTGCGCTTCAACAACACACAGAGACTCACGTGTAGGAACATTCCTACAACTTTGTGAATGTAACAGCAGCAGCGACTTCTCAATCTTGATGTTGTCAACACACATGTTCAACAAGGCACACGTTTGCATGCAGTCACAACGCAGCAACAGTGCAAGTGCCATGCAGGTAGGCTTTTCTGAGCAGAATGTGCGCGCCCTTTGTGATGTGGGGAATTCCACAAAGCAGCACAAGGTTGGCTACATTGGGCAGAAGGGCATCAGCTTCAAATCTGTCTTCAAGGTCACGGATGTCGCTGAGATCCATTCCAGTGGTTTCCATATCAGTTTCGACCTGATCCAGCATCAGTCCTTGGGCTACATTCTGCCAACATGGGTGCCTGTCAGACCTCATGCTCAGCCTCGAGTGCCAGGCCTCCAGTCAGCCGTGACTCAAGTGTACCTACCATACAAGCAGGTCAGCTTGCTGCAGTCACTGTCGTCACTGCCATACATGAAGCTTTACATCTTTCAACCTGCTGTGCATGCAAGATTCATTCAAGCATGGCTTCAACCTAGTGTAGTGCAATGAAACAAGTGTTGCACATTCACGCAAATGCCTTGGCCCTGACTTGCTGATGTATGCATGTGATTCATTGCCGCTGTAACTCAACACTGTGTTGGCACTGATTGGCTCCAGCCATCAGGCACAGGCATGCTCACCCATCAAACATGCAAGGAACATGTCAAGCATTACCAAGTAACTATGATGGTGCATTCGAGGCCATCAAGAACCGTGTTTACTGCAGGCACTGCAACAGACGGTGGCTCAGCTGCTGCACAACTTTGATGACATACAGCCAACACTGCTGCTCTTTCTTCAGAAGCTGCAATGCATTGCCATTACAGACCGTACTACTGAAGGCAAGGATGCTGTTATGCTTCGTCGCCAGCTGCCCAATGGTGTGGTAGAGCTGCGATATGGATCAGAGGCCCAGCATAGCCAGAAATGGCTGGTGGTCCATTGTACTGTTCAGCCAGGTATACTCAGCCTGCCACAAACTTACAACGGCCATCACGGTACTGTACTCAATAGCCGCAGTTGACATCACTTGGGTTGCCTTTCTTGAAGCACTGCCTAAGCTAAAGCCATTACAGGCGCCCTGTTTTGGCCTGTGTGCAAAATGGAAGTTTGCTCCTAGATGCATGCTCTGATCACAGGTGTGAAGCGATTGGAAGTGGAGGTGGAGCAGACAGACCTGGCACTAGCCTTTGAACTCGACTCAGAGCGGCTGAGCCAGCAGCAAGTCTTTGCATTTCTTCCTCTCCGTAGATACGGCCTGCGTTTCATTATCCAGGTGAATTGACCACCGCTGTATGCATTGGCGCTGTGAAGTAATGCAACGGTTTTGCCAAAGCACATTCTGCAGCAGTGCGAGGTAAATGGGAGGTAAATGTAGCTAGCATCAACTTTGTCACATGCATTGTCTGCAACACCTGAAGGTCAGTATTGCTGTATCTCTGCTACAAAAAACATGCTTGTCCAACATAATGCAAGTACAGCAATGTCAAGAGCCCAAATGATGGCAGATGCTCTTGCCAGTCAAGAGCCTGCATGCAAGATGTAAATGGTCTTCTTCTTCTCTCATTTGATACCTGGCTAATTGCTCGGCTGAGGTGTCAGCTTCTCCTGACTATCCACTCTCAAACGTATGTGGTAAACATGCTCACATGTCTTGATGACACACACAGATGTGGCTGCTATCTGCAGGCCAACTTCATTGTACCATCATCAAGAGAAGCAGTTGAAAGCAACAGTGCATGGAACCAGGAGTTGAGGGGTCATCTGCCACAGCTGTTTCTCCAAGCCCTGGAAGCCTTCAAGGCTCAGCCCAGCACAGAGCATCTTGGATGGGTCAACCGCTGGCTGCAGTGCATTCCTCTACCAGGAGAGGTACCATGACTCTGCGTCGCTGACTACCGTCCTGCTTGCTTGTCAACTTGCCTGAGGTATGTGAGCCATTGCATTGGCCAAGAGTACAAATCTCACAATGCCATGCAATCACATCACATTATGTCAATAACAGCTGAAACATCCCCACAATGTAGAAACGCGTTTTTACTGTCCCCAGGCATTTCTGAGTTTAGATTTCCACTCTAGAATGGACATTTCTGAATTAAAACAGATGTTTTGGGATTGAAAAGAGCAGTGCATGTTTGACAGCAATGCTGTGCAGATGCCTAGTAGGCTGTGCAGATACCTAGTAGGCTGCAGATACTTAGTAGGCTGCATGTGCATACAAAGAGACTGTCCCTACGCAGGCTGAGGACTTCTGTGCGCCACTGCCGCAAGCCATCATCACCTGTCTGCGTGGCGCGCCATGCATTGCAACAGAAATTGGCACCTGGATCCTGCCAGCTGAGGCTGTCATCTCACATGCGGGCACCGATGCAGCACGCGGACTGCTAGCCCATGCCATCTCCCTGGGCATCCCAGGTGTCAACTATGTCCACCCAGCATTGACTGCTCTTCATTGCACAAGCGCTCTGCAATTGCACCTGGGCATCAAGCTGCTAGACACGGACCACTTGCTGGGCTTGCTGAAGACTGCAGCACAGCAGGGCATGCTGCCAAACTGGGGGCCCAGTGGTGCAGCAGGATGTTGGCTTGTATATTTGACATGCTGGCAATCAAAGAGTCTCACATCCGTAGCCTCCCAGCCCAAGACATCAAAATCAGCCCTGCAGCTCAGAGTTTGATTCAAGAGGTGAAAACTGTGCCAATGTTTCCTGTCACGCCAGGCACATGGGTTGCAGCTGGTAAGTCGTGTGCTTCTCAGTTTCAACAGCCAGATACTGCCATTGTAGCTTCACATCAGTGCGCAGGATAATTTGCTGCCTGTGACGTATGCTGTGCTGCTTTGCGTATTTCATGCTGTCCACGAGCAGCTTGTACACCATTTTATGTACTTCAGTTGTACGGCACTCAAATGATGTAGACTGTATTGCTTACGTGCTGCAAGGATGGTTCCTGCCTTTGACTTAGCCTGCTGTCTTGACGGCATCTGAATCAGCGTAGATGCAGCTTCACTCATCTGAAAGAGACCATGAATACATCAGGAGAAATACAAACAGTGGTCCATAGGAAAGTTTTATGACTGTGCAGCAACATGTGTTGCAGGCACTGACCCAGAGAGTAATCTGTTCATGCCTGTGATTCCAGCCTGTACACCAACAGGCACCTCAATAGCTGAACAGGATCTCCCATCCCAGCAGCAGAAACAGAGCCTGCAGCTTGCATTGCGCATGTGCAACTTGCAGCTTGAAACCATTGGACTGCATGTGCTGGCACAGGAGTTCTTTGATATATCAAATGATGACAAGCCAAAGTTACAGAAGATGCTACAGGCAAGCATGTGCATGTGTTCAGTACAAATGTCTTTACCTTGTCTGGCAGGAGTTGACATGTGCTTGTACTAGTGCATGTATGTGTCCAGCTAGCCCTGTATTCAAATGTCTGCTCTCTCTCATCACAGGACTGGGCTCTATGCACGTTCAGCTGTCAATCCATGTTAAGTGCAAGCTCGCTTGATGCCATGCGCAGATCCTTGGGGTACGTGACCTAACACATCTGGATGTGATTGAGCGCTATGTCATGCCAGCCTTCCAAGCAGACTCTGCCTGCAACTCCCCAGTTGATCAACTGGTGGCTATGCTAGCTTTCATTGGGCACTCTCAATTGATACAGCGTACTGTTGCTGATGGACCAGTCAGCACACCGGAAGGCATCAGACTGCTTGAGCAGCTGCAAAGAGACGCAGTCATCTGCACTGAGCAAGGGCCCATGCGCTTTGCTGATGCTCCTGTTCTGCACATGCCCATGTCGCTGGGCTGCAAGGTGCTATCCTTCTTTGATTTGCAGTGCATGTGCATGCCAGCCCACAATCTCATGCCAGTAGCATGTTCTACTGTCATAAGCACTCTGTCTTTGTGCAGGGCAAATTGTGTTCACATGTCAGGCTGCAAACAGAATGCTTCATGCCACAGTCCCTTGATGCTGCCAGCAACTCAGCCATGATAAGTTGCTGCCATCTGGTTGCTGCAGAATGCTCAGCCTTGCATGAACCCAATAACAGACCCTGTGTGCTGCCAACAGCCTGCACAATCAGGCAAACACTCGTCATTCTTGTCATTTGGTAACATTCCCGGCTGTACAGCAACTTGCTCACTCTGCATGACATCACACTAGGCCCTGCAGGTAACTCAATGCTCTTCTGTGACTTCTGCAGATAGATCTACAGCATATGGTTCCGGAGCACAGCTTCACTATGATTTCTGGCAGATACAGTGAGCAAAAGATGCTGCCAGCAGATCAGATGCGCAAGCTCCTGCTGCAGTTGGGTGCAGCCAATCACATTGCCGTGCCACAGCGGACTCGCCTACTGCAGCCATCAGAAAAAGCAGCGTCGCCATGGGCAGATGTCGATCTGGGGGATGCGCCAGAGACTGGCTGGACCATTAGTGACTACTCAGGAGCAGAGTTTGAGGCAGTTGTGCACTCCATAACCCAGGAAGCACAGGATCAGGCTCAGATGCTGACAAGCTTGAAGAATGTTGCCAGCATTGTCTCCTCTCGCTGGGAGGTCCTTTACAGCCGCTGCCTCACAGCTACCTGCACACAGCAGTCAGGTGCTGCTTGCCACACAATTGCGCCTGCTCTGTATGTAACCACATCTTGACATGTCATCTTCTTGCAAGCAGTAGTCGCTGCACTCACACACAGTAAGACTGGGTATCAGTGTATGCGCGCAACATGTACCGGTACAAACCAGTTTGCCTGAAGAATTGCTGCAACACCCAGTGTTCCGCAAAAAGCATAAAGCCGTTCAGTAATGCATGCATGCATGCGCAGGTAGGAGTATCACACTCCACAGCTCCTTTGCTTGGGCGCTGCGTACCCTGCCTTGGCTGCCTTCAAGCAAGGGGATTGCTCTCAAGGGTCGTGACCTCTTCCACAAAAACAGCAGGGAGGTCATGCAACTCTTACATGACCATGTCCCATATATGGAAGCAGCCATCAAGAGTAGCAGCATGTGTACTTGCCTAGGCATACAAAACAATGTCACAGTGGCCATGCTGCTGACCTTCTTGCGATCATGGTCTCGGAGCCATGGCTTCGTCACCTCCATTCAGCACATGACTCATGTGTATGAGTACCTCCACTGGCAGATGGTGGCAGACTCAGCAGCAGCAGCTGAGGTTTGTGCTGCTTTCACTACCAGCAAGCTCATCTGGCTTCCTGCCAAGCAGAACAGTATCAGCGCTCATCGGCAGGCAGACTCATCAGTCTCACCAGATGCTGAGTCACATCCAGAACCCCCAAGAAGGAGTCAAATTCTTCAGGGACGGTTTTATGGGGCTGCTGACAGTCTCTTCATGAGGGACCACACCCATATCATAGAAGAGACAGACGCCACCTGCATGAGAGTGTTGGTCAAATTCTACTCAGATGACTTGCATGCTTTCTTTCTGGAGCAATTGGTGCAAAGCAGTGGATACCATCATGCAGTCTCAGCCGTAGCGCCCACACCTAGCAGCATGACCCCTCCTCAGTGCTTGGGTCCTGACTGGGCTCCCCATGCAGTACCCCTCCCTGGCCACAAGCCTTTAGTCAGTGTATACCCAAGCACAGCAGACTACATTCAGCTGCTGACTGATCTAGCTGCACAGCCAGAGCCCAATGATCACATCTTCGGGCAAGCCATTGCAGTGCTGCTCCATTGGTCCAGACTCATCGGCACTGCTCACATGCCTGGGCAAGATGTGGAATACATACAGCAGTCATTGTTCAAACTCGCTATTCTGCCCACTCTCAAGGGTCGATGGGTCAGCCTTGCTGACGGTGTGGTCGTCCGGGATGATGAGGCACTGGGCAAAGCCTTTGATGCTCAACCAGTCCACTTCTTGTGGCTCTCAAAGGATCCAGACCCCCAAAACAGCAGGTTCAGGGTCTATCCTGTGCCTGTGCTTGATTGTCCTGGTGCTCAATAGATCTGATAGGCACCATCCAGCATTTTTCACTTCATGAGTGTGTCATTGTCAGCCAAATCATGCCTGTCAGCACTCCTAAGGTACAATCAGAACCTATGTAGCTGAAGTCAAAGCAAGTCATGGCATCTTCCAGGCTACAGCTCACAGTTGCGTTCTGCTAAATCATTGCTTTGCATGTGATGCATGCTTTGCTCTGTCAAGTGCTTTGAAGGTTGCTCTGCTTTGCCTGCAGAGCTGGTGTGGCCGACGCATTGCAACCCTTGCTGGAAGCTGTGGGCATTTCCTACCTCTCCCTCTGTGCTCAACCAGAGGCCATGCCCACTTTCAGCCACTTCAACACAGAAGTCACGAAGATGATCTCCCAAGCATTCCCCTACATTCAGAGGTTGTTCTTCTGGCACAGAGCTGGGGACTATAACCATGTAGCTGGAAGAGTGCTGCCAATGCTGAATGGCTTCAGGTGGGCTACTGTGCTTCAGTGTTGATCAACTGCCGCAAGCGCCCACTGAACCTGAACCTGAACCTTCCTTCTCCCACGCGACTGCTGGCCTCCCTACTTTTGCACACTGCTGTCAAACCCATTGGCCCACCACTCAAATCTGCAGACTTGCACTCATCCCTACTGCTCCTTGCGGCAATTTGTGCCCAGCAGTCATGCATTCATCTTTGTCTCCCAGAACCCTTTGTGCCTGGCCACTTCGTGTTGCGCGTCTGGGAGTATGGTAGAGGGACCTTATACATTTGTGCTGTGCCTCCAATAGCTTGATGATTGTTTCTTGTGCTTTGCACAAGCACTTGCCCAATTACTATTGACAGGTGCTATCTTTCCATTTGGCTGTTCCATGCTTCACACTAGTGCTTGTCAGGCAGATTTGCTGCCCAAATCTGCTAGGTGGATGTCAACAGTGTGGAAGCGAACAAACCTGGCCACACAAATTTGTTGATGACAGCATTGTACATGCCAAAATATTGAGTCCAATGGACCTGATACACAAGTGGTGCAATTGCTTTGTCATGCAGGTATCTTGAGACACACAGCACTGAGGTACCCAATCTTTTTAACAAACTTTGTGTGACCTGCAGGTGCAGCGAAACCCGAGAGCTGTATGTTCTGTACAGCCTGGCTCTCCAGCCGGGCAGGCCTGCTATCACCAGCAGTGTCAAATGCAATGCAGCTCTTGAGTTCAGGGATGGCGGCAAAAGCAGCATGCTTCATGTGGTGGAGGGAGACGCTGGCAATTTGCATGATGCCTTCATAGAGCTGGGCAAATTCTTTGGCTTGAACTCAGCTGACACAGACCTCTGTGACTTCCTGCAGGCTCTCAATGTGACTCAGGTGGGAGCGACTCTCTTCATTCTGCTTGGAAAGGAGAGCCTGACTGTCTATTGCTTTTGCTGCTATAGTGAGCAGCACCTGACAGACTGCTTTGAGGTTGATCCCTGTGACAGCGCATGCTGAGGATGGCATGGCAAACATCACCGGCATAATTATTGTCACATCATTGCTCATTTGTCCAGTGAGACGCAGTGTAAAGCAGCTAGGCTGAGTTATGACATGGTCACTGCTGTTGTGTTCTTTTGCCTGGTGCCAGTTCATTCATGCCTGAAGGACAAGGGCATGTGGGTAGAATTGAGAGGCAGGAGGAGACCTAGAGCCTTGCAGTGCTGTGCAAGGACCACTAGATGCATTTGTGTCAAGCAGTGCGCTCATTTGCATTGATGCTGGCCAGCTGCTGATGAGCCTGTCTTTGTGAATGTACAGTTGGCAGGCCAGAGCATGGAAGCCTTCATGGACAGGCGTGGATTTCGCGCCCTGCCAGAATATGAGCAAGTATGGGCAGTGCCTGTTTCCAATATGCCTGCTGCCTACAATCTGCGCGCCCACTTAGCAGACCTGACTGAGCAGGAGGATGAGGATAGCATCTCACAGAGCATGGAAGATAGGCATGCAGCCAGGACAGCAGCAGATAGACCCTTCAAGGCAAAGCAGAAGGTAGTGAAGGCCATGCGTGTGACAACAACCTGTACAGAGATGTATACATGTGTCTCAATAACCTGCCAGATCAAGAGCTCAAACAGTGTTGTAGGCTGGCTCATCCTTTTCTTTTTATTAGTGGCCAAAGCAACCTGCAAGAAATTGTTCATCAAAGCTTAACCAAGCTTGCAAGCAAGCATGAAATGGTTTGCTCAAAGCGCAACTCGCTGACAGCAAGCACCACTTCATGCACTGGGCATCACTGCATAAACAGGTGAAGTTACCTGTACTAGCAGCCAAAACTAAAGCATGACCCTGCTTGGGATAACACAGGTTGAGGTGTGGCCTCCTGCAGCCCCCCTTGTGCCCCGGGGTACCCTCTCCAGCAGTCAGGCTGTGACAGCCCAATCAGCCTCAGACAGCCCTCGCAACACTTATCTTCATGATGGTCTGCAGCCTCCCGCCAAGCAGGCATCCAACGCACCTTTGTCAGATGGAGCCGCAAGCCAGCCAAACAGTGCCCAGCCCGGGCACGCTGCTGCACCTAGCACTGGTTGGCAGCAAAGCAATGAGGCATCCTCCTCATTCAGCTTCCCCAACAAGGTGACAGATGGTGAGGAGGATGTGGCAGGAAGGGATCATGGTGGTCTACACAGTGATCCTCAGCGCAGCAAGCGTGCTCCAGATCAGCAAGCAAGATCGGAGTCAGAGCAATCCCAGCTTGACGGACATAGAGGCTCAGTACCACACACTGCCTCAATAAGCAAGTCTGGTCATGACACATCCCAGGGTTGGCTTCGACAGCTTGATGATCATCTGGAGGGTGGTGCAGCCCACCTGCACAGCGAGGGTCATGGCAACAGCGCCATTGCAGCTTGGCCTGGGTCAGCACATCATAACGCAGACAAGCATAGCAGTATCTTGGAGCCTACAGACTTTGCAGGCAACAATATTGGTAAGACACTCAGTTATTCAGTAGGTAGACTGCATAAATGCAGTTCCAGGCTGAAGGAAAGAGATCAAGTTGTACAGCCATGTTGACATTTCCGTACATGCCAGTGTGTTACATCACTTGCCTCTAATGTGGTTATAGCACAGAGACAGCAGAGTGCAATTGACTGCAAGCTGTCTGCGTTCAGCCCTGGGCAAGGTGTTGTGTCTTGCAAATATCCCATGTGAGGCTGCCAGCTGAAAAGGAAGCTGATGGAGTAACATTTGCTGCTACAGGGGTTCCATTCAGCTTGTCTGCAGTGCCTGCTCTGGAGGCTGCTGATGGCATTGAGGAGCTCAGCCTTTCTGAAGCTGTGTTGGATCAGGTTTGCTGCAGTTGACTCATGTCTCATTGCAAGCTGACTGCTGCACATCTGCACTTGCTGGGGTGCTCAATGAATGCAAATGTTGTCAGTCTTGCCATTACACCTGCTTTGCCAGAACATGTGTGTAATGCTGCATCTGCACAGCGCTTGTAAAATGCCTACATGCATACCAGCCTGTATGCATACAAACTGTACTTTTTCCAAGACTGCAACATTTGCAGATGACACACTCATTGCCTGAGTTGGCAGCAAGCACTCAGAGCAAGGAGACTGACTTGGAAGTAGGCAGGTGGGGTGAGGAGCTTGTCTACCGCTTTCTGCTGGCACATGCGTCTGCCGATGTTTCTCAGGAGGTTCTGCAGCAAACCCCTGCTGAAAGTGCTTGGCAGATTGAGTGGGTCAACCAGCATTTCAACACATCTCTGCCCTTTGATCTGCGAGTCAGGCAAGTATCGAAGCATGCTTTTGCTTCCTGAACGACAGACAAAATGGAATTGGAATTGTGTGTTGTGCAATGATGCGTAGCAGTGATGAAAACATTGTGCATGTAGTGCGCCCACATTGCTCAGTGATTACCGACCCTTTGATCAGCTACACAGCCTGTCAGACAGCTCCAGAAAGATGAAGCTATACATTGACGGAGAGTTCAGCCACACATGCTATCCAGCCATACGTGCTATCCTGCATCTTAAGGGACGGTTTTCATGCAGAGGACAAGATGGGGCTGAGCAGTTTATTGAGGTGAAGAGCAGCATTTCAACGTCAAAAGCCTTTTTCGAGATGTCTCATCAAGAAATCAGTGCAGCCCGAAGGCTGGGTGACAAGTATTCTCTGTACAGGGTTTGCGGTGTTGGATCAATGCGACCATCATTAGTACGGATTGTGAACCCTGTACAAAAATGGGCTGATGGGCAGATCAAAGTGTGTGTGGTATTGTAGAACAGCTGTAGTCATGCACCTCCTGTGACCATTGTCTGCTATGCGCTGCAGCATCAGATTCTATAGTGAGCTGTAGAAAGACTGTGCATGATACATCATATTTGCCTCACCATGAGTTGCATAACACTTGTACTATGAGTTGATACAGCTGCATTCCAGGAATGCCATTCCTGATGTATAACATGCAGCTGCAGCAGACCATCCAGTGAACTCTCTTCGCAGTCACTACACATACAAGGCGTCAACCATGCACAACACATCTGAATGGCAAGCAGTATCAAATGCCACGAAACACAGCATTTGACCCATGTACGTACATAACGCTATGTTTACAAGTAGCTTGTCTGATAGCTTTACTTCATATCATTACACACTAACAGCATAGCAACACTCAGCACAAACCGTTGGCCGCCAAAAGCATCTATCAAACAAGCAACTGCCCCTGCAAGACGACCTGTAAGAAAAAGGGAGGAAACCGGGTACTCCACCCAAAAGAGTGGCATGGCATCTTGGGAGACCCAAGAAGGCCTACTACTGACCAGAGTTGGAGATGAGTTGTCACATGCTAGCAGGCTGCAGTGATTGGCCATCATCCACCATATCCTCTGGCTTTTGCAACCTTGATGACGTTTTCTAAAGCATACACAAATGCCGCCGTCCTCAGTGGCAGGTGCTTCTGCTCATGCAGCTTCCAGACTGGGTCCAATGCATCCTGCATGACAGCACAAGCCTGACACACTGCTTCCTTTTGCCATGGGAGTTTAGCTGAAAAAGTCAGAGCTACGGTATTAAAACACATTGCTGCAGCTTGGGAAGCTTGTGCCGTAGATTGAGCACATTGCCATGTACACCACTGGCAGCACAGCATAGCACAGCACAGCACAGCGCAGCACAGCGCAGCGCAGCGCAGCGCAGCACCTTTTGGACACTGCCTGTTTGAACTTCCAGCTTATAAGCAGTTGTGCAGACATCGTGCACGACCGTCTTGTGCAGATAAGACTATCAACAAAAAGCAGATCTAGATGTTGATGACACGCCGTGAACAGTCAAGAAATGAAAAGACTTGTGCTGCGCATCATATTGCATCTGAGAGCGCCAGACGATGCTGACTCCAAGGTGCCCTGTCTCACCGTCATAATACGGTCCATTCTGCGGTTCACTTCATCTTCCTCCCATCTGAGTGCATGGCAAACCAATGGTCAGAAGCCAAATAAACAGAGTTGGATAAATTCAATATGCCAGAATGCCAAACACAGAAAAATTTGCGGATATGGTACAATTGGTACAAACTTGCAATTTAGGGTTAGACAGTTTAGTGCCTGAAATGCTACTGTTATGTCTAGGACTGCAGCTTATATGGCAAGCAGTGTGCAGTGTGCTGTCTTGAAAACAGTGCAGAGGTGCAGACATTGTACACGGTTATTGCTGTAGTATTTTGTAGGACTCAAACAATTCACACAGGCATAAGTGGTTGCCAGCGAGCTTTCAAGAATAATGGTCTTCATGCCCCAATGCAGTTCCATGGCCAGTCCCATGCAGATGCATTTGTCTACATCCATTCAGCCACCACCATCACCGTCCTGCCTGTGTCTGTTGTGCATACAAATGCTAACACTCAGCAATCAGATTACATTCACCATGCATCCACATGCTGGAGCTTAAGATATTTGGAGCCTTCAGTTGTATAAGTTCCGCAACAATTAGTTACTGCTGTGTAAGTTCTGCAGAGTCTGGAATAAGTAGTGATCTTCTTCAGGAACCCAGCCGCTGAGCCATACCTGAAGTTTTGAAGATTCTGCACCCATTCAAGCCAGCTAACAGCAACGCCGCCCCCACTGGCGTAAATGTCTGGGCACACAATGATGCCCTTCTCCCTCAGGATTGCATCTCCAGCAGGAGTTGTAGGGCTGTTTGCTGCTTCCACCACAAACTTGCAGTTGAGCTGTTTAGCCACTGTCTCATTGATGGTGTTGGAGCTGGCTGCAGGAATGAAGACGTCGCAAGGCATGCTGAACATCTGATCGTGTGAGATTCTGGTGCCTACAAGCAGCTGAAAGACAGTGTAGGAGGTTGCTGACAATGCTGTTGATAAGCAAGTGCAGAGCCCCAACTCAATGTGCAATACCCTATGACGAAACATTGAGCTGGTGAAGCATTGCGGAAGTTGTTAACCCACCATGCATCTGGTTACAGGTTCATAACCGAACACTGGAAAGACTCGCATCTGGTGAAAACCTCAACAGCAATGTATCTGCTGCAGCTTTGTAGTGAGCAGCTTGGCAGTTCAGCTGACTGGCATTGCTTTTGTTGATCGCCTGCAAGCTTGCTGCTGGACATGTGATTTGAACACAAGGTGTTGCACATCATAGTGGAAGAGTTGGAGAGGCAGGACTTGCCTCCAGGAAAGGACAGAAGGCTGCCTCCGAAGGGAGGGGCTGCCCTCAAGTGCCTTCTGAGGGCAGGTATGTCCAGGCCCTTCTCGTTAGTCATGGCTCCATCGCGATCGGAGACACACAGGACTCGGCCGCCTCTCACATGGATCATCTCTGCTGCCCATGCGCCCACATTGCCAAATCCCTGCATAGCATGCTGCATCACGTACAGGCATCTTCTGTACTTGAGCGTCACCCCAGGACTCACTTGATTGTTCACTCCTTCACATAGATGCTTCCCACCAGCTATACACCTTCGCCGCCAAATCCCTGCAAAGCATGGTGCAGCAGCTACAAATATTTCCTGTACTTGAGCGTCAACCCTGAGCTCATTTGACACTTCAGCCCTTTGCATGCATACTAGCCCAGCTACCGGCTACTGACCCCAGCTAGCTCGACAGCTAGCTCTTGTGCTTGAGCATCAATGCAGTGCTCATATGACTGCGCAGCCCTCACATGCAGAACTGCCGCCGGCTATCAACCCAGGCTGCCAAATCCCTACACAGGACAAGGTATCAATTTCAGGTATCTCCTGGTATTAAGAACCAGTCAACAACTTGCAGTCAGCAAGTGCTTGATTGAGTCAGGAGTCTTTCACATGGACGTTTCCACTTGGCTGCACACCAACACTGCCGAATCCCTGCATGAAACATACACAACACAAGGCTGTCCTCAAACCCAGCACGCGTGTTGGGCTATATCTCACTGGGCTTATGTACCTGACCCAATGGGGAAAAACAGTTTCAATGAATGCATGAATGAATAGTATTCCACTGAGTGATTTGGCGGGAAACACAGGTGCCTCTTGCACGGACCATCTCTGCTGCCCATGCACTCACATAGCCAATATGCTGCATGTATGCATGATTGCTGCATGTGATGAGTCTCCTAATCTGTGCATGTAAGCCTGATCTGCTGACAACCTCATGCAAGAGAACACAGTGCTCTGCCGTTTGTTCTCGCGTCCATAGCTGCTCAGGCGATTTGCCGTTGTGTGAACATATAATCCACCTTACGGTAACAAAACACTTGTATAGATCTGGATCTGCATGTCACCCATGACAGATGACAGCTGATTGGGTTGAAAGCACCATGTGGGTTGACTACTGCACCATATGGGTTGGCTACTGCACCATGTGGGTTGACTACTGCACCATGTGGGTTGAGTACCGTACCATGTGGTTTGACCACTGCACTTGCATTTTATCTTTGTCGCAAATGCTTGCAGGCCACTCCATGTGTGTCAACACATATCATGTCAGGGGCTTGCCAGGAAATCCAGCAATCTTTCAAGAGCATGCTCTGCCAATGTCACTATTTCTGCCAACATCAATTGTATGCATCAACATCTCCATCTGCAGGTAGAAATTGACAGTAGACCAGGAGGACTGCCAAAGTCTATATACCTGTGATCAAAGGGTGGATAAGGCATGCGGACCTGTATGACAAAGTGTGGATAAGCAATTCAGACCTGTATGACAAAGTCCTTGTTGGCAATCTTGCCGGCATGTGCGTGAAGAAGAAGCTCTCGGGTTGCCAGCACCGCCCCCCTACCTGTTGCGTATTCCCGCCCATGTGACCCATGCAGGTCCACTGGCTGCAAATCACATGCCATATTAGTCATTGCTTACGCACTGTTTACACATCAGCAACATACGCACAGTGAACGTTGTTGTGGCTAGTCAAAAGCTGTGGTGTCCTGTCTCAGACATGATCCTTCCCACAAGATGTACAAACGCGGTTTGCAGCGCGCGCTTGGTTGACGCAAACATGCAAGTAGGTTTGACAAGCATGCGCACCACACAAAGTCTGTAACCAGCGCTGGAAGGGCCATGTTGTAAACACAATATCCCTTCAGCCTGCCTTGCCAGTAACAGGAGAGAGGACCTTTTGTACTTGACGTACTCGTGATGGAGGCACATCCAATGATGATGTCCACCTCATGACCCATGACAAGTTCTTGCTGACACAGGCTGATCAGGACCTCTTGTGCTTGCTGTTTTTATCACTGAGCCATAACTCTGAGCGTAATCCATGCAACATTGATAGTACATTGTGAAGACCCATGCACAGCCATGTTCATATCAGCTGCTTACGCACATACCTTGCCGGTAACACAGGCTGGGGAGAACCTCTTGTACTTGCTGTATTCATCAAAGAACCAGCTCATCATGCGGCTGCCTGCGCTGATCTCTGGGCAAGGTATGTCAATGTATGGGCCCATCATGGACCTTGTATGCTGCAAGCATACAGCCCTCTTCAGCAGTGCAATACTTCTGATAATGTTAAGGTCTGCAATGTCCCTGCTGTCAGTCTGCATCACATCATGCTTTGAACCTGTGTCTTGTGTCCCTGTGTGGTGTGCATTGATGGCTACAGAGGCTGCCTAAGCCAACACTGCAAGCTGCTGATAGCTTCCTCAAGTGCAGCCGCCCTGTTGTGTGATTGTAGTGTGTACTTTGGTGTTGTAGTTTGAAAGTCAACTTCTGCTGTAGTTGATCTGTTTACAGCGCTGCTCAGCATTGAGTATGGCGGTGACGCAACCTGCAGGACTGTGTGGCAACGAGAGCAGTTTGACGACAGTGATACAGGACACTTGGACAGCGCAAATGGCAACAAGGGTGAAGAACTAAGATTGGGCAGTAGCTACAGACCTGTACAAGCTTTCTGGTGAGGCGCTCAAGCTCTCTTTGGCTCAAATTCTTGGGCTCACAGCAGATGCCTCCCTTGGCGCCACCAAAGGGAATATTCATCACGCTTGTCTTCCAGGTCATCAAGCTTGCTAGCCTGCAACAGACAGAAAGAAAAGAAAAGTTTACGCCTTTTCAGCGAGCACAACGGGAGCCTCCTAAAGCGGCAGCCCAGAGCTAGCCTGCAGCACTACAGGGGTATTAGGTCAGCTGCTGCAATCTGTACCCAGGGTGTGATAGGTACACTGATGCATCACTGCATCACTGAATGAGTTTAAGACAGTTGTCTTCTGGGTCATCAAGCTCGCCAATCTGCAGCAGCATTTGTAGGGCATCACACAGGTGTGTGAATGCTGTGAGAGTTGCAGGTGAGTGCGCACACGCCATGCTCTTGCTATTACGCGTACACGGATTGTATGTACCATGATGGAGAATCAGCGCTCTTTGCTGTTTATCTTGCCTGCGCATTTCTTGCATGTCCACATCTGGCGCTAGTCTGTAACCACCCTTATATGGACCTCTGAAGTTGTTGTGCTGTACGCGATACGCATTGAAGCTCTCCACTTCACCGCTATCCATTGTGATCACTAGCTCCACATGGATCTCACGTTGCGGTCGCAGAAGGAACCTCTGCAGCTCTGCGTCAACTTCCACATGCTGAAGTGCCTGAAAAAGCATATTGGTGTATCAAGTGCTGGTCGACAAGGTGGATCAGAGCTAAGACAATGAGTTTGTAAGTACAACGCGAGGATCTCTCACTTCTTGCAGGTATGTGTTATCCTCTATGCTGCCCGGAACTCCATGCTCGGGAGCAATGTGAGGTTGGGACTTGACTGTTGCATCACTGTCAAAAATGTCTCCGAAGCAGGTGGCGCGACCAGTGCTCTCCCGACGACAGCTCACCATACACCCAGGCATGCATGTGGCGGACTGTGAGGTTGCCCGACGCCCAACAGAGGCAAGGACGGATCGCATACCAAGCTGAGCTGAGTATAGGCTCAACGTCAACACCCGATCCTGTCCCTGGGTGTGTTTAAGGAGCAATCAGCTGTCTACTTGACGGCTGCATGGGTGCTGCGCCGCTCGGACTGCGGCTGAGGTGCCGTAAGCGACGCTTGCTTGGCACAGGAGAGGTCAGCAGTGCCGTTTCCGCGTCGGCTTGGGAGCAGACGAGCAAGCGCCGATCTGATGCCTCAGGTGAGTCGCACGAGATGCTGGTGATCGAACGCTGAGCGGCATGCCTTAGCACTTCTTCGAAGGCAAGTACGGGTTACAATATGACTAAAGGTATTGACAAAATTTTGCATATGACCGGTCAAACCTATTTGGCATTAGATTTTGGGGAATCCGAAGTCGATATTATCTGGCGGAGAACACGAACAATGCTGCTCTGTGCTCCGAAACAACCCACCAACTTTTCGTTTTCAAAGTCGCATCGTCCAGTCCTGTTATCTGCCCACACCGCACACAGTCGATCTGGTGAAAAGCATGCACCTAGCTTCTTCCTTGACCGGGCAGACTGCCGCTTTGAGGTGATCGATATTGTGGGAGTCTTGTGTATCCGCAGCGGACGCTGTCGAGCTTCCGTTGTTGACGCCAATCTGTGCTCTGCAGGCAGCGTACATCTTGGGGCTGCGGTCGTGTCCACATCGCTCCGAATGCAAAGCTTCCATACACAGCTCATCTTTGCCGGCCTGCGCTTCGTAGGTAAAACACAAGCTTATGCGCAACAATAGCACACCTGTCACTGCCACGCAGAAACACGCAGCTCATTGTTCAATGCACATTACCTGCTTTGTGGTTTTAGTACCCAAAACGTAAGCATACCATGGAACGCTTTCCTGCCTAAGTAACACTCAGGGGTTCAAGTTCATACTCACTGCAAAGTTGCGCCAGAACATGCAGACCTAACTTGCTGCATATTCATTCATCCAAATAGACCTTTGCCCTGTTTGCACCGTGCAGACATGTGGGCATCAGAGCCTCTGCCAGCCCAGACGAAGCAGAGCACTCCTTGCACTCAGCCACACATAGCATCACACATGCCCTGTATAGCCTCTCAGACGCCTCCATCACAGCTACAGCCAGTGATGCCACAGCTGCAGCAACAGACACAGCAGTGCACACAGCGCAAAGATACACTGGCTGGTTCAGCACCTTAGCAGACTACCTGGAAGGCATATTGGGATACCTGCAGGTCTGATCACGCTTGACTGGACAAGTGTGCATTGCATGTTGATTCTGTCACTTGTGCAGATGTCATTATGTTCAAATATATGAGCAGTTTGTGAGTGATCAATGCGCTCCTACACTTGCTGCTTGAGTGCGCTACATTTGGTAGGGGGGAGATACAACGGTGTCATAAGCATGTGTTGTATCTGAGCAATTCAGCCTTATAGGGATGCACAAGACAGGCTGCTCTGGAGAGACAAGACTTGTCCCGCACGTACCTAGCTCATCATGAGCTGGAAAGCGTTTTAATTATTATTATTATTATTATTAATTCAGCCTCTGTGTGCATCCTTTGCACAATGTGCTACAGTGATGTAGCAAAACACAGCACTTTCCAAATCTGTGCCCCTGGACTCTTTTGTTGCTTTGGGATGAGCTCATGTGCATGCTCCTCTGGGATTAGACATTGTGGCTGGGCTGCTTTGCAGACAGGGCTAGATAAGCTGCACGTGCCATACAGCTACGGCTGGTCCATCATACTGCTGACATTGCTGGTCAAGACAGCACTGTTCCCCATCACTAGGAAACAGGTGAGCTCCAGGGAAGAAGTATCATAACTGGCCTGTTGTGAGCTAGTTACGTACCTCACATGGCTTTCTAGACTTGTCACTCAGCACAACATTAGCAGCTTAGCTGCCATGTGTGTGCCTCTGCAGCTTCTGTAACAGCATCCTATGCATTTGACATGTTTCCGCCCTTTGCGTCAGCTTTTCATGTGCTGGCTCATGTGGATTGTCAAACCTTTTGGTGTCCGCACAAGGGTTGTCACAGATCGTTTGCAAAGCAGACGTCAAGCTCTCTGCTTGCGTCTGACACAAGTGGTTGTGCTGTGTTCACTCCGCCATGACACAGATCATGACGTCATGGGTTGCACCTTAGGCAAGCTTGTGTGGTGTCACAGGTGGAGAGTGGCATCGCGATGCAGAACCTGAAGCCCACCATAGACAACATCAAACGCCTGTATGGTGACGATAAGAAGAAGATCCAGCGAGAGACTTCTGAGCTGTACAAGAAAGCCCAGATCAGCCCTTTGGCAGGCAAGTCCATACCTCATTTCAGCAGTTTGTGAAAGTCGATAGCTCTTTGGGATACAGAAATCTCACCCTTTTCCCCAAAAAATGCCTGTTTCATGGTGTAAGTGTAAGCTCAGAAACGCTTGAGGACTGGTTGTCAGGCATTTCTACTTTGTGGAGATACCTGAGACATGCCTTAGGAATGCTGCCTGTGCACAACTGAAAATCCAAATGTTGTAGCGCCAACGCTGTTGATGTTTGACTGCTGACTCCCTCAGCGAGTCAACCTGGTAGACACTATTATGGTTCATCATGACATATAGTACACCTTGTTGCTTGTGCTTCACGTGTGCTGAGCTGGACTTGCTAGAGCCTAAATCCTGAATCCCAAACATAGCCTCCTGTGATTTGCAGGTTGTTTACCATCTTTGGCCACCATTCCAGTTTTCATTGGACTATACAACAGTCTGACCAACGTGGCCAACTCAGGGCGGTTAGATTCCCAGGGCTTCTTCTGGCTGCCCTCCCTGGCTGGCCCTACCTCCCTTGCTGCACGCTCAGCAGGTCCGACACCACTCTCCTTCTTCCTTGCCTGATGTCGTCAGGTCACATCTCTGATGCTTTTAGATGGCTAAGCTCAAGGTCACAAAGAAACCCCATCACATCAC
>JAABUO010002647.1_pt1 | contig 21647 bp, 13 predicted proteins | sample 5559291 | NCBI WGS metagenome assembly JAABUO01 (sample SAMN10711878, study PRJNA513372) | rock metagenome | isolation source: Antarctica rocks | place: Antarctica: Victoria Land, Finger Mt sud
CACGTGAGTCCGGGGCCGCCTCGTGTCCGCTTGCGAACGGCTAATGGCCGAAAACTAACGACTTAGAACAGGTGCGCCTGGTGGCCGACGAAGACGACAGCGATGGCAATGGCGGCGATGATGATGACCATGCCGATCGCCCAGGTCAGGTTATTCGACGCGGCGCTGCGCGCCCCGGCGCTGTCGTCGCGAACCGTCCGTCCGCTATCGGGGTCTATGTTGATCTGGCCCATTCTGTTTCTCCTCTTACGACCCAGTCATGTCGGATCGCTACAGTATGTATCGGCTCTTTAGACAGCCTTCTTGTGCTGTGGGGCAGAGCCTCGCGAGTATGGGACGCACAAGCCTGCTGCCGGCTGTAGCTCTATAGAAACGCAAGATCTATACCATGCTTGCATATGACGCATAACGGCCGGGGGCGTCGGCCCCTTACCAATGGGTAAGTTTTTGTGTGGAGGGGCGCCCAGCGTTGCTGCTCACCCCTCCACACGCGCGGGAACACGGAGGGCGACGCCCTCCGACCCTCCCTCGCGCGTGACAAACCTACCCCTAAAAGGCGTCGCCCCCCCCGGTACGCCGATATGGCCGTGCGCGCTCGCCGGCGCCATCCTCGTCGAGGCGCGTACGCGAGGCGCGTCGACGTGGAAGGCAGGCATGATAAAACCGCTGGCATGTCTCTTGCCGCGCCCCTCGCTGGAGCGGGCTGCGCGTCCGCATACAGGAAGAGACAAAGAAGAAACAAAAGGGAGGCGATATGCGCCTACAGGGGAAAGTGGCGATCATCACCGGAGCGGCGACGGGGATCGGGCGAGCCATGGCCATCGCGCTGGCCGGCGAAGGCGCGGCGGTGACGATCGACTACGTGGGCAAGCCGGACGCGGCCAACGAGGTCGTATCCACGATCGAGCAGGCGGGCGGCAAGGCGCTGGCGGTCGAGGCCGATGTCAGCCAGGCCGGCCAGGTGCAAAGCCTCGTCGCACAAACGGTCGGGGCGTTCGGCAAGCTCGACGTCCTGATCAACAACGCGGGCATCGAAGAGAAGCATCCCTTCCTCGAGATGCCGTTCGAGGCGTGGACCAAGATTATAGCGGTCAACCTGACGGGGCCGTGGCTCGGCAGCCAGGAGGCGGCCAAGCAGATGGTCGCGCAGGGCAACGGGGGCCGCATCATCAACATCTCCTCGGTTCACGAGGACCTGCCGATGCCCACCAACGCGCCCTACTGCGCCGCCAAGGGGGGCTTGCGCATGCTCATGCGCACCATCGCCGTCGAGTTGGCCCCCCACGGGATCACGGTCAACAACATCGCGCCCGGCGCCATCTATACGCCGATCGACGCCGATATCGAGGCCAACCCCGACCTCGAGAAGCAACTCATGGCCGAGATCCCGCTGGGCCGGTGGGGCAAGCCGGAGGAGGTCGCGGCGCTCGCCATCTACCTGGCCTCCGACGACGCCGCCTACGTCACCGGCTCGACCTACGTCATCGACGGCGGCATGCTACGCCAGGCTGGCAGCCTCTAACACCTCTCCTCTTGACGCGGCCGGCCTAAAAAGGGTACAAACACATCGGTCACATCCGTTGTAAACCCTTTTGGGCCGTGCTCGTAGAAGGAGTCACGATAGCATGAAGAGGCGACACTGGCGTCAGACTCAACGTTGGGCGGCCGCGGCGACGCTCGCCGCCGGCGCCCTCCTGGGGGTTCACGCCCCCGCCCACGCGACGGGCCCGGCCGATGCGCCGGCCGGAGCGGCGACCGACGGGCCCGGCGCTCCCGCGTACTTCGCCACCTCACGCAAGGATTGCGTCGGAACCGCGCGCAACTCCGGCTCAAAAGTCTGGTTCACTGTCGCCAACGGCGCTCTGAGCGACGTCTATTATCCAACTAACGATAACACGAACGTCAAGACGCTGCAGTACGTCGTGACCGACGGCGCCAGTTTCACCGACCTACAGATGCGCGACACCACCTACACAGTGCAACCCCTGAGCAACCGCGCCCTCGACTGCCGCGTGACCAGCACGGCCAAGAGCGGCAAGTACCGGATCGTGACCGACTACCTCACCGACACGCAGCGCAACTCGGTCGTGATGCGCACCACCTTCCAGCCCCTGACCGGATCGCTCTCCGACTACAAGCTCTACGCCCTCTACGACCCTAACGTTAACGGGAATGGCGGTGGCGGATCCAGCAACGCCGGCGCCGACAGCGGAACGATCGACACCTCGACCGGCCACCCGGTCCCCGTGGCGTCCGACCCGGTCACGGCCACCAACGCGGCCAACCGCACCTACGCCGTCCCGGTCTACAGCGCGCTCGACGCGTCGAGCCACTTCCTACAGGCCAGCAACGGCTTCGTCGGATCGGGGAGCGATCCCCAAACGCAACTCGACGCGGCCCATGCCCTCACGGCGACGTATGCCGCCGCGACCAACGGCAACCTCGCGCAGGCGGCGCAAATCGACCTCTCGCACGGCGGGACCTTCACGCTCGCGCTCGGCTTCGGCGCGAGCCAGGCCGAGGCGGTCGGCGCGGCGACGGGGACCGCCGCCCGCTCGTCGTACCTGCTGCGCTTCCTCTACGAGTTGGGTTGGCGTAGCTACGACGCGCGCCTCAACGCCCCGCCGCGCGGCCTCCCCGGCGCGTCCCCAGACGAGATGGCGGCGCTGAGTGACGAATACTATCTCAACGCCAACCTGCTCAAAGCCGCCGAGGACAAGACGTTCCCCGGCGCGCTGCAAGCCGGCCCGACGTTGCCGTGGGGCCAGGCCGTCTCGGCGACCGACCCAAACAACACCTACAACGCCGGTTACCGCGAGGTCTTCGCGCGCGACCTCTACGAGCAGTGGACAGGTCTGTACGCCGACGGCGACTTGCAGACCGCGGCCGACGCCACGAACTACCTGTTCTACCGCCAGCAGCGCCCCGACGGCTCGATGCCGCGCAACAGTCTGACGAACGGCATGCCGGCGCCCGACACGTTCAACACGCAGCTCGACGAGTGCAGCTACCCCATCCTGATGGCCTATCAACTGGGCATGCTTACCCCCGCGCTGCGCCGCGAGTTCGTCACCAATAGCGATCTGTACCAGAATCACATCAAGCCGGCCGCGAATTTCGTGATCGCGCACGGCCCCTCCTACGGTCCCGAGCGGTGGGAAGAGCAGGGCGGCTACTCGCCCTCGACGATCGCCGCCGAGATCGCCGGCCTCGTCGCGGCGGCCGACATCGCCGACGCCAACGGCGACGCGGGGAGCGCGGCGCTCTACCGCGGCGTGGCCGACGACTACCAGCGCTCGATCGAGGGCTGGAGCGTCACCACGAACGGTCCGTTGGCGGCCCACCCCTACTTCATCCGCCTCTCCAAGACCGGCGACCCCAACGCCGCCACCAGCTACAACCTCAACAACGGCGGCCCCACGCTCGACCAGCGCGCCGTCATCGACCAGGGCTTCCTCGAGCTCGTGCGGCTGGGTATCAAGCCGGCCGACGAGATCACCGTCACCGAGTCGCTCCCGGTCGTGGACACGACGATTATGTCGAACACGGCCAGCGGACCGGGGTGGCATCGCTACAACGGCGACGGCTACGGCGACGATGCCGCGACCGGACACCCGTGGGCGCCGACCGGCAAGGGGACCGGGCATGTCTGGCCCGTCCTCACGGGCGAGCGGGCCGAGTATGAGTTGGCGCGGGGCAACGTCGTGACCGCGACGAATTTACTCGATACGATGCGCCGCTTCGGCGGCGGCGTCGGCCTGATCCCCGAGCAGGACTGGGAGCTCCCCGACCTGGCGGCCTCGCCCTACGGGACCGACCCCACGGTCGCCTCGATCGGCTTCCAGAACGGCAAGCCCGCCGGCTCGTCCGACCCGCTCTCGTGGGCCGACGGCCAGGACGTGCGCCTGCTGCGCGACATCGCCACGAACAGCATCCTGGAGCGGCCGGCGGATAGCTACGACCGCTACGTGGCGCACCAGCAGGGCCAGACAGCTCTGACCGTCGACGGTCCTGCCGACGGCGCCCTTCTCCCGGCGCCCTCGGTCACGATCACCGGCACGACAGCGACGGGAAACACGGTCTACGTTGGCGCGACGAACACCGACGACAACAGCGCGACCACGACGACCACGGCGACGCCAGGCTCCGACGGGAGTTTCAGCGTCACGATCCCGGTGACGAACGGGACGACCGTGCTCAACATCGTGGCGGTCAGCCCGAGTGGCGCGACGGCGCACGTCGAGCGCACGGTCGTGCTCGACTACGTCCCCGGCGCGATCCTCTTCGACCAAACCGACCCGATCTCAGACGACAACGGCCCCGGCAACTACGCCTATCCGACCGCGCCCGACTTCCACCCCGGCGCGTACGACATGACGCGCTTCCAGGTCATCGATGGCGGGTCCAACATCGTGTTCCGACTACAGACGCGCAACCTCTCGTCCACCTTCGGCAGCCCGCTCGGGGCGCAACTCGTCGACGTGTACGTTCACGACCCGGCGGCGGCGGCGAGCGACACCTCGACGACCGCGGCGTACGCCTCGCGCAACTACACGATCGCGTCGAGCGCGGCGTGGAGCAAGCGCATCGAGGCGCAGGGCTTCGGGTCGCAGTACGTCGACGCCCACGGCGCCACGCTCGGCCCCGTCACCGTCGGCGCCAATCCCATCTCGCGCTTCATCACCTTCAGCGTGCCCAAGGCGACCCTCGGCACGCCCACATCAGGTTGGGGCTTCACGGTCGTGCTGACCGGCCAGGACGGCTACTCGTCCGACCTGGCGCGCGCCTTCAGCGCGACCCCAGGCGGCTATTCGTTCGGGGTCTGTGCCACGGCGAGCAGCGACCCGCACTGCGCCGTCGACCCGACCACCGTGCCTAAGGCGATGGACGTGCTGACCCCGCCCGGCGTCAACCAGTCCGACGAACTCGACTACACCAAGCACATGCCCGTCGTGCTGCGGGACGTCACTATCCCCTAGCGATCGCGTAGAACTATGCGGGGCGGGGGCTGTCACGATATCGTGACAGCCCCCGCCCCGCATACAGCGTCGGCGCCCCATTCCTCGCCAGCGGTGCGATACTGGACCAAGAGGGACGGAGCGAGCGGATAGGCGGGAGGACCGAGCCGATGACGCAGACAACGACGTGGACGACGTGGACGACGTATCGCGTGCCGGAATCGTTGACGTTGGACACGGAGGAGAGTGTCGTGGGGACGGAGTGGCATCAGGAGGCCATTGGCGCGCTGGCCGACATGCTGCGGGCCGTCGCGGACCGCCGGGGGGCTGCATGGGGCGTCTGCGCGCAGGTCGCATTGGTCGGACTACGCTACTCCAACGGCCTCCCCTACGACCCGCGCCCCGATGTGATGATCCTCGCACGGCCGCTGCCCGGCGGCGAGGTCTCCTCCATTCCAGTCACCGCATCCGGCGCCCCGTTGTTCGTCGCGGAGGTCGCCAGCGTCTCGACGGGAGGGAACGACATCGGGGAAAAGAGGCGCGCCTATGAAGCCATCGGCGTCTCCGAGTATGTCGTGTTCGACGCCGTCGGAAACGTACTGCCCGTTCCGCTCAGGGCCTGGCGCTTGCGGGACGGCGTCTACGTTCCCTGGGCGGCGGACGCGGATGGATGGTGGCACAGCGTCTCCCTCGGTATCGCGTTTAGGGCGACACAGCCCTTCCTGAGTGTCCAGGATCGCGATGGGACGGCGATCCTCCCGTCGCGCGAGGTACGGCGACGGCTCGACGCGGTAGAGCAGGAACGCGATCGACTAGCGCGGCGTCTCGCCGCTACGGAACAAGCCCAGGCGGAAGAGACGCGTCGCCGCGTCGACCTTGAGGAACAATTGCGGAGATTGAGGGTGGACCGCGATCGACAGGACAATCCCTGAGGCCGCGCATCTTTGCGGCGTGTGCGAAAACCCGCGCTAACGCGCCGAGGCCGGCGGTTCACATGAACCGCTGGCCTCGCGCTATGCCGCCGCGCCGCTTACCCCCTCGGCGCGCTCGTCGGACCTCCTATCCCCCTATCCCGCCGCTACCGGCCGGCGGCGTGTAGGTCGGGTTGGGGGTATACGTCGGGTTCGGCGTGTAGGTCGGGTTGGGGGTGTACGTCGGGTTCGGCGTGTACGTCGCCGGAGGCGTCGTCGCCGTCCCTGTCCCCGTGGCCGCCGCCGTCCCGCCCGCCGTGGCGCTCGCCGCGCTCGTGCCACTCGGCGCGACCGTGGACGTCGGGTAGGGCGTCGAGGTCGGATACGGCGTGGACGTCGGGTACGGTGTGGACGTTGGGTAGTCCGTCGCCGTCGGGTACGGCCCCGGCTGCGTAGACTGACTCGGGTCGAGCCCCGGCAGCGGCCGCGTCCCCTCTTGCCGCACCCCTCGGAGGGCGTTGGGGTCGAGTCCGAGCAGGCTCAGGATGCTGGGCGCGATCCCGGTGGTCGACACCGCGTCCGTATTCTCCGTGCCGGCGTTCGCCAACTGAGGGTTGGACACGAGCAGGGCCACGTTCGTATCGTCGGGACTGAAGCCGCCGTGCTCGGCGATCTTGCTGGCCGTCGATTTGGTGTAGATAACGCCGCGGTTCGGGGTTACGACGATGTCCGGCACGCGCGGGTCCGTGCGCGGGTCACCGAATCGCGCCTTGATCGCGTCGCCGGAGAGTATCTGGCTCGTGCTGGAGACGTCGATCTGAGACAGGTTGTTGTCGAGCGCCTGGACCGCCGCCGCCGTCTGGCTCTGGTCCTTGAGCCAGATGAGGGACACGTCATCCCTGGTCTCCTGGGCCACCGTAATGCCAGCCGTACTGAGAACCTTGCCGACAGGGTCGCCGGTCTTCCTGAGCGTACTCCGATCGATGGGGGCCTGGCCGTGCTTGGCGGTCACGATAACCAGCGTCGACGTGACGAGCCCCCGCGCGGACAGTTCGTCCGTCATCCGCTTGAGCGACGCGTCGACAGAATCGAGCGCCGGGACGAGGTCACCCGTCGGGGTGAACCCGCCGGTCGCCGTCGGGTCGGGGGCGTACCCGCCGGTCGGGGACTTCTGCCCGACGCTGACCGCCTGGAAGTTCAGGCCGAAGATGGCGGGAACGCCGGCATGTGTCGTCGGCGTGATCGACTCCCCACCGTCGATCTCATTGAGGATCGCGTTCACCTTGAGGTTGTCATACTGGATGGTGTCGGTCACGTTCGTCGTCCCCGTGTCGCCGGGGTTACCGTAAAGGCTTGTCCCTCCGGCCCCGACGCTCGCGGCGATCTCCGGTGTGTACAGGTCGTCGACACCATTGCCCGAGGGTCCGTTGACGAGGTCGTAGGCGCGGCTCTTGTCGGACCAGGCCGTGCGCAAGCCCGCCGCCTTGGCCACCTCGAAGATGGTGTTGTCGCGCAGGAAGCTGTGTGGATAGATCGGGGCGCAGGTTCTGGGGTCGCGCGGCAGGTGTGTCGGGTCGATCCCGCCCCCGCCGTCGAGCCGGGCGTCGCTGATGTCGATCGTCTCGTCGAGGAGGACCTGTGTGCCCGTCACATTGCTCGACGAGCCCGGCGTGCAGATTACCCCGGTCGCGGTGTCGGCCGTATTCCCGGTCCCGATGTACCGCGGCGCGACGAGCGAGCGGTCGTACGAGTTGTCGTAATACACGCCTGTGCTCTTGGGCGTCCCGCCGGTAACCATCGAGAGGAGGCCGGGAAAGGAATCGGACGGCCTGGAGGTCGAGGCGTTGGGATAGGTCACGCCGTTCCCGGAGAGCGCGGCCAGCGCGGAATCGGGGTGCGCGCTAACGTAGTTCCGCAGATCCCGCGCGTGCAGTCCGTCGACGCTGATCAACAGCACATGCTTGATGGGACTCGGCGACGCGGTCGAGCCAGGCGTCCCGCTTGGCCCCGGTGTAGACGTGTCCGACGCGCCGGCTGTCGGCGTCCCGCTCGCCTGTGGGGTAGACGTGTCCGACGCGCCGGCCGTCGGCGTCCCGCTTGGCTGGACGGTCCCGGTCGCCCCAGGCGTGGGCGTGCTCGTCGGGCCGGGGGGCGTGCCGCCCCCGGAGAGCGCGTCGGCGCGCCGCATCAGCGCCTCGCCTTGCAGCATCAGCCCCCTGACGTCGGCCCTGTCGAGCGTCTCGCCATTGAACGCCGCCCCGTCGAGCAGGTCGGCCATCTCGTTCGCCAGGTTGTCCCGTTGGGCGCGGATCCTGTCGATCCCCTTTTCGAGGGCGACGTAGGCGCTGTCGCTCGACGGGGTCCCGCTCTTTAGGGCGAGCGTCGAGGCGCGCAAGGTAGAGAGGCTGAGCGGCCCGACGGGCGCATCGATCCTCTTATATACCTGGGCCAGGCGCATGTAGGCGTCGCGCGCGTCCGTCTCCTGTAGCGAGGCTGGCCGGCCCGTCAGGTCGAGGTCCTCGACGAGCACGCGGCCGTCGGAGCGGTAGTCATCCCGCAGGCCGGTCAGCGCGAGGATCGTGGGGCGATCGTCGACGTGGTCGGAGAAGGTCTTGCGGTCGATGCCCCTATCTCTCACACCGGGGCCGGCGAGGCCGAGCCAGGTCGTGGTGATCTCGGGCTGCACGTCGCCGTGGTTCCAGGCGAAGGATGGGTCCTGCGACACGCAGGCCGCCGACGGGGTGGAACTCATGGCGCAGGTGCGTCCCCCCGTTACATAGTAGTCCGGCTGCGCGAACATCGTGAGGGTAGGGGTACGCAACGGGTCGGACGTAACCATGTGCAGCACCCGCATCTCCGTGGGGTTGGCGAGGTACTGCGCCAGGACATCCGTGTTGCTGCCCGTCGGCGAGAGGGGATTCGTGACCGTCAGGGCGCCCGAGGCGCGCTCGTACGCCCGCGTGGCGGGGTCGGCCTGACCGGGATTGCCGCGCAGGTAGATGTCGGGCGCGTCGTCGCCGTTGACGTCGGCCGGGGTGGTGACGCCCTGCTCGGCCTGGATGAGGCCGCCCAGGTTCGTGCTGAGCTCGCCGATCGTGAGCGGGCCCCCTTTGGGATCGCGGTTGTACGTGCAATACACGTCCGGCCGCACGACGTTGCCGGAGATCTTGACGCCGTCGCAGTTGGCCGGGGTCGGCGTGCGCGTCCCGACGAAGTGATCGCCCTCGTCGGACGTGATCAGGAACAGGGTGTTGCTCCGGTCGATCCCGTCCCGCCGCAGGCGCGCGAAGAACTTATTAAAGGCGTCGTCATACACCTTGAGCGTGGCGACGTACTCCTTCTCGCCGGGCCCCGACGCCGTCGTGTCGCCGCCGCCCGGGCTCTGGAAGCTATTGTGCGCGGTGGAGACGTAGGCGTAGGTCACGGGGACGCCGTGCTCCTGCATGGCCGCGACATAGCCGAGTGAGACCGGGGCGGGCAGGCCGCCGTAGCCCGGAAAGCCGTAGGTCATGACATCGGTGTTGGTGATGGGGTCGCCGTTGATGTCCGAGATCGGAGCGGTCGCGCTGACCAACGGCGCGAGATACTTGTGGCCGAAGAGGGCGTTGTAGCCCGTGTAGCCCCCCTCGCTCCCATCGGGCGCGGCCGGCTCGTCGGGCAACACGTCGGGCACCCCGCCATTGCCGCTGGAACACGCCGCGCTGCCCTTGGCGCAATGCACCGCGATCCCCTCGAAGTCGGCCGCGGCCTGATTCGGGTTGGCCAGCGCCTCTTGCGCCTGGGTAGAGGTGACGCCGAAGACCGTACCGATGTCGTTCGGCCGTGTCTTGCTGTTGACATTGGTGTTTTCCAGCGCCATATTCGCCGCGCCCGCGACGCCGACGTTGCAGCCGGCCCGCGTGTAGGGGACCCACGGGGCGGGGGCGTTGGTGCCGGACGGCTTGTCACTCGTGGGCGGCCCGCTGATGAGGTTATAGCTCTGGTCGACTCCGGACCCCGCGGGCGGCACGACCTTGTCGGTCCAATAGGTGAAGCCCGACGTCGAGCCCGTCGATCCGTCGGCGTTGTAGTAGCGGTAGCTATTGGCGGCGACCGACACGCCGTGCCGGGCGGGATAGACGCCCGTGAGCGTGGTCAGGATATCGTCCGAGGTGTGCGATATCAGCGGCGTGTGGTGATTGGTGAGGAGCGTCCCGTTGTCTTTGAGGAAGTTGAGCAGGTGCGGCATCTGCTCGAGATCCGACGGCACGCGCGGGTTGTCGCGCGTGAAGTGTACATTGTCGAACTGGATCGAGATGACGTGCTGTATAGCGCCCGTCGGCCCGGCGATGACGCAGCCGGAGGCCGACGACGCGTGCGGGACCGGCCGCATATGCGGCCCCGACGCGGTGGCGGAGAAGGGCCGCGGGACGGAAACCGCGCCCGCGCTCGCTATCAGCGCCGCCGTTGCAAGGATACGTCTAACGGGTCGCCAACCTGTCTGTATCGTCCGTTCCACGGGCTGTTCCTCCTCGCGAGGTATCGGGGTGGCGCATCAGCGAGGCCACCGTCACGGCCTACGCGTCTCACACGCGTACGCTCCAGTGGCAAGGTAACACGGGGTTAGTTAAGACTTTGTTAAGGGTGAGTTAATGTCTTGTTAAGAGCCGACGCGCCGGCCGATACACACGCGATTATACAAAGATGTGTTATTTATAGTTGCGTTTACGCAAATAAAATCAGGGGGCGCGTGCTACTATAAGCGAAGAAGGATGCGCTTCGTCCCCTGACACGTGAGACCGGAGGAGCCACGCCGCCCATGCCCAAACGAGTCTCCTGGTGGGCTGTCGGACTCGCGGCCTGCCTTGGCGTCCTCCTGCTGGCCATCTCTCGCCCGATCGCCGCCGGCCGCCCAGCGTCCGCCGTGCCCGCGCCGGCCCGAGCCGGTCATAGCGCGTCCGTGTCGGCCCAAGCCGGTTACAGCGCGTCGAGGAGAGGTTCTGGGAGGGCCGCCTGTTCGGCCAGGGAGCCCTTCGCGCCGCCGCGCGTAGCCACGCTCCCGACGGCGGGGCTCCTGGCGCTGGACGCGCGCCGCGGCCTCGCCATCGTCGTCTCCTCTATGGCCGACGCGCGCGGCACACACGTGACCGTCGACGAGTACGACGTCAAGACAGGGAGAGCCGTCCGCTCCGGGCGCATCGACGCGGCGCCGCTCGTGCGGACCGTGGGCTCCCGTATCCTGAGCGACCTCGCCTCGGTAGCGGTCGACGGAACGACGGGACGGATTTTTCTCCTCCACGCGCCATACCTGTCCGGTCTCTCCCCCGCCGGGCGCGTCGACGTGCTCGACGCGCGCGCCCTCACCCTACTGCACACCGAGCGGGTGGGCGGCCTTGCCCAACCGCCGCTGGTGGACGAGACGACAGGCCGCGTCTTTATAGCCAGCCAGGCGGGCGGGAACATCAGCGTGCTCGACGCCACGACGGGACGACGCGTGCGGACAGTCGCCCTATCGCGCGTCCCACTCGGGCCGTCCGCCGCGCCGATCCTCGACGAACGGACGGGGCGCGTCTTCTTCGCGGAGGATACGGCCCGGGGACGCGTCGACGCGCTCGACGCGCGCGATGGGGCGATCGTGCGCCGGATCGCGGTCGGGCCGTTCCCGCAGACGCTGGCGGTCGATCGGGCGAACGGGCACGTCCTCGTCGCGTCCGGGACAGGCGGGGGCGTGGATGTGCTCGACGCGCGAGACGGGACGCTCCTGCACGCCGCGCCGCTCCCCGGACCGTCGAGCGGCCTGACCGTCGCCGAGACGACGCACCGCGCCTTCGTCAGCTACGCGGACCGGGACACGGTGAGCATGCTCGACACCGCGACCGGAACCCTCCTGCGCACGGTCCCGGTGCGCCGGGATTACGACCTGTTGCGGCGCCGGCGGCACGCGCGCGAACAGGCCGACGGGGCGGCCTACCCGGTCGTCGCGCGCGTCGACGAGACGATGCGCTGGGTGGTGGTACGGGCTCCGGAGATCTCGGATGACGAGGGGATCGAGCCGGGTTCGGCCCAACTCACGGTCCTGGACACCCGCACCGCGACGCGCGTACACACCATTATCACCGGCGACACGTGGCCGGAAGCCGCCGCCATCGACACCCGGCGCGGCCGCGCGTTCGTCGCCGCGGCCGGCGGCATGGCCGTCTACGACGTCTCCTGCCTCACCTCCTACTACGTCTTCGGCGACCTTGGCTAGGCGGCGCCGTACCGTTAAAATCGTGAGTCTTTACGCGGCGGAGGCGATTCCTTCCGCCTCACCCGTACGCGCCTCGCCTGGATCGAGGGTTTCGACGGCGGGGTAGTCGCGTAGCCAAACGTCGAGTTCGTCGCCGTCGATCGTCTCAACCTCGTAGAGGTGGTCCGCGATGGCGGCGAGCGCCGCACGGCGCTCGCCGACGATGCGGCGGGCGTGGGCGTAGGCATCCTCGACGAGGGCGCGCGTCGTCTCGTCGACGCGCGCGGCGAGATCGGGGCTGATCATGTCGCCCTCGCCGACGCAGATGTGACCGAGCAAGCTCATGCCGAACTCCGTGACCATGCGCCGCGCGATGGCGTTGGCCTGCTGGATGTCTTGCTGCGCGCCGGTCGTCACCTCGTCGAAGAACAGCTCCTCGGCCGCGCGCCCCCCCATAATCCCCACCATGCGCTGGAGCAGGGCCGACTTCGTGAGGAGATATTGGTCCTCTTTGGGCGCGCTGACCGTGATGCCCAGCGCGTTGCCGCGCGCGATAGCCTGCACTTTGGAGACGGGGTCGCAGTGGGGCAGTACTTTCATGACCAACGCGTGGCCGACCTCGTGATAGGCGATGACCCGCTTGAGGGCGGGAGCCATGACGCGCGACTTGAGCTCCGGGCCGGCCAGCACACGCAGCAGGGCGGCGTCCATATCGCGATGCGCCACTTCCTCGCGGTGCTCGCGCGCGGCCAGCAGGGCGGCCTCGTTGAGCACGTTGGCGAGGTCGGCCGGCGACATCCCACTCGTTCCGCCCGCGAGGGCGTCGAGGTCGACCGAGCCGTCCATGCGCACGCGCGCCGAATGCAGCTCCAGCACGGCCTTGCGGCCGGCGCGGTCCGGCGCGTTCATGACGACGCGCCGGTCGAAGCGTCCGGGCCGCAGCAGCGCGCCGTCGAGCATGTCGGGACGATTCGTCGCCGCGATGACGACGATCCCCGAGTCACCCTTGAAGCCGTCCATTTCGACGAGCAGTTGGTTGAGCGTATGCTCGCGCTCGTCGTTCCCCTGGCGGACGCCGGACGATCGCTTCCCGCCGACGGCGTCGAGCTCGTCGATGAACACGATGGCGGGGGCCGCTTTGCGCGCCTTGGCGAAAAGATCGCGTACGCGCGCGGCGCCGACGCCGACGTACATCTCGACAAAGGCCGAACCCGAGATGCTGAAGAAGGGGACGGCGGCCTCGCCAGCCACGGCGCGGGCCAGCAGCGTCTTGCCGGTTCCAGGAGGGCCCGAGAGGAGGACACCCTTGGGGATGCGCGCCCCGATCCGTTTAAAGCGCTCGGGCGACGCCAGAAACTCCACGACCTCGGCGAGCTCGGCCTTGGCCTCGTCGACGCCGGCCACGTCGTTGAAGGTGACGAGGGTCGTGACGGACTGCTCGGCCCCGGTCGCGGCCGAAGCGGCGCGCATCCTGCCGCCCGCTCCGGCCCCCTGGGACCGCAGCGCGTAGAGCATGACGCCGACGAGCGCGAGCGTGAACCCAATCCCCAGCAAAGAGCCGAGGTTGACCCCGCCGTCGCCGTTCACGCTGACCTGAGCATCGGCCGCCATCAGCAGGGGGGTGATGACCTGTCCGGCCTCCTTGTGCGTGACCACGGCAACCTTCTCACGCGTCACGACGTGAACGGTCCCATCGGCGTCGATCACGGCGGACGCGATGTCGTGGCGCGCGGCCAGGCGGAGGACAAGGCTGAGCGGCGCCGCGCGCTCGGGGCGCCCAAGGTGGGTGATCCCCAGGGCGACGAAGAGCAGGATCAGCGGCGCCAGGGCCAGCGCCGCGACCCTGGCGTGGTAGGTGTGGGTCCGCATGAATAAGCCTCCTTTGTCGTCACAACGTTCGGGCGTGCGCTCTACTCTTTCTACTAGATACAGGAAACACGACCGCCCGCCGCCGCTCCATGGCCCAAACGGGCTACACCCCTACCCACTCACAGGTAGCTGGATCGCCGAGTAGGGCCACTGGGTTTCTATGTGCTACAGTCTAAAGTGCGGACTATGATGACAATTAACACGTTGGCGCCCCCTCGCGCGTCGAGCACGGTAGGGCGCGTCGCACGGGCGCTACGCGCCTATCCGTATACGGCCCTGGTCCTCGCCCTGGGTCTGTTGCTGCGCGCCATCCTCGTGCCGCTGACGCACGGGCAGGACTTCGTGGTGTGGGACCTGGCCTCGCGCTACACGCTGGCCGGCGTCGACATCTACGCCCACCATCCGCACGGCTACCCCGGCGGCCCCTACACCTATCCGCCTCTCTTCCTCTATAGCGAACTGCCGTTCCAATGGTTGGCGCTGCACACGGGCGCCGCCTTCACGGTCCTGGGCAAGCTCGTCATCGTGGCCGGCGACGTCCTGACGGCTATCCTCCTGGCCGCGATGCTGGGCCGCCGCGGACTCGGCGATCGCCTCGTCGCACTGGGGGCGGCGCTCTATTTCCTCAACCCACTCGTGCTCTACAACGGCGCGTTTTACGGACGCTTCGACGCCTTCCCCGTGGCGCTGTTCCTGCTGGCGGTGCGCCTCCACAACGCGCGGCGTCGTTGGGCCTTCCCCGTCGCCTACGCCCTGGCCGTCACCGCCAAAACGTACCCCATCTTCATCCTGCCCTGGCTGCTGACGCGCGACAGGACGAGGCGCGGCCGCACGATCGTCGGCCTGGTGGTCGTGCTCGGAGGCCTCTCGCTTCCGTACCTCGTCGACAACCCCCGCGCGTTCATCCGTGACACGATCCAGTACAACGGTGGAAAGCTGCCCGGCAACCTGTCCTGGCAGTACGTGTTACTCGGGCCGCTCGGACCACACCGGGTGCTCCTGCTCAGCTACGCGCTGCTCGCGCTGTTCGCCGTATCGCTCTTCCTGTTCGCCCGGCTCGACGTGCTCACCTACTGCATCGTGGCAATCCTGTCGTTTCTCCTGTTCAGCAAGGTCGTCATCGAGCAGTACTATCTGTGGCCGATGCCCTTCCTGATCCTCGACGCGATCGCTCGTCGTGGGCGCGCCTCGGCGGCGCTGTTCGCGCTGCTCTCGGCCACGGGGTTCTTCGTCAACCCGTACATCCATCCCTTCGGTCAAAAGCCCCCGGTCATCACCGGCGCCGTCGCCCTATGCATCCTCGCCTACGTCCTGACACGCCGCCCCCAATCGGACGATCTCGTAGCCACGTAGCGGGGGGTAGCCAGGCGCCCCGCGTCAGGTGTTGTACGGGTTCGTGGGCGCGCCTCGCGGCCGGATAACAGACCGAGGCCGGTACAATAGAGCGACGGAACTGCGGTTCGGGCTGGTGAGACACCGCGGGGTAGCGCGCCGCGATGCGATACTGAGGGCAACAGCGGCTGCCCATGCGGACGCGTATGCGGGAGGGAAAGGAGGTCGGCACCCATGGTCGAGACGGTGAGCAGACACGCCACGTTCGAGGTATCGGAGTGGCTGCCGGAGGACACGGAGGAGAGCGTCATGGGGACCCAATGGCATCAGGAGGCGATCGATGCCCTGGCGACCATGATCGTCGAGGTAGGCCGGCGCCACGGATCCGGATGGTCCGTCGCCCAGGGCATCTCTCTCCTCAACACCGGCGCCCACTACTTCAGCGGGAGATCGTACGACCCGAAACCCGACGTGATGGCGCTCCCGCGGCCGCTACCGGCCGGGGACGTCGCCGGAGTGTCGCTCGCGGATGTCGGCGTCCCGCTCTTCATCTGCGAGGTGGCGAGCAGATCGACGTTGGGGAACGACGTCGCCTTCAAGAAGGATGTGTACGAGTACGTCGGCGTCCGGGAGTACATCGTGTTCGACGCGGCGGGCGGCCTCATCGCGCCGGCGCTCCATGCCTGGCGACGCGACAAGGCCGGCTACGTCCCCTGGGTCGCCGACGACGATGGGTGGTGGCGGAGTCAGGCGCTCCATATCTCTTTCCAGCCCACGCAGCCGTTCATAACTGTGCGCGACCGTGACGGCCGCCAGCTTAGCCTCCCGTCTCGCGCATACGAGCGCGAAGCGCGTCTCGAGGAAGAGTTGAGCGACGCGCGACGGAGGATCGCCGAGATGGAGGATCAGTTGCGGCGCCCGCGCGAGTAGGTCATGCTGAGGACAGAATCACCCCCGGCGGCCCCCGATGCGGCGGAGCCGACCGCGAACACGACAGGCGCGCGCTCCCCGCGCCGGGTCGTCGACCCTGAGGCGGCGCGGGCGGCGGTGTGGCCGTTTCTGGCGACGCGGCTGGCCTTCCTACTCATCGGGCTCACGGCGCCCGCGCTCTTCTCGGATCACCCGATTCGCGCCAGCGCGCCGCCAGGGACGGGGTGGGTGCGCTGGGACGCGCAGTGGTTCATCGGAATCGCCGCGCACGGCTACACATGGTCGCTCGCCCCACACTACTCGGCCGCGGCCTTCTTCCCGCTCTACCCATTGGCCATCCACGTCCTCGGGCTTACGGGGCTGGATCTCGGGCTCGCCGGCGCGCTGATCGCTAACGCGTCCTTCCTGGGCGCCCTATACTACCTCTATCGGCTCGTCCGCCTCGACGAGGCGGCTCCCGCGGCGACACGCGCGATCTGGCTGCTGGCGCTCTTCCCCACCGCGCTGGTCTTCTTCATCCCCTACACCGAGTCGCTCTATCTGCTGCTGGCCGTGCTCACCCTGTGGTACCTGCGCCGCCGGCGCTGGCTGGCGGCCGGCGTCGCGGGGGCGCTCGGCGCGCTGACACGCCAGACCGGACTTGTCCTGCTGGCGCCGTACCTGATCGAGTGGTGGATGGCGTACCGCCAGCGGCGGGAAGGGGCGTCGGACGACGCGCGCGAGACCTCTAAGACGATGTGGCGCGCGCTGCCGCCTGCTCTCCTGATGCCCCTCGCTGTCGCGGGTCACCTCGCCTACCTGTGGCGCGTGACCGGGAGCCCCACGGCGTTCCTGCGCGTGCAGCGGGCGTGGCACCGGCAGTTCAGCGCGCCATGGAGCGGGATCGTCGCGACAGTACAACGCTGGACGCGCTCCCCCGGAACCTGGCGCCCGCTCACGACGCCGGTGCAGCACGTCCACATGGTCCTGGAGCTTGGCGCGGTGCTGCTCTTCCTGGGCTTGCTCGCCCTGGGGGCGCGGCGCGTGCGGCCGTCGTACACGGTCTACGCGGGGGCGGTCTGGCTCGCCGCGCTGCTCAGCCCGGCGATCGACGACGGCTTCCAGCTCCCGCTCATGTCGTCGTCGCGCTTCGCGCTCAGCGTCTTCCCCTCGTTCATCGCGCTGGCGCTGCTGCTACGCCGCCCGGGACCCTACCAGGCCTGGCTCACCGCCTCAGCCATGCTCCTTGGGCTCGTCACGACCTTCTATATCCTGGGCGGCTGGGTCGCGTGACGGGATACTACTGACCGCTTGCCACCGCGTGACGGGATACTACTGCCCGCTTGCCACCGCATAAGGCAGGAAAGACAGCCAGAGAGCGGCGCTGACCCAGAACCACCAGCGATTCTTGCCCGTGAGCTTGTCGAAGATAGGAAGGCACAGGAGCGCGGCGAGGACGACGCCGGTGGTGATGCGGGACGACGCGAAGATTTGATGGTAGGAGTATGGGGGCAACAGCACGACGAACACGAGGACGTTGACGAGCAACGCCCACACCTCGACGCGCCACGCTCGCCGCCACAGCGCCCACACCCCGATACCCGCGCAGACCAGCGCGGGGAGGATGACGGTACGCGCCTCCTCGAGTTGCTGCGAGCCCGGAGCCCAGGGCCAGTAGACGGCGATGCCGTGGAAGGGAAGCTGGAACGGGGATAACTCCGACGGAACCCCGGTCGACCCCAGCCACGCCAACAGAAACCCCTTGTAGAGCAGCAGGGGAAGTCCCGCCAGCGCGAGCAGCAGGGCCGCCTGCCCCCATACCTCTCGCCGCGCGAACGCGCGCGGGTCGAGCCGTTGGGGGAGGCGCAGCAGGGATAGACCGTAGAGCAGGGCAAAAAAGGCCGCGACCTCGCGGGTCAGGATAGCGAGCGCGAAAGCCAGGCCGGCCCACGCCACGCGGCGACGGCCGCCGTCATCGAACAGGAGGATCGCCAGCGCGACGAGGGCGTAGGAGAGCGGCTCAGTCAGGTCGCGTCGCAGCCCGACAAACAGGCCGGGGTAGAACCCGTACACCAATCCGAACCAGGGGGAGACCGCGCGGCGCGCGAGCCACGCCGCCACGGCCAGCGTTCCCCCGGCTACCGCGAGTAGGTTGACGAGGAGGAGTGTATAGGGGATCAGGGCGGCCTGCCCGAGGGCCAGCAGCCGCGCGACGAGCGGGTAGAGGATACGCGTATAGCGGTAGCCGGGCGTATCGACGTAGTAGCGGGCGTTGACCGGGTCGAGCGCGATGTAGTAGCAGAACTGGCCGTCGTATCCGTTATCGTGCGCCCCCAGACGCCGATAATAGGCGTCGTCGACCGCTATGACCGGGCTGACACCACTGTGACGCACGAACGTGCGCCCCATGATGATGAAATCGCGCGCGCCGTGGCTCGACGGGAGCATGGCGGCCAACCAGACCCCGTAGCACAGCAGCACAACCGTCGCCACGGTCCACTCCGACCGCATCGCCGCGCGCCGCCATGAGGGTGAATGGGACGTCGCTACGCGCGACCGGGAACCCAACGCTGAAAGGCGCGCGTCTGGCCGCACCTACCACATCCTCTTCATCAGAAGCGTAGTGTATCAGAAGGGTACGGTACGTTGGGGTACGGTACGTTTGTCTGTTTGTCGTTTGTCTTTTCCCGCGTAGAGCGGGTAGCATGCACGTATGGTTGAGTCGGTCGGACTATCGCGCGGGCGGGGTCGTGGTCTCTTTTGGCCGCAAGCGCTGCTGGTCGTCATGGCCCTCGTCGCCTACGTCTACTGCATCCCGCGGGGCGTGCTCGCCAACCCCGATACCCGCATCGCTTTGACGAGCGCGATCGTCGACCACCACGCGCTGCGCATCGATCCCTACGCGGGAAGCTTGATGGATCGCGCCCTGTATCACGGCCACTACTATACCGACAAAGCGCCCGGCATGTCCCTGCTGGCCGTGCCCGCCTACGCCGCCCTCCACCTCGTCCTACCCTCCGCGACCTTGAACACGAAGCACACGCTCCCCGCGTACTTCTTCACGCGTTACCTACTCACGTCGCTCGTGCTGGGCATCCCCGCGGCCGTGTTCGTCGGCCTGTTGTGGCGCTTTTTACTGCCAATGCTGGGGCGTCGCCGCGGCGCCGTGCTGGCGCTCGGGTACGGACTCGGCACGGTGGCCTGGGCCTACTCGGGCGTGCTGTTCAGCCACATTATGTCCGCCATGAGCCTGTTCGGCGCCTTCATGCTGCTCTACCCCGTCTCTACCGGGCGCGCGCCCTTCGCGACGCGGCGCTGGGCCGCCGCTGGCGGGCTATGCGGGCTAGCCGCGCTGTGCGAATACCCGGCGGCGCTCGTCGGCCTGCTGTTGGCGCTGTTCGCCGCCTATACCGCCTACACGGCCCGAGACGCGGGCCCGCGCCGTCTCCCCGCTCTAGGCGCGTTCGTCGGCGCGGGCCTGCTCGCCCTGCTCCCGCTGGCGCTCTATAACACGGCTGTCTACGGCAGCCCGCTCGTCATCGGGTACGTCCACGAGGCCGGCGAAGCGCGGTTCCTCGCGGGGATGAGCCGCGGGTTCGAGGGGGTCGGCGCACCGGACCCGGTCGCGCTCTGGGGCATCACGTTCTCGCCGTACCGCGGCCTGTTCGCGCTATCGCCGTTCCTGTTGCTGGCGCTCCCGGGGGCGGCGGCGATGTGGCGCCGCCGGAGACAGCGGCCGGCCGCCGTGCTATGCGTCCTCGTGGTCGTGGCGATGCTGCTCTTCAACGGCGGCTACTATTTCTGGGACGGCGGCGCGACGATCGGGCCGCGCTTCGCCGCCGCGGTCGTCCCTTTCCTGGTCTTCCTGGCCGCATTCGCCCCACGGCGAGCGCCCTGGGCCCGCGTGACGCCAGTCCTGATCGCCCTCTCGATCGCCCTCGTCGCGCTCTGCTGCCTCACAAGCATCACGGGTTTCTCCTCGGGACAGCCCAACCCCTTCGCCGCGTTCGTGCTGCCGCGTCTCCTGCACGGGTCGATCCCGGATAATTGGGGGGGACGGCTCGGCTTGCCGGGGACAGCCTCATTGCTCCCACTCGCCGCGATAGAAGCGGCGCTCTCCTGGGGGCTGTGGCGGTCCCTGTGCCCAAAGCGTCGGACCATGACGCGCGGATTGAGCGGGGTTCCGGGGGATCTCGATCAAAGTCTCGATCGCGATAGGGTCGGTCTGGCTTAGCCCTCGTGGGGCCGCCGCCTGAAAGGTAGCGGCCCCATCGACTGCCGTATCGTCTAGGGCTCATAAGGGAGACATGTAACAGGGAGACGTGAGCGCTATGGTCAAGTACTTCGAGGATTTCCAGGTGGGGGATGTGGTCGAGTTAGGCGGCAGGACGTTGACGCGGGAAGAGATCATCGCGTTCGCCCGGCAGTACGACCCGCAGCCGTTCCACGTCGACCCCGAGCGGGCCAAGGACTCGCTCTTCGGGGGCCTGGTGGCCAGCGGCTGGCACACCGCGGCGACATACATGCGCCTGCTGGTCGACGGTCTGCTCAACGATACGGTGAGCATGGGCTCGCCCGGCCTCGACGAGTTGCGCTGGATCAAGCCGGTCCATCCCGGCGACCCGCTGCGCGCCCGCTTCACCGTCCTCACATGCAACCCGTCCAAAAGCCGACCCAAGTTGGGCATCATCCGCGGCCGCGGCGAGGTCCTCAACGGCGACGACGAGGTCGTCATGAGCGTGGTCAGCGTGGGCTTCTTCGGCCGACGGCCGAACGCGTAGGCCGTCGCCACTAACGGATAGCCAGGAGAGACCGGCGGCCAGCTACAAACTACTGATTGATCTGGACGGCCGTCCCTGGAGTGGCCCAGGCGTAGAGTTGGCCCATGACGGTCGACGGGACGTTGACGCAGCCGTGCGTCCCGGTGACGTTCGAGCCGGGTGTCCCGTTCGCGGCATTGCTGCCGGGTCCGAACTGCCCCCGCCACGGCGCGTCGTGGATGTAATAGCCGTAGTCGTGGAAGTACAGGGCGTATTGGACCGGTGACGGCTCGTAGTACAGGGGGGAGCCCTTAGGCCAGGGACTGTGGAACGTGAAGGGGCTGCGCGCCCACATGATGTGGAACAGGCCGGTAGGGGTCGGAAGGTCCTTGTTTCCGGTCGTCACAAGCGCCGTCAGGAAGAGGGTGGGCCCATCGTACGCCCACAGGCGCTGCTGCGTCAGCGAGACGACGATGCGCCTGTAGCTGACGTTGAGGCCGCCCCACCCCGGCGGGCTCGTGGGGGTATTGCCGAGACGATCGGTCGCGCGCACGTACATGCTGTACGAGCCGGCCGGCACGAGGTTGCCCTTGTCGTCACGGCCATCCCAGGCCACGTCGAGCGGCACATTGGCCGGCTTGAGCCCGGGGAGCACCAGATGGCGCACGCGCGTCCCCGCGCTATCGTACACTCCGACCAC
>JAABUO010002648.1_pt1 | contig 21645 bp, 18 predicted proteins | sample 5559291 | NCBI WGS metagenome assembly JAABUO01 (sample SAMN10711878, study PRJNA513372) | rock metagenome | isolation source: Antarctica rocks | place: Antarctica: Victoria Land, Finger Mt sud
CCATGAAGCGGCCCGCGCCATCGCCGCCGAAGCGTACGTTGGAGCCGACCGTGATCAGCGCCTGCGGGTCGACCTTGGTGCGCACGACCGTCCCGCCGTGCTCCGCCGCGATATGTTCGAGCACGCGCGAGGCCGTGACCGGCACGGCCACGGCGATGCCCTGCTGCCCCTGGAAGGCCAGCGCGACCATCGCCGCGAGCGCGGACATCGGCGGCACGGCGTGGCCGTGTTCGTCGGTGAGCAGCATCATCTCGCCGGAACTGTCGATGACCACGCCGAGGTCCATGCCCAGCGTCGCCGTGATCGCGCCGACGCGGCGCAGGTTTTCCGTGAGGTCGCCCTCGGCTGGGCCGCCGGGCAGGTTGTCCGGCGCCGTGGCGTTGATAGCCAGCACCTCGCAGCCGAGCGCGTCGAGCAGGCCCGGCAGCACGCTACCGGTGGGACCATGGCTGTAGTCGACGACGAGGCGGAAGCGGCGGTCGCGCACGCGCGCGATATCCTCGACCTGCTCCAGGAAGCCCTTGCTGTAGCGGCTCACCACGTCGGCGGCATAGGCGATCGAGCCTACGTCGTCGGGCTGGGCGCGGCGGAAGTCCTCGCGGAAGAACAATGTCTCGATCTTGCGCTCGGCGTTGCGCGACATCTCCTGACCGTTGCGGTCGATCAGGCGCAACTCCACCACGCGCGCGTCGTCGGGGTTGATGCGCACATGCACGCCGCCGCCGATCTCCCGATTGGCGCGAATATAGTAGCGCAGCACCGGCAAGGGCAACGACTCGCAGTCGGAGACGTTGACGCCGGCCGACGGCACGCCCGCGATGAGGGCGCGCTTGATCATGCGCGAGGTGCGATAGAGGTCGCGGTTGATGGCCACGGTCGCGCCGAGCGGCAGAGTCGCGCCATAAGCCGCGCCGATCTTGGCGGCGAACTCGGGGGTCACGTCGATGTTGACGAGGCCCGAGACGGCGTGGCGGCGGAAAAGCATGCGCTGGCCCTGGCGCCCGAACACGATCGACGAGGACACGGTCGCGCCGGCCTCGATGCCCTTGTTGGGCCAAATCTTGACGTTGGACTGCACCACGGCGCCCTCGTCGATGGTGCAGGAGTCTCCGACGACCACGCCCTCCATCAGCATCACGCCGCTCTTGAGCACGCAGCCCTCACCGACGAGCGCGCCGGTCAATTCGGCGCGCTCGCCCACGTAGCAACTGCCCTGTAGCACACTGCGCGCGATATGGGCGCGTGCCGCCACGCTGGAGTTGTCGCCGATGACGGTGGGTCCGTCGATGACCACGCCGGCGCCGATCGTGACGTCGTGCCCGATGTACACGGGGCCGTTGAGCGTGGCTGCGGGCGAGGTCGTGGCGCCCGGACCACACCACAGGCCTGGCCGTGCGCCCGGGTCGCCGATCTGCATCTCGACCTTGCCTTCAAGGGCGTCGAAGCAGGCGCGCATGTACTCCTCGATCGTGCCCACGTCGGTCCAATAGCCGCTCGTGGGCACGTAGCCGTAGATGGGCCGCCCGTCGGCGAGTAGGCCGGGGAAGAGGTCCTGGCTGAAGTCGAACGGCTGGCCGGACGGGCAGCGTTTGAGTACCTCGGGTTCGAGCACGTAGATGCCCGTGTTGATGGTGTCGCTGATGACCTCGCTCCACGAGGGCTTTTCGAGGAACTGGCGGATGTGTCCCGTGTTGTCGGTGATGACGACGCCGTACTCGAGGGGATTGTCCACATGGGTGAGAGTGAGCGTGGCCACGGCCCCCTTGGCCTTATGGTATTTAATGATGGAGGTGAGGTCGTAGTCGGTGAGGGCGTCGCCGCTGATGACGAGGAAGGTGTCGTCGAGCAGGCGCTCGGCCAGCTTGACCGAACCGGCCGTGCCGAGCGGCACGTCCTCGACGCTGTAGTGCAGCGTCATGCCGAGCGACTCGCCGTCGCCGAAGTAGTCCTGGATGACGTTGGCGAGGTACTGCAACGTGACGACGACTTCGGTGATGCCGTGCTTCTTGAGCAGCAGCAGGATGTGCTCCATGACGGGGCGATTGACGATCGGGACCATGGGCTTGGGGCGGCCGATCGTCAGAGGCCGCAGCCGCGACCCCTCACCGCCCGCCATAACGACCGCTTTCATCGGGCCTCCTTCTTGTAGGGGCGTATCACCATACACCCTTGCATAGGCGTATCGCCATACGCCCGGCCATCAGCTGACGCCTTGCATGGGCGTATCGCCATACGCCCTTTCCTATCGATTTCGGTTGGCCGCAATTTTCGGGCCTGCGTGTGCACATTCTAACGCAAGTAGGCTCACCTTTGTCGCGCCGGTTCACTGCATAGACGCCGTCTTCGGAGTCATATCGTAGTTCTGTGGATCGAAGCGGCGCGTCCGCAGGCGGTACTCCCAGGTGAAGCCAGGCCAGAGGGTCGTGTTGCGGCCGTTGGCGGCCAGGTACCAGCTGGCGCAGCCTGAGGCCCACACGGTGCGGCGCATACGGCGCTGCAACTCGTCGTTGTAGGCGTCCTGTACGTCGGGCCGCACCTCGACCGCGCCCAATCCGCGCCGGTCCATCACGCGCAGGCAGTCCAGGATGTAGGCGAGCTGCGACTCGATCATGAACACCATCGAGGTGTGGCCGAGGCCGGTGTTCGGCCCGACCATAATGAAGAGATTGGGGAAGCCCGCCACGGCGGCGCCCAGGTAGGCGCACGAGCCGTCATGCCAGGCGTCGGTGAGCGCGCGGCCGTCGCGCCCGTGCACGCGGCGGTAGATCGGGTTGTCGGTTACATGGAAGCCGGTGGCGAGGATGATCGTGTCGATGGGGCGCTCGGCCCCATCGTCGGTCACGACGCTCCGCTCCCCCACCGCGCGGATGTGGTCGGTCACCACCTCGACGTTGTCCTGTGTGAGCGCGGGATAGAAGTCGTCCGAGAGCAAGATACGCTTGCAGCCCATCGTGTAGCTTGGGGTCAGCTTGGCGCGCAGCGCAGGGTCCGCCACCTGCGCCTCCAGGTGCGCGCGGGCGATGCGCTCGGCCGCGCGCATCATATGCGGCCGGTAGACCAGGCCGAGCGCGCCGAGTTCGCGCTGCCAGTAGATAGCCGTGCGCCGTGCGCGCTGGGCGATGGGCGCCGCGCGGAACAAGGTCCGCTGTCGCCCCGAGATCGGGCGGTCCAGGCGCGGGACGATCCAGGGCGGGGTGCGCTGAAACAGGGCAAGATGCTCGACACGCGGCTGGATCTGGGGGACGAATTGGATCGCCGAGGCCCCCGTGCCGATGACCGCCACGCGCTCCCCCGCCAGGTCGTGCCCGTGGTCCCAGCGCGCCGAGTGGAACAGCGTCCCCGCGAAGTGGTCGAGGCGGGGGATGGATGGGACCGATGGCTCGGCGAGGGGACCGTTGCCGAGCACGAGCACTCGCGCGGCGAACCGGCCTTGCGCGGTCGTAATGATCCACCCCTGGGCGCCTTCATCCCAGGACGCGTCGCACACCTCATGGCCCCAGCGGATGTGGGACCTGACGTCGAAGCGATCGGCGGCGCGGCGCAGGTAGTCCCGGATCTCGCGCTGGGGCGAGTAGGTGCGGCTCCAGTGAGGGTTGGGCGCGAAGGAGAACGAGTACAGGTGCGAAGGCACGTCGCAGGCAGCGCCCGGATAAGTGTTGTCGCGCCACGTCCCGCCGACATCGTCACCGCGCTCCAGCACGACGAAGTCGTCGATGCCAGCCTGCTTGAGCCGGATCGCCATGCCCAACCCCGAGAACCCGGCCCCGACGATGGCCACGCGGACGCGCCGGACGCGCTCCCACCCGACGCCGGCAGGCTCGATAGCGATGTCCTCTTCAACTTGGGTGGGCGTAGCGTTGGCATAACGCGCGTCGGAAACCTGGCCCATTAACGCCCCCCGCGCTGAAAATGTGGTTGTGCCCGTATGCTACCACGTCCCCGCCGTGGAGTGGGTTGTGGCGGCGATGCGGGAGCGGCTTGGCGAGACGCTGACGCCGCAAGACATGGCTGACCTGGCGCATCTGAGCCCGTACTATTTCACCCGCGTGTGTAGTCAAAGGCTTCCTTGCTGGATCAACCTCTCACGAACAAGCGTTGCGAACGTTGGGGCATGTAGGGTTAGCTTATTCAGGGTGTTAGTGATCGTGTTCAGTGGGGCGCGAAGCTGCAAACTAGTCGTACAGACCGTATTCTTGACTCAAACGTACTAGTTCCTTGAGTCCTTCCCTCTGTAGCGCTCTGAGGCGCGCCTTGTGGACCATCACATCGCGAAGAGAAATGCAGCGCCGCGCGCCTTCGCCCGTGGAGGGAATGATGCCTTCGTCAAGCCTCTCGACCACATACTGTCGGGATGCATTGAGGAGACGGGCGGCCTCATCGATGGTCACCTCCATGTGTAGTGGACGTGACATCAGCGTAAGCGCCTCATCTTGCGCTAGCGCGGCGGTCAGTTGGAGCAACGCCTCATAAAGCGGTTGTGGAATGTCTATGCGCTCGTCGTTCGGCGCGACAAACCGCATCGTACGCGACGACCCATCGGCGGCAAGAAGCCGTCCGATCCGTGTGATGTCCTCAACGTCGGCCTCATCGGTTGCCGCGACCAGGTATTGGCGTACCGTGTCCGTTTTCATATGCAGTTCCAACACTGTTTCTCTACAAACTCGTACCTTCACTGTATCACGAAAGATGACACCCAAGACCGGCAAGACCAGCAGTGAGCCACGCGGATGCAGAGCGTGTAGAGCCCCGCGTGGTTCACTGCTGGAAGTAGGTCTTGCCGCCAGAGGCAGGACGGTCACGTCGCGTGAGGTCCTATCGGGGATGACCCGAAAGCTTCCCTTGCCGCTGCCGTCAGGCTCGCCTACCATAGTCACGTCGCATCTAGCCATGCCGCGCTAACGAAGGCGCAATTCGTACACGAAAGGGTTCCTCTCATGAGCTTGAGTTCAACGGCGCTGCCTTACTTACCGGTCGGCGCGCTGCGTCGCCGTGTCGCTCTCGCCCTCGATCTGGTCACTGGCCCGCTATCCTTCCTCGTCCTGTGGTTCGGTACCATCGCGCTCGTCAACGCGATCCACACAAACGACCTGTGGAGTGGTACCATCACCGGTAGCGCGCCCACGGCGCTCTTGCTCGCCGTTGTCCTCGCCCTTGCCTGGCGCGGCCAGACCGTCGGCCAGGCGCTTGCCGGCCTGCGTTGGGTAGCGTGCGATGGACGGCCGGCGCGCTGGCGTGTCGCCGGCGAGTTGCAATTCTGGTGCGCCGGTCTGGCGATCACGCTGATGGGCGGCCCCCTGTTCTTGATGTTTGCGTGGAGCGAGATGGCTTGGGGTCTGGCGCGGATCGCCCACGTCGGCCTCGGCATACCGGCCGCGTGGGGGAACGGGATCGCGCCTGGGTTGATCGCCTCGGCCGTCATGGTCGTGGCCCTCATGTGGCTGGCACGTCGTCGCCCCGCGCGTGTCGTGCGCCTGTCCCGGTAGCGCGAACGTCTTAGCCCAGGCAGGCGCGGTTCCCGCTTGTTGATAGAAAGGTTTTCGATGACCATCGCTACGACCGAGACGACCGGCACGGCTGTGAGGAAAGGCCGCATGCGCGACGCGATTGTCGTGGACCTGGCCGTAGGCCTCGCCACGATCCCGGTCTTCATCTTCTGCATGACCCAACTCAACACGCTCCTTTGGCTCGTTGCCCCGCAGGCGCGGTGGCAGGTGACCTGGTGGTCGGTGCTGCTCATGTCCGTGATCGTGCTTGTGCTCGGCGGGGCGGCGCTAACTCTGCTCGCCCGTCTCGCCGCGCGGGGGCAGACGCCCGGGCTCACCGTTGTCGGGTTGCGCTGGGGCGACGAGACGGGCAGGGCAACGCGGCGGCGGCTCCTGGGTGAGCCGCAGTTCTGGTGCGCCGCGCTCCCGGCCTTGTATGTCCTACTCGCCTGCGCCGTGGGCACGCCGCAGTACTTTGTGAGGCTCGCCCCGTTCTATGGCGCCCTATCTACTATCGATACCTTGATCGGCCCCATCCTCGTCGTGGGCGCACTGGCGTTCATGGCCCTCTCACGCAAGCATCCCGGACGGCTCAGTTCACGAGTACGGGCATAGTCCAACTGACAAAGGCGCCGCTCCCGCTGTATCATGAGCAAGAACAGATCATGGTAACAGTGGAGTTGAGAGGAGGGCGCCCTATGCCAGGGGAACTGACGCCGGAGAATACGGTTTTCGTGAGCCTCTCGTTCGAGGGGCCCGACCAGTACGCGCAGGCCGGCGGCCTGGGCGTGCGCGTGGCCGAACTGGACGCCGCCCTGGCCGCGCAGGGCTTCGAGACGCACCTGGTCTTCGTGGGTGATCCCACCCTGCCGGGCCGCGAGGAGCGTGAGGGCGGCCGGCTGACCCTGCACCGCTGGGGCCAGTGGATCAGCCAGTACTACCCCAACGGCGTCTACCAAGGGGAGGAGGCCAAGCTGGCCGACTGGAACGAGAGCGTCCCCTCGTTCGTGGCCCGTACGCTGCTGGCCCCGGCCCTACAGGCGGGCAAGACCGCCGTTGTGATCGCCGAGGAGTGGCAAACCACCGAGTCGCTGTGCCGCCTCTCCGACGAGTTGCACGCCCTGGGTCTGCGCGACCGCGCCGTGCTCTCCTGGAACGCCAACAACCTCTACGGTTTCTGGCGCATCGACTGGGACCGGCTCAGCTTCGTGTCGACCATCACCACGGTCAGTAAGTACATGAAGCACCGCATGTGGGACTACGGGCAGAACCTGCTGGTGATCCCCAACGGCATCCCCGCGCGCTTCCTGGAAGCGCCCGACGCGGCCGATGTCGCTGCCTGCCGTGAGGCCCTGGCCGTGTCCAGCGGCGAGGACGGGAAGGCGGGCATGACCCTGTTCAAGATCGGCCGCTTCGACCCCGACAAGCGCTGGATCATGGCCGTCGAGTCGCTGGCCGTGCTCAAGGCGCAGGGCGTGCCGACGCGGCTGCTGATGCGCGGCGGCATCGAGCCGCACGGCGCCGAGGTCATCGGCCGCGCCGGCATGCTGGGCCTCTCCGTCGCGGACGTCAAGGCGCGTAGCCGCTCCATGGAGGACTGCGTCGCGGCCCTACGCGAGGCGCCGCCGGCCGACATCCTCAACCTGTCGTTCTTCCTGCCCGAAGCGTTCGTGCGCGCGCTCTACCGCGCGTCCGACGCCGTGCTCGCCAACAGCGCCCACGAGCCCTTCGGCCTCGTCGGGCTCGAAGTGATGGGCGCGGGCGGGACGGCCGTGACCGGCAGCACCGGCGAGGACTACGCCGTACACTTCGAAAACGCCGTGGTGGTCGACACCGACGACCCCGGCGAGATCGCGGGCTACCTGACCTACCTGCGCGACCATCCCGACCAGGTGGAGCGCCTGCGCACGGGCGCGGCGGCGACAGCGCGCCAGTATACCTGGGACGAGGTGCTGCACAACCTCTTAGGCAAGGCCGCCTACATGGGCCGGAAGCAGGGTGTGCGATGATCGACGACGCCATCGCCCGCTACCACGACCTGCTCCAATCCGACCCCGCGCTGGCCGCCGCGTCGCAAGAGGCGCTCGACGCGGGCCTGCGCGACGAGAACCTGTTCTTCGGCGACCGTCCGCTGTGCAGTGTGCTACGCCCGCACATGATCACCACCGGGCAATACGCGCGGGTACGCGAAGCCTGCCGGCTCGTCATCGGCGCGACCATCAAGGTCGGCGCACGCCTGCTGGCGGACGAGCGCCTGATGGAGCCGCTGCGCCTGAGCCCGCGCGAACAGGAGCTCGCGCGCGTCGACCACGGCTACGACGCCGTCAGCGCGATCTCGCGCCTGGACGCCTTCCTAGCCGGTGATAGCCTGAGCTTCATCGAGTACAACGCCGAGACCCCGGCCGGCGGCGCCTACACCGACGTGCTGACATCCGTCTTCCTGCGCCTGCCCGTGGTGCGGCGCTTCCTCGACGCGGGCGGCTACACGCTGCAAACCTTCGACACGCGCGCCGGGCTGACCGACCTGCTGCTGCGCTGCTACCAGTCATGGCGCGGACAAAAAACGCCGGGCGCGCCAAGCATCGGCATCGTCGACTGGGCGGGCCTGCCGACCGCCTACGAGCACGAACTCTACCGACGCCACTTCGCGGGGCGCGGGCTGCCGGCGGTTATCGTCGACCCGCGCGAACTGGAGTACGCGGGCGGCGCGCTGCGCCACGGCGACACGACGATCGACCTCGTCTACAAGCGCGTGCTGGTCCACGAGTTGCTGGCGCGCGAGAGCGAAGCCCCGGCGCTGCTGCAAGCGTACGCGGACGGCGCGGTGTGCATGGTCAATAGCCCGCGCGGCAAGCTGTTCCACAAGAAGGCCATCTTCGCGCTCTTGACCGACGCGGCGTACCAGGGCGATTTCACGCCGGAGGAGCGCGCGGCCGTGCGCCGCCATGTGCCGTGGACGCGGCGCGTGGCCGACGCCCGCGCCGCCTTCGAGGACCGCGAGGTCGACCTGCTGGAACTGCTGCGGACACAACCGGAGCGCTTCGTGCTCAAGCCCAACGACGACTACGGCGGCAAAGGCGTGGTCGTCGGCTGGGAGGGCAGCGCGGGCGACTGGGACCGCGCCCTCGACGAGGCGCTACAAGGTGACTACGTGGCGCAGGAGCGCGTGGCGGTGGCGCGCGCCCAGTTCCCCGCCGTCGTCGACGGGCGACTGGAGTTCCGCGAGTTGTCCGTGGACATGGACCCCTTCATCGTCGACGGCGCCGCCGACGGCTTCCTCACGCGCGTCGCCGGCACGACGCTACTCAACGTCACCGCCGGCGGCGGCTCAACCGTCCCCACGTTCGTCCTGCACGAGTAAATAGGCGCATATGCGGTACATACGCTTTCCATGGCGTGTCACGTATGATCGACTGGAGGAGGACAGTTCGTGACAACCGAACTCTCGACGCAAGGGCGGATCTTGATGACGGGTGCGGCGGGCCGCGTCGGGGCCGCCTTCCGGCGTTACGCCGGGGAGCGCTATGCGTTCCGCCTGGCCGATCGCGCGGCGGACGCCCTCGCCGCCGTGGCGCGGCCGGGGGATGAAACGTTCGCGCTCGACGTGGCCGACCCCGAGGCGTGCCAGACCGCGTGCGCGGGCGTCGCCACGGTCCTGCACCTGGCCGCCGATCCGTCGCCGGAGGCGGACTTCTATCCCGCGCTGCTCGAGGGCAACATCAAGGGGACGTACAACATCTTCCGCGCAGCCGCGGACCAGGGGTGCGGCCGCGTCATCTTCGCGAGCAGCGCCCAGGTCATCGAGGCTTACCCGGTGGATGTCCAGGTCCACATGGACATGCCGCTCCGCCCCAAGAACCTCTACGGCGTCAGCAAATGCTTCGGCGAGGCCGTGGCGTCGTACTTCGCCGACGTTGAAGGGCTTTCCAGTATCGTCGTGCGCATCGCCAACTTCCTCGCCGATCCGGCGGCGCTGCGCGGCGCCACCGCGCGCGACCTCAGCGCGTTCGTGAGCGCACGCGATCTCGGCCAGTTATTGGTGCGCTGTATCGAGACGCCTGACATTCCCTTCGCGGTCGTGCCCGCGGTCTCGAACAACCGGTTCAAGCGCATGGATCTCACGATTGCCCGCGAGTTGCTGGGCTACGAGCCGCGGGATGATGCCTTCGCTCTCGTCGGCCTGCACGAGTGACGACAGACGGCACGGTTCGAATCTTCCATGGGACGCCACTTTAGGTGGCCGCGGGCGCCGTTTGCTTCAGCGCCGTGGCGAGACCGGTAAGGGCGACGTTAAGATCGGGCGTCGAAAGAAGGCCGAATCCTAAGCGAAAGACGCGCGCCTCGTCGCCGAACCAGCTGCCGTTGGCCACCCTGACGCCCTCGCTTGTCAGGGCGTCATAAAAGCGGCTAACAGCAACGTCAGTAAAGACCGCGGGCTTCAAGCGCACGCAGCAGAGCGCCCCTGCATCAGGCTGCACCCACTCGACAAACTCCTTGTTCTCCCGTACCCACGCTGCTGTCCTCGTGCGGCCGTCCGCCAGACGCTGACGGCGTGCGGCAATGATGTGATCGCGCTGCTCAAGAACCTTCAGCGCCAGGGCTTCGCAGATGGGCGAGCAAGAAATCACCGTGTTGAACTTGCCGAGCACCAATTGCTCGCGCAGCGCTGGATCTCGCGTAATCGCCCATCCGAGCCGTAACCCAGGCGCGCCATGGCACTTGGATAGCGACGCGACCGAAATGACTTTTGAGCTCAGAGCCACCGCACTGGGGGCCACGGGATCATCCCCATAGGCCGCTTCACGATAAGTCTCATCCAGCAACAGATAGGCGTCCGGACACCTCTCTCCCACCACGGCAAGGACGTCGCGGAGCGTTTGGGAGGGGATGGCGACCCCGGAAGGATTTTGCGGCGAGGCCAGACTCACCAGTTTGGTTGAGGGCGAGAGGCGCCCGCGGAGATCCGCCGGGTCGAGCTGGTAGCCTCGATCGAAGGACAGCGGCAGGGTCCGCACGTGCGCGCCGATAACGTCCAGCGCATTGCGCGCCGATGGGAACAGCGGCGAGGTCGTCACAGCCTCATCACCGCGCTCACAGAGGATAAAGGCGAGGAGAAACAAGGCATGCATGCCCCCCACCGTGACAACGACATCGTCAGAGTTCACCCCGTGCGCATCCGCAATCGCCGTGCGGAGCCGAGGGTCGCCCGCGGCCGTCGCGTAGCCGAGCGGCATGTCACCCAAGCTCGCCTGGCCCGACGCATCCAACAATTCGGCGAGGCGAATATCCGGCCCGACGCTTTCACCAAGGTCGTAGCGCGGCGCCTCCCCGACCAGGGAGATGATGTCGTTCCCAGGAAATCGCGTCATGTGGCTCTCCTTCGCTTTCTGATCGACGCTTATAAGGGCCGTACAGAGGCGCAGGATCGACAACCAACCCTACAACACCCCTTCTTCATGCCTCTCCTAACCTCTCGGTAGGTCGCCGTGGCCGTCGTTGGACAGGAACACGTACGCGCCGACCCGCGCCGCCGTCCCGCTACAGGGCAGGGGCGGTGCTCAGCGCAACTGAGCCAGCAGGCCCATGTTGTCGGCCGTCACCCACACCTCGACGGTCTTGCGCTCGTGCACGCGGTACACCGCGAACTCGTGGGTGCTGACCACGCGTCCCGTCGCCGCCACACCGAGGAACGTGCCTTTATGCGTGCCGGTGTCGACGAAGTGGGCCGACAGCCAGCAGCCGTCGATGAGCAAGTGGCGCAGGTCCCACTGGTAGTCCGGGAACGCGCGGACGACCGTCTGGAGCCCGGCGATGTAGCCCCGCAGGCCTTGGACGGCGCCGTTGACCGCGACGTCGTCAGCGACGAACTGTCCGAGCTGTTCGAACTGGTGGCCGTTGCACCGATGGAGGTAGCGGCGGTAGAAGTCCTCGAACTCATCGTGTGTCGGCATCCGTCTCGGCCTCGGCTCTGATCTCCGCGTCGATCTTTCGAATGGTTTCGTCGCTCATGCCTACGTGTCGTAACCAATCGTCGGTCTCGTAGTAGTGCGGGGCGCGGTCGCGATCCCGCAGCTCTTCGATCAATTGTGCGAGCAGGCCGGCGGGCGCCTGACCCCGCGTCACCGCCGCTCGCTCGAACGTTTGATACTGCTCGTCGGAGAGTTGAATGACTTTGCTCATGCTCATGACCTCCTCACAGTAGCATAATCTGTTTCCGCCAAACTTTGGCGGCTTCACGCCGGAGGAGCGCGCCGCCGTGCGCCGCCATGTGTCGTGGACGCAGCGCGTGACCGACGCGCGCGTCACCTTCGAGGACCACGAGGTCGACTCTCGCACGTCATATCAACACAACAATAATGGGCGGACATCTATATGTGCGTATGCATCCAGGCGAGACGCACGAAGTAGCCGCCGGACGAAAGACCCGGCGCGTCCGCCGCCAGGACGGTTCTGATTTGCCCGGTCGCGATGTCGACGACGTGGATAGTTGTCGTGTTCTTATTCGCCCGTAGTCCGGTGATGTAGGCGATCGCCCGTCCGTCGGGCGACCATGTAGGGCTGCCGAGCCAGCCTTGCACGTCTTGCCCGATCACGAGCGGGCGGCCGTGCTGTCCCTGTGCGTCGGTGACCCACAGCGTCGTGCGGCCCCTCTCGTGGATGTCGAGGCTACCGGAGACGTACGCGATATGGCCCGTCGTCGGGGCAACCGCGGCGTCGCGGCCGGGGGCGATGAGCACGCGGCCCTTGCCGGTCATTGTGTCGACGGCCACGACGGCCTGCACGTCCTGTAGCGGCCCCGTGCCCGACAGGATACAGTCGGCGCTGGCCACGACTGTCCGGCCATCGGGCATCCAAGAGAGCGCGTTGATGGTGGGAATCGCCCCGTGACAGGCCGCGTTCAACGACGGGGCTGTCGTGGCCAGCGACACGAGCTTAAACACCTGGCGCGGCGCGCGTTTGTCGTAGCGCGTGAGCCAGATACCAGTGTCGCGCGCGAAGTCCGGGGTGATAGAGGTATCGGTGAAAAGATCAACCGCATAGGCCAGCGTGTAGCGGTCGGGCGACCACGCGACGGGCGCGATACTGAGCGGCTCGCCGTAGCGGACCGGATTGCGCAGGCGCGCTGCGGGAGGCGGGAGGAGCAGCCGGTGCAGCACGGCCCCGTTGGTAGAGACGAGCCACAGGCCTTCGGTCGGCGGCTTGTCCACGCCGTTAGACCCTTTGCTGTAGTTGGGCTCCTGGCTGAAAGCGATGTAGCGGCCGCGCGGGGACGGTGCGAGACCGCCGAGGCCACAGCATGTGGCGGTTAGACCCTTCGCTACGACGCGGATAACGCCGCCCTGCAGGGCCAGGATCTCGTCGTGCCCTGCCCCGATCTGCACCTGCCCCGACCGTTCGCCCTGCTGGTCGATGACCAAGAGCGGGCCGTTTACAGTCGACGCAGCCGCGCGATGGTGGTAGTGGTATTGCGCACGCGCATGTAGATGTGATGTCAGCGGGTACGGCGGCCGTAAGGGCGCTGTCCGCGTGGGTTGGGTTCCGCCGACGGCGAGCGCGACCGGGACGACGATAAGTGCGACAAGGGAACGATACGCGACGCGTGCCATAAAAACCAAACCTTCTTTCAGCCTATAAAGCGGACAAAAAGCCTACTCAGTAGATATAACGTCTTGCACGACAGCGGAGTTACGATAGCCTCGGCGCGTGGGTACGCCTCCTTCACCCGCGTCCACGGCTTCAGGAGGGTCTCAAAGAAGCGATTGTCCGGTTTGGCGCAGCGGCGCGTTGTAACAAGTGTCATCGCGATGAGAAACGACGCCATACCCAGGAGAGGACCAATGACGACATCACATGGAGAGACGAGCCTGTGCGTAGCATCGCGGTGAGCGTTAACGAAAGCGATCACGGCGCCCTGAACGACGAAGCAGCGCTTATTCATGACGCGCGGCAGCATCCGGCGGCGTTCGGCCCGCTCTACGACCGCTATGTGGACCGTATATACGCGTACCTATGGGCGCGCACATCCAGCGCCGAGGACGCCGCCGACCTCACGCAGCACGTCTTTACGCAGGCCCTCGACGCCCTCCCACGCTACCGCGCGGGGCGTGTGCCTTTCGCCGCCTGGCTCTTCCGCATCGCGCGGAACGCCGCGACCGATTGGCGCCGGCGCCAGCGCGCCACCGTGGCCTGGGATCTCGTGCCCGATGCCTTACACCCACGAGCGCCTGACGACCTGGAGGCGGGAGTCTTGCGGCGGGAAGCGCTCACCCACCTGCGCGCGCTCCTGGCCGCCCTGGACGCGGAAACGCGCGACGCCCTCATCCTCCGCTTTACGGCCGGGCTTACCCTTGCCGAGGTCGGGGCCGTCATCGGCAAGAGCGAAGAGGCCACCCGGAAAAAGATCGCGCGTGCGCTACACGCCCTCAAGGAGCAGTACCATGACGACACCCCCTAATGACTACGCCGACCTGCTGCGCGGGCAGGACGATCCCGCGCTGGCGCGTCTCGTCGCCGACATCGACCAGGCCCTCCGCGCGCCCGCGCCGCCGCCCACGCTACGGATCGCCCTGCGACGAGAGTTACATCAGCGAACCGCCGTGGCGCCGCGCCCGCGTCGCCCGCGGGCAAGAAGTTTGTCCTGGCATCCAACGCGCCGCTGGGCGGCCTCTCTGGGTGCCGCGGCGCTCCTAGCTGTGAGCGGCGTGATCGGCTATTTCCGCCTATCACCGCCAACGCCTGTTTCCGCCGCACAGTTGGTCCTGCGCCACGCGGCGACGGCGTTCCGGGCCGTCCCGCCCGATCAGGCCAGCCACGCGGTCTATACGATGACGCCGGCGCCGCCCTCGACGGGCGTCTATCTCTTTGGGGCGACGGTCCCCGTGGGCACGCTCGACACCTGGATTCAACTGGACGCGGGCGGCGCGGTCGCGCGGCAGGCTACGACGGTCTACAGCGGCACGGCGACTATGCTGAACCGTATCGTGCAGACTGGTCAGACGGCCATGATCTACGACGCGCGGGCGGGGACGGTCATGACAACAACAGTACCCGCGGACGATCTCTCGTCTTACCATGTATTCAATGCGATCGGTCTCTATCGTTTCGTGCAAGCCGCGGCTCAGGACAGTGCTCAACACGCGCGACTTCTGCCGCGGCAAACCCTTGACGGTCATACCGTCGATGTTGTGGAGATAGATCAACCTCAGTACCAAGAGAAGGAAACGCTCTATATTGATGCCCGCACGTATGTCCTGCGCGACGTCGACGTCGCGACGATCACGGCCGCGCATGTCACCCTCGACGCATTCACTATCCACCTCCTACAGTCCGACACGGTACCCTTGTCGTCTGTATCGGCCCGGACGTTCGCGTTGGATGCGCCGGCGACGGCCCGCGTGGCGACGCTCGACCAGTCGCAATCCGTGAGCGCGGCCCAGGCCGTCGCCCAAGCGTCCGCCGCGTCCGATACACCAGTCTTGCTTCTCTCCGGCAACCCTGCCAGCCTGGGGCTCCGACTCCAAGGGGTACGAAAGGACACACTGGCAGGGACGCAGAACTTCATGTATCAGTATGAGACGGCAGGACCGCAGCCGAAAAGGCTTGTCGTGAGCACCATATATATGTCGGTCCAGCCCTCGCGGGCCTGGACTGCAACCTCGCGCCCCCTGACCCTGACTATTTTGGGGCAGACCGTCCAGGCGGACTACGACGACCAGGCGATGACCGAGTCCCTACCCCACCGTTGGTTGACCTATCCGCAGGGGATGACGCGCGTGGAAATCGACGGCTTTGGCCTGAGTAAACAAGAGTTCTTCGCCGCTGTGCACGCGCTGGTAGACGGTCGGACGCATCCAGACGTGATCGCGCAGTTACAGCAGGACCTCGGCGCTACACGAGCGAGCGGTAAGTAGCTTAACTGTCCGCGTGGTGTCACCACCAGACGCCATCGCATGTTCGTGGTGGTGGGACGAGAAACGGGCCTGGGCTGGTACCGGGAGCCTTTGGCTGATGGGCTACCCGGCGCTCGCGGTAGAGAACCGACGATGGTTGTGCGCAGCGCGCCGTGGGCGTTGATGACGCCGGAGATCAGGGCCGGAACTCGCCGCGCCGCACCGGCTCAGGGACCACCTCATCTACCCTGTCTCACCACGTTCGGGAGAGCCAGGCGATCGTGGCGAGGCGTCCTCCGTGGGCGCCCGGCCCCCGCTGGATGACGCATCGTCGGCCCGCGTGTACGACCGAGAGGATGCCGGTCGGCGCGCTATCGGCACGGTAACGACAAAAGTGCAGGGACTGACCTTTATTAGCCAGGCCCCGCGCTTTAGCGCTGGGGAGTACGTCAAAACAACCAAACCCTGGCTCACGGGGCGCATTTGGTGGGCAGTATTCCACTTCAGAGTAACGACGATGTGTTCCGCACCGCGAGTTCCATCCTCGGGGGGCGTCTACGCCGTATCCCTGATGGGGAAACAGGCGAACGCTCCGACTGGATCGTCTGGCAAGCGGGCGTCTTACAGCGCCAGCCTGAACTCGCCTTGATCCCCCCTGATCCGGAGGCCTACGCGCCCCTCCCTCAGTTCACCCTCCGTTCCGCCACGAGCGGGGTAACGTTTGGCCCACTCGGCTATGCCGGCGCGGCGCTGGCATCCTACGCTGTCTTCACGCGGCTCAAGCAGGAGGGTGTACTGCCGCCCCACTACCGCTTCCAGATCAGCCTCCCCACGCCCTTGGCCGTCATGGGCGCCTTTATCGTCCCCGAGAATCAGGTGGCTGTTGAACCGGCCTATGAGGAGCGGCTACTCACCGAGCTAGACGCCATCCTGGCCGCGATCCCACACGACGAGGCGGCGATTCAATGGGACATGGCCATCGAAGTCGTGATGCTCGAAGGGGTCATGCCAGCTCCCTTCCGGGACGTGCGGGAGCGTATCTTGGAGCGCCTGATATGCGTCGGGCAGCGTGTGCCAGCGGATGTTGAACTGGGCTATCATCTGTGCTATCAATGGTCACGTTAATTAGCCAGGGGCTTGGGGAGACTCCGTAATTGACGTTGGACTGCGGCCGAGGAGTTAGGGCGTCGTCTTTGTGCGACCAGCCGAATCACAGCGTCGGGCGATGCAAGCAGTACGCTGAAGATATGACAACTCCCTCTATTAATCAGGCCCCCTGCCATGTCCGTCATGTCCGCTGCAGTCGTTTCGTTCTCCCCTGTGACCGTTGCCGGCAGGCTGCGGGGCGGGTGTGGGAGACCAGTTGTAGGCGCCGTAAGATGCTGCTGGCGACCCTCGACGCGGCGCGCGGCGCGGTCATGAGGGTCGCGAAGGGCGACCGTCGCGTCGGCGCTACCGGGATGGCGGCGAGCCATGCAGCCGTCCGGACGACGTTGAGCGCCGTCGCGCGCAACACATGGAGCAAGCGCGTTTTCGCCAGGCCGATGTCGCGCGATCGCCGCAGGTCACAGCGGTGCACCCCCTGGGAAATCGTCCCCTCGATCCCGGCGCGGGTCGCCTACTGCGCCTTGAACGCGTCCGTCGTCTGACGCGGGCGCGCCGCCATCCCGGTAGCGCCGCGTGCTGCTCCCGTGGCCGGATCATGCGCGCGCGCGGGCGCGGCGACTGGACGCACTGCGCCCGCAGCGGGCAGACGCGGCAATCAGCGGGCGCGACGCGGATGGTGATGACGGCGTGGCCGGCGCTGTTCCTGGCTGGTTTCCAGATTGTGCTCACGTTCCCGCGCGGACACGTCGCCCGTTGGGCCTCCCAGTCGACGACGCCATAGGCCCGGCCGAAGCCGTCATCGGCACGGGCTTGCCAGCTCATGTCACCCAGGACGGGGCCGACCAGGTCAACCTCCGCGCGGTGACTGTCCACGAGGTGGTCGGAGGTCACGTCGCTCGTAGCGACGACGTGCTCCCGCGGCCGCAGGGCGCGCGCGGCTTGACCAGGCCCTGGGCGCGCCGCTGCGCCAGCAGCGGCGCGCCCACCAACGCGTCCGCGCCTGCGGTGATCAGGCGGCCCCGGAACTCCGCGCGGACAGCGGCGGCGCAGCCGGGCGCAGCCGGGCGCGGTCAGCCCCCGGCCGAGGAGCTATGTCCAACGCAGGCGGTCGCGCACCGCGTCGGCGGCCTGCCGGTCGGAGCGGCCTTCGGCGCACGGCATGATGGTCACCAGGGCGACGGGGGCGGGCGCTTCGGCCGGTTGACCATCCGTGGGGAAGCGCGCAGCGAACGCCGGATCGCGGTAGCGGGGGCCGTGGGCCTCGCGCCAGCGCAGGTAGGGCTGGCCTGTGGGGAAAGCGGCGCGGGCGACACGGGCGGTCTCCGCGCGCCGGCACGATGCGGACGATGGGCGCCGGCACGATGCGGACGATGGGCGCAGCGACAGCGGGACCCTCCTCCCTGGACGCAGCGCTACTCATGGCACGCCAACAAGCGATGCGGCCCTCATACCGCAGCGCGGTCTCCCCCCAACAAGCGATGCGGCCCTCATACCGCAGCGCGGTCTCCCCCCTCCCAGATGGCGCGGTCTCTACAGGCGTCGCCCCTCGCGTCCGGTCTCGCGCCATAGCGACCTGGCACCAATGAGGCCCTGCGTCGCAGGCCAGCCGTCGTCGTGCTGATCTGCGTCAGGACCTGCCAACGACGCGGCTGATCTTGCCCTGGCCATTATCAAACCTTTACCCCTATTATGCCCTCTGTTTTGTTCATTTTGTTATCCAACATTTTAGGGTTCGCCAGCAGCATCTTGACAACCGGCGCCTACACTCCCTGCGCGGAGGTCGGATGGCGCGAGCATCGTACGAGGTGGTGAGCCGCGAGAACATGGAACTGCCGCGCATCAACGACACGCGCTGCAACGCGACGGAGTATCGCTATATGTATGCCAGCGGCACGCGCGAGGGGCAGCCCTACGCGTTCCAGAACCAGTTAGTCAACGTTGACATAGCGCGTGGCGACGCTCACATATGGTACGCCGAGGACTGCTACCCCGGCGAGCCCATCTTCGTGCCCGCCCCCGACGCGCGCGCCGAAGACGACGGCGTCGTGCTCTCCGTCGTGCTCGACGCGCCCAAAGGCGTTTCGTTCCTGCTCGTGCTCGACGCCCGCTCTTTCAAGGAGATCGCGCGCGCCGAAGTCCCGCACCACATCCCCTTCGGCTTCCACGGGCAGTACTTCGCTGGCGTGTAACGGCGGTTCTGGCACGGATACGGCGGCTCTGGCACGGATTTGGTGAGACCAGTTGATCGCGGACCACGCTAACTCGAAGCTACCCCGCCCTAAATGCGTGCATAACTGCGTGCATTGTGTGTGGTCAGCCGATGCGATCTGACGTATAGTAGACCTGACGACCGGCAAGGCCGTGGTGGCGTACGCCGCCACGGCACGGACGGTAGCGCGGCAAACGGGCGCGCGTCGGGATAAGCGATACACAGGACACCTACGTCCCGCCCCGTCAACGAACAGCACAACTGTGGATACCGATGGTCATGCGCTCAACAGTGGGAGAAGGGGGCAACGTGGGAATGGGTCGATGGTGGGATCTTCCAGGGGCTGATACGCTCCTCCGGTCAGTGCTTGCGGTCGTGCTGGCGTCGATGCTTATCGGCGTGGCGCCAATAGGCCATGGCATCGGGGTGTCCGCGTTCGGCGCCAGCGCGGCGGCCGTTCGCGGTCGCGTCGCCGACGCCGGTGGGCCGGCCATGACCATCCACGCTGGCTCGACCGGCGCGGCGTCGCTCAACGAATCAGCGCGCGACTCGTCGAGTCCCGCGGCGACAGGGCCGCGTTTCGATCCGATTGGCAAGAAGGATACCCAGCAGTTCCTGCTGCTGCGCTCGCTGCTCTCGACGGCGCGGGGGCGGGCTATGTTGCGCCGCGCCTATGGGCAGGCCACGGTGGATGCCATGATCAAGGCCTACGGCCAGGCGCCCGTTTCCCACGCTCCCGTTTCCCACGCCGCTCAACTCGGCGCCCGTACCGCTCGAAACGCCCATACAACGACGATGAGCACAACCGCGCGCGCATCCGTCCTTCGGCGCGCCCCTAGAGATCAGGCCTCGGCCGGGACGGGAACGCTACGCTACGTGTCTCCTGGCGGCGATGACGCCAACGACTGCCTCTCGGCTAGCGGCGCGGGCGCGGGACAGGGACCCTGTCGCACGATCCAGGGTGCGATCGACAAGTCCGCGTCGGGCGACGGCATCAGCGTCGCCGCTGGCGTCTACCCCGAGACACTCGCCGTTACCGCGAGCCTGACCATCGAGGGCGCGGGCACGGACCAGACGATCGTCGACGCCGGCGGCAGCGGGCGCGTCGCCACCGTGCCGGGGCCGGCCTCGGCCGTACTCGAGGGCCTGACCTTGCGCGGCGGGCGCGCGCCCGACGGGGGAAGTGGTGGCGGTGGCCTCTACGTGGCGGGCGGTAGCGCGGTCGTCCTGGCGAACACCGACGTGGTGAGCAACACCGCCGACGGCTCCAACGCCGACAGAGGCGGGGGCATCTACGTCGCGGGCGCCAGCGGCGTGACGCTGGACGAGAGCGCGGTGAGGGGCAACACGTCGACCAATGGCGGCGGCGGCATCCTCGCCGTCGACGACAGTGCGATCACGCTAACCAACAGCGAGTTGGTGAGCAACACGACCGGCGAGGCGGGAGGGCTCTACCTCGGCAACGGCAGCACGGCGACGCTGGACGGCAGCGCCGTGACGGGCAACACCGCCAATAGCGACGCCGGGGGCATCCTGGTCTACGGCCCCGGCAGCGCCGCCACGCTCACCAACACGGTCGTGTTGAGCAACTCCGCCGGGGTAACGGCGGCGGCGGGCTCTTTGCCGAGAACCACGGCGCGCTGACCATCGGCGGCGGCGCCGTGTCCGGCAACACGAGCAGCGGCAGTGGCGGCGGCCTCGTCGCCAACAACGGCGGCGGCGTGACCCTGTCCGGCAGCAGCGTAGTGAGCAATACCGCGGGCGAGACCGGCGGCGGGATCAGCGCGTCGAGCGACGGCTTCGTGACGGTGGCGGACAGCAGTGTGCTGAGCAACACGGCCTACGTCGGTGGCGGCGGCCTGTTCGCCACCCTCAGCGCCATCACCGTGACTGGAGGCGCCGTCGCGGGTAACAGCGTCACCGCCGCGGATCTTGACGGCGGCGGGGGCATCCTGGCCGACGGCGGCGGCACGATCACCGTGAGCGCGACCAATGTGCTGAGCAACACGGCGCGCTACTATGGCGGCGGCGTCTACGTTTCCCACGGCAGCGCGGTCACGCTGAATGGCAGCACCGTCGCGGGGAACACCAACGTGGACCCGTATACCGGCGGCGGCGGCATCGCCCTCCAGCAGAGCAGCGCGGTAACGCTCACCAACAGCACCGTGTCCGGCAACTCGGCGTCGCCCGGCGACAACCCACCGAGCAACGCCTCGACGCAGGGCGGCGGCATCGACCTGCCCGACGACAACGGGTCGAGCAGGGTCACGCTGGTCGCCAGCACGATCGCGGGCAATTCGGCGGCCTCGGGCGACGGCGTCTACGACGCGCCGAACAACGCGGCCACCAACCCCGTGGCGCTGCGCCAGACCATCCTGGCCACGAACAGCGCCTCTTCCGGCCCTGATTGCAGCGGCCCGCTCACGTCCGGCGGATACAACCTGGTCGGCACGGCCAGTGGGTGCGGCTTCTCTAACGCCGGCGGTGACCAACAAGGCATCGATCCGCGGCTGGGCCCGCTGGCCGGCAACGGCGGTCCCACCCCGACCCAGGCGCTCCTCCCCGGCAGCCCCGCCATCGACGCGGCGCCCTTCGCCAGCTGCAGCGACACCAGTGGCGCGCGGCTGGCGACCGATCAGCGCGGTGTCACCCGCCCGCAGCCGGTGGGCGGCGCCTGCGACATCGGCGCCTACGAGTTGGCTCAAACGGCCACGCCCTATTCCGGGACCGTCTCGGTGTGGGGCGGCAACAGTAAAGGGCAACTGGGCGATGGCGATACCTCGTTGAGCCCCGGCCCCGTGGCGACGAGCGGCCTGACTGGCGTCGTGGGGCTGGCCGCGACATCGGACAGCAGCTTAGCCCTTTTTCTACAAGTTAAGGATTTTAAGCCGTTGTCAAGGCCATTTTTGCAGCTTTTAAGCCAACCTGACAGCTGCCATGTTGCACAAACGCATGA
>JAABUO010002650.1_pt1 | contig 21636 bp, 27 predicted proteins | sample 5559291 | NCBI WGS metagenome assembly JAABUO01 (sample SAMN10711878, study PRJNA513372) | rock metagenome | isolation source: Antarctica rocks | place: Antarctica: Victoria Land, Finger Mt sud
CTGCCAAGACATCTTCAAAAACTTTCTAGTCACAATCACCAGCAGAACAAACACATTCACAGGTGTGCCTTACAGGTGTGACTTTGTTCTGTGCATGTAGCTCAGAAGCAGGTTGCCTGACATGTAAACAGGACATGTTCAGTCATGATATTCTGTGAACCTGATATTCTGCTCGTCCCTGGCTGTGTACAGTGATAGCCTGGAGATCAGGTTACAGGCTCGTGTCAAAGCTCCAGAGGCCTATGGTTGTATTGCATGCTTTGTGACGATAGAGGTGCATGGTGCTTTGTTGTGCAGTTTTGTCCTCTAGACTTGCCTTGATGCATGCCCACGCTGTGCGCCATGTCAGCATGGCTGGCACTGACAGCATTGGCTGGCAATGACACATATTTGCACCGTCGAGGTAACATGAGAGCGGTGTGCCGTCGACAAACAGCGCACTCAAGACAGGGTGTCCCTCTTACAGGGATGATCCAACAATCCTGGGGTGGAGTCTGGCAAACGAGCCGCGCTGTGAGGGCGACTACTCTGGAAGCAGCCTTCAGGTGAATGCTTGTAGTTGCTGCATCAGGAGTCCCCAGCCACGCTCAGTCCTCAATCACATGCAGACTGTCTTGTGCTGTTGCATATGCATGAGTACCCTTAGACCTGAGCAGGATACATGCAATGGCTTCCAAGTTCCCTTCACATAGTTGCAGTCTTATGCATAGGAAGCAGTGTACGTAAGCAGCAGAGCAACAATAGTTGGGCAGCACACAGACTTTGCAATGACATTGAGTGATGCAAAGCTGCTGCAGGAGTGGATAGACTCAACAGCAGAGTTCCTCAAGAGTTTGGACAGCAACCACTTGATCACTGTGGGCAGCGAGGGTTTCCTAGGCAGCTCCACTCCAGGCAAGAACCTCCTCCTGCCCAGCATTGCTTCTCCATTACTCACAAGCCCATCTTATTGACAGCATGCTTCATAGGCCTTGCATACTTCAATGACATGAGTAGCTTGTCTCAACAAACTTGCATATATGAGTGTGTGACAAGGCACAAAAAAAAACTGTAAGTGAGCAATCACTCACACATATAATACATCTCTTGTGCTGTGAAGTCTGCCTGCATAGTAGTATCACCCCTGCAGAAGCAAAACTCGAGGTGCTGACATGCACATATTGATATGTTCTGTTTGCGTACATTCCTAGTTACAAACTGTTTCCTGTTACGCTTGGATCCCTGCAAAGTTCTGTGTCAGACAAGGCATGTGACCTCTCCCCTTATGGGCTGCAGACTTGCTGCCTGACAACCCATATGACACCATGAACCAAGGCTGTGACTTCTTGCGCAATCACCAGTCACCCAGCGTCGACTTTGCCACCATACACTTATGGCCAGACAGCTGGCTGACAAATGTGGATGATGAAAGGCGGGTGCAATTTGCAAGGCGATGGATCAACTGCCATGTGGATGTGTGCACTCAGCTGCTGAGGAAACCTCTTGTGCTGGCTGAGTTTGGATGGAAGCTTGATGGCCGGGCTGCCTACTATGATAAGGTCAGCATCATCATGTGCGCTGCTTGATCACGAAGTTCAACACAAGAATGTGTGGCTGCGGGCTGTGAGCTTTGGCAAATGTCAGGATCTTCTTGGAACAGAGGACACACTGCTGCAACTGACAGTCAGTACAGCATTCTGCAGTGTCAGTTGTAAGTGTCACTGTATATTGTGTGCAGGTCCACATGACCGTTGACTGTCTGGATCAAGTGTTATCTCCATGCATACATGCAGGTTGGCCTCCAAGGGTCTTACACCTTCAACAAAATAGTTGTTCAGTGTCACCAGCTGCTGCAGGTATTTGAACAGATTGTGAGTCATGCCAAAGCTGGTCATGCAGTGACTGGCAGCTGCTTCTGGATGACAGCTTCCAGCGCATACCCAGACTATGATGGCATGACAGTTTACTTCCGGCCACCGACACCAGAAGTGGAGTCACAGAATGCTGAGCTAATGGTCAAGAATGCACAGCCAGATCAGCAGCAATGCGCAGCTGACAGCCCGCAGTCTTCCCTGGGAGCTCTGCAAAGCAAGCTGCAAGGGCAGGTGTCCAGCCTGCTGGACCACGCTCGACACAGCAACAAAAGCGTTGTGGAGGTCATCAGGCATAACGCCAAGATCATGCATGAGCTCAATAAACAAGGGAAGGAATGCAAGGTCATGTGACAGGTCCCGTATCAAGGCATGTACATGGATTGGGATCATTTATGGTGTGTTTGTACCTCTAAAACTAGTCTGTGAATTTTGTTGTCTTGGGTCTGGGCGTATCTTGAGTTCTATAGTCACAATCAAAGAGTTGTGAAGGTCATGTTGCTGTGTAGCTGTGCATTTTCTATATTTTGCGTGTCTTTACTTCCCTGGTACAGCAGACAACAATGTGTCGCAGTCAGTTGGGCCATACTTTGTGTCATTGACCCGACAACTTGAACAGTCATGATTTGATTTCTGTTTACAACCTGTGTGTGCAACACCTGTCTTTGGTTCATGTCAACATGCATGCAACACCCTAACACACAGACTTAGAGTGAATAGACGAGAGTTTTTGTCTTGTGGCATCCCTGCAGTCATCACAGTGTATGATTGGTCACGTAATGTGAAGCGAGACCTCCTCCACAGAGAGGACTATGGTTTATGCTAATATGCCAGACGCCAGTTAAGCCATGGCAATTCTTCAAACCTCAACCTTTAACTAACTTTTGGCTGCAAGCCTATAAGGAAGACTCGGCTTTGATGTATGTTCACTAAGTGGTTAATCGTAGGGCTGTTACATACTGGTTGTCTGGCCCTGTATATACGAGCTGTATATACAAAATACGGATATATACATGCAATATACGCCGTGTTTGTGAGTACGTGCGAAATCAGCAAATACAGTATGTAAAACAGGAAAAACAGAGTAAGAGAATGCGTATACACATGGCATCCTATGATCATGAATTGCATCATTATAGTACAAATCTTGCAGTCTAGTCTGAAACAAATAAGTGATGGCTGTTCTGTTCTGTTCAAGTACAGGGTTTCAGGAGCGAAGCCAGCAGTGCTGTGCGGATCCATGTTTGTACAAACGAAATGGCAAGCTTCCAGGCCCTCAAGGTACAGGTCAACTTTTATGGAGTCAAACCGCTTGGGCCAACATAGCTACCATAGGTCGTCAGCAACACCAGTATACGGTAGGCTAAACATGATCTGCATCTTGGTGGTGTCTTGATGTGAATGCTTGATTGCATTGCATGACTTGCTGTGCATACTTAGGTCTTGCTCCCTTTGATGATGGTAAGCGTGTGGATATCAGATCATGCATTTAGACCATATGGATATCAGATCATGCATGTTCATGACTGTCATGCGGCATGCTTGCAGAAGAAGCCTTTAGACAGCAATCATCCATAACATGCCAAAATGGAGATTGCATGGTGCCCTATAGGGTAGCTACCTACATGAAAGCCGGGATTGACTGGCAAATTCTCGATGCAACTCCTTGGATGTGCAAGTGGACATCATGCAAGTGCAGGAGAGTCCCAGAGGCACAGCTGCACACTATGGTCTTGCAGGTGCATACATCGTACTACACACTTGTGCCTCGAGTTCAACAAACCATGCAACAGTTCAGCTGACCCTGAGTTGCTTCAAGTTTGCTCAGCACTCTGACTATAAGTCGAGATGGTACACTGCTTACTTGCAACCAATTTTCGACTAAGCTCTGTCTTTCTGCAGTGGTCTGCCGGACGCAACTTACAGATGTACGGTGCCTTGCACAGGTTGCACATTGAGACCCCCCTTACAAACAATTCCTTTTATCTTGATCATCATGAGGCTCGTTCTTGATGTCTTTGAAGCGGACTGCATCTCATGAATACTAGATGGTGGATTTTGCAGCTGCTCAACGCGATGAACGTTGCCTTGTCATTACCAAATGCATGTCCCCTGCCATTTGCATGCTGCTCACATGAAAGGCTTGTGGTATGTGATCAGCTTGCTGTGATATGAGGTGGCTGTGCACCATGCTGTCTTGCATGCTGCAGAAGATGCGGCTCATTTAGCGCAACAATGATAGGCTGGCTGAGCCTCAATAGCTTGCATAGGATGTACAGTGGTGCTGCCACTGCTACAGACAGTGCTTCCAACAGACAAAAACTACTCTGCAGCGCCAGGTGGGACTGTGTCTTGCCGTGTTTCTGTGCAATATCCCAATCCTTGCCTTTGTTGCAAACAATACAGGAATCAGCGCAGCTTGGTGCAGTGTTGGTCATAGGCAATTGTGCACTACGACAACATACTGCAGCTGCATGCACACACTTGAGCATGCGCCCGCAAATGTGTTGTAATGCTGTTGGTATTGCATGGAACAACATGTCGCATGCTCACCTCCTCTGCTTGATGCATCCACTTCCTCAATTAGGAAGCAGACAAGCTGGTTGCAGCTTGAGCTCTAGACATGTCAACGTTGTTAACAGATTCCAAGATGCCTGATGAAAGCATGCCTGCTTTGCTGCATACAATGCCAAAAATGCCTAGAAGCAGGCAGCCCAGATAAAGCTGTCAAAGTTGAGGAGACCTGGGTTTTTGAACGAGAATATTTAGAAAAATCCTTCTTCCAGGACCTTAATCAAATCATTGCATGCATCACGTGATGGAGACTGCTTCAGCGTTTCCTTGATTCTGTTTTTTGCACAGGTGACTCTTCCTCACATTGCACGATTGTTTACGGGCTTGCATAGACCCTGCTTGTAGCGGGTTTCTATACAAGAGTAACAGCAGGCATACGACGACACAAGCTGCAGCTGTGGAAGGCAAAGGACGATGGCCTCACGAGAAACAGAAACTGGTATCACATGAAACACTGCATGCTGCAGTTGCTGGTTTCAGCTGCTAAACAGGGGCAAACTATACACCTGCTGAAGGGCACAGAATGCTTCCATGATTGTTTGTAGCAGGTTTCTCTGCACATTACAGATTTACATAGTGTGCTGGATGCAGTTCTACATGAGCCGTGCAGTCCTGATAAGGGAAGTATACTCATGGCAGCAAGTACGTTTCTACACCTCTGTCTGATTGTCCCTTCCCAATGAAAACATATGGCTTGGAACGTACAGGAGGACATGTACTCGAAGAAACCCTCTTCAGCCGCTGCCAAAATTCGATACAAAGCTAACTCTGACATCAGGCAGCCCGTCATCACAGCCAGACACAGCTGAGCAGCAGATAATTGTTACACCAAAGGCTGCACAGTCGTGCAACAAGCAACGCATACAAGCTGCAGCTGCTGTGATGGGATGCCTGTACACAAAGTGATCACCGGCACAATATTTGTACAATATGTCAATTACAGCAAGGTGGTGGCATGCGCAGGTATGTTGGAAGGACCTGCGTGCTGAATTGGCAGCAGTTGTGACTGCTTAAGCATGTCACTGCACATACTAGCTTTGTGGCATGACAGGATTGCTCTGCACCCAGCTCCAGCCTTACGTTGCACATCTTAAACAAAACTTGAAATGATTGCCGCTTGTTGTGGAGATGACATGCAATCGCTCATCAGATCAGATGACCAGTACCATGCTAGACAGTGCAAGCCTGTGCATTCTCAAAACTGCTGATGCGCTTTCTGCACAGTTCACTGCATACAACCAAGCAGCTGTGGCCCTTGTGACCATTGCATCGAATAGCGTTTCACCATCAGGCCAAAATTGAACGCGCAGCATTAAGGTGTGCAACCCACAGCAAAAATTGAACAGGTTTACGTCAACCCTGCAGATGGTCCTACAAGTTACCGGTGTCTCACTAGTCTACATTGCTTGCAACATGCCATTATCCTAAACATAACGCCAACACAATGGGAGTCTTCCACTGTCCAACTACGTCTGCACGTCTGCTGCATTCCTGGATGCAGCTGCATCTGTAGCAACAGCTTCTTGCCATAGCTTCACAGCCAAAAGATACCCTGGACTGGTATCCGTCAACCTACTAACACCTTGGCCACCCGCTGAGTCATTGTGAAAGCCTGCTGGGCAGGTCCCAACAGCAATTGTGACATCGGCTGGACAGCTGTCAGTGATTAGAGGCTGCTTGTCAGCCATGTACTTCTGCACTCCATCAGCATAGCTCAGTTTGTCTGAGCTATCAGCAGTACCAGTTTCATGTGTAGATGGTTGGGCATTGGCTGAGCCTGTCTCTGGTGACCAAACGTCAAAGGACAAGCCAGCATCATTGAACACATGGGCCTCACTGATGAAAGGCTTTGCCTGCAAGCAAGACAACCAGTCGATGGGTCAATGCTGCTTGCAGTGGTGATACAGTATACCAAGGGGTCATGGCTGCCATGCTGCTCAGTAACAGCATCACACTCAGCCATGAGAATGGGCTCGTCAAGACAATGTATAAGTTGACAATGCCATTATCAAAACAACTCAGCCTGGCATACTGTTAAGGCAATTAGCTGCAAAAGCTTGTAGAACAGTGAGTGGTGGCCACTAATGCAAACCAGCATGTCAATGCAGATTTTGCTCTGACGTCGTCGCGCATGCCCATTTTGCAACCTGGCTTCAGCTGTGTAGCATACTAGATTTGAACATGTGGATGCACACACAGGTGTAACACAAAGGGCCTTACCAGGGGGCCTTGATGCGTCAAGGCAATATCTACCCTGATCATGACATGTTGACCCATTCTGATCGACCTCCCTGAGTGCGCAACAGCATCGGCTGCACACTTCGCCACATTTACTATCAAGTCATGCATGCTTTCATCCCGCCAGATTGGGAAGGGAAAGTAGCTGACAAAATATTGGTCCACATGGCTGCTGTTGAAGTCTGCTCTGGATTGCTCTGCACGAGAATGCAGCCAAGGCTGCACAACTGCATCCACAGCACAAGTCAGACTCTTTTTGGCAGCACAAATATGGGTGAAATGTAGCAAAAGGAGGTTAGCTGCCAGTGTTGACCAATGTAGGCATGATATGTTTTCTGTTTGTTGCACCGGCAATGTTAGTGTGCATCTTGTGCACAGATATTCAGGTCACTTTTGAAGTCACAAAACACAAAGCATTTACAGCAGATTGATGATGCAGACTTAGTGCATGGACCAGACAGAAGGCTTGCAGCAGAGAAGAGATGGAAGCCAGGTATTGCACCATACAGCTTTCCTTCCCTGAACGCCAGAAGGCTAGACATTCCTGGTCTTTTCTGTTCACATGGCCAATTGAGCAGGCAAAACTGCACTTTTGTAGTGTCATACAAAAAGCAGACAGCTTGTGTCATGGCGAGACGCGGTGAAGGCGGGGGTTTACTCACGCTGATCAGGGTCAACAGGGGCTCTAGAGAAAAAGTGCTGGGGGAGAGTCATATTCCACACATACACCTGCTGCTGTCCTTTGTCATCGTAGGCATGGAATGCAGGCGTGTAGACCACAGCTGTGTCATTTGGAGCGCCTGTTGCCTCTGCGCCACCCACCATGTAGACCCTACATGGCACATCATGCATGTCAGCATCATACTGTGTCCATGATTCCTTAATTGCCAGGTCTTGGTGTTGTTGCTCTCTCTTTTCTGGGAAAGCTCCCAAGAGCTGTGCTGACATGTTCTGCACATGTCTAGCTCCATCTGCCCACAATGTTGTACGTTGCACATGCTTGGTTGTGATTGACACAACAGATGATTCTACACTGCACAGATGGTTGGAAAAAGACTGCTTCAAAGTGGCAAATGGCAGTTAGATTGTATGTCATACTGGATGTATGCAGCATGCATCACATGGCCCCACTCACAACAAAATTAATGCTTTGCGCATATTGCTGTGGTTGATGACACATGAAGTGGCCATGCATATCTATGACATAAACAGGCTATAGATAGGGAAGTGATCACTGCATTTTCTGTTGCAGCAAAACCGTGAGGAGGCAGTTGTGCTAATGCATGTGGTCAATTCTAGTACCAGAGTCAGTGATTTCAGCATTGCCCCGGCCCCTTACATAAAGCATGATATCCTCTTGCTGAAAAAGACAGGAAGACTGTGAACATTGTCGGATATTGACAAAAGAAAAGGAGCATAAAATCATGCAGTAAGTATAGTAGTTAGGCACCTGTACTCGTTCCTTTCCATGTCCGGAATAAAAGGCTGCAAAAGCCATTTCTCTCCACAGGACTCCTTGACGATCCTCTCTGCTGCCTTGAACAACTGCTGCGCGTCATGCAGCGCATCATCCATGTCTTGAGCTGCATCTGTTGAACCACAGCTGCATGGCACATTTGGCGACGCAACTTGGGATTCTTTCAACGATGTACCATTGCTGTTGGAGGTGTTTGAACGCTGCTGCGCGCTGGGCAAGCTTGGCCTGCTATGCTGCCAGCTGGAGAGGCTCCTCAATGTAAATGTGAGCACATTGAGGGCACACGCTGTACATGGCACAACATGCTGTTAGGAACACAAGCCTCACATGCTGTTGTGGAATGCATCTCTATGCTTGCACAGCAACAATCTGTGCTTTGGCCTTGTTTGATGTAATCTATAGCATACCCACTAATTGCAACAATGGCTTTGCACCTACCAAGCTCACACCATATCATGCATACACTCCTTGTCATTGTGAGTTGCAATGCGCTCTTGCTACAGAAGTGCATGAAGCATGACTTGCCAAACAATACCTGAGTAATTACGCTTGATAAAAAACTTCCGCAGTGGCTTCCTTCCGTTTTCCTGGTTTGTCTGTTGGATCGTCTGTGCATCAGAGTCAAACTCAAGCTGCCGCACAGCTTCCAAGAGAGCTGCTGCTGTGGCCCTGATATCCTCGCTTGTGATTACTAGCTGCTGCTGCAGATACCGCGATGAGTAACACAGGCTCATCTGGGTTGACATGGCCACTGGGACTCTGACAGGGATGCTTGGGATGTGGGGAAAGCGGTGCTGGGGGTCCTTATGGTAGTAATCTTGGAAGATATTGTGCATGATCTCCTACATACAGGAAGGGCACTGTCCATGAAAAAGCTGATTGACAAGGTAAATCAAGCAAGCAACCTCTGCTAGTGAGCTGAGCATCCTTCATGCCCAATACACCTCCCTTACTGAAGAGGATGTGCACAACAATGGGCTGAACACATTGTTGTGCACAATGTGCGGGGACGGGGGAGGAAGAGGGGGAGAAGACAAGAGAAAGACGAAGGTAAGGAGGAAAGAGGAAGAGATTAGCAGCAGCAGATGCAGAAGGTGAACAGAACAAAGAAGCAGCAGCAGAACGGCGCAATACCTCGCCAAGCCACCTGGTGCTCAACCAGCTGCAGCAGAGCGGTAACTTCAAACATGTTTCTGGTCACAGGAGGAGGAGGAGGAGGAGGAGGAGGAGGAGGAGGAAGAGGAGGAGCAGGAGCATAGCAGGAGCAGGAGGAGCAGCAGCAGCAGAAATTGGTCACCTTATCAAGGCGCCAGTTGTACTCAGCCAGCTCTGGCAGGCTAGTACCTTCAGAGGCATTGAAAAACTTCCTCAAGATCTCTATTATTGTGTGCACATCCCATGCAGAATGGTCTGCATACTCATTTGACACATGACGTGCCCTCCAGGTGTCCTGTCCGTGTATAGCATTCATGGTTGGAATAGCCACAACGTAGTCACGCAGGGACTGAACTTGCAATCCCTCTTCTTCAGCATCCTCCCTGTAAATGAAGCTGCCAGCTGCTGCTGTAGCTTCCGCCACCTGTATAGTTTATGCTTGTTGTCATGGATGCTCAGGAGTTTGTGTGTCACTAGCATTGTCAGGCAGCTTTGAGAGGCAGCACGGGGTTATCCAAACCATCTTATACATATACCGGGAGTGTGTATATGTATGTATGCATATGTATGCATATGTATGTACATGTACATTATCATGATAGGCGCCTTTTATATGAGCACAGTAAGCTTGCCATGCACAAGATGATGAAAGTTAAGTGCGGTAAAGATTGATTGCTGTCAGCATGAGTCATCCCCACGCAGCGGAAGACGGTGTCAGAAGCTAGCAAGACAGAAAGAGACAAACTGTCAAGTTGAGAAGACTTTGACATCAACCCTTTGCAGACAATTACCATTCATGCACTGAACCATACTTGCACCCCTGGCCAAGAACATGCGTACATTCCAGAAGGCAGAGCACGTACATGCACTCTGAGGTGCCATCATGACAGCATGCAGCATGTGCTCAACGTTCAAGAGCAATTTCAGTATCCAAGGCCAAGACTTACCTGCCAGAAAGTCTTGACAGTTGTGACAGACAAGTCATCCAGCACAGGTCCTCCAGGAGTCCTGCAGCCCACATATCAATCACTCAACGCCTACTGCTCTGCTCTCTGCTGCAAATGCAAAGCTTCGAACCCAGATGTCTGCTTTTTAAAAAATACTTTTCAGCCTGTCTTTTGTATGATGAAGCGTGACTGATAGTGCCTTTCTGTAATAATAGTCATAGCGCATTTACGCTTTCTGGCTCATGATGTGCAAGGCAAGACTCAAGTGCTGTCTCTCCAGAGCACTCTGTTGTGAGCATCCCAGTAAGGTCAGCTTAGATTTAATACTACAAGCTTGATACTACAGTTTTGACAGTCACGTAACACAACATCATCATTGAAACTAGATGTAGGGCAATCAGGTGGGCAAAGCCCCTTGACTTCACCAAACAGAGGCTTCTTAGGCGATGTATCATTGAGCATCCTGAAAATAAGACCTAGCCATCTGGATGTTTTGCAGCTGAAACTCAACAGAACATGTGCTGCACCTACTCAGTATACCAACATTTGGCACATGCTCACACAAAGATATGGCACAAGGATATGGCTGTAAGAGTTACAGTTATGCAGCATGCATGGCAAGGCTGCAAAGCCAGCTTACTTTGTCAACTGATACACCACCAGCAGGTACTTTGGGAGCCACACAGTAGCAGCATCTGTAGCCAGCTGCAGCTCCAACACCTCCTTCATGCTGATCTCTCTGCGAGTAGTACCCTGGGTTCTGGCTGCATTGGCAACTTCTGGCACCCACCAGGTGATTGGTACCTGCAGCCAAAAGCAGATGTCCAAAATTAATCAATTGTCAAACCTTTGTCTCAGGCTGACCTGCTTTGTGGCCTTACGAACAACACAGCAGAAAGGTGACGGTGTGTCAGAGTAGTGGTCAGAGACGAAACGCGGGTAAGTGTCACTGGTTATTCCAGGCTTGTCACCCTGTCAGCTCAGCTTTGGTTTATGGCTGCATCTGTGACTGCTGACGCCAACCAAGTCAATGGTGTTTGCAGCAACAGGCACAAACCATTGCTTTAAAGTCATCCAATTTTATGTACACCTAATAGGTACCTAGCCAATGATTCCTAGCCACTCTTGTAGGCCAGTTCAGGGAAATATCAGCGTCTGAAAGCACAGGGACATGCCCTTGTGTTGCAGCACATTTGGTACGTGTTCCTTCAGCCACCTAATGACGTGAATGTCGTTGCACTGACACGTGTGATCTAGCAGCAGGTCGAAAAGTTAGACGACTTGCCATGAGCTCTTCCCCAAGGGGTCGCTGAATGGTCATGGTCAGCCTATCGTGCAAACTGATCAGCCAAGCCAGCACATCGTCTGTCAACCCCTTCTCGAGCTGTACCGGTTGCCAGTCGAGCTTGCCGTCGTACTCCATGACATACAGCAGCTTGAGACGTCGCCCGGGTTCCTGCAAAGGGCTTTGCACGAGGGTCTCGGAGTTGGCCAGGGACGTGAACACTGTGAAAGCTGCCCACATCAACCACGGCGCGCGAGGCATTGCAGCGGGTCCGGCGAGCAGATCTGCCTAGATCTAGATCAGCTTGCAGACAGAGAAGGGACTGCAGACCGGGGTTGGTCTGAACCTACTGGAGGAGAACGACCCCGTATCGTAGCTAGTACGAGCACGCCGAATAGCTAATACGCCGGTGCAACACAATAAGCAAGTGGTAGATGCATTGGGAAGTACACATGAGAGCCAAAAGTGAGCTGAGTGCTGACTGTACCTCGGGATCTACGTAGTACTAATACAGTATCTCTCAGAGTTACAGAGTGAATAATTGGGTTCACACCCACGTCATACAACACACTATTGATGATGCATGCGCAATAGTGTCATCGCTGTGTATGAACACAGTGCTCTTGCGCACAGTCACTGTTTTCTCTACAACATAGCATGACCTATCGTGCTTGCAAGTACATAACATTAATGTCAGTGGTCACGATCACAATGATTATCATGGCCACAGAATGCCATTCTGTCCGCCACTTGTGAACAGCAAGTGTTGGCTTCTCAAACCAAGAACCGGCTCATCCAGATTCTAGGTGTGCATTGCTGGGCAGATCTTATTGCAGCTTGGCACTTCAGCTTTGGGTTTGATTATTGGGTAAGTGGCAGATCTGCACTCTAGAGCACTTTTTCGCTGTAGCTGCGATAACTCACATGGCTTGCACATTGGCAAGCCCGGGTCCATCAGACTCTGATTGGCTACTCATTCATTGCCAGCAGGCTGAACATGCAGATGTGAAGCAGGCTTGACCAACAAACGCTGTCGGCACCCTGCTGGCGGATCGGGTGATAGCATGCATCCCAGGTCGTCACACTGCACATCAGAGACTTGAAGCATGACAGGGTGTGTTGATGTGCGAGCGGTGTCACTAAAGAATCTACAAATGACTCGCTTCGGTCAAGCTGGTGCAGGCATGCTGACTGTTAGGTCATAAGTGGGCAATTGTTGACTTCAATTGTGACATTGGAGATTGGAGGATTTGCCGGACCTCAGCAAAAACAGCACGCAGTTTGTGAGTTGCTGCAGATTTGCTTCATTGCTTGTTTGCCTTTCTTATACTGTAGTGGTGCCTTTGAATTTTCTTATATGAATACATGCTATGCTTGTCGCAGGCCTGTCTTGAGCCATGACCAACAACTATGTCCCCACTGGAGGACACCAGAGTCAGGCTGTGGGTGGAGTCAGACAGTGTAGTACGCCCATCACTACAACAACAGGTTGTAATGATTGCCCTCAAAGTATAACAACCTCACTGGCCGTCTAGGCACCTTGGACTGTTTGGAAACTTTGCTAAACTCCTCCCCATACCTGCAGACTACCTTTGGTAAGCAAGCGGAACACATCAGGGGGCCTGTTGTGTACTGCATGCATATTAGCAGCGCAAGCTTAGCAGTGCACATTGCAAGACACTGACACCATTGCCAGCCTTCTACTAACTCTGCGCATACCTCTAGTATGGCATCTGCTTACTCATACTTGTGATCAAGTGCTGAAGCTTTTTGCTGTACTCTTACAGAAGGCTTTAACAGATGCACGACACAGGTGCTCCAGGATACATGTCCAAGCTCACCTCTGAATGGGTATCAGGCCTCCGTCGCTCCTACAGTAGGCAACAACGACTGACTTTATGCTGAGTCATGATCTCTTGCTGTCACATTGCAAACAGGCTTGGTTATGTAATATGAATTTGACCTGTACATTTGCAGGTCTAATGAGTGTATGTGTTGACAAATAAATACCAAAGATCTTTGCAAGTTGTCATGTGGCATTAGCAGACAAACAGTGAGCATGGAGATCTTAACGGGGGATGTACTGACTGTAACACACAAGAATGGAGACAAGGCGTACCTGCCACCCTCTTGAGCTGTCTTGTATACATAGATTGGGGTGTGCAGCATTTTGCTTAAGACAAGTAGCTCCACCTCTCCGCCCCAGAAATTTGCGCTGTTCAAGCGCTGGCAATACCTGCATCACACGTACATGCAGCTGTGCTGTCAAGCTCATATTCCAGCAATGAGCCAATGGGTCACCTGTGTATACTTAAAGCAGCATTGTAGGCTGTGTGCGCATGCAAGACTCTCTGCCACCATAGATAATGGATGAAAAAGATGGCAAAGCAATGTGCATGTACATGTCGCTCAAATCAGCCCTTGGTGCAGATCAGGCAGTGAGGCTCAGCGTGTGCAGCCATCTGCAACTCCAGACATTGGCAGTGGTCATGGTACAAAGCCACATCTCGTAGCTCACCGGCCAATGGGACCTTCTGTAGCTTCCAATGAGAAGATGGCCTCCTTGAACTCCTTTTTACGTTTCTCACCACGACACAAGGCATCTCTTACAGCTAGCCGCAAGTCATCTGGCAAACCAACAGTTGGGCGTCATGCTACATGCGACCATGCCCCTGAACTTTGCTTTGGGAAACAAGCATGTGCCCATGTAGAGTAGCTGATGCCTTTAAATTGCCATTGGGACAGAGCATGCTACAACTTTGCACGCCTTTAAAGTGTTTTCACCCTACATGAGTGACATTCATGCAAAGGTAAGCAAGCATTATACCTGCTTCCTTTGTCTCTGTGTCTCCAGACATGAAGATGCCCTTGTTTCGGGACAGCCCCTGAGCCTGCAAAAATGATATAGTGTAGTCCTTTATACAGAAGCACGGCAGCAACCACGTCTGAACTGCAATGCACCATGGCTGGCTACATGTAGGCATGAGTTTGTGGCATTCATGACTGACCAGGGCCCTGAACATGCAGCGTCCATCTCCTTTTATTTTCAGTATTCGGTAGCCTTTCTCTTGCTTAGTGAGAGGTTCTGCTGCTCTGTATCATGGCAAGGGTTGCTACTGTCAAGATGCTTGTCACAGAAAATCAAAAAAAGGGTTAATATTGTCAAGCTGCATGTCACAAACCAGTTGGGCAATACTGCGAGTACCTGGCTAAAGTGAAGACAGGGCCTGGCTTAGACCTGGGCTGTACTCCGCTGGTTATCGAAGCAAATCCCGGATACGCTTGTCGCCTGTAGAAAGATGAAATGACTGCTAACGCATCTGCAGAAGCAAGCTGAGAACGTCACCACAGTTGAGGATCTAGCATAGTTGACCAAGATTATGCAGGCATACCTGTCCCTGAGCTGCTGGCTTCTGCGGTGAGTCCAGATATGGTCACAAACTGCACCATCTCTTAGACCGGTTGCAGTTAAGGTCGAGTGTGCTTCTAACAGCGAGTGCAGTCCAGTTTCATATCTTATGTGGTTTCGGAGGCAGCTTAGACATGGATCACAGCAGGCTTTCGACTGACGACGCGGTGTCCTACAGGCAGTAGCTCTTCTCCGTGGGTACAACTCAGGCACTGATGTTCTGTTGAGTGAAACCTTTGTCTCTTTGCCCGGTTTCGTCGAGCCAGCTGAGGCATGCAGTCCTGTCAGCCACACACTCAAAGGCACGGGTCCCGACTTGGCGCCTTGCCTGCACCGGCTGTCCACCAAATCAATAGAGCGCCATTTGTGTGCGTACACCATAAGCGACGCCGCCTGCATGATGTTGCAACAAAGCTTCAGGTATGTCGTGTATAGCAACCCCCCAACAGCTTTCAGCCACCAGAGTGACTCAGCTGTGCGACTTGCAGGCAGCAACTTTACAAACTGACGAGAGAATAGACAACGCCGGAAGCGAATGGGAAGTTGAATGGTTTGATGAGGCCATAGAGGCTGCAGAGCTGGTAAGACACCTGCCTGTCACAGCGGACAGGTCTTATGTGCTTCATTGTAGGAGCCCACTTGGTCCCAATTGAAACACCTTGGCAGCACCAGCCCTTCATGGGCTTAATTCTCTTTACCAGATCTGAGAGCACTGCAGTTTCTTGCAGAAGCCTGCTACCCTTCAAAACAAGCTGCCAGCAGAGGTGCGCTATTTTGACACAGCACAGATCTTTGTGAAAGGAGGAGACGGAGGCAAAGGATGTGTGGCATTCAGGCGAGAGAAGTATGTACCCAAGGGTGAGCTTCACAATGTTGTGATGAGATGCATTGCACACACAAGACTCTGATGTTGTCTCATCCAGTGGCAGGCTGCGTTCACAAGCCAGGCACTGACCGCAACTTCTGTGAGCTGGGTTGAGAGGCGTTGCAGATGCCCACATTGCTTTCAGCTGGCTGATGACAAGGCAAATGACATCAGTTTGCCATGCCAGCAGCGACATTGATGTGTGCCTTTGCGTGCATACAACCGCTGCCACATGCTCTACAATCTCTCACTCCACAATGTTGCTGGGCCAGATTTTGTCGTGCAGCACACGTTTGCAGATCACGGCTTGTACTGGGTGCAGGTGGTCCAGCAGGCGGTAACGGTGGCAGCGGTGGCAATGTGTGGTTGCAGGCAGATGACAGCCTCAACTCCCTGACCACCTTCCGCAAGCAGGTGCACTACAGGGCTGACAATGGCCGGCCAGGAGGGGGCTCCAACATGACAGGAGCCAATGCTGAAGATCTCATCATCAAGGTCAGCCATGCATTTCACCACAGAGCCACGTGCGTGCGCTCTGTCTTTGCTCCTGTCACTAGTCTGGTCACTTGCTGCTGCTGCTTGTATCAGCTTTCCCCTGCTGGCCTGTGCTTGACCATCAAATCAATGGTAGGCCAGCACCAGCTGGGGTTCAAATGTCTGCAGGCTTACTTTGCTGTTGCCATACTGCCATGAGTGTGTAGCAATGCGTGACACAAGGGAGTGGACTTTGCTGCTGCTTACTGTTATTTGTGGCATTGGTTACAGATCTGACAGGTTGCTGATGACTGCAAGCAATGTCACAGACGATGGTGCAGTCAGTTCTATGTATGACACCCCACACACATGCAGGGGCAACCAGGATCTGTTAATCTGATGAAATAGCCCCTCAGTCTGCTTTGCAAGCTGATCCTGCTTCTGCAAAAAACATCTGGTTGGTGGCATTGGGTATCAGAAATAGCTGTTGTGGAGTGTAGGTACCTCCAGGGACAGTGATCAGGGCCAAGGGCGCTGCAGAAGAGGAAGTGCCCCTGGCAGAGGTGGTGCATAGCGGAGACAGGGCTCTGCTCATGACAGGAGGACGCGGCGGCCGCGGCAATGCCTCCTTCAAATCAGGCTGGAACAAGTCAGTTGAACTTGCTCTATCCTGTGTAAACTTGTCAAAGGTTCAAACACTCTGCACCACCAGCATTTGCCAGATACGCAATTGTATGTGAGCTGCTGTCGGCCTGTGATTTTAGTTTAGTCATGATCGGCCTGGTGTACAAGGCATATCCCGATGGGTGCCGGCATAAATATACATACCTGCCAAGGCTAAGGCCCTACCCCGTGAGGGGGCATCGGCTCTTATGTTGGTCTATGACCCTGTTGTGGGTGACTCAAGCTAAGACAGAGAGCGAGGTTGCCAAGCCTTACTTCTGTCATCAACTGGAGCCTATGCTCACAACTTATTTCAGATTTTAACTGCAGCAGCATGCTTTGATGCAGGGCACCACAGATAGCAGATTTGGGGGAGGAGGGGCGTGAGTCATGGCTGGAGCTGGAGCTGAAGCTGGTTGCTGATGTGGGAATCATTGGGGTGCCCAATGCTGGAAAGAGCACCCTGCTCTCCGTCATTACTGCTGGTTAGTTGCCTTTGTCATGTTAGCCTGGCTTTAAAAAGCTTCAAATGTGAACGATAAGATGACAAGATGAGTGTTTTTGGTATTCCAAATGCGTAATGCATGCTCACTTGCCTGTGTCATAGGCTCATGGCTAGAGCATGTTGTTTCTCTCATTGCCCAGTACACTTGTCTGCTAGGTCTTGACTGCTGCTCTTCTCATCAGCTGTGCTGTGAATCCGGCTTCAACAAGTCATGCAGCCACACTTTACAATGCTGACAAGTGTCTTTGGTGTATGCAGCCAAGCCAAAGGTGGCAGACTATCCCTTCACCACATTGGTGCCCAATCTAGGGGTGTGCGAGATGAATTACAGAACCACTGTCTTTGCAGACATACCAGGTGGGTGCCTTGCTATGCTCTTCCCCCGCACAAGGCTCAAGCTTGAGTTGTGGACAGTGCAATCAGCGCAGGCCATCTGTGTTCCATGCATGATCATTGTTCCTAACACATGTTTGCAGACCCGTGGGTGCTATATTGCTAGCTGTATTGCTAGCTGTATTGCTAGCTGTGTAGCAGACCAAACAATGAGTTCAGTGTGGCACGCATGCTACTTAAGCCATTATGTTGGTGGCCTATATGATCAAGCTTGCTTTGCTTGCAGGGCTGCTGGAGGGGGCACATGCAGGCAGGGGCCTGGGTCATGAGTTCCTGCGGCATTGCCAGCGAGCTAGGATCCTGGTGCATGTCATTGATGGCAGCAGTCCAGACCCTGTGGGGGACTATGCAGCTATTCAGACAGAGCTTGAGCTGTTTGCGGAGGACCTGGCCAGCAAGCCTCAGGCATGTGTGACTTTACTGCAACTTTATGTATCAGCTGTCTCTCAATGTTGTGTGTCGTAATGGCCCTGGCGTCATTTCTGCATGCTGGGCCTCTGCATCTGGTAGACTGTCTGGCAACAGTACGTGTGTCCACAAGGCACAGGTTTGGCCTCGTGCTTGCACTGGTCACTGTTGTTTTCTGATGCTGCTCTAACATGAACTGGCAGGCTATTTTGGCCTGGCAGCAACACTGCCCTTGATGGCTGTTACAGGGCTGTTGACGCCACTCTCGCGGCACTGACTGTGTTTATTTGCAGATTGTGGCATACAACAAGATGGACGTGCCAGACTCCTCAGATTATTGGCAAGACATCAAGCACAGCCTGGAAGCAGCTGGCGTGCCGTCAGAGCATATGTGTGCCATGAGTGCTGTGACAGGGCAAGGCGTCATAGACCTGGTCAAGCTTGTGCACACTGCGCTGGATCAGCTCCCAGCTGAGGTGACTTCCATGCGCATGCGTATTCCACTGCTCATCTACTGACCCAATGCTGCATGATGAGGTCCACCATTGTCTGTTGGCTTTGGGTGATGGATGTGCAACAGGCTTTGTCAGCATACATCCTGGGCCGCTGCAGGCAACAATATCTGATCACATGTCTTTTTGCTCTTTGGCCTGCAAATGTCAACTGACATTGACTGCACCATGCAGTTTTCTTTGAGGCTGCATGGCAGCGTAACATTTGTGCATGTGGCTCTCTTTGGTATGCATACAAACCTCACTGCAGGAACGGTCTGATTGCAGGAAATTGCTACCACAGCAGCTGTTAACCAGACTGAGCTGCCAAAGCGACACTCTGAAGCACGCATTGATGAATTCTCCATTGACTTTGAGCTGGAGTCTGGACAGCGTGTGTACACAGTCACAGGAGAAGCAATTGAGCGCTTTGCCCAGATGACCAATTGGGATTACTATGAGGCAGCAAACAGGTTCCAGAAGGTTCTAGAAGCAGCAGGTGACCTAAAAGCAGCTGCAGCGTAGCAGACTACCTTGATGCTCTGGTTTGCTGCATCCTTGTGTCTTTGCATGCACATGCAAGGAGGTACCATAGAGTACATTCACTGATGATCACAAATCAGAAGCTCTACATTGCTGCTACTCAATGCATGCCTGCTGTAAAGCGTTGTAGTGTCTGTGCAATTCGTTCAAACTGTGACCAGGTTTGAAGCTCATTGTTCTGGAGCATATTCGTGGCTGCTTGGTCAACAAAGCAGCAGGCTGTGCAATGCAGCCCTTTTCTGCATGCAGTGACGTTTTATCCTGACCCCTCACATGGACATGTATGGTGCAGGCATCAACAAGGCATTAAAGAAACAAGGTGTGACAGAGGGCGATACTGTGCTGATTGGTGAGGCTGAGCTGGCCTGGTCAGACAATCAGTCCGAAGCTGCACTGTATGAAGCCTGGCTATCAGACAGGAAGGCAAAGGGCAAAGTTGGTCAGGGACAAGCAAGGTGGCCTCATCAAGGAGGATAAGGCACTCAACACCCACGACTGTGTGCTGCAGAGGCACACAATAGCCACGGCTGTACATTGCAGCTCAGATAGGGCAGTGCAACCCTTAAGCGCTGTTGCTCCCGACATATGGCATATTCACAAGACAGTGTGCAGTGCACCAGCTGCACAGCAGACACTGCTGTTATGCCCAGAACAGTGGCAGGGCTACAGAGATTACATCATGTGACCAGTGAGGATTCAGACTGAGATTGAACTCTGGGTTTTCATAACAGCATGAACAGTGAAACAGAACTGCATTTGTATGCCTGCATTTGTGGCCAACATTGTGCGTCTACCGAAGCTTGGCTGGATCAACAGCTTATGCTTTGCCTTGCACGCTTGTTATAAAATTCCTGTGGAACATCCTTGACACACGAGTCTTAGATTCGCGCGACCTGCTCAATGCCCCCTTCAAAGATGTAGCATGACAGTATGCTAAGACTGAACCAAGAGGCTGCCAGCAAATGCTATTCGTGAAACATAAGCATTCTGGTACACACGGCCACAAGTAGTCATCAACAATGTATGCACCATATTATGATTGCACTGCACAACACATAGTCTGCATACAGACACTCACCCTAACACAGAAGCAATGCCAACAGAAAGTTTGCCATACGTTAGTCTATACACCCAGGGATCCCAAACCTGCTTGCCTTGGATGTCGCTCACGATTCCAAGACAGATTCAAAGACTGCACAGGTCAAGCCAGTTCAGCATAGAGCCTGAATCGAAGTGAAAATGCAAAGCAGATTTCCTGATATTGCTACACACAAGCCAATTTCACAGCTATGACGTCTCATCAAGTGTGCTGTGACGGTGCATGAAATGCTGCGTTCTGAGAATGCTTGATGGCAGCTGACTGCTATTATAGGCAATTACCATCTGATACACGTGGTGTGCAGTGCTGATTTTAACTTCCTACTTGACTTCAGTGATGCTGTCCTGCCTACTTTCACTGTTCTGAGGTTTACTTTGCTCATCAGTGACATCTTCCACTTTGCCACTGTCCGACAAAAACAGCTGCGCCATTCTCTCCATTGCCTCGCATACATCTTCTGCCTCCTCATCCTCATACCTGCATCATTCGTTTGCCTGAGCTGGGACACAGACAGTGTTGAGCAATCATGGGCAACCAACATGGCTGATGCCTGTATGCTTTTACCTCCAATGCTTTGTTTGTTGCATTTCCAGGGCATGGTTCAAATGAGGACAAACAGCATGCACAGCACATGCTTGTGCTGCAGTACAACACAGCATGGTGAAGACAGCTGATATGATGACTAATGCAACCTGTGCTTTTCGATGGGTGCAGCAGCAACACGATTATTTTACATCAGTGAGCAGACAGCTGGACAATCTGGGCTCTCAGGCCAAAGGTTCCATAAGCGGCGTACCCTGTTTTCAGAGTGGAAGGGGCTTGTAACTCCCAGAGGACTGATCTGCCTTCTTCTGTTTCAGCCTACAGGCGGTCAGACAGTGAATGCCTATGCTGCACAGCTTGATTTGATAGAGCAATGCAGCAGTGAAACGATTGGTAGTAATCTCTGCGTTGACCATGCCAGATCCCAAAGCTGCCAGATCCCAAAGCGACACATGTCCTTCAGCATGATGCCCACGTTCTCAACTCATTCACAGCAGCCATGATCACATAAGTCAAGAATTACACTGAGAAAATTGGGCCAAGCCCTAATGTCAGCTTTTCTGCCAGCAGTAGCTGTCAGCAAGCTAAAGACACTCTGAAGCTAGATATACGCGCATGTCCTTTCTCTCAAGTGTCTCCAGCTTGGTGACAGGTGCTGCTGGCAGTTTAGCTGCGGCGCTGACATCAGGCCTGTTGTACAAAGCCTGGGCCAAACTC
>JAABUO010002652.1_pt1 | contig 21625 bp, 27 predicted proteins | sample 5559291 | NCBI WGS metagenome assembly JAABUO01 (sample SAMN10711878, study PRJNA513372) | rock metagenome | isolation source: Antarctica rocks | place: Antarctica: Victoria Land, Finger Mt sud
CCCGCCTCAAGCTTGTCAAACGCCAAGGCTATGGGCGAGCAAAGCTCGACCTGCTCAGGGCACGCCTGGTCCGTGCCGCATGACAACAACCTGCACCGAGCCTGCGGATGAGCCAATGTTGCACGCCGATTGACAGCGGGCATTCAGCAGCACCGTGTAGGTCCCGGCGGTGAACCCCATCGCATAGTTCGCTGCGGAGTCCGTCCCGTCCGTGACCCTGACGCAGCGGAACGCCTGCGCACCCTGCTGCACACAGGTCGCAACCTGGGTCCCGAGATCATACTTGCGCGCGAGCACCGGACCGAAGTTCCGGGCGTAGTCGGCCATCCCGCCAACAGTCACAGGCTGATTGACCGGACCCCAGGACGCACCGCCGACCAGACCGATCAGGTTGGTCGGCACGCCGTTCAGAACCAGATTCTGCAGCGGAACGATCTGTACATACAGATCCGGAACGACCAGCGCCGCCGTGTTCAGGCTACCCTGCTGATAGATCGGCATCGCTCAAACCTCACCTTCACGGACGGGAACACCAGTTTCGGAACCGTTCCACACGGGTGACAGAACCTCCTGGTTGTAGGGCACGCGAACCACGTCATGGGCATGCTCACCAGCAAGAAGCTCCTCGGCCGTGTTCGTATCCGTGATCACGTCACCCACTGCGTACGTTTCAAAAGGCCTGACAACGATCAGCGCAGATTTCATAACATACCCCACTACGACACACTTACCGTGTCATTGACCGACAGGCAGCCGAACAGCATCTGAGGCTGCACGATAGTCATCGTTGTCGCGTACTCCACGACAATGACTAGATCACGCCTGTACAGGCCGGCCGCCTCCTCCTGGTTATCGAGAACTGTTCCCCCATCAGACCGCAGCCGTGCAACGCTGCCGTCCGCAAGCGGAAGAAAATCGATGGCGGCGAAAGCAACGTCGACCGCCGCCGAAACGGCGTCACGTTGATCGGGCGAACCGCTCCAGATCGAAATGCGCACGCGCTTCTCCTGTCGCCGCAGCTCGCGCAGCAGTGCGGTATCGCTGCCCGTCCGAGCCACGACCTCCGTCAGGTCAGGCAGCGTGAGCGTTGCACCGCGGATCACGACAGTCCGGTCAGCCTGGAGAACGTCACGCAGCCCCGCCAGCAGGGTGCCAAGCGTGTCCCCATCCCGTGTCCTATACACGTAGCCCTTGTCGGAAATAAGAACTCCGGCGAGCTGCCCGGCGCTGACCGCACCGCTGAATGTCGCGCTGTTCCCCGTCACGGCGACCTGCAGCGCCGGCGTCGCCGGCAGGACGCTGTCCTCTGCCGGCCATCGCGTCGTCGTGCGCCCACCGGGAAGGGAAAACACCGAGACGTTTGCTGTACCGCGTGACAGATCCGCCGCCAACTGCGCCGAGACTGGCCAGCCGCGGAACACCCGACACATCGATCCCGTGGGACTTCCTGCATCAATCCCCGCCGGATACAACGCAGCCAGCACACACGCGACCAGCGCCTGTTCCACATCAGAAAGGTCAGCCATTCAACACCTCGGACGCGAGACATGTGCGGCCCACCCTGCCGCACGTGCCGCAGAACCAACATCAAGCCAGGCGTCTGACATCGCATCGAAACAGGTAAACCCGCCTCATCGTGATGCGCAGCGTGCCCGGAGCGGTTCCTTGGTTGCAAAGGCGGAACAGGCAGCCTCTCTCAAACCGCGGCGGATCTCACGATCAGCCGCCAGCCAAGTTCCGAGTTCTCTGCTGCCTCCACCAGGTACCCCTGGTCTGTCTCGTCACGCAGCAGATCGGAGGAACGCAGCACCACGGGCAGCCTTGGCAGAAGGACCGTCCACGATCCGGCACCAGCCTCGCCAGGCAGCGTGCCGGACCCGCCGCCCGCGCGCATGAGTATGCTTGCGGGCCAGCGCTCGATCAGCCGTTCGTCTGCCAGCTCGCGCACGCCGCCGTATCCCGTGGTTCCTGCCCCGCTCGCGCCCAGCGGCCGCCACGCCGTCACGATATGATTGGTCCGCACACACTGCACGGGCAGGAGGTCCTGCTGTGCCGCGACGAAATATGTCGCGTCGTGTCCGACCAGGTAATCGCCGCACCGCGTGTAGGCGCTGTCGAACACGCCCCACCATAGCGCCCGGCCAAACTCCTGCGGCTTGCGATAGTTCTGGTCCTCAGCATTGAAGGAGGCGTGCAGCCGCAGCACACGGTTGGCCCGCGCCAGCGGCGGCCCGTTGCCTCTCGGGCGCAGGACATCGTGGATTGTGCCGATCCGGCGAGCCGCCACGCCGAGACCGCGTTGCAGGCGGTCCTGCAGGAGAACTGGAGTCATGAAACCTCTGCGCCGGTTTTACGGAAAACACGTCTCCAGCGGGGGGAGCACTGTTTAGGAACCCTGATGACAGCCCCCGGTCTCAGACAATCCACGCCACGCCGGAACCGCCGGCGAGCCCCTCGCCTGGCGGCACTCCCAGGAACTGGCACAGACGCCGCCGCCATTCGTCCAGCAGATGCAGACGATCGGAAACCTCGTCCGCGTTGCGGGTCCAGACTGCCGCACGCTCGGTATCGAGCGTCCCGCCAGCATCGGGAACAGCGCACTCCAGTGCAGACAGGGTCGCGAGATGCTTTCGGACAACGGCCTCCTCGGCCGACGACAGGTTGTTCAACCGGTATTCCAGGGCGCCGTAAGCCGTGTAGAACCGCCACCCCATGTTGCCCGCGGCACCTGAGCCATAGGCGGGATAGCCGCAGAAACGACGCACATCCGTGCGTTCCATGTCGCTGAACATCAAACCTCCGAACCAATCAGGCGATTGCGGCGCGCCCTGTCTCCGGATCGCTCCGAACAAGCCAGGACGCGCCGATTTGCTCGGGGAATGCTCCCGCCCGGCAGTGTCAGCCGATATGCTCGATCATGACCGCGCGCTTGAAGGCGGGGTTGGTGGCAGTCGGCACCGTGAGGCTCGTCGTCGTGGTGTCGGACGGCGCGCAGAACCCGCCGATCCAGTACCAGGACTGGGAGATGATCTGCTGCAGGCGATCGAGAGGCTCGCGCGTGACCATGACCACGCCGTCGATCAGGGCGATCTCCGCCGCATGAGGGGCCACGTCGTCGGCCGTCATGCCGGCAAAGTCTCCCTCGATGAGCGCACCCTGGCCGACCATGATCGGCCTGCGCACGGACGATCCGGCGATGGTCGGATGCGCCTGAACATAGGCTTCCGTCGTCAGGACGAAGCGGACCCCAAGAAACTCGTTGACCACGCCCATGCCGGGCCGGAACACCTCGTTGGCCGACGTCAGGCCGATGAACAGCCTTTGGAAGTCGGGATCTGCAAACAGCTGTCGCGCGCTGACTGGATCAAGATAGCAGTTGTACGCGCCCCGATGTCCGGGACGGCGTTCATCCGCAGCGCAGCCATGGCATCCAGCACGGAGTCCATCGACATGACGTCGCTCTGCAGCAACGCGCTGGTATTGGTCCTGCGGTTGGGCCGCATGATCACCGACGCCGTCGCAGCCTGCACGGTGTTGCCCACCGTGCCGTCCTGCACCGACACGTTGCCCGCCAGCGTCAGCACGCCGGACAACCCGCCCGGCGCCGTGGCGGCGTTGACCTGGTCCGCCGCAGCGCCCACCAGCGTGTAGGTGTTCGAGCCGATCGTGACGGTCATCGAAGACGTGCTGCCCACGGGGGACTGCACGCCATTGAAGAAAATCGTCTGGAAGCCTCGGATGTCGTCGACCGCAACCTGCGGCGACGCGGAGGCCAGCGTCGTGCGGACCCGGGTGTTGCCCCCGAAATACGGGGAGAACAGGGCATTGCGCGCCAGCTCGTCCAGGCTGCGTGCCGCCTGCTCGCCATTGACGTAGGCGTTCTGCAGGAACTGACTCGCAATCCCCACCCGGCTGGTCACCATGTTGAGATCGGTGGTCGACGCATAGTGGTTGATGATCAAGGTACACTGCTCGACGCCCCAGCCCGTGGGCACCAGACCATTGTCCAGGTTGGTGTTGAACGAGGCAGGGATTGGGATGGTCACGGACGGCTTCAGCCCTGCCCGGGTCTTTGTCAAGGTCTCGCCGATACCGACCGAGATATCTTCCCGGTCAGCACAGGCTCGGTAGCCGAGCCGCGAGCGGATCGCCTGCTCGAACTCGCGTGCCAGGAAGCCCTGCTGGATGATCGGCTGCAGCGCCACCGGGAAATTCTGGATGCCCATGCTATTGCCTCGTCTGAAACGTGGAAAGAAACTACTGATCTGTGGTCAGGCCAGTTGGAGATCCCGGATGAGCCCGAAACCGTCCGACAAGCCGGCCAGGAACAAGGCCGACAAGCACGTCAAGGCGACCGAACCAAGACTTGCGGTGACCGTCGCCGAAGACGTGTCGCACGCGACGCTCACCCTGCTGCCGCCCAGCGGCCTTGACGGCAGCCTCACGCTTTCGGTGGCCCAGATCACGACGCTGATCCAGCACCTCGGAGCCGCCCGCAGCCGCCTGGTCGCGAACGAGCCCATCCCGCCGATCACCGGCGCTGCCATCAACCCGGTCTTTGCGACACAATGGGCGGTGCAGCCCGAAGCCTTGACGGAGGGATCCGTCATCGCCTTCCAGCACCCCGCCTACGGCCCGGTCGGCTTCGTCCTGCAGGCGGCCGACGCACAGCGCGTCGTCCGGGCACTCACCAACCATCTCGCGATGGTGCACAGCCGCGAGGCCAGCCCGGGCAAGCCAAGCTGAGGTGCCGCGAACCCGGTCGCGGAACCGCTATCGCCTGCGCAGCAGCTCCGCGCGGGCAACCTTCCACTCGTCCAGCGACATCTCCGTCGCAAGCCTCGGCTTGACAGCCGCACCGGGTGGCGGGCTTGCGGTGCTGCTCGAGCTGCCCCGCGTGAACAGCCAGGGCTTCTCGCCGCGAAGCCGGTCCATCAGCGCAGCACCGCCCTGAACCTCGCCATCCTCGCCGACGCTGACCTGGGCCAGGTTGGCGAGCTTCAGCCCGTCGAGGTCGATCATGCCGGCCTTGACCGCCTCCATCCGCAGCTCCGCCCGGATCAGCCGGTCCTTGGCCGCGGTACCCATGTCGAGCAGCTCTTTCTCCAGCCGGTCCGCCCTGGCCCGCAGCGATGCAAGCTCCTCGGTCGCGGTGTCTCCGGCGCCTGCCTCGTCGCTCATTGCTTCTGCTCCACGCGTCCAAGTTCCTCCACAATGTCCTGCACACCGTACGTCGGTGCCAGGAACCGCAGCGCGGTCTCGCGCGACAGCTGTCCCGCCGCGACCAGCGCGATCAACGTGTGCGCGTCCGCCGCACGGTCCTGTGCCGAGTCCGGGTACCATCGCGGCCACGCCAAGCTCAGCGGCGCGTCCGCGTCCAGCCGCCCCAGCTCGACGCCCCCGATCCTCAGCCGGTAGCGCTGGCTGGCCTGCAGAACCATGCGCGCAAGCTGCAGCAGCGCTCCCTCGCCGTAGCTGACCCGCAGGTTGTCGGCGAGCCAGACCAGACCCTGGTTCATCAGCTCCAGCGCCCGGCCGGACGAGGCCGCCGACAGGCGCGACGCATCGCTGCGGTTGCCGTGCACGCTCTCCAGGGCGAACTCGCGCAGCGTGCGCACATACTCGATCACCGCGGCCGACGCAGTGCCGCCGATCTCCAGCAGCTTGGCGTCGCCCTTCTCGCTCACCACCAGGGCGTTCGCGGCACCACGGACCATGTCGCCGTCCAGCCCCGCCGGCTCCTTGATCAGCAGCGTCGGATCGGAGCTGTACTTCAGGCCGCGTCCCGCCTGGCTGAGCTGGTAGTCGATCTCGATCGAGGTCTCGATCGCGGCCCTGAACGTGCAGGCGCCATCCAGGCCCCGCCCACCCGGCAGGTTGCGCACCCACACGATCGGCACGAAACCCAGCCCATGCCTGATGCTGCGGCTGACATCCCTCTCGGCAGGCAGATCGCTGCCGACAGCCACCGGCAGGAACCACGTCTCCTCCTGCACGTCCCAGACCCGCGTGAACCAGTATGCGGCGCCGGCGTCAGCGACGGCGTAGCCCTGCGCGACCAGCACCTGGCCGCTCACCTTATAGCGCTCGCTCACCCGGCTGAGCGTGTCCGGCGCGTCGGCGTCCCACTCCGGGGTCAGGTACGGGGTGTCCAACACGTCGACGAAGATCCGTCCCCTCAGGACGCGCAGCAGCAGGGCAACCGACCCCACGGACCCGCGCAGGGCGGCATCGACCATCACGAGGTTGAGACGCGCATCCCGGACCACCGCTCCCAGGGCGTCCCGCACGGCATGGTCCACACTGTCCACCACCGGAAAATGCCCCTCGCTGAACAGCAGCGCGACGCTGTCCTCGACCACGATCCGGGCAAGAGCGTAGCGGACTGAGGGCTTGCGTTGCCTGAGCGGAATGTATTCCCCGCCCCCTCTCTGCTCGTCGTGGAACTCATAGGGCAGGATGTCGTAGAGCGTGCCGTCCAGCACCCTCCGCAGGATGTCGAGATCCCGGGCACGCGCCGGATAGTCCGGATCGCGGGGGATCAGGTCACAAATTGTCTGAAACATTCACCGCCCCAGGAAGGGAACCTGCGCGAAACGCGCCGGCCCGGTCGTCATCGTCAGCATCGAGAAGGCTCGAGACAGCGCATCCACCTGATCGTCTTTCGACCCGTTCGGGAAATCCGCAAGTTCTTCCAGGAACGCCCGCGTCCACTCCGCTTGAACCACCTTCACCAGTCCCGCTTCGACCTGGCTTGCGACCGGTACCGCGCGACTGAGCTTGGAACCCGTCTCGAGAGTCGCCGCGACCCGGAACCCGGCAAGCTTCTGCGTCAGGAAATGCACCTGAGCCTTGCGCCGGCCTGCCCCGGATCCTGCGGCAGGCCGACAGCCACCTCGCGGCCATCCTGTTGCGCCGTCGCCATGATCAGGGCGGCAACTTCCGCAGAGGGCACTCTGACCCGGCGGACATCAAGCACCACGAAGCCGCCATCCTTGCATCGCAGCAGCTTGACCCCGGCCGTCCAGTCGGGATCGCCCGTGCCACCAGCCGTCGCGGCCAGATCCCAGGCCCTGACCATCTGCCCGCCCTGCATCTGCGGGCAGGTATCCACCGTCCCGATCTGCCCCACACGGAACAGCAAGCCCTGCTGCCGCACGGGCGCCTGCTGAAACAACGCCGCAAACGCACGTTCGCCTAGCATCCGCCGCTTCCGGTGGAGAGCCTCCAGGCTTTCCCACCCCGGCCAGAGCGGTGCGCCCACCTCCCTCCCCAGAGGGTCCTCGGGCTCGGCCAGCGCGGGCAGCCGCAGCACCTGCCAGTCGCCAGTATCCAGAAGCCGTCCCCCAAGATCGTCCGGGTGCCAGCGTGTCATGATCAGCACGATGCGGCCACCAGGCCGCAGCCGCGTCGACAGGTCCGACCGGAACCACTGCCACAGCCGCTCACGGGAAGCGGCGTTGTCAGCGTCCGCCTGCGACTTCACCGGATCATCGACAAGCAGCAGATCAGCCCGCCGGCCAGTCACCGCGCCACGAACACCTGTGGCATAGTACTGTCCACCACGATCCGTCATGAACTGTTCAGCAGACGCGCCTCGCTGCAGCCCGTAGCCAAGCCGCGCAGAGTGCTCCTCGATCAGCGTCCTCACGCCCTGGCCGAAATGGCGGGCCAGCCCGCCCGTGTGAGCGGCGGCGATCACCGAACTTGCGGGATGCTGCGAAAACCACCAAGCCGGGAACAGCATCGAGGCATAAGTGCTTTTCGCCGAACCAGGAGGCAGCAGCAGCAGCAGCCGATCGATCTCGCCCCGCGCGACACGTTCCAGCGTCTCGATGAGCAGAAGATGATGCGCGGCCGGCACCTGGTTGTTCGGCGCCAGGGCCAACTCCGCCCAGTCCCGCAGCCTGCTGCGAATGCTAGCGCGAAGCTGCTTCTCCTCCAGCGCCTGAAATTGCTCGGTCGTCTGGAGCCTGGAGCCCGTCAGCCCCCCCACACAGTGCATCAAGCTCCTCGTCACCCATCGCCCAAAGCTCGCTCCGCGATGTTCGTGATATCTGCTTCGAATGCAGGTACGGAGCAGCAATTCTGGCCAAGTAAACCGCACCATCGTGGTCACCGTCGTCCCACTTGCGGCGCATTGTCCGCAGCAGGACATCAAGGGGCAATAGAGCTTGAATCACGGACCTCTCTTGATACATCAGATACGTTCCAAGATGCTCTTCACCAGGCTACGATCTGGGTCTGTTCACCAGGAAAAATCAAGCATTTGGCTTCAGACAAGCACCTGACATTTATCCAACGATCAAACTTCACAAGAAGCCAAGTTCGAGCAACCCGGCAATTACAGCTTTCTTGCGTCTCGCCTTTTCCGCCCTGAGCGCACATGGACCCACCATAGAGGCTTGCCCATTGTGCAATCCCAAAATAATCTGCCCCCGGATCTGGTTCGTTGTCGGGACAATCCATTGCCTGTAACGCCGACGCACCATCCCGACTTACAATCCGTCAGCATGACTAACAACTTAGGGAATTATGGGGTCGATGGGCAAGCGTCATCGCACGTCGTGTGCAGGATTTTCCCGCGCGCTCGGGAATCAAACCGGCGCATGGTGCGCAAGCAGACGTGGCAGCCCTTTCAAGCAACTGCTGCTCGTCCTCGCACTTTCAGCCTGTACAAACAGTCCGACAGGCATACAAGGGCGTTGGGTGGGTTCCGTAAAACCCGTGGCAGGCAACTGTGACTCTGCCACTCAGGCTCTCCTGACCATCGAGGCCGGCAGAACTCCCCCTTACGCGGCAATCTTCTCGCCGACCGCAGGCGTGCTGACGCTGCACGGCACCTCCGATGGAATAAGCCAAGTCGCTGCCGACCTGCACGCCACAGGCATGAACCATCAGCCCTCCGTGTTGGCGTTCAGTGGAACAAGAACAGGCGACACGATCACCGGAACCTATCTCACGCAGCGCTGTCGTGCAGAGGTCGAGCTTCACCGTGGATAGCACGAGCCACCACGCTCATCTCGGCTGCAGCAGTCAGCCTCATGGTGGCGGCGACATGAAGCGGATGAACGTACCAAATGCGCGAGGAGAGGCGCCAACCTTGATCTCGCCAGACACGGCAAGCGTCTGTTCGTCAACAATCATCACGGTATCGTCCATCCAGTTGACCACATACACATGGCCACGATGGTCGACCTGCACTCCTTCCGGATAGGCACCGACATCGACAGTTCCCGTCGCTTTCAGTGTTCGAAGATCAAACACCGTGACCGATCCACCAAGCTCGTTCGTGACAAAACCATGGTCTATCGAGAGCGCCACGACATACGGCCGAGGGCCGGTAGGGATCAGCGTGAGCAGCCGACGAGACGCCAGGTCAATAACCGCCACATCGTTGGACTCCACATCCGCAGCAAATGCCCGACCCTGATCGTCCAGCACGATGCCGAACGGGTGCCGACCCACTGCCACCGTTGCGACAACGGTATTATCCGGCAGGGACACCAATGACACCCGATCATCAAGTCTGTCCGCACACACCAGAAGCGTGCCGTCCGATGTCACGGCCAGCCCCGACGGTGACCGACCGACCTGAATCTGCGTGACGACGCGGCCCGCCACAGGATCGACAACCAGGACCCGATCGGAAATCCAGTCGGCGACGTAGACCAGACCCGATGGCGAGGCGGTCACTCCAACCGGTTCGCCGCCCAGCACGATCCGCCGGATCACCTGCCGGGCCGCCGTGTCAATAACGCTCAGGCTGTGCCCGTCGGGGCTGGTCACATACGCCATGAGACCGTCACGGGTCATGGCAATGCCGGCAGGATGCCCCGCCACAGAAATTGTTGCAACGACGGCCTGGGTGGTCAGATCGACAACGCTGATCGCATTAGCCTGCTGGTCGGTGACGAACGCTTCGTCTGCAAGGGCAGAACCGAGACGTCCCATACCAATGAGCAGTGACGTCACCGCAAGCACAAGCAGGCAACAATGCCCACGCAAGATCAGCTCCCGTCTTCGACCCTTTTCTTGAGGCCGTTCAGCCCATTCAGCAGATAGGCCTTCATGGCTGTAATGGCTGAAGCGTCATTCAGCGCCTCAGGCGGATCCCCGTTCGGATCACCACGATACCCAGCCGCCCTGTATTCCACAGTCGACATGCCGCTATCGGTGGCAGCGACGGAAAGCTGCGAGGAGAAATCCGCGACCGCCAGCACTTTTGGATCGTTGTGCGGCATGAAAACCGAATATGCATGCTTTTCCGGCTTGTACGTCTCAAGGACCTGAACGAGATCGCCGCCGCTCTTCATGTGCAAAGTGCGTGTTGCGTTGACCGTGTTGTCGCCTTCGCCGTCCGTGGACGCCACGTCCGGATCCCAGCTCATGTCGTGAAAGTTCCGTATAACTGCCCAGACTTTCTCAGGAGGCGCGTTGACCACCACGGACTCGACGACCTTCTGACGTGTCGGGCCATGAGCAAGAACCGGGCCCGTCACAAGCGTCAGCGCGAAAACCGCAGACAGTTTCTTCCGCATGACTTATCCCCATTCACAGACGCATTTCAGCCTGAACCCGCTGATCTGGCAAGCCAACGGCACCAACAGCTACTCCGAGAACTGCCGCCTCGCCCAAATTCCGAACACGACCAGAAGCGTCACCGCCAGTCCGAACCATGTCACAGCGTAGCTGAAGTGATTGTTTGACGGCCGTGGCAGTTGGGTGGCTGGGATCGGTTGCAGGCCGGACTCCATGACCTTCGTGGTGCGTGTCCGAAGAGCCACAACCGTGAACGGCTCCACATCGACGGACAAGGCCTTACCAATTGCCGGCGGATCCAGCGTGAAGAACCGGGCTGTCCTCGCATTGTCGCCAGCACTCAACCAGCCCTGATGTTCGAGGAGCCGCACAAAGCCCGTCACACGGACGTCACCTGTCGGCAGGTCCACGGACACGCCATCCACAACCCAGCCCAGCAGGACCAGAACAGCCCGCGAGCCAGGTCGCGAAAGAACCCCGACCAGTTGCGAACCCATGCGTGGCCCCATGCTCGTTTCGCGAACCTCGACACCATAGCGAGCCACGGTTGCCAGCCAACGACCTGTGACCACGACCTTCTCGAAGGGTTGCGGTCTGGATGAAAGCGGCACCGGGGCACGCTCGTCCGCATGATCTATGGCGGCAAGCAACTGGCTTTTCCAGTTCAGGCGCTCGACCTGCCAAACACCCAGCCCGATGAGAACGGTCAGCAGGAACAACGTCCCGAGCGCCGGCCCAACCAAACGCTTCCACAAGCCCTGTTCAACGCCCCTTCGAACACCCGATGGAATGGCACCTGGAGCCGCCCTGCTCAGGACACGCCACGGACCTGCGTCCGATATTGCTGCACAACAAGAAACGCTTTCGCCGGCCGCATTAGAAAGACGGTCAATGGTATCACAACAGATGGCCACAGGATCGCATGAACCCACAGTGGCGGATTGAAGCGGAACTCGACCCAGAACGCCGCGCCAACTGCCAGCGCCCCGACCACGATGATCAGAGGCACCGCCATAGCATCTCCGACGTCCATCTCGGCGAAGTCCAGACGACACACTGGACACTCATTCCTGAGAACCAGTAAGCGACTGAACAATGCCCCCTGTCCGCATCGCGGGCACAGACATCCGAGCGAAGCGCGGAGCAACGTCGGCTCTGTAGGGCTCGGGTCTGCCAAACGTCACTCCGCAACGGGAACGCCAGCGCCCCACCAGTAAATTGCTACAAAGAGGAAAAGCCAGACAACGTCAACAAAATGCCAGTACCAGGCAGCAGCCTCGAATCCGAAATGCCGTGCAGGAGAAAACTGTCCCTCTCGGGCTCTGAACCAGCAGACGGTCAAGAAGATGGTCCCGACTATAACGTGAAACCCATGAAAGCCAGTGGCGAGGAAGAAAACAGAAGGATAAATGCCGCCCCCGTTAAACTTGAAGGGCGCATCGGAATACTCAAGCGCCTGACAGCCGGTGAAAGCCATGCCGAGCAGAACCGTGAAGCCCAAACCCATGATAAGGGACCGGCGATTGCCATGCAGCAGACTATGATGCGCCCAAGTCACGGTCGTCCCAGACAATAGTAATAACATCGTATTAAGAAAAGGAAGGTGGAACGGGTCAAAAGTCCGAATACCCTCAGGCGGCCAGATCGGCACGGCTGCACCTGCGACATGACTTGGATACAACGCGAAATGAAAGAACGCCCAAAAGAAGCTGACGAAGAACATGACCTCCGAAGCGATAAAGAATAACATGCCATATCGAAGTCCAAGACGAACGACCGGGCTGTGTAGGCCCGGCGTGCGGGACTCGCGAAGCACATCAAGCCACCAAAGCGTCGCAACCAGGACAGTCCCGACCAAGCCGGCACCAAGTACCCAGTAGTCTCCATAATGCGATGCGAAAATGATCCCGAGAACAATAAGCCCGGCGCCCAGGGACGCACAGATCGGCCACGGACTCGGATCCACAATGTGGTAAGGCTGACGTAGTCCCGACGTAGCCTTCGGTGCTGCGTGCTGGATATCCATGCTCATCTGACTCCGCCCCTCGATATTCGCGACCTATTGGTGGATATCCAGGGTGTAATGCCCTGAGTCGTCTTTGGACTAGGCATGCATCAGCTTGACAATGGAAATTGCATAGAACAAAGCCGCCAGAGCGACAAGCACCACAAGAAGGGCAATGTTGCGGCCACGCCGTTTTCGGACGAACTCAAGGGCCTGCCGCTGGGACATCGCAGGAGGGTCAGTGTTATCCATAAATCAGGTCAGCCTACGCATCTGTCGACGGCAAGGGAGGTGAATAACACGGCAAGATAGGCCAGCGAGTAGCGAAAAGCCGCACGTGCCGGAGCATCCCTCGTCAAGCTCTTCCCGTCCTCCGGACCACCGTCGACCAGGACGCGCCAGGCACACACCAGAAAACCGAGTCCCAGCGCGAGAGCGGTCAAACCGTAGATCGCCCCGGTGAACCCGAACAACCAAGGAAGCATCGAGACCACCGTCAGCGCCATCGTGTAGCCCATGACGTGGCGCCGCGTGGAACGGGCACCACACACCACAGGAAGCATTGGTACACCCGCGCGCTCATAATCGCCACAGGCATACAGGGACAACGACCAGAAATGCGGTGGCGTCCAGACGAATACGACGAGGAACAGAAGGGCAGGAAACAGGCCTATATCCCCCGTCACCGACGCCCAGCCGATCACCGGAGGGAACGCGCCGGCAGCGCCACCGATGACGATGTTCTGCACTGTACGCCGCTTGAGCCACATCGTATAAACAAACACATAAAAGGCAATCGAACCGGCGAGCACCGTCGCGGCAACCACGTTGGTCGCCAACGCCATCACAAGCACCGAAGCCGATGCCAGCATTATCCCGAACGAAAGGGCCTCGTCGGGCGCAATTCGCCCGGCAGGGATTGGTCGGCCGGCCGTGCGACGCATGATCGCATCAATGTCGCGATCATACCACATGTTGATTGCGCCTGCAGCGCCCGCACCCACCGCGATGCACAGCGTCGCCGTGAACCCGAGCACAAGGTTGAGGTGACCCGGGGCAAGCACCATGCCGATGGCGCCAGTGAACACCACCAGGATCATGACTCTGGGCTTGAGCAGGGAAAACCAGTCGCGCCATCCTGCCGTCTGGATATCCAGATCGGCAGGACGCTTGGCCGAAACCACGTTGGTCTGCATCACCGAACCCGAGGTAGCTCCTCGAAGGTGTGGAAGGGAGGAGGCGAGCTGACAGTCCACTCCAGGGTTGTCGCACCATCGCCCCAGTAGTTCGCAGGCAGCGTCTTCGGAGACATGAAGGTCTTGAAGCAGACGAACAGGAAGATGAGGATCGAGAAACCACTGATGTAGGCGCCAAATGACGCAACCGCATTCCACCCGGCAAAAGCGTCGGGATAGTCCGGGTAGCGCCGTGGCATCCCTGCCGCGCCCAGAAAGTGCATCGGAAAGAAGGTGATGTTCACGCCCACGAACGTCACCCAGAAATGCACCTTGCCCCAGAACTCAGGATACTGATGGCCGGAGATCTTGCCGATCCAGTAGTAAAAACCGGCAAAAATCGAGAACACCGCACCCAATGACAGCACATAGTGGAAATGCGCCACCACATAGTATGTATTGTGCAGCACTTGGTCGACGCCTGCATTGGACAGCACCACGCCGGTCACGCCGCCGACGGTGAACAGGAAGATGAACCCGATTGCCCACAGCATCGGGGTATTCAGTTCGATCGAGCCCCCCCACATGGTGGCAATCCACGAGAAGATCTTGATGCCGGTCGGCACCGCGATGATCATCGTCGCCGCCATGAAGTAGGCGCGGGTGTCAACCGAGATGCCGGAGACGAACATGTGGTGCGCCCACACCACAAAACCAACCACGCCAATCGCGACCATGGCGTAGGCCATGCCCAGATAGCCGAAGATCGGCTTGCGGCTAAACGTCGAGATGACATGGCTAATGATCCCGAAACCGGGCAGGATCATGATGTACACCTCAGGGTGCCCGAAGAACCAGAACAGGTGCTGGAACAGCACCGGATCGCCGCCGCCCTGCGGATCGAAGAACGACGTGCCAAAATTGCGGTCGCAGATCAGCATGGTGATCGCGCCGGCCAGTACGGGAAGCGACAGCAGCAGCAGGAACGCCGTGATCAGCTCGCCCCACACGAACAGCGGCATCTTGTGCAGCGTCATGCCGGGGGCGCGCATGTTGAAGATCGTAGTGATGAAGTTGATGGCGCCCAGCAACGACGACACGCCCGCCAGATGCAGCGCGAACAGCGTCATGTCCATGCCGGGACCCGACTCGTAGGTGCTGTTCGACAGCGGTGGATACAGCGTCCACCCCGTCCCCGACTCGCCCAGCAAAAGCCCGGCGATCACCAGCGCGAATGCGGGGACCAACAGCCAGAAGCTGATGTTGTTGAGCCTGGGGAATGCCATGTCCGGCGCCCCGATCATGATCGGCACGAAATAGTTGCCGAACCCCCCGAACGTCGCCGGCATGACCGTGAAGAAGATCATGATCAGGCCATGCGCGGTGACGATCGTGTTCCATTCCTGGCCGCTGCCGACCACGGTGCCACCGGGATGCTGGAGCTGCGCCCGCATAATCATCGACAAAATGCCGCCAATCACGCCGGCGCACACCGCGAAGATGAGATAGAGAGTACCAATATCCTTATGATTGGTGCTGAACAACCAGCGCGCCACGAAGCCTGGCGTGTGGTCGTGATGGCCATGCGCGTCGTCATGGGTAGCTGCAGACATGTCCTGCTCCTGTGCGACCGGGCCTAAGGCTCAGCGCGACTGATCGGTGGCGAGCGCGAGCCGGGTCGAACCCGGCCGCCGCGCGTCGCTGAACTTGGTCTTCGCCTGGTCAAGCCAGGTCTTGTAGTCGGCCTCGGTCACGGCATGGATCGAGATGGGCATGACGCTGTGGTTTGTCCCGCAGATCTGGTTGCACTCGCCGTAATAGTCGCCGGGCTCGTCCACCTTCACCCAGGTCTCCACCGTGCGGCCCGGGATCGCGTAGCGCTGCACCCCGAGCGAGGGGATGAAGAAGCTGTGGATCACGTCGCCCGAGGTGGTCAGGATGCGGATGTTCTTGCCAACCGGCAGCACGAGCTGGTTGTCCGCCGAGAGTTGGCGGATCATCCCGGGCTTCAGGTCCTCCTGAGGCACCATGTAGCTATCGAAATGCAGATCGCCACTGTCGGGATAGCCATATTCCCAGTACCACTGGTGCCCCGTCACCTTGATCGTCATGTCGGGGTTGTAGGTGCGGTCCTCGAAGTAGATCAGTCTGAACGACGGAATCGCGATCACCACCAGGATCAGCACCGGCAGCACCGTCCAGGCGATCTCCAGCACCGTGTTATGGCTGGTGCGGCCGGGCACCGGGTGGCGCTTGGAGTTGTAGCGCCAGCACACGTAGGCCAGCAGACCGGCCACGAATACCGTGATCAGCACGATGATCCAGAACAGCAGCTCGTTCAGAGACTGCACGTTGCGTTCGACTGGGCTATGGGCCGTCTGCATCCCGAGTTGCCAGGGGTGCGGAGCCTGCACGATCTGGGCAAAGGCGGCCGTCGGCGCATGAGCGGCCAGAACGGCAAAGAATGCGACGAAACGCCGCTGGAAAGCCTGCATGGGGTGGTTCGTCCTGCTTGCATGGCCCCCGCTCTCTGGGAGCCCGATGCCTAACTAGGACCCACCTATCGGACATGCAGGGTCAGATCAAGCATATCGCGGAGCCGTTGCGGTCCTGTCAGTCTAGGATCGGTCGGCACTGGAGCGGGTGAAGGGAATCGAACCCTCGTATGCAGCTTGGGAAGCTGCCGTTCTACCATTGAACTACACCCGCGTTCCGGCCGGCAAGCCCGACCTTGCCCCAGGCCTGTATAGGAACCGCCGGTTGACGATGCAATCCACCTGCTCCTACCTTCGGCCCCTGTCCGTGCCCCCGCTTCTACAAGCACCTCACGGTCCTCACGGCCGGCCTGCGCCGCGAGGCTCAACACCAGTGCTGACGAGGCCCTCCTCCAGGTCCATGCGCGTGGGCGGCTGCATCGAGGTCAGCCCTCTCCGGAAAGCCATCATGACTGAACCAGCATACCGCCCCGACACCCTGCTCGTGCACGGCGGCATCCAGCGCACCCCCTTCGGCGAGACCACCGAGGCCCTCTTCCTGACCTCCGGCTTCGTCTACGACGACGCCGCCCAGGCCGAGGCCACATTCCAAGGCACGGTCTCGCACTACCAGTACAGCCGCTTCGGCAATCCCACGATCCAGATGCTGGAGGACCGCCTCGCCTTGCTGGAAGGCGCCGAGACCTGCCGCGTCACCGCCACCGGCATGGCCGCGGTGCACGCCACCCTGCTCTCCCACCTGAAAACTGGCGACCACTTGGTGGCCTCGCGCGCCCTGTTCGGCTCGTGCCACTGGATCGTCTCCACCCTGCTGCCCCGCTACGGCATCACCTCGGAGTTCGTCGACGGCGCCAACCTCGACGGCTGGCGCCAAGCCCTGTCCCGCCCCACCGCGATGGTGCTGCTGGAAAGCCCCTCCAACCCGATGCTCGAGATCCTCGATTTGCGCCTGATCAGCGACCTCGCCCACGCGGCCGGTGCCCTGGTCGCGGTGGACAACGTCTTCGCCACCCCCCTGCTCCAGCACCCGCTTCAGCTCGGCGCCGACATCGTCATCTACTCCTGCACCAAGCACATCGATGGCCAGGGCCGCGTGCTCGGTGGCGCCGTGCTCGGCACCCGCCACTGGATCGAGACCATCCTGCAGCCCTTCATCCGCAACACCGGCCCCAGCTTGTCGCCGTTCAACGCTTGGCTGCTGCTCAAGGGCCTGGAAACCCTGTCTCTGCGAGTCCACGCGATGGGCCGCAACGCTGCCACCCTCGCCGACCATCTCGCCGCCCACCCCGCCATCGCCCGCGTGCTCTACCCAAGCCGCGCCGACCATCCGCAGCACGCCCTGGCGCAGGCGCAGATGTCCGCCGGCGGCACGCTGGTCGCCTTCGAGCTGGCCGGCGGCAAGGATGCCGCCTTCCGCTTCATGGATGCCCTGCGCCTGATCGCCGTCTCCAACAACCTCGGCGACAGCAAGTCGATGGTCACCCATCCCGCCACCACCACCCACATGCGCATCGGCGAGGCCGAGCGGCAGCGTCTGGGCATCTCCGACGGCGCGATCCGGCTTTCCGTGGGCCTGGAGGACATCGAGGATCTCCGGGATGACCTCTCACGCGGCCTGGCCGCCGTCGCCCACCACCTCGCCGCCGAGTAGCGCCAGGACCGCCTGGGCGAGCAACAGAAAGCAAAGCTGGGCTCTGCCCAGACTCGCCAAAGGCCCCCGTCTTCAAGCATGGGGCCTCTGGAAAACCTTCCCTTCAGCAAGAAGACTTCAAAGGCTCGGCCTTTGGCAGAGCTTGAGGCAAAGCCTCAACCTTGCCTGCTGTCTCCAAGCCTCCCAGCCGCCAGGCCCAGCGCCGTCCCGTGTGTTCCGTCATTCCTGCGAGGCCGGAACAGGTCTAGGTTGGCTGCAGGAGACACCCGCGATGCCCGACGAGTACAGCAGGACGACGCACGACATCCGCGTCAGCGTCCGCGCCTTCTATCTTGACGACCAGTCGAAGCCGGAGCAGGGCCAGTTCGTCTGGGCCTACCGGATCACCATCGAGAACCGGGGCCGCGAGACCGTGCAGCTCATGCGGCGGAGCTGGCTGATCACCGACGCGCAGGGCCGCACCGTCCAGGTCAGCGGAGACGGCGTTGTGGGCGAAAAGCCGATCCTGGAGGCAGGCGAAGCCTTCGAGTATACCTCCGGTACCCCGCTCCACACCCCGTCCGGCTTCATGTCCGGCCAGTACCACATGACCGTCATCACGACTGGCGAATTGTTCGACGTTGAGATCCCGACGTTCAGTCTCGACAGCCCGCACCAGGACTCGCGCCTGCACTGATCAGGCGCCACGCCGGCCGTTCGGGCAGCCTTCCATCAGCAAGCAAGGCCGGGTTCTGCCCAGACCGGCCAAAGGCCAAGCCTTTGGAAATCACCTGCTTGAGAAAATGAATCCTCAAGGCCTGGCCTTGAGCGAAGTCCGGGGGCAGAGCCTCTGGCCTTCCCTGCTGTCCCGGTCACATCGCACCGCCGCCGGCGTCATTCCGGTGCCGCCCCACTCCTGCGGCGCAACGGTCGGCACAACACCTGACCGGACCGGGCAAAGCCCGTCGCCACAAGAAACCCGACGCCGCCGTCCTCGGCGACGATCTCCAGGGTGTCGCACCCGGCCGTCCGCGCCAGCTGGGAGGCCGACTTCAGCAGAAGCCTGCCGATGCCCCGTCCCCTGTCCTGCCCGCCCACCGCCAGCACGTCGACCCACGCCCGCGCCGCATCGCTTGTCACCCCCCGCGACCAGTGCAGCGCCACCACCCCAATCACCGGGGCAAACCCCGTGGCAACCAGGATCGCGCTGTCCCGCGACATGCGCTCCAGCCGCGTCACGATCGTCCTGGCCGTCACCACCTGGCCGACCTCGCCCAGCAGGCCCGCGATGTCCGCGGCGTCGGACGGTGCCGCTGAGCGGACATCCACGCCCTGGAGGCGACCTCCCGCCACCGCGGGCGGCCGCCTACCCCACACCCCTGTGCTGCGGATCGACGATCGCCTGACCCAGGCGCCGGCTCAGGAACGCGGTCACCGCGATCTCCTCCGCCGTCAGGCCGTGGCCATGGCCGTCCAGCACCGCATCCGCGCGTTGCTTCAGACCCTCCACCAGGCTGCCGTCCAGATACCCCTCGAAGATCGCTGGATGGATGTAGCACTTGCGGCAGATCGCCGGCGTGTTGCCGAGTCGGATCGCGACATGCTCCACCGCCCTGACCACGTTCTTCTTCGCCGCCGCCGCGGTGTCGAACTGCTGCAACTCGTGCAGCGCCAGCGCCGCCAGGTTCGTCGCCGCCCAGGTCCGGAAATCCTTCGCCGTGATCTCCTCGCCGGTGATCTCGTGCAGGTAGCCGTTCACGTCCTGGCTGCTGATGCCGTGGCGGACCCCGTCATGGTCCTCGAACTGGAACAGCTCCTGCCCGGGCAGGTCCTCCAGCCGCGCGATGATCCCGGCCAGACGGCGATCCTGCAGCTCGACGTGCCACTCGACCCCGTGCTTGGCCCGGAAATCCAGCACCACGTGGCTGCCCTTCACCCTGGCATGGCGGTGGCGCAGCGTGGTCAGGCCGAAGCTCCTGTTCGCCTTCACGTACTCCTCGTTGCCGATGCGCGCCAGGGTGCGCTCCAGCAGCCGGACCACCACCGCCAGCACCTTCTGCCGCGGCAGGCCGTGCAGACCCAGGTCGCGCTCCACCTGCGCGCGGATGACCGGCAGCTTCTCGCCGAACACCAGCATCTTGCCGAACTTCGCCTCGTCGCGGATCTCGCGCCAGCGCGGGTGGTAGCGGTACTGCTTCCGCCCCTTCGCATCGCGCCCGACCGCCTGGAGATGCCCACGGGGATCCGGGCAGATCCAGACATCGGTGTAGGCCGGCGGAATGGCCAGCGCCCCGATCCGGGCGATCTGGGCCGCATCCGTGACCTCCGCCCCATCGGGCCGATGGAACACCCAGCCATCCGCCACGGCCGTGCGACTGATCCCGGCCTTGGCATCGCTGACGTAATGCAGACTCGCCGCCTCGGCAGCCGAACGCGGATCGAGCATCCCATCCGACTCGGCCGCAGGGTCCCGGGCCGCAGCATCGGAGACGGCCGTAGAACGTCCAGCCCGCCCCGATGTCCCGACCGGCTTGCGCGCCCTTGCCCCACCCTCTCCCGACGCAGTCCTCGCCGCCATCCTCGCCCCCGCTCCTGTCTCGAACAACTGGCCCGGATCCACTGGCCGGCAACTCCAAGCGCAGGAATGCCTTGCTGCGTTCCCTAAGGAACGGTAGAGGAAAGGTCGAACCCAGCACGCAAAGGTTGAGCAGCGCCCATGAGCATCGCCCGGGTGCGAAGCTTCGCGTTCTCTGGCATCGACGCGGTCCCCGTCGAGGTGCAGGTGCAGATCGCGGGCGGCCTTCCGGCCTTCCTGATCGTCGGCCTGCCCGACAAGACCGTGGGCGAGGCGCGGGAACGGGTTCGTGCCACGCTGTCAGTTCCATCAATTGGCTGGAATGAACACCAATTGGCTGGAACCATTTTTCTCGATCATTGCCAGGGCTGGTCGCTTGGCATGCTCCCTTGCTGAAAAAACTGAGGCTCTCTGGATCGATTGGCGGCACGCTCTTACGGTCTGGCGGCTGAGGCTACGGTATTCGTCCACTTCGTACCCGGTATGACCGATCACGACTCCCCACGCCAAGTCATCACCAGGTACGAGGCTTTCCCGCAGGACGGGAAACTACATTGGCTTCGTTGGCTCGATGGAGTCGATGTCCGCGGCCATGGCAGCGGATACCCTGTCATCCATGCTCATCTATCGCCCTTGGCGAATCTGCCGGACGGCCAACACATGCCGACGCTGCAGGAAGTGGCGGCGGATACTGACCTTGTTGCCTGCCCGGTGCACGTTGCTTCGTTACCCGACCTGCTTCTCGGCGCCGTTTTCAAAAATGGCGTGCAGGTCAACATGCTAAAGATGGCGCGCAGGACATTCGCGTTTGATCGCTCTACTTGTTACAACAAAATTTTACAATGTAACGACGATAGTCCAGCACCGAAGCCAAGCTGGTGGAAGAACGTATGGTCGGTCCTTCCAGCGCGCGCTTATGCTCTGGGGGCTAACAGAAAGTCTTTTTGCCTTGTGTTGGGGGAGCACACCCGTCAGTTGATCTTGCCTGCGTCGGAGGTATTCCGAACCTTCTGCGCTCCGGAGTCTCGTCTGGCCGAAGTCTTGCTGTCTGGTCCCTGGAAGGATGTCTGCAACCTCATTAGACCTGTTGCGAAAGTAGCCATTTACTTTCGGGCTGGCGCGAGGGGGCTGAGACGGCATTCCGGCTCTCTTGTCCAGGTCAGACCGGCATGAACCCTGCTTCCATGTTGACCAGGCCCGCGA
>JAABUO010002654.1_pt1 | contig 21615 bp, 28 predicted proteins | sample 5559291 | NCBI WGS metagenome assembly JAABUO01 (sample SAMN10711878, study PRJNA513372) | rock metagenome | isolation source: Antarctica rocks | place: Antarctica: Victoria Land, Finger Mt sud
ATGGCATGCTGATAACTGATTGGTGCTTTCCCTGTGCTTTGTGGCATGTCATGTGAAAGCAAGAAAATGACACACTCACTCGATTCCTTGAGTGCAGCCTGGCCTTTACCCTGGAGACGATGAAGAACGGCACAGTGGTGGAGCTTCGTGAGGTCAACACCAAAGGCCACTACACCTTTGGCCGCAGCGACACCAATGACTTCAAGCTAGAGCATCCGTCCATATCCCGCCTGCATGCAGTGCTGCAATTCTCTGCCACTGGAGAGTCTTTCCTGTATGATGCTGGCAGTGCTCATGGTTCGTTCCTGAACAAGCAGCGCCTCAAGCCACAAGTCCACGTGCCTGTCAGGTAGGCTAGCCCAGCTGCATTCGTCGCAGACTTTCCTCCGTACACGATAGTCTGGTCTGTGCTTGAACTGAGCTGCAATTTTGTACTTTTCAAGCTGTCACATGCAAATGATCTGCAGTGCAGTCGCTTGCAGCATGTAAGCCCTGGCAAAAGTATGTGTTCAGAGGCTGGCATCCTAACAGGACAATGGTTGATTAAATCTCTTTCATAATCAGGCTATTGTGCAAATGAATACACAAGCGAATGACTAGACACTGCTTGGTCTGCATCTGCAGTCATGTGACAGATGTGTTTGTCACAGGGTAGGTGACATGATAAGGTTTGGGCTGAGCACCCGATTGTATTTATTCAATGGGCCCGAGGAGCTAAGACCTGCAGAAGGCCTCAGCAAGCTACAGAAGAAACAGCTGGCTGCCCTTGAGGTACACAAGCCTCACTGCCCTTGCCCTGTTTGAATGAAACCTGGCAACAGGCAGGCTTTGAGCAAGTCAGTCTCATGGCCTGCATATCAGCAACGTACTCTTGCTTTCAGACCGGCCAAAAAACCAAATGTGCAAGTCTGTGCAGCAACAGCAGCAGCAGCAGCAAGAGGGTCAGGTTTTGCCCTGCAGTCATCACGTTTGGGACAAGATAGCCGTTGTGCTGTGTACCTGTTCAGTTGCTGGTAATGTAATGAGACTGACAAGCTGAACTGGTCCACAACACAACGGCTGTTCTGTGGAAGTACCAGATGTCATGCTGATGTTGTCAGCTGAGCAGCTGACGCTTGAATCTTGCAATGACAGGGTTTGGGGTCTGCATACAGAAACTTGCAATGGCAGGGCCTAGGGTCTGCATACAGAAACTTGCAATGTCAGGTTTTAGGGTTCGCGTACAGAAACTTGCAATGCCAGGGATTACGGTCTGCACATGAAATTTAGTAATGCCAGGGTTGAGGATTTGCATACAGAAACTTGCAATGCCAGGGTTCAGGGTGCTGCATATAGAATCTTGCACTGGCAGGGATCATGATCTGCACGTAGAGACTTGCAATGTCAGAATTTAGGGTCTGCTAGAAACCTGCAATGCCAGGGTTCAGGGTCTGTACCTAGAACTGTACACTGCACAGGCTAAGGAGAAGAGGCAGGCCAAAGAAGCACAGCTGGCTAAGGCTCAGATGGACGCTGCACGGCGAGGCGGCGTGTCCTGGGGCATGGCTGAAGAAGCTGCCCTGGAAGAAGACTTGGACAGTGTCACTGAAGGTGCAATGCTTGGCATCCCAACCATGCTTGGCATCCCAACCATGCTTGGCATCACAACCATGCTTGGCATCACAACCATGCTTAGCATCACAACCCTAAAACATCTCCGCAATGTAGAAACGCGTTTTAACTGTCCCCAGGCGTTTTTGAGTTCAGATTTCCAGTGTAGAGATGACGTTTCTGAAACAAAATGGACGTTTTGGGTTTGAAAAGAGATGCTTGGCATCACAACCATGTCGGACTGGTTTTGCATGTCACTGACACCATACACCTGTTCTCCCACATGCACTCTGCATGTTGCTCTGCTTTGCCAGGGTGTGTTCGTCAGGGACAGCCCTGTGTCATAAATCTCACCAGAATGTGGTGTTTTGCTTTTGTTGTCTTGTTTAAGCCCGACAGCAGCTGGCATATCATGCAGCATCCGGTGTCTCCACAAACCTCAGCATTGGATACATTGGGTATGTAGCTGCTGGCTAGGTTCCTCAGGGTCACTGAGGACAGCAACATCATCAAAGTGTAAGGTTTGCAGCAACAAAGTTTGCAATGTACAGCACATGCAAACCTTGCAACCATTGCAGTGGTTGTGATCTCCTGATGATAGGCCTGCTGGGCATGCAGTGGACTGGAGGCTGTACAGCCAGACACACACACTCACTGACAAGCAGCAGAAGCTGGCCGACAAGATCAGGCGGCAAGAGCTGAAGATTCACAACCTGCAGACCGAAACTGACCGTATCAAGGTATGTTACTGACCGTATCAAGGTATGTTACTGACTTGTCTAAATGGTTCACTTTGTTCATTCAAGAAGGCCTTTGTTTACTTTGTTCATTCCGGACCGCTTTTGTGTACTTGTGGTGCCATGATGGTGTTTGGCATGACCAAGCTTATGCTTTCCTTTTAAGCTTGAGCCAAGCAGAGCCCTGACATGAGCCTTGTGAGAGGCCAGAGTCCTGACAATTCACCATAGGCTGCTGCTTTGCTGTTGCAATCACTACTACATAATGTGTAGCTGCTGTGTCCCGAAAACCCATCATCTGCCCTCTGATGTCCAGGAGTGTCATCCGCTCGCTTACCTCATGCCGCGTACTTCAAAGTATGTACGAACAAAAGCATTAAGCTAAAGCAGGCTGCTGAATAGAAGGCTTACCATTTATAATTGATTTGTGTGCCTTAGAGCATGCAAGAGACAGCGATTTTGTGAACTGAACACATCCATTGTGGCCGTGTCATTGTGGTTGTGTCAGTGGTGTTATGTGCAACATCAAGTTGTCTAATGCTGGTGTGGTATGCAACATCTAATTGGCAAATGCAACATCTAGTCATCACATGCAACATCTGGTTGTCGTGAATGCAACATCTAGTCATCACGTGCAACTTCTAGTCATCACATGCAACATCTAGTTGGCAAATGCAACGTCTGGTTGTCACATGCAACATCTAGTCATCACATGCAACATCTGAGTGTTGCATGCAGGCAAAGCAGAGTGATGCTCAGGAGCTGACATCAGGCCAGGCCAGCACAATGGCACGTAATGAGCAGGTCATAGATACTCTGACAGGTACGTACCATGTAATGTGTTCACTCCATTGCATGCTGCCTGGTGTCGTCGTCTGCTTGTAAGGTAAAGTGAGTCATGGCGTGGACATGTTCAGTCTGATTTAGATCATATCACCACATGGTGTTGTTGGTATGCTGATTGCCAAGATAGGACATTTTACAGGGAGCTACTGAGGACTACACATGCCTGGCTGTTGGGCAAGACATGAACGAATGCACAAACAAATGAACAAACAAACAAACGAATGAACAACCATCTCTTGGCACCTGCAGCATGCAAGCTGTTGTAGCATTGGCCGCAGCAGATGCCTTGTCTTGAACAGGAGAGTAACAGCACCATGCTGCCATCGCGTAACAACAATGCCCAGCAGCTGGTGCACATGCTGCGACAATGCACCAATTTGGCCAAAGTTTTGCAGCAGCCTTTCTTCAAGACTCTGGAGCAAAAGGCTGCAATAAGTGCAGAGATCTCACAGTGCTGATAACATGGGGCATGTGATCATCACATGACCTTAGTTAACAGTTGACTCCTTTTGGTGCAGAGGAAGTTGACGATCTAGATGAGGTGCTGAATGAGTCCATCCTTGACTCCATAGTGGGTAAGAGGAAAGCAAAAGAGGCAATTGACAAGAAGACAAGAAAGCGTAGGCGCGGCGATGATGACGACGATGATGATGACATAGGGTGCGACGTGCTGCTCAGCTGCACCTGGCTGTTGGCTACATTTATGTTCTTGCATCTATGCACTCACAGCTGCATTGCTACATCTATGCAGTGTCCACCTTGCGATCAGGCTGTGTCCAAGCTGCATCAGCAGTGCTCTCTGCTAGTCAAGGTTGCGTTGCATGTGACAGTCTTTATTTGTTTGTTTATCCATCCATCCATACATCCATCCATCCAGCCAGCCAGCCATCCATCCATCCATCCATCCATCCATCCACTTATCTGTCTGTCCAACCTATTCATTCATGATTCGTTCGGTCGGTCGTTCGTTCGTTCGTTCGTTCGTTCGTTCAAGCGTTCGTTCGTTCGTTCAATCATTCAATCAATCGTTCAACCAATCATTTAAGCAATCAATCAATCAATCAACATGTGACTTCCCCTAAGGTCAGGTATGGACAGCCCTGCATAGTTCCTCCTAGGAGGTCCTGTTTTGGCAGTCAATGTACCACCAACAGTGCGTGTTGATGAATTCAGATTCAGTCTGGACAGATGATGTGATGGTCTGAGTGTCTCTCACAGCAGCATGAGTGCAAGTACATAGCATGCCACCCTCAGTCACGAGCAGAGCATGCTGTCTTACATTGAGCTGAAAATGTGTTGGACCTTGCTTTGACCCAGCAGACGGCAACAAGGCTTGTTTACTACTTGCATGACTAACTCATTTGCTATCACCTAAGTCCTGTCAATGTGATGTGGGCGTAAGGGACTGCATGTGGTGCTGCAGGGATGCCGATGACAACTTTTATGACCGCACTGAAGGTGCCCAGCGTCAGAAACATGTGGTGCCTGAGGCACTGGATGCAGCTACTCTACTGGGTCAAAAGGTGTGCTTATGCTGTGCCATGCTGCGCTGTGCTGTGCTGTGGCGCGCTGTGCTGTGCTGTGGCGCGCTGTGCTGTGCTGTGCTGTGCTGTGCTGTGCTGTGCTGTGCTGTGCTGTGCTGTGCTGTGCTGGGCTTACTGGCCTGGGTCATGCTGTGCCATGCTGCATTTTGGTGACCCTGCTGTGTTTTCTGACCTGTTGATCCTTGGCATGTCATGCTGTTGGGCTGAGCTATGCTGTGTCAGGTACCTTGCTGTGCTGAGTTGACCTCACTTGAAATGAGGTCTTGATGCCAAACAGCTTTGCATTTGTTCTGCCATTCCCAATGTTGCTGCACCCCATGTTGCAGTTCGTCATGCTACATGGCACTTTTCTCTTATACAAGAATATGCAGCTGATCTCGCTATGCCTTGCCTCCATGTGGTCAGTGCATGTGCTCGTGACTCCATTGCAATGCTGTCAGACTGAATGAAACAAATGCAATGCTGTCAGACTGATCAACACAATTAAACGACACAAATGCAATACAGTCAGACTGAAGGACATAAATGCAATGCTGCCAGACTGAATGAACCAAATGCAATGCTGTCAGACGAAAACACATGACGCATGCACAGGAAGCCCTGCAGACCGAGAAAGCTCGCTTGCAGCTTCTTTTGGCCAATGAAGAACAGTCGGCTTCTGCAGCGGAGGCGCAGCACACAACGCATGTGAACAACGCACAGCAAGAAGAGGAGAAGGAAGATGAGCTGGACGCTTTCATGGGCCAAGTAGCTGTGCAGCTGGAACACGACAAGGTCGGACACATGAGCTGGCAATGTGCTGCTGTCATGCTGCAACTGTAGTCGTGACTACTGCATTCCCAACGCCGTGCTGCAATTGCTGCAGTGGTTTTCACTGCTGCTGCTTCTGTCAATCTGCAATTGCTACTGCTGTCAAGCTTTGAAAGCTACTGCTGTTGGCAACTTTCGGTTGCTGCTGCCAACTCAATGCTGTCATGCTGCAATTTCTGATGTGGATGCTTCAGTTGATGCAACTGCTGTTGCTGTCAGGTCTTGACTGCTGCTGCAACAGCTGCTGATATGCGCAAGCGGCTGCTGCTGCTGTCTCCTCCAGCCTGTCGCTTGTGTAGAACGCGCTGTCACAAGTATTGGTGCTGCCTCTGATGATATGCTGTGTTTTTCCCTGCATGGATCAAGCCCAGGCCTTTGGCTTCCTACAGTGCTGCTGTTGTCTTCTCATCATCATTGTTTGAGCAGAGAATGCAGTCACTGCTTCAGAAGGGCACATGCTATTTTGCTGTGAGAGGTGGCTGCAACCTTTGCAATGTCTTTCTGCTGACATGCCGTTGTACTTGCATCCATCCATGGCGGCATGGGTTGCTGGCATGACAACTGCCACTCCTGGTTGTCCTTGACTTCAGTGTCAGCAACCCACACGTGCTGCTTGGTAGCATGTTTGTATGCCTTGCATAGCCATGTCATTGGATGCTGACCCTGTGCTTTACTGCGACAGGTTGGAGCGTTGAAACAGGAGATTTCCGAGCTGGACATAAAAATGCAAGAAGCGGATCGACTGCTCAAGGTCACCAGTCAGCTCACCCTGCATCACACTGGGTCTTACCCATTTGCAGATGCATCTATACATTTAGATGTATACATTGGCAGCTTGTGGAACCTGCCTGTGCAATGGGCGGCTTGCATTGTCTGCTGTTTGCCCTACAGCACAATCAGCTGCTGTGCATGCTGCAGCTACTGTTTCATATGTAGCATATGCACTGCTGCTTCTTGGTATGACAAGTGCTAGTGCTGCATGTGTTGGACATACCATCACATGAGCAACATGGCACTGTCTTTCCCCAGAGCGCTGCGCTTGTTCATGAGTAGATTGGCCTTGCATGCATTGGTCCTTCTGCTCACACTAAGTTCCTCCGCAAACATGAGTCAGATGATGCTGTCTCAGCCTGCGCAAGCTGCTCAGGCCACTTCACAATGCACAGACTATCCCTCACTAGCAGGGTGCACCATGACACATGCCCTGAGTGATTTCAAAGAAATGCACGTATGCATGCTTCCCAGCTCAAGATGGCGTGCTCTCGCGTTGCATGCACCTGACGCCTGTTGGCTAAGCCCGCATTTGTTTGTCATCATCATTATTATTGTTATTATTATCATTATTATTATTATTGTTCCTGTTTTTACAGTATTGTTTCCAGATGACACGGCAAGCAATCTGCACAGGAGAACACTGAGCAGCAACCAGCACGGTTGCTGTTACAGGTAGCAGATCCAGATGGGTATTTCAAGAGCGGCAGCCGTGCTGCTGAGGCGGCAAAAGCTCGCGTTCAGAAGGCCATGCAGCTAGAGAAGCAGCTAAAGGAAGCACAGGAACGAAGAAGGAAAGAGAAGCTGGTGAGCATCCCTTCGATCTTTGGTCATGATGATCATGTCACCATGTTATCAAATCAAGACATCTTTGCACAGTGTGAGCATTTTCTCTTTTGTGTTGAGTGTCAGCTTAGAAGCAAGAGGCTTGGGTGGTCTGGTCATGCCTCATGTGATTACACCTGTGCTTTCAAGCCAGGATGTCTGATGAGTCACAATGGCTCCACACCCCAGACTGTAAGGTGTCAAATGAAATGAAATGAAATGCCTGCAGGATGCCTGACAGCAGATTGCCCAAAAATGCCGCTCCATGGAACGTTAGGTGATCAGAACTGTCATGGTCCCCTAGGATTGTGTTGGAACTGTATTGTCTGACGTTCACAAGTTGAGTTTAAGCCGCTACACCTGTGATGCTCTGACCAAGCCTGTCTGAAGCGAGCTGACTTGCGCCGCACGCACCTGATGCCTGCTGGCTACGCCTGCGTTCTAATCATCATTGGCATCATCAGCAGCAGCAGCAGCAGCAGTGTTGTCATTGTTGTTGTTTTGATCATCATGATACGAAAACCCCTGAATACCCGGTCCTTGCTCTCATCTGTCCGCCTGAGGGTGCATCATTGCACACCTTGCCTGTTGGAATTGCAGTGAAGGCTGCTTTTGCCAAACAGACAATATCCAGGTTTTCTGACTGAAGAAGGCTCCTGCTATTCAAGCACTGATTACCTCGTGCCAAGTCTGGTCACTGGCAGCACTTGATGACTTTGTGAGTGCGTGGCAACAAGCACATTCCCACAGCCAGTCTTTGAGAAGATCACTGCATACAGTCTATTGACATCCTGACAGTTTGCCGGCATGATGATACCAATGTCCCCTGCTTTTCAGTCACAGTAGGTCTTCAACAAGATCACACCCCATTTACAGTAGCAAGGCACGTCACATCCATCCAAGAGCGTACTTTTGAGCTTTTGTGCTGTGATCCACTCTAGTTTCTTTGTCATGTGTCAGTCATCCTAAGCATGTGACTATTGTGCAGGCGACGCAGAGACTGGAGCAGGAAGCTTTCGTACCTGAGGAAGAAGCTGATGATGAGGTCAGGCCCCCCTTCTTGACTCGTCCATGTGACAACCCACCTGCACCCCTTCAACCGATGCCGCATGCAGGCAATGCAAGCCCATGTTGTTGCTGAGCTCAAGTCCAGTGTTGACCAGCTTGTCATGCTGCTATGCTGCCTGCTGTTGCTCAGTGACAAAGCCCAGGCAAAGATAGTTTGCCTAGCGTCTTGCGCCACCGCTCTGCAGCAGCACATCCTCTCACGGGTTTTGACTGCCGCTGATGGGCTTCAACATGTGTGACAAAGGGCCGTCTCTGCAGGTTGTTCCCCCCAAGCCGGAAGCTCCAAGTGTCAGTTTCGCCCCTAGTCAAGCACCTGCCAGGGCTTCTGCGACCGCCTCTGCTTCTGCTGCTAGTGGTGCACCACCAGCTGCTGCAGCAGCTGCTGCGGCAGCTGCAGCGGCATCCACAAGCAATGGGGCTGCTGCAGATCCAGGCAAGGGCAGGGCAGTGGAGGCTCAGGGTCTGCAGGTCAGATGGAAACATCATGACGCGACAAATGTGAAGCAATGTTGAACATCTCTGGGTGGACATAAGCTGACCAGCTGACTGATGAAATGCATGAAGCTCCTGTGTCCAAACACTGGCTCAGTGTTCATGAAGTGACAAGTATGCAAAGCTGCACGAAGCCCAAATTGCAGTCGTTCCTGTCCCAGACTGACCATTGCTGATGCTCAGTTTCTGCAGTCAAGCAAGGATGCTGATGTTGGTTCATGGCACGCTTTCTTGAGCTGCACCAATGTGGACATCTGGCTCTCCCAAGCTCTCAAACTGGCAACAGACAGTACTGTACTTGAGCAGTGAATGCACAAGAGCATTTTGATTTTGTGACGTAAAATTTCTCTGCCTTTCTGGGGCTGTTATCATGAAAAGTGATAAGTCGACCCTGCTGGATGCTGTTGCATGCATGCCTGCAGATCATGAAGCCGCCAGAAGGCAAGAGTGGGCCGCCAAGCAGGCAGACAATAGCAGCCCGCCTAGCAGCAGGCAAGGCAAAGCCAGCCGAAGCCCACTCAAGTCAGCAAGACATACAAGCCAAGGTAAGCATATGATGTGTAGTGCAAAGCTCTTTTCAATCCCGAACCCTCTACTTTAACTCAGAAACGTCATCCCTACACCGGAAGTCTAGGAATGCCTGGGGAAAGTAAAAACATGTTTCTACACTAGGGAGATGTTTTAGGTCACCTTAGAAGGTTCACCTGTCATGCACATTTTGAGCTGTGTTCACATGCCTGTCTGGCAGCCGTGCTGCAGATCGACACGCTGGTGTTGGTACTGTACACACTGTCTATGGTCACTCTGTGTTTGCCATTGCCTAGCGGGTTGAGTCTGCATGCCGCATGCATGCTGCTTGGCTTTTTGCCTAGTCCTCTCTGTTGAATGCAGGTGGCAGCAGATCTTGCAGCTTTGACAGGCAAGGTCAGCAGCTACGGAGATGACATGCCGGATGCATCAGCCAATATACAGCAGGATGTGTGGAAGCCACCACAAGGCCAAAGTGGGGATGGCAAGACTAGTCTGAATGACAAATTTGGCTATTGAAACATGCAATCACGCACTGCTTGTCTTGCTGCCGACATGTGTAATTTGCAATCTTTCAAAGCCAGCAGCATGATACGTCATGGACGCCACAACAGGTTCAAGGCTGTTTGCTTTTCTTAATGAGGTGGTTATCTCAGTCAGAGCACACTGCTCCTGCATGCATGCACACAGTGCTGGAGCAGCATTGCTTGCCAACAACCTTCATAGGACCTGAAAGCTTTGACCTTCTGTTCGATCCATAATGCATCTGAGTCAGCTGATAGAGGCTCAAAGTCTCTGTCAGCTGACTCAGATGCATAATGGATCGAACAGAAGGTCAAAGTTTAAGAGGCAAAGCAACTGCTAGAAAGCTTGCAAGGAAACTACAGGCAGCATGCATGCAACAGCCTGCAGCCACTCAGGTTGACAACTCGTATTGACCTCCACTGCAATTGATTGTTTGAGCTTGTAAGCACATTTTCCGTTTCTCTCAGAGTCTGGATGTCAGCAGAGAATGCATTTTTTAATTCAGTCAGGTGTTACACGCCAACATATTTGCACCGCATATTATGGTCAGCAATTCAAAAGTTCATAACAGGGTACATTGGACAAATGTACAGGAGGCAGAAGTAAGCCAGTGCATGCAATGCATGCCATGCATGTAGGATCAGATGAGACTTCAAAATTTGTTGGTGATGCACAGCGCTTGTTACAACCTGAGATCCTCTTTTACCCCAGGGACTGATTGTGCAAGTGTACCCTATCAGAAGCGACTGCACTCCTGACCATGGTGATGATGCCTTTGCTGTTCTGAATCTGTGTCAGCTGAATCTGCTTAGTAAGTGTCCATCATCTTCTTTTTGGGTTTGCGCAAAAGGTCTTCCTTGGGAAGCTTGTTCAACTTTGCAGCGAGAATGAAGTCGTTTTCTGTCAGCCCATCCCGTGCATGAGTCCACACGTCCACCATAACCTGGTTCCAACCCTGCTCACAGCAAGACTTGTGATTAACAAACTAGGCATCCACCTGGACCAAGAAGATGTCAATGCCAGTTCGGGCTTACTGTTACGTGCAGGTCAGGATGATGATTTTCTGCTTCAGCGACATTGCCAAGTCTTTTACACAGGTCCAGAGCCTGCAATGAACGACAAACTGACACTCAACTCGGAGCCTGATCACAGCATATTACCAAACTAAGACTAAACCTTGACAAAGTTCTTGGTGCGCCAGTGCTTTCTTATGTGTAACCTTGACTTCTCATCCTCGTGCAGGTCCCATCCCTCAACTTCGCCCTGCACAACAACTTGTTTTTGATCGGTTTCGAAGGTGTTCCGAGGTGTCTGTTCGTGATCTTTGCCTGTGACAGCAACTGCTCAGCTTCTGGCTTGCTCAGCGCCATACATAACCCCATGTAGTCCAAAGACCCCGTGGTTGGTTCACATGGCTCACACCTTTTCTCAACCAAAGTTCCGGAAGAAGACTTACAGCCAGTAAAACCTCGTTTTGCGTGCAGCTTGCTGTGCACGCCTGACTGCACTTTGAACTGCTCGCATGATTGTCTGCCGTATTTACAAATTACAAGACACGAAAACGGGCTGAGAGCCTGCATGTCTGCGGGAAACGCTCTGCATGCAGTGAGTTGAAGTGCAAACTTGGCTGTGTGGTTTCGGAGCATATGAACTTCTTTTCATATGCTCCGAAACCATTTGTGCTAAGGTGAACGAGGATATTCACGTGAATCGCTCAGTCTGGACGGCCAACCAGAGTCTATCCGCAGAGTGTTCCGAAAACAAAGAGCACCACTAACACAAACGCGATCTCAAAAGAGCTGGCAAAGCGTTTGAGGAAGATTTGCTTGTGAAAGCTTGGAGGGGACGCTACGCTGCACCCGTGGCCATGGCGAGGACGATGGTGCTCAATGCATTGCTCCTGGCATGTGCAATTTCCTGCGCTTTTGCACAGTTCAACCCATCCAAGCCCCCTGCAAAACCTGTCAAAAGCGACATCAAGTACATCAAGTGTCAGGTCTGCGAGCTTTTGGCAAAGAACGCCTATAGGCAGGTCCAAGACTTGAAGAAGACTGTGAAGCCCAACAAGAAAGTATGCCGTCAGCACTCGTGTGCGAAAAGCCCCTTCCATACTATCTGGCTGCCGTAGATGTCAGAAAGCTGACTGCTTTACTCTCCTTTGACCTGCTTGCTTGATTGCAGCTAGATGAAATGGCAGTCATTGAGCTCATGGAGCACATCACAGATCCTACAAAAGATCAGGGAGAATGGGTAGCCAAAATTGATCTAGTTGAATCTGGAGACAAGCTGCTGGTGCAAGAACAAGATCAATTAGGTGATTGTGGGGTAGAATGCAAAACTGTCCAAAGGGCAGCGGAGGACATTGTTGGAGACCGAGACACAGATCTAGCTGAGGAACTGTGGAAGGTGTCCCTCCCATCAACTCAGCACAGAACTTCATTTCTACGCTTTGTTGTTACCCAGGGCATACTGTGAAACCGGAAAACACCTGATACTGACTTACACCAGTTCTGTGAGCCGTACAAACTGCTGGCGGAGCAACTCTGTTGCTGTAGTACCTTGCAAGCATGCAATCTACCTCGCTAATGTGTTGACACTAAGCAACAGGGTAACCTGCATGCAAGTCAAGTGCTGACTGCTGGTCTCTGATCCTGCTGCAGCTCAAGATGAACAGGGCACAGTTCACAAACTGGTTGTGCCGCTCACTTACAAGCAGCTGCAAGGGCAAGGTGCCAAAGCTGCCAGCAGGTAGAAAGCCAGGTCCCCCATTCACCGTGCTGGATGAGCAGCAAGCACAGCTTCAGAAGATGATGGCAGGCATGAAGGTAAGACTGCAAGCAGCAGGGAGAACATGGCGAAGCAAGGGTTCTGATGCATGAATGCCAAATGCTTTTCATGTCAAGCTTGAGTGGGATAGCTAGTGGTACATGCAACTGCTTGAAGAGGACAGAGGTGTTATATAGTTCATAGCTAGGCAGGCCCGGTGCCCAGAATTATTTGCCTGTCATGATGCTGCTTGCAACAATGCAGCTAACTGTTGATCATTCACTATATCCCAGATGCATGTTACTTGGGTCTTTCTGTTTTTCCCGTCAAAGAAGCTGAATTTTCAGCACAATGAGCTTAATGTGCAGGAGCAAGGCATGGGAGGTACTGTGTATGACAGAGACACTATCATGAAGAAGTACATGAATGGCTATGATGGTAAGACACTGGGTCACAAGCAGATTATGCTGCTGTTACAAAGACATGGCATAGTCAAGACATTTGTGTGCCTGTACATGCAGCCAGGCTGTCAAATACTTCTTATTGGGGTCACACGAGTTGTTTGGTTCATGCTGTTCAGCTATCAGAACCTGACCTATGCATGTATGTGTAGGACACGTCACATCTATCGGTAGCCTTTCAAACTGCATGTTTTCGTGCTCTGCTGTAACAGCAACATCATTCATGCAAGCCAGTGTGTTCATCGTTGAGCATGCATGTTCTGTCTGCCAAGCTGTTGTTGTGCAGATGTTTTATGTGTAACAACACGCAGACAATCATGTGTGTGACAATGGAGCGATTGTCCTGTGTTACAGATGACTACGAAGATGATGATGAAGATGAGGGCGCCACAGCTACAGCAAAAGGGGCTGCAGCTGGAGCCAAGAGCACGGTCAGCAAGCTAGCAGAACAGGCAACTGATGCTGCCGGGGTAAGCCATGAGTAGATGCATGCCGCAAGTTACACTGCATCAGGAATACAAACATCTGTGATGGTCTGTCTTGACTCAACTGTTTGACATGAAGTTGCATGCGTGTCTTGACTCTGCTTTGCCACATAAGCTAGTGGCCTCCCTGGCTTTAGTTGAGTGTTTTCAATGGTGCACACAAGTGTGCATGTCGTTGAACTGTGTGCAGATGCAACAAGTAATGCAAATGACAGGACAAGTACATTGTGTGTCATGTCAGCTGTGCTTGTGGATGTTTATTGGTGCAATCAGGGCTGAGGTTGCCTGTTTTCTGTCATACAGTCTGCACTCTCTTACACTCAGAAAAAGCTCAGCAGTGCCTTATCTGGAGCTCAGAGCTTGCTCACTGGAGACAAGAAAACTGCACCTGCTGCTGAGCTATGAGACACAGGTCATGACCACAATTTCCAGAAGGAAGTCTCCTTCATCTGCAGATCTTTTGTAACACAACATATGCTTGAGCGGTGTGGCTTGAGCTGCAGGCTGCATAGTCTATATGCAGATAAAATGTATCTTGTTGTGTGCACATAAGCCATGTACAGACATGATCAGTGCAGCTGAACTGCATGGGGGCATCATGCATGCTGTGTCTCAAGCAACATGCAGGTCAAATGGCACAGTTCTGAGTACAATATTTACACTCAAGCATCAAAATCAAGGCTGCATGAAAAGCTCAAACGCACTTTGACTTGCAATGCCATATCCCATCCATACTCCAAGGCATGTTCGTCAATTCACTGTATTGCCTAGTCAGGCTGAATGTTGATGCCACAATAAAATTTTACAGACACAATATTGCTTCCTTGTATACAGTTGTTTGCCTTGACTGTACAGTGTGCCACCGAGCTTGCTACTCTTACAACATTGCTGTACCACGAGCTTCCGAGCGAGTTCTAGACTTTGACGGGGTGACAAGTGTTGCACTTGCACTCAGCACCACAGGCACACTTGTCGCCGCAAGAGCATTTCCCGTTTTGGCAGTTGCCGCAGCCCTCAGCTTTGCTAGCCTTGCAACTGGTGCAGGTACAATCCGAGCCACACTTGCAGTTGTCACCACAGTTGCACTTTGAAGCACAAGCTGCACAAGTCATCTTGCACAACGGACTGTGTAGCAAGGCCTCCTGTGAATCAACACATTAACGTTTAGACTTTCGGCACTGATTTCTGATGTCTTAGCTTTGCGAGACATACAGCACGTACCTTGCAAAAGCAACCGATGTCAAAATCGAGTCAGCACAATCAGCAACGAAGCAGGAAGCAGAGCCTTTTGCTGCAAAGCTGATGATTGATGATTGATCGGATTCTGTCTGTCTTAGAGACGGTGCCACATTGTCACGGATGCACAACGACTTTTACAGTGGCTCAGTGAGGCGTCCCCGCGGGAGGCTCGGCCGTAGCAGCATGGCTTTCAATTGGCGAGCCTATGAAGCTTGGCGCGCGCATCCCATGCTGAATAACAACCTCCGGCATGGGCTACCTGGCTTAGGCATCGGCTCAGCTGCATTTGCTGTTTACGTTCTGTATGATAAGACCATTGGTGCTGGCAGTAAAGCATCACATCATTGAGCAGAAGATTGATCTAAAAGAATGGTGAGAGCCATTACAGTATGCTCTGTGTTAACTTGGGCAGCTTTGTTGGATTGAAAACACAAGTTGTACGTGCAGATCTGCCTTGAGCACCCTTCCTTAAGCTGGCAATGAAGACATCCAGCAGCCGTGGACAAGCACCATGCGGTGGCGAAAGCGCTGCAGCGGCAGTGCCGAGCTCTCTAGGTCTGATGACTGGTTCTGCTATGTTTAGCGCACCTGGTGCAAGAGCTACTGCGTAGCTCATCATGAGCGTCACACTATCAGCCAGCTGCCCAGCAACAGCGTCAGTCATACCTTGCCATAAATTTGAGCTGCTGTCGTCAGCACAAGTGATGCTCAAGGGTGTGTCTGTGTAATCAGTCATATCAGCAATGCAACTTGCGTGTTGCTTTGAGCAGCAGATTAGTCTCAACCATGCACATTGGTGCCAGACAGCAGCTGTAGTAGGCAGGACAGCTTCACCCCGCTTGTGAGTAAATGCCTGTACGCTCATTGTCATGCTAGCATAGTAGCAGAACCTTGCACGGGGCGCAGATAACTTACGAGCATGAACAGAGCTACAGGCCATTGCAAAGTTCGCCATGCTGCAAGCGCTCTGGTGAGTTTCGTCAGCATCATCTATGCATATAGATGCATACAAATTGGCACAGACTCAGGCCTGGTCAAAGACAAATTGCTGCAAGCTACCGTGTCTTTGCCAGCACTTTCTGGCAGGGGATGACTCCCAGCTGTCCAACTGCTGTGAGTGGCAGCCCCTAAGCCAGTCATACCAAGATTACGCCGCAATGCAGGTCTTGCAACACAATGGTCATACCAACCAGATCTCCCTTGCTGGGAATTTTGAGGCCCCAAATAGCGCACCTCAGCTGTGTCACAAGCCTAATGGAAGTCAACTGAGTGCATTTGCACTTCAAGCCGGCAAGATGTCAAAACAAGGGTCATGTTTTGAACAAAACATTACTCTTTTTCACGCTTTACTGTAACTCAGACACTCATGACTGTGTAAGCAACACCCACCCCTGTGAGAAACAGATGTATCACAACAGCTCGAAAAGGAGACAGGCACAAAATCTCTGCTGCATTTTAACAGCATCACGAAAGCTTTGGCATCCATGCTTGGGGGCCCTCAGTGTTTGTACTGACTGTTTGACCTTTCCTCTGTTTCTGTCGTTGCGGCACAAGACTTTGCTTGACGCCCCTGTAAATCAGACCCAGTGCACGCCCTATCAATTTCACAAGCAACCAAGATATGGCAGCACTGACGCGAGCCATGCAGTTCCTGAAAATTGGCAGCACAATGTCCCCAGCTTCAAGAAGAAGGCTGACTATGTACTTCCACCCTTTTAAGGACTCCAACTCCTGCAGCATAATAATAATAACAACAATATTGATGATAAAGATAATAATAACAATGACAACGCTTTCCAGCTCATGATGAGTCAGGTATGTGCAGGACAATTCTTGTCTCTCTAGAGCAGCATGGCAGCATACAATGATTTTGGGCCATGCTGCATAATCATTGTTGGTACTTACAATGCAAAGTGCCACAACAGTATTTGTGTCATACTGCTGTGGCAAAGGGTACTTGTAACATTTACTGGACTCACTTGATTCCTCACAGTATGCTTATCAATTACCATTATGAAACAGGCAGTAATGCATGCCATCAAGAATTATGCATTCAAGGTGTCTGTAACCAGGGAAGCAACCATCATGACAGGCACACCTGCCAACCACAAACAGAGCAAACCCTAAATATGCTGTCGTCAATTCAGTTCAAACTTGAGGCCCACATACTCATGCAGCACAAAGTGGTCTGCTCAAAAGCTGGTCGGTATCTGTCAACAAATCAGTATCATAGCAGATCTCCCACTGAGTTTGTCAATGGCAGGGCAAAGGGCATGAGCATCATCATGACTAATCCTGGCCTAGGCCTACCTTGACGCGTCTGGCATTGATACTGCGTTGCAGCAGCTCTGCCCGGGCACCAAAGCCACACAGTTGGTGCTTGTCCTCATAGATGTTGGCCACAGAGTGGAAGTTCTGGTGGACCAGTCTGTTCAGTGATACCTGCAAAAGTGGCCACGATGGTCAGAAAAGAGAAGAAAAGAAAAGATTACACCTTTTGGCATCAATTTAATGAGAAGCCGAGTATTATACCGGGCTGCCCAGGGGCCACGATAGTCACCTTTGTGGCTGGCTGCAGAATGCTTACACAAGAACACGGTAGGCATTGCATGCCTGGCAATGCACTCTGCATGTTGGGATGAGCATTTCACATTATTTTGGCAGTAGGTTGAGCACACCTGGGAATACTGCATCAAATTCAGCCTCACCGGATCGTCAACACATTATCACAATCGCCCTAATCAGGAAACGGCCAACAGTGACAGACGTAAGAATGGAAGATGACCTGGTTTCTGAAGCGCTCCAGGCCGCGTGTGCTCCTGAGCTGAGGGTGAAGGTGAAGAGGCCACCAGTCTTCACCTTCTGACCCACCTTCTGCATGACACACAGCTCAGCATCAAGGACTGGGGGCTAAGTATACACACCACAGTACTAGGTGTTATTGCCTAATCCCATTTTGGGTATCCAAGCATGCCTTGTTGAGTACCGTAACATTCAGGGAGCTCAGTGTGCAAAGGAACTGAACGCGTTACAGTCTGGAATACCGGGGTCGATCCATGCTTATCACAGTTAACATGAGGTGCGCCGCAGCTGACATCATCAGACACAAGCTGCAGCCATTTGGTGATACTCAGAACAAGCCTGTCTGGAGGGAGCTGACTTGCGATGCATGTGCCCAATGCCTCTTGGCCAAGCCCGTGTTCTAGTTGTTACCATCCTTCAGCTGCACCCACTTGACAGCTGAGGAACACCAGCTACAAAAACTGCTAGGCATGAAAGCAAGGAGCGTTGTCAGTCTGTGGCAACACAATCGATCGTTCTCCTACCGCCACCGTCTTCCTACTCAATGTTAAGGGACTGTCACCAAAGAAGGCATGTCAGCAGGGTTTGGAGGCAAGCAAGTTGTGCTCTTCAGAGTCTGACAGCATGTGTCATTTCATGCCAATGAGCATATCAGCCAACAGACGCATATGCCAGGAGCAGCTGTCCTGTGTTGTGGTTGCGTGCACGCTTTGGCTATCAGCTCACGCCAAAATGATGAAGCATGCATTGCATTTTGTAACCTGACATGAGGATGGGCAACGCTGACATGCTATGATGGCAATACTAGGATGCTCACCACTGAGCCCAGACCTAGCTTCCGCTAGGTAACACACAGCAACAGCTTCTGCTGCATGGGATGCCATGTCTTGAAGCACTGCTGGCGCAGACTGCAGCGTCAGTTGCAGCGCAGCAAGCTCTTTTTGTCGCCTGGCAGATCTCTGTGAGGGCAAGCTGTTCACAGGCTTGCTCTTGCCTGCTATCATCCGGTGTGCTGTACTGCGCAGGGGCTGTGTTGCTGACCAGTGACTGCTGCTGGGATGCGCCAGCTGCACACAGAATGGGGAAGTGAGCGTCATGGAGATGCACGATATATCTCAGGACACACTCAGTAAACTGCTGCTGAGGGCAGAGGGTGGTGAAGTGACAAATGGCTCACCTGAGCTGAGAGGGTGTCCTTTTGAACAGACCTGGCAGTCAAACAGCTGTACAATGAATAAATAAGATCTGCACAAGATGCATGCATAGCACCGGAAGATCAAGGAAGGTTGAAGTTGGGACATGATGCAGATTGTGGCGATGTCAAAGGCACCTCACCAGCGTGTTGCATAGCAACCTTAAGGCTGCTTTGCAACAAGACAACATCACAAAGTTGCATGTGCAGTGGACTCTGTGTTGCCACATGCTCGTAATGCTGGCAAGACTCACTAGGCCCGGGCATTGCGTAAATGCTTGTAGCCTTTGCTCACTAACATGTGAAATGCTAGTCTTGAGGCTATCTCACCTGTGTCTGTGCATGACCCGTGGAAGATGATGTGATGTTGGTGTCAGCACCCTGTTGTGACTGTGATGACTCATCACTGCTGTGCTGGCACATGTGGCGCAAAACAGTCGCATGCAGCACGACGTTTTCTTCTGCCGACTGCCACGCACTGTTGCTGCTGCTGCTGCTGTTTGCATCCGCCACGTCATCTGATGCTGAATCTTGCTGTGATATTGATGCTGCATCTGCTGTTGATTGCATGGCTGTTGCTTGTGATGCCTCACAGGGCATCTCAGAGGGCATCTTAGAGGGCAACTCAGAGACAGACAATGGGCTTGTTGCGGCTGCCAATTGCAGTGCCAACCTGAGGTGGCTATGAGCCACACTGTATGAGGTGGATGAGTCACTGACTGCACAGTCACACAGACCAGTCAAAACAGTGTGGAACAGGGGGTATCTAGGAAATGTTTGGTGAAGTTTGTGCCAGATACCAGCATACTGCAGCTAGTGATCTGGGTCAATGCAGCATGTATGCCATCAGATCAGCCACTGTACCATGAGTGCATCTGAGCACAAGCAGGGGGGTTCATAGTGCATGATAGAAACTATACGCAAGTCATCAGCACGTTCACTATGGAGAATTGTGCAGATAAACACTCTGTCCGTACACAAGCAATAGCACGACCAATAGCCTGCTATCTTTGTCAGCTGATGCGGGTTAGCATAACTTGATAACAACGCCTGCAGCAGCCACTTCCAGGCAAATGCTTTTCACATGCATCATGATAACAGAGTTAATAAAAGGATGTTTAGAGTCCCTTGAAAACTGAAATAGTGTTAAGTAGTTGTGAATTTGTGATTACTTTGCCAAGCTACATACCCCTGCTGAGGTGGCTAACAACCTGCCTGGCTTGATGCAACAGCTCGCCAGGACAATATCCCAACCAGCCTGTTCCAGCTTGCACACTACACACTGCCATCACTGCCGGGCAGATTTTGGTCCACTCCTGATTGGTCAACCTGCACCACAACACATCTGCCTTGAAGCACAGCAACAAAACACAGAAGCACTTGTTACCTCATGCAACAATAGGTCTTTGCATGGCAGACCACTCAGCTTGTCAAGCAGGCACCGTCAGCATGGCATTGCTTGTCCAGCAACATGCAATGAATTCACGGTTTGCAACTCGGACGTTTTGCGAGGAAGAGCATTTGACAACCAGGTCTGAGTAAATGCTGCACATGAGATCCTGCAAGCAAGTCACACATTGAGCGTGAGTTGCAATTGCCGCATGTGAAAATCTTGATAGCATGGAAAGAGCATCGGTCTGATGTATGGGGAGCTTACCGTATGCTAACTCCATTGAGTGACTCAGTCAGACCCTCCAATGACGCCATGCAAAGAGCCATCAGCTGCAGCCTTGCAGCAGGCTCTATGCCTTGCAGCTGCATCTGAGCATTCCGCATCATGGTTGCTGCTGCCAATCCCTTTGGTTGCGGCACAGACCTGTCTCTGGTCTTTTGACTTGACTTTCCAGGCAGCTGCTGTTGATGCTGCTGCTGCTGCTGCTTTGGCTGCTGCTTTTGCTGCTGCTGCTGCTGCTGGCGCCAAAATCGCAATGAAGGCAAAGCAACAGGCATGTGAAGCTGCGATGCTGCCGCAGCTTGTGCCTGCTTTGCTTGAACAGGTTTGCTGAGCTCCAGGGGCTGCCAGGTCTCTGTCCAGATGTCAGATGGCGTAGGGAGCTGATGTGAGATCCCTGGAGTTGTTAGATGAGCATCTGTTGGGGATGAATCTGGCATAGCTGATGTGTCATCCACAGGCAGGCCGTTCTCTGAGGCAGTCTCTGTGTCCACTTTGGGTTGGGTCAGCAGCAACTCCAGCAGGGCTAGAGTGTTTACAGCAGCAGCAGGGGAGTGATCTTTGCCGTTGCGGTTGTTGTTTGAGCGCTGATTAGCATGAGATACGTGCAATGGAGTGTGTGCGAAATGTCTTGCCTGCCTGCATGCTGGCTGCCTGCAGACATTGCAGGCTGTGTTGCATCTGCAACCATGGCACAGCATGACATGATACACAGCGTGAAGTTCGCATGAGACCTGCTGTCCGTGTGCCTGAAGGCACCTGGAAGCATCTGCATCTGCAGTGTTGCTGCACTGAGCTTGTTGCACTTCGTCCCGTGCATCGAGGTCGCTGCGGGGCACGCTCGATGCCGGACTGCTGAGTGCTGTTGAGCTGCGCTGACCTTGTCAAAGTTGTGCGTATGGAAACCATCGATGCCCAAAAGATTTGGTGCAAACGCGGAAGGCGACTCCAGTGAGAGGGAGTCGGGCTTGGCCAACCCGACTCATGCTGTATTGGTCCATGCTTACTTACACATGCTAGGTACTGTCGTTGCTGACAAGAGGACAGGGCCAGCAAAGGCTTGCTCGAAATGGCTTGCACATGTATATCGAATCAGGTACGAACCGGACTGCGACGTCAGACAACATGCAGCATCAGGCGCAGAGACGTAACCTTCCGCTCGATCAAGCAGTGAACATTTCAGACGGTCTCCAAGGTCCCACGGGCCGTGGGACGGTTTGGCCGTCCCCCGGTGGGACGCCCGGCCCGACCGCCCCGCCGCC